>FWWL01002227.1_pt1 | contig 41634 bp, 28 predicted proteins | sample 2228331 | NCBI WGS metagenome assembly FWWL01 (sample SAMEA103939775, study PRJEB20133) | metagenome
TCCCGTACCAGATCCGCCGCGTCGTCGGATCTGCCGCCAGGTCTTGGCTGAATTTGGGGAATTTTGTTGCCATAAGTCCTTAAATAAATTTCGCAAAATCTTGAGCTTGAGACTTTAGGTTTTGGAACAAGGAGAGATGCTCCTCATTCCAAAATCCTTAATTCTCAATCAAGATCATCCCGAAACTGAGATGACCCGAGCTAGGAAGAATGCCCAAGTGGTGACAATTCCTCCTAAGAGGTAGTGAGCTACGCCCACAGCGCGACCCTGAATGATGCTCAGAGCACGAGGCTGAATTGCCGGAGCAACTTTGAGTTTGTTGTGAGCCCAAACAATAGACTCAATCAGTTCTTGCCAATAGCCGCGACCACTGAACAAAAACATGAGGCTGAAAGCAAACACAAAGTGACCGGCTAAGAACATCAAACCGTAAGCTGACAAAGCCGAGCCGTAGGAGTTGATTACCTGAGAGGATTGCGCCCAGAGGAAATCACGCAACCAACCATTAATGGTAATTGCACTTTGGGCAAAGTTGCCCCCAGTAATGTGTGAAACCGATCCATCTGGTGCGACAGTGCCCCAGACATCCGATTGCATTTTCCAGCTAAAGTGGAAAATCACAATGGACAGGGAGTTGTACATCCAGAACAGCCCCAGGAACACATGGTCCCAACCGGATACTTGGCAAGTACCGCCACGGCCCGGACCGTCACAGGGGAAACGGAAGCCCAGATTCATCTTGTCAGGAATTAGACGGGAAGAACGGGCAAACAAAACACCCTTAAGTAGGATGAGAACGGTAACGTGAATCGTGAAAGCATGGATGTGGTGAACCAAGAAGTCGGCAGTGCCGAGGGTAATTGGCATCATGGCGACTTTGCCAGCTACGGCAACCACATCACCGCCAAAAGCAACGCTGGCGGTTGCACCGGCATAAGGAGCGGTGTTTCCAGGAGCCAAGGTGTGCAGGCTTTGCACCCATTGAGCAAAGATCGGTTGTAGTTGAATCCCCGTGTCGGAGAACATATCCTGGGGACGACCGAATGCCCGCATGGTGTCGTTATGAACGTACAGACCAAAGCTATGGAAACCTAGCCAAATGCAAACCCAGTTTAGGTGAGAGATGATGGCATCTCTGTGCCGGATCATGCGATCCAGCAGGTTATCAACATTCTTGGCCGGATCGTAGTCACGAACCATGAAGATGGCACCGTGAGCCGCCGCACCCACAATCAGAAATCCGCCAATCCACACATGGTGGGTAAACAGAGAAATCTGAGTCGGATAATCCGTAGCAATGTAGGGATACGGGGGCATCGCATACATATGATGCGCCACGATGATGCTTAAAGATCCCAGCATTGCCAGGTTAATGGCTAGTTGAGCGTGCCAAGAAGTGGTGAGGATTTCGTAAAGACCTTTATGGCCTTCCCCGGTAAACGGACCTTTATGTGCTTCCAGGATTTCTTTCATGCTGTGACCAATGCCCCAGTTTGTCCGGTACATGTGGCCAGCAATAATGAAGAGCACGGCGATCGCCACGTGATGGTGTGCGGTATCAGATAACCACAAGCCACCAGTGACCGGGTTTAAGCCACCCTTGAAAGTGAGGAAGTCAGCATAAGCTCCCCAGTTTAGGGTAAAGAATGGCGCAATGCCGCTGAGACCACCCCACTGCACTCCCGGATACAACTCTGTCATCAAGCTAGGGTTGAGGATCCATTCGTGGGGCAGGGGAATATCCTGTGGTGCCACGCCTTTATCCAACAACGCGTTGATGGGCAGAGAAACATGGATTTGGTGTCCGGCCCAACCAAGGGAACCCAGACCCAACAATCCAGCCAGGTGGTGGTTCATCATGGACTCAACGTTCTGGAACCATTCCAGTTTTGGAGCCCGCTTGTGATAGTGGAACCAGCCAGCAAACAGCATCAAACCAGCCATTACTAGGGCACCAATGGCGGTGCAGTATAGCTGGAATTCATTGGTGATGCCGGATGCACGCCATAGCTGGAAGAGTCCAGAGGTAATCTGAATCCCTTTGAAGCCACCGCCGACATCGGCGTTTAAGATTTCTTGACCAACAATTGGCCAAACAATTTGAGCGCTGGGCTTGATCCCGGTGGGATTACTCAGCCAAGCTTCGTAATTGGAAAACTTAGCGCCGTGGAAATAGGCACCACTTAACCAAACAAAGATCACGGCCAGGTGGCCGAAGTGTGCGCTAAAGATTTTGCGCGATACGTCTTCTAAATTGCTGGTATGGCTGTCAAAATCATGAGCGTCAGCGTGCAGGTTCCAAATCCAGGTGGTGGTTTTGGGGCCGCGAGCTAAGGTGCGGTCAAAGTGACCGGGCTTACCCCACTTCTCAAAAGAAGTTGGCACCGGATCTTTGTCCACGACTACCTTTGCTTTTGCCTCTCGCTCTGGAGGGCTAATTGTCATCTAGACTCTCCTCTCTTTGGACGGGGAATTAAGGATTGCTCTACTTGAGGTATTGCTAAACAGCAACACTTGTCTTTTAAAGCGGAGCTTTCTCTAAGTTACTTTACAACAAAGCTGCTGAAAATTAAACGGAGCTGAATTTGACTCCTGTTTAATCCACGCTTGGTAAAGATCTGAAATCAATAGCTCCTGTAGCAGAATGCTATTTGCTTCTGCCAGACTATCCTCAACAGAGTTCTACTGTTGTTGCATTATACTTGTTACTTCCGCTTTTTATGAACGGTAATTAACAATACTTTAAATTTCTCAAGTTTTGAGCTGCTCGAAAGTAGAGAATCAAAGTTCAGAGCAAAAGTCAAGAGTATAACTAAAAAGTTAACAGAGCTTAACAATCCCCATAAACTTTACATAACTTAAACTTTTATTTGGGGTGCGCTCGCGCCAATGGTGATTCAGCAGAGGCTACAGGACAGATATATCAAGAAGTATGGGTGATTTGGATTGGTGGTGCAGACCCGCACATCTGTTCTCATCTGCAATGCGTTCGCTTTCCCGTGCCGGAGGCATATCGCCTGAAGATGTCTTACTCAGATGAGAAAAAAATCAATGCTTGTTATTTAATATTTTGATACAAACCAAGTTCAACCAGCCAAGCCTGATCTACATCCGTTACATAGAAGTAAGTGATTAAAGATACAATTAATTTTTTCTGTGGCAGATCATCAAAAATTTCAATATATAACTTAGGAGTATTATTTAGTGTTTGGGATTAACTGGCGAATAACTGCCGTAAAAAGAGTTTTGATTGGTTTGATGCTAATAGGATTAATTGTCTCCACAGTGGGATGTGGCGATCGCCTGGAAGTCGAACCCGAAAATAAGTTGGTTGAAACAGTGGCCCCGACCCCTCAAACAAAAATTGTGGAGGTGTCTCCCCCAGCCGGGATCCAAAAGCTGCGTCAGGCTTTCGATCGGTATCAACCGCAAGTCAGGATTTTGAGTCCTCAGACAGATGAAACGATCCAAGCTGAAACCGTGAAGGTGCAGCTAGAGGTCAGAGGATTGCCGATGTTCCAAAATCCCCAGTTAGGTTTGGGGCCGCATTTGGAATTTATCCTCGATAACCAACCGGCAATCAAAATTTATGACCTCAATGAACCCCTGGTTTTAAGCGACTTGCTCCCAGGCACTCATACAATCCGAGTGTTTGCCGCGCGTCCTTGGGATGAAAGTTATAAAAATCAAGGGGCTTATGCTCAAACGACTTTTCATATATATACGAAAACAGAAGAAAACAACCCTGACCCCGCAAAACCCCTGTTAACTTACAATCTGCCTCAAGGGAAATATGGGGCAGAACCGATTCTGCTGGATTTCTATTTGACGAATGCTCCGTTACATTTGGTTGCCCAGGAAAATCCTGATGATAATATTGTAGACTGGCGAATTCGGGTGACGGTGAATGGCAGCAGTTTTGTGGTTGACCGTTGGGAACCGATTTATCTGAAGGGGTTTGACCCTGGGGTGAATTGGGTGAAGTTAGAATTTTTGGATGAACAAGGCAACTCCGTTAACAATGTGTTTAACAATACGGCGCGATCGCTGACTTACCAACCTCGTGGTCAAGATAGCCTATCCAAATTGATTCGCGGTGAACTTTCATCGGCTCAAGTGCGATCGCTGGTGAATCCTAGTTACCCAGTGCCGAAACCAGAGACGACAACACCAGATGTTGAGGTAATACCAGAAGAAATTCCCGCAGCAATTCCTCAGCCGATCATCTCTGAGCCCATTTCTAAGCCAGAAGTTTCCGATCAAGTATCCGATCAAGTAAATGATCGAGAGGCGATCGAGAAAGAAATTGAGGAGCCTACGGCAGAAAGTCCCGCAGTAGAGGTAATTCCCGAAGCGGTGCCGGAAGAAATTTCTCCAGCTGTCACCCCTGAACCTGAGATTGAACCGATTATCGAATCGATTTCTGAACCAGTGTCGGAAGAGGTGACAAAAGAAGAAATTCCCGCAGGTTTACCCGTGACCCCAGAGGAAACTCTTGAGAAGACTGTCAAACCCGTGACAGAATTAACTACTCCGATCGCAGAGGAGTCCGCAGAAATACCGGAAACAGTTACACCAGTAGAAAAAGCGGAAAAAGCGGAAACTGTGGAAAAAGCGGAATCAGTGACATTGCCAGAGGAAACGACAAGAGAAACGGCAACGACTGAAACCCAAGAATCAGTAACATTAAAAATCCGTGCAATGGTCGAGGAGGCGATCGCTCAAGTTTTGGATTTTGTGAATGGTTTGATTTCTTTGGTCAAAAATATCCATATAGATGTCAATCTTCCCTCGTTAGGAGGAGAATCCCAGGCGCCAGCACCACCAGCGGTAGATTAAGGAAACAGAAACACAGAAACCGGGTTTTTTTGCGATTTTCCCCAACTGGGTAAAACCGAGAGAAAACCCGGTTTAAGGAAAAAGCTAAAAATTTTAATTGCATCAAGGGAGGCAAAAGCGATTCTCATTCAGTTTACAGATTTTAATGCTGCTAATACCACGATCGGTTCATGCCAATCGGAGTGGGATGAACTAAGTAGTGTTCTCGAATGTATGCCACTACATCTTAAACCTTCGGCTCAAGCAGGAATTCAGGGGAATCCAATTTTCGCTCCCATTGGCACAAACGAATATATTAAAACTGAGTTGCTTAAGCTCGGATGGGAAAAGAATATCCCAATTCCTAGACAATACAATTTTTTAGGAACAGATGTTGACTTTGGCAAACTCGGTTTGATTGGAGAAAGCCAATTTTCCAACTATCCATTCTTGCTTAACAACACTATCAGGGCAGAATTATTCTTTAAAGCACAAATTAAATTTGGTGGTCAGAATACTAAACTGGTATTCATAATTACCAAAGCGCAAATGTTTCCAGCTTCTAACAGTACCCTGTACTATGAACAAGCAATCAAAAATTGAAAGCATTAGCTGAATACAGTGTTTTTGATGTTCCCATAAGAGTCCTCGGTTTATTTGAACAAGTAGATAAAACAGTTCCAGTTAAATGGACTTTATATGGGCGTGAACGCTCCAGAGTTGTTACGCATCAGGAAGATATTCAGTGCCAGATTAGTGCCAAAAATAAGGTCAGCAATCGTTGTGTAATTCGATTGATTTAAAAGCTGATAATTTACTTCCATAAATCTAGTTCTATTTGTTCTGCTGTTCCGAGATTTTTTATGGGTTCATCTTTGATTTTTCCATTGCCATTTAGCTTTGAGTCAATTGGACGTTGTTCGTTCCGTAAATCAGCAGCAAATACTGATTCTTCATACATAAGGCGTTGTTCCATTTCTTGTAAGTGATATTCTTCGGGATAAATTTTGGCTTGACTCCGTGTAGATGCAGTTTTACCCACTTGTAAATCAAATCGGAATTTTTCAATGTTTTCTCCGGTTTTTTCTACATAATCTCTCAGGGTCTTTAAGTTGGGAAAATATCCATTAATATCTGGTTCTCCCTGAAGCCGACGCAAGGCAACTTGATGATATTTCGGATCGAGTTCTGCTCCCAGAAAGTCTCGCTGATAATCTCTGGCAACTACGGCAACGGTGCCCGATCCCATGTATGGATCTAAGACTAAATCACCGGGTTGTGTAGTAGATAAAATGATTCTAGCGATTAAATCTTCGGGAAATTGACAGGGATGAATGGTTTGTTCTTCATGGTTATGTTTGACATTTCTAAACATCCAGATATCTCCGGGGTTTTTCCCGTCAGGGTTACAGGATAGTTCTCCTTTGCGCTCGCCTCGATAATGTTTCTTATTTTGGTACTTCTGCGGCACCCGAATGGCATCCAAGTTAAAGATATAGTCATCGGACTTGGTAAACCAAAGAATCGTTTCATGGCGGCAGGAAAATTTTTTCCTGGCATGGAGTCCATGTTGTCTTGCCCAAATGATGCGATTTCTTGGAATTAAGCCACAAGACTCTAAAATGGGAAAAAAGCGAATATCTAGAGGAATTAGCATTCCTCGATCTGCAAAAGCGCCCACTTGCCAGAAAATTGACCCAGTTTTTTTAAGAATTCTGGTACATTCTTCTAGGATGATCTTTTGTTCGGCTAGGTAAATATCTAAAGCTTGCTTGGCTTCGTATTCTTTCCCCAAGTTGTAGGGAGGTGACGACACAATTAAATCAACGGATTCATCGGGCAACTGACAAAGTAAGTCTTGGCAATTCCCTAAAAAAATGTGATTTACCAGAAAATCGCTCTGAGATTTATTTGACATTTTGGTCTTTGGCTTGATCTCTTTTTCAAAAACATATTAAACACGAATTATAGCAAATTTTATTGGCCAATTAATATAATAGCTTAATTATTTTTCTCATCCCTTGGTTAAAAATATAATATTATTGGCAAAAATCTATCCAATTTTAATCTGGTATTTTCGCGATCGCACTGAGCGATTTGCTCAATGGCTGTTTTAGTTGCTAGGGAATAAGCCCCCTGAGTAATTCTAAATTCTGGTAAACTTGTTTCATGTTCAAAATTTTTTCCATAACGGCAATTTAACCCAGTCTTTTAAACGGGCAATATCATCGGACGTAAATTCAGAATTTAAAATTATTATCGTCTCAATTATGGTTTGACCAATGGGCAATAATTCAATGCCATCACCATCAAGACCCAGATCCCTGGCAGCAAATAAAGCCGTCCCGCTGCCTGCAAAGGAATCTAAAATATTCCCTTGGGAAATCTCATATTTCTGGAATAAAAACTCCACCAAAGAAGCGGAAAACGCCTCTTTAGACTTATACCACCGATAGATTGGTTTGGTTTTATTTGCCTGAAAGCTGACTAAAAGTCTAGTCAGGGAGGATTGGAATAAAAATTTAGTTTTAAAGTGGTCATATAATTGCTTGTCAAGGATATCAATTTCCCTGAGAGTTTCTGTTTCTGCTTAAGGGATGATATTAGAGATGCTTGACAGACCGATCGCCATTAAAAATCCTGCCTATAAAATTTTGTCTATATGATTAAGCCAAAAACTAAGCCAGAAACCGGGTTTCTTCCGGGGCGACCACCGCCACGGAAAAGCCCCTACAAAAAACCCGGTTTCTCATGGGGTTGCCCCCATGTTTTTCCAGGGTTTTCTAAGCGCGTTTCGCTAACTTCTTCGCATTCATCTTCCGCAGACGAATCGATTTCGGGGTCACTTCCAGCAGTTCATCAGGACCGATATATTCTAGCGCTCGTTCTAAACTCATCTCAATCGGCGTTTGTAGCTGGACTAATTCATCCCCACCAGCCGATCGCATATTGGTCAACTGCTTGGTTTTGCAGACATTCAAATCCAAATCTTGAGGACGATTATGTTCGCCCACAATCATGCCTTTATACACCTTAGTACCGGGAGTAATAAAGAAGACTCCGCGATCTTCAGCGTTTTTCAGGGCATAGAAAGTAGCGGTTCCTTCTTCAAAAGCCACAATCACCCCATTGCGGCGGGTTTCCACATCCCCAGATAAAGGACGATAGTCCAAGAAGCTATGGTTCATAATCCCTTCCCCACGGGTGATCCGCAGGAATTCACTTCGGAAACCGATTAATCCTCGTGCGGGAATAGCGAACTCTAGCTGCGTCCGACCATTGGCACTAACGCGCATATCCTGCATTTCCCCTTTCCGCTGTCCCAGACGTTCGATACAAGCACCCACCGCGTCCTCTGGGACATCCAGGACTAAACATTCAAACGGTTCGCAAGGCTGACCATTAATTTCCCGGTAAATCACCTGGGGTTGAGAAACTTGGAATTCATACCCTTCCCGACGCATGGTTTCAATCAAGATACCCAAATGCAGTTCCCCACGACCGGAGACTAATAATTTATCTGGACTGTCAGTTTCTTCCACCCGGAGGGCAACGTTGGTTTCCAGTTCCCGCATTAGGCGATCGCGCAACTGACGGGAAGTAACGAAAGTGCCTTCCTGTCCCGCAAATGGGGAATCATTCACCCAGAAAGTCATCTGTAAAGTAGGTTCATCCACCTTAATCAGCGGCAGGGCTTGGGGTTCATTGGGGCAAGTAATAGTTTCGCCAATATTCGCATCGGCAAAACCCGCCACTGCTACGATATTACCCGCTGAAGCCTCGGCAATTTCCACACGGCTTAATCCCTCAAAGCCCATCAATTTAGTAATTTTGGCCTTAACAATTGACCCATCTTCTTTCACCAAAGCCGCTTGTTGCCCCGCTTTGATGGTGCCATTGTGAATCCGACCAATTACAATCCGACCAATGTATTCGGAATAATCCAAAGTGGTCACTTGTAATTGCAGGGGTTTGTGCGGATCTCCCACTGGAGGCGGGACATGGGCGAGGATTTCCTCAAACAATGGCTGCATATCCACCGCTTCGTCTTCCAGGTTTTTCTTGGCATATCCATTCAAACCGGAGGCGAATAAATAGGGGAATTCGCACTGATCATCGTCGGCGCCGAGTTCCAAAAACAGGTCTAAAACCTTATCTATTGCCCCATGAGGTTCAGCGCGAGGGCGGTCAATTTTGTTCACCACCACGATCGGGCGTAGTCCTTTTTCCAAGGCTTTTTTCAGCACAAAGCGAGTTTGTGGCATCGGCCCTTCGTTAGCATCGACAATTAACAAACAACCATCGACCATGCCGAGTACCCGTTCCACTTCACCGCCAAAGTCAGCGTGACCGGGGGTATCTACAATATTAATTAAGGTGTCTTTGTAGCGAACGGCGGTATTTTTGGCGAGAATTGTAATCCCCCGTTCCCGTTCTAGGGGGTTGGAGTCCATGACGCAATCAGGGACGTCTTCCCCTTCACGAAAAATACCAGATTGTTTCAGGAGGGCATCCACCAAAGTGGTTTTGCCGTGATCGACGTGGGCAATGATAGCGACGTTGCGAATGGGAAGACTCATAAGTTGCGTCTAGGATAAACGTGATATTGGTTTGTATTCAGCAGAGTTTATGAATAATTGTAACAGATCGAATGGGTAATTTAGCCAGATCGATCCTGAGAAATCAGATTTTTTGCTTAAATTTCAGTTTTCTGTCTGGGGGATGACTTGGTACTTAAGTGAGACGGTTGACCAATAAACCCTGTTGCTCAAAGATACCTTAGCTGGAATGATATGGCAGAAGCACAACCAAGAGATATTCAACTTTACATCACTGCTGAGGGAAAGATTCCTTTCTCCCGGTGGTTTGATTCTCTCCGAGACGAAAAAGCCAAAACTACGATCAATAAAAGACTCAACCGAGTTCGGTTGGGCAATTTAGGAGATTATCGATCTGTAGGAGAAGGCGTCTGTGAGTTAAAAATTGACTATGGGCCAGGATATCGCATTTATTTTGGTCAAGTCGGTACAACTATTATTTTGCTTTTATGCGGTGGAGATAAAAGCAGTCAAGAGCAAGATATTTCCCTCGCGATAGAATACTGGAATGAATATCGGAGTTAAAACTATGAATAAATCTGTATCTTATGATGATTTTTTGATGGCCAAGTTAAAAGATCGCAACTATGCCGCTGGCTATGTGGAAACTCATTTAGAATTAGAAAAAGACGAAGCACCCGACCAGGCACTATTGGCTTTAGCCCTCAAGGATGTTGCTCAAGCATTGGCAGGCGATCGCCTCACCCCAGAAGAAGTTAAACTTCACCTAGAAAAGCTGGATCAATTGCTATCTAATGGTGGCTGTGAGGTGATTTATAATTTAGCCGCATGGCTGCAATTATTGGGATTAAAATTAACCGTTAAAGTCGATAATAACCGGGAAAAAATAGATTCCCCGGTCACTGAAAATGTAGTTACTGAAAATGTCGCCGAAGAATTGGTCAAAACTTAGTTGATAATTCCCTTAAATAATAGAGAAGATAAAAAAATTATAAAAAGCCCCCCTTTTTAAGGGGGGTTGGGGGGATCGATCGCTTATTTTGCCAGATATTTTGCCCGAATTGTCTAATAGCCGATCGCCTCTTGCTGACGACTAACTGCGGATACAGGCGATCGCCAAGTTTCTTGCCAAGGTTCGCCCCCAGTTTCTAGCCCTGCCAAACTACTATTTGCCTGTAAAATAGGCGGAGAATTGGGGGAATTTTTCTCCCACAAACGCAACCTTAAATTGCCTTGGGTCGTATCGCGACAACGGAACTGTAAACCATCAATGGTGGGCACTCTAACCAGAGTTCCTGACTGATTAGTCATCCCCTCTAATTCTACCGCATAATCATCATTTGTTGCGGTCATCCACCAATAACCCCAAGGGGCAACTTCCCAGGTAACTTCGGCATTCCACGGGGCAAATTCATAGAATTTATTTTGATAGTGAATACCAATGGCTGCTACGGACTCCAGCCACCATAATGCTTGACGTTTTCCCCCGGCAGCAGTTAAAGCTAAATCCGGGTGTTTATTAAAGGAATTGCAATGAATCCAAAACCATTTAGAGGGGAAAGAACCGCCCCAATTTTTCTCACTATAAGCGGGGACATGATTAAACTCATAACGCTGGTTATTCCAGGAAATCCAACCTGTAGCTAACCCATGCGCCATTAAAACTTGCCATCCCGGTTCAAAAATCGGCAAAAAAGATAAAATTCCCCCGGTTGATAGCTGCCCTCTGGTATCATCTCCCCAGCCATAAACCGGCTGAATTTGATATTCCCAGCAACACCATTGTTTAGTTCGGGGGTCTTGTAATTTTCCCTGATGCCAAGTAGCCGTAACTTGATACCCCTCGGCAATGGTGGCATTAAATTCTTCCGGGTTTAAATATCTGGGTTTAATATAGTTATTAGCCGAGGGATACACTTTTCCCCAATGACCTAAAGCCAAAGATTGGGAGTCAGCCCAGAAAGTTTTTACACTGGGAAAAGTTCGGCAAAAATATTGTTCATTTGCCCCCAAAATTTGAGCGCAACCCCCAGCATTTGCGGTTCCCCCTGCGGGGTCATCAATGGAATACATGAAGGCAAAACTTTGGCGATGTTCTGGCAAAGTCACGCGAAAGTACCAGCCTTCAAAAAAACGGCGATCGCTGCCATCCCAGTGATAGCCACTATGGGGAGTTTGTAAAGATTTTTTCATCTATTCTTTTACCATCTCTGTAGTAATGATTTACAATTGTAAGCACAATTCAACAAAAAACGCTTGAATTTAGGGTTTATTTAGGCATTTTTATCCCTATGACATTACAAGAACTGCAAAAACAAGTCTGACAATTACCAACGAGCGATCGCTGGCAATTGGTACAGGTGCTTTTAGAATCTCTTCAGCAACAAACTCAGGTTTAAAACACGGAAATTTATCTCGACTTCGAGGAATCGCCAAAAGTTGGGCAACCGCAGGTAATCCTGATGCTCAAGAAGATTATGTCACCTACCTCAGCGAGAAGTACAAATAATGCGTAAATAATGCGCAATAATGCGCGTTTTAATTGATACCAATGCAGTGCTTGACTTTTTACAGGAGTCTGCCTATTAATTATTAGTCATTAGTTATGGCGGACTGGGATGGGCGATATAATCATCAAATTATTGAGTAATTCTTGAGTAATTCTTGAGTAATTATTGATGAATATTTTGATGAATATTTTGTTCAATAATATTTTGATAAATCTTTGATAAATATTTAGGGATTAGGGAAAAATTGCCGGAAAGCAGATACTCCTGTAATTTTATCATAACCTGGGCTAGAAACTGGGCTGTAACCGTGGGCGCTTAAAGTTAGCCCCGGATGGGAACTAATTAACCACAAAGACACGAAGGACACAAAGGTATTTAATTATAATCTCTGTGTCCGATAGAGTTCTGTGGTGAGTTTTTTCTCACTTTATGGTCAACAGTCAACAGTCAAATGCATTATAACTATTTCTCTTTATGACCATGATGCATTAAACGATATTGGGCTTGCATGGCAATCACATAAAACACGGGAATCACATACAAACTTAACAGGGTAGAGACAAACATTCCCCCCACCACAGTCATGCCCAAAGACACGCGAGAAGCAGCCCCTGCCCCGGTAGCAAATGCCAAGGGTAGGATGCCAAAAATGGTGGAAAAAGCGGTCATTAAAATCGCTCGAAACCGGAGTTGTGCCGCATTAATCGCTGCCTTAGTAATTGACATTCCTTGTTCCCGTAACTGGTTGGCAAACTCGACAATTAAAATCGAGTTTTTGGTGGACAAACCAATTAACATAATTAAGCCAATCTGACCAAACACATTTAGTTCCAACTCAGCCCATAGTAACGCTCCAAATGCCCCCAACAAGGATAAAGGAACTACCAATAAAATAATGATTGGGTCGATATAGCTTTCAAACTGAGCCGCCAAAACTAAAAATATGAAAGTCAAGGATAGAGCAAACGTAAACAGAGTAGATTTCCCCGTTTCTTGAAACTCCAATGCTTGACCGGATAAAGCGGTACGCATAGTCGGGGGGAGTACCTCCTTGGCTAAATTATTTAAAGCCTCGATCGCTTGTTGTAAACTAACTCCCTCCGCCAAGCTGGCAGAAATTTGTGCGGAACGGAACCGATTAAAGTGGTTAATTTGAGGTGGTGTAGTTGTCGGACTAATTGTCACCAGATTACTCAATTGAACCATCCGCCCTTCGCGATTGCGGACATATAGTTGGCGAATATCTTCGGGAGTCGCCCGAAATTGCTTTTCTGCTTGAACTATCACTTCATACCGCCGATTTCCTTGGTTAAAGCTGGTGATATTTTGTCCGCCTAAAAGAATTTGCATGGTTCGGGCAATATCCCGGACGGAAATGCCTAAGTTAGCCGCTTGATTTCTGTCGATGGAAATAGTTAACTCTGGTTTATTAATATTTAAATCTGTGTCAACATTAACCAGTTCCGGTAATTCTCTGGCTCGCTGAGTAAATTCCTCAGAAACTTCCGCTAATTCGTCAAAGTCTGGGCTTTGGAGGACAAATTCTACCGCTTGACCAAACCCAGCCCCCGGTAAAGAGGAAGGGTTAATCGGTATAACTGTGGCATCGGTAATTTTAGCAAATTCGGGAAATAACCGGGAAACGATTTGTTGCTGGGATTGCTCGGGACTTGTCCGCTCGTTCCAATGTTTTAATCGTACAAAGGCAACGCCTTGGTTGACTTCTCCCGCTGCTCCCCGACCAAAGGCGCCGACCGTAAAATAAGTTTGCACTTCCGGCACTTTACTATACACTTCTTCGACTTGACCCATGACGTTATCGGTGTAAGCCAGAGAAACCCCTTGGGGGGCGCGGACAATGGTAAAAATTGAGCCTCGATCTTCGGTGGGCAGAAAGCCTTGAGGAACTTGTTGGAATAAAAAGAAGGTTAATCCCAAACAGAGAAAAAATCCCACGACAACCATCGCTTTTAAGGGCATTACTTTGACTACTGACCAGCGATATAGCCGTTCCACACGGGTTAAAAATACTTCCAAGTATCCGAATAAAGTATTCAGTAAAGTTTTCTTTGGTCGCTCGCCTGTTGAGGCAGCACTTTTTAAAACTCTGGCGGATAATGGCGGGGCTAAAGTTAACGCCACAAAAGAAGAAATTACCACCGAACCAGCCAGGGTGATAGAAAATTCCGTGAGTAATCGTCCGATAGTGCCGCTGGAAAATCCAATGGGAACAAATACGGCAATTAAGACTACCGTGGTGGCAATAACGGCAAAGACCACTTCACCAACTCCAGCCATTGCCGCTTGATAGGGGGACATCTTCTTTTCTTGGATATACCGCACAATATTTTCTAACACCACAATGGTGTCATCCACCACTAACCCAGTGGCTAAGGTGAGCGAAAATAAGGTGAGGGTATTAATAGAATAACCCAAGACAAACATCACTGCAAATGCCCCAATCAGAGATACGGGAATAGTGATAGAAGGAATAATAGTGGCTCGCCAATCCCGCAGGAAAAAGAAGATGACTACAATCACCAAGAAAATTGCCAGAAAAAGGGAATACCAAACTTCTTTAATGGCCAAACTGATAAATTCAGAGCGATCAAAAGATACTTGATATGTCACTCCTTCGGGGAAATTTTCCGCTAACTCAGCCATTTTCGCTTTCACCCCTTCAGCCACTTCGATGGTGTTGGAGTTGGAAATTTTGACAATCCCTAAACCCAGAGCATTTGTGCCTTTAAATCTGACAAATGAGCGCTCGTCTTCAGCGCCAATTTCCACTCTTCCTAAATCGCCCAAATAAACTTGGGAACCATCAGGATTTTTTCTAATCACTAATCTTTGATACTCTTGGGGGGTTTGCAGTCTACCGAGGGTACGGACGGAATATTCTAAAGTATTACCCTCAATTCTGCCGCTGGGAATTTCGACGTTTTGTTCTCTGAGGGCTTGTTCTACGTCGAGGACGGTGAGGTTGCGGGCGGCCAGTTTTGCCGGATCCAGCCAGACCCGCATGGCGTAACGTCGATCGCCTCTGACGATGATGTTGCTGACTCCGGGAACGTTCTTGAGGACATCAGTCACATAGCGATCAACGTAGTCGCTTAGTTCTAAGGTACTCATGGTATCGCTGTAGACCGCCAACCAGAGAATTGGGGATGAGTCTCCGTCTTGTTTGCTGACAACGGGGGTTTCCGCGTCTTCCGGCAGGTTGCGAATGGCCCGGTCAACCCGACTGCGCACGTCTTGGGCGGCTTCTTCGATGTTCCGGCTGAGTTCAAACTCCACCGTAATTGAACTAACGGACTCGCGACTTTGCGATCGCATCGTTTTCACCCCTTCGATGCCGTTAATGGCATCTTCCAACACATCGGTGATTTCCGTTTCCACCACCCTGGGGTTGGCACCGGGGTAAGTGGTGGACACGCTGACTGCCGGGGGGTCAATGCTAGGATATTCTTGCAGTGGTAAACGAGTATATCCCACCATCCCAATCAGAATAATGATTAGGGAACAGACGGAGGCAAAGACTGGTCGCCTAATAAAAAAGTGAGTAAACATACTTGTTCCTACTGAAATCCAGATTTCTAGGCGATCGCCACTCCACATCCCGATAAAGATCCGGGCTGTGGTTAATTCTTTGAATTGTAGCTTTTCTGTCGGGCGATCGCCCACATTGTTTCCGGGTGCGATCTAGTTTTTGTTTAGTTTTTGTCTAACTTTGGTCTAACTTTTTCTTATCTAAACCAGCGAGAAATATCGATGTCTAATCCATTGGTTCAACCTTTAAACCTGACTGCCCATGCCCGTTTGGAAAAATCCCTCGGCTATGAATACCCACGCCGCTGGGTGGCGTGGCACTGGGAACCGGACATTAACCAATTAATGTATAGCGATGGGAAAAATGTCGGCACGGGATCGGCTTTAGCTTGGCAAGTTTTCCTGCAACATCCGCAAATTGCTCCTCAAATTCAAGATTATGGTCTGAATCAAACAGACCAATATTGGTTACTCCTCGACCGAGAAAGCAGAAATCTCTATATCGGCGAAGCCAAAGTCATCCAAAATTTGTTGGAAAACCCGGAAAGTTTGCTCATGTTAGCGGGACTTGATGGCAACAGCAATTTCCTGGGAAATGTCCTGGGAGATACTAAAATAGCAATCCAAGAAACCGTAGAGAAAATTACTCAGGTTAACTTACTCGGTTCCCTGAAAAAACTGCTACCCATTGGTGGGGCAATTGGCGCGATCGCCTCTGTAGGAATCCTCGCCGGATTAATCCCTTGCCAAAAGTTCCAAAGCCGAACCAATATCACAAAAACTCCTCTAATTTCAGCTAATTCAGAAAGTCCTTGTGGCCCAGGGGGAACTCAAGATTTTTCGGCGTACAAAACCCAACATAAAAATCAATCTGCCCTGCATCTAATTGGCATCTATGAAGCCCGTGGCGATCATAGTATTGACTACCGCCCCACTGGGGAAGTTACGGTGCAAGTTGCCAAACAAAAACAACCGATTATTCTAGCCCTTTCTGCCTATGAACCTGTAAAGTGGAACATTAAAGCCGAACCCGGTGCGGAGATTTCTAAGATTATCGTCAATGGCTACCACGAGCAACAGGTAGTGGGAGTTGAAAATATCCCAGTCCAAGAATATAGCTATGAAGAAACCGGGCAATTTTTGGGAAATTTCATGTATCAATGGAATGCCTCAGAATCCCAATCTCCAAGTTCATTAGTCACTAAACTGGAGCAACTAACCGGCAGTCAGTTAACTTCTTTTCAAGGATGTTATCGTGGCACTCAGTTCCAGGTGAAATAACGGTGAAATAATCTGAAATCAGCGTGAATTTTCCACCATAACCCCCCCAATTTCTCTTTTCTCCAAGGATAAACGAAGGATAAACGGATGCTTGGGGGGTTTTTGATAGACCCTAGTATATCGAGCTATCAAGGGAGGGGAAAGGCAGCTACCTTGCTCCCAGAGTCGGCAAACGAGGCGATAAATTTAATTTGAAAATTTTATTTTATTTTTAGGATTTCTGTCCAAATTTTGTGATATTATTCTGACAATATAGACATAACCGGAGCTAACGATACAGAACGGGACATAACCATACATAAATTTATCTAAGTATGAATATTTTTAAATAAATATCAAGAAAATCGCCAATTCCGAAATTTTAGGGCATGATTAATAAGTGAATCCCGCCGAGTCACAAATCAACGTCAAAAAAACTGAAATATTCACGGTATGTCGATTATAGATCAGTCACGAGGCGGGGAAAATCGATTCCCAAACTAACCAAAAAATGACCGCTCTCAGACTTACCTAGGAAATTTACTCAAAGTAAGTCTGACCCAGGCTAAATTCAATGCCGAGTCAAATGCCCAATCTAGTCAAAAGTTTAACCAAGATTCAAGATTAATAATTTTTAGGTTTATGGAGCGTGTCATTCGAGGGATATGACAGGAATTTTGGCGAAATTTAGGACAGCAAAACTATCGGATTTTAACATGATAATTTTGCTCCCTAGATAGAATTCATCAAAATTCATCAAAAGCGAAAAGATTTTCCAGGATTATTCGAGGATTATTTGCGAGGATTAGCTATGCAACTGCAAAATGTAACGATTAAAAGAGTGACCGGCGCTTTTGCTTTGATTGATAGCTTAAAACGTCACGGGGTTCAGCATATTTTTGGCTATCCTGGAGGAGCGAACCTACCTATTTATGATGAGCTTTATCGTGCAGAAGCCGCAGGCGACCTGAAGCATATTCTGGTTAGACATGAACAAGCGGCTGCCCATGCCGCCGATGGCTACGCCCGGGCTACGGGAAAAGTGGGGGTTTGTATGGCCACTTCTGGGCCTGGGGCAACCAACTTGGTGACAGGTTTAGCCACTGCTTATCTAGACTCCGTACCCATTGTGGCCATTACCGGGCAGGTTGCCAGTGGCTTAATTGGCACCGATGCGTTTCAGGAGGTGGATATTTTTGGCATTACTTTGCCGGTGGTGAAGCATTCTTATGTGATTCGCCATCCTAATGATATTGCCCGCGTGGTGGCAGAAGCGTTTCACCTGGCAAGTACCGGCAGACCAGGCCCGGTGTTGATTGATGTGCCCAAGGATATGGGGATTTTGGAATGTGACTATGAACCGGTTAATCCGGGTAACGTGCATTTGCCCGGATATCGTCCGACGGTGAAAGGGAATCCCCGGCAAATTAATCAAGCCCTGCAATTGATTCGGGAATCCCGTAAGCCGTTGATGTATGTGGGGGGTGGCGCGATCGCCTCTAATGCCCATGCGGAAATTCAAGAAGTAGCGGAACATTTCAAAATTCCTGTCACCACTACTTTGATGGGTAAAGGCGCTTTTGACGAGTACCATCCTCTGTCCCTGGGGATGCTGGGGATGCACGGAACTGCTTATGCTAACTTTGCGGTGAGTAACTGTGATTTGTTGATTGCGGTGGGGGCGCGGTTTGACGACCGTGTAACTGGCAAGTTAGATACCTTTGCCAAGGACGCTAAGGTAATCCACATTGATATTGATCCGGCAGAAGTGGGGAAAAATCGTCGGCCCGATGTGCCTATTGTGGGGGATGTGCGCCAGGTTTTGATCGACCTGTTGCGACGCAATCACGAGATGGGCAATGGATTGAACCCAGAACAAACGAAACCATGGCGCGATCGCATTGCTCAATGGCGACAGCAGTATCCCCTGGAAGAGCCCCATCCTCCTGGAACCCTTTCCCCCCAAGAAGTGATCGTCGAGTTGTGTCGCCAAGCCCCTCATGCCTATTACACCACCGACGTAGGCCAACACCAAATGTGGGCGGCGCAGTTCCTGAAAACCGGTCCACGCAAATGGATCACCAGTGGCGGTTTGGGGACAATGGGCTATGGCGTTCCCGCTGCGGTCGGGGTAAAATTAGCCCTGCCAGATATGGAAGTCATCTGCATTTCCGGGGATGGCAGTTTCCAGATGAATATGCAGGAATTAGGGACTATTTCCCATTACAAAGTTGGCACCAAAATTGTCATTCTGAATAATGGTTGGCTGGGCATGGTGCGGCAGTGGCAAGAAACTTTTTATGGGGAACGGTATGAAGCTACTAACCTAGAACAAGGCACCCCAGATTTTGTCAAGTTGGCCAATGTTTATGGTATTAAAGGCATTACCGTGAATACTCGTGAAGAATTGCCAGAAGCGATCGCCCAAATGTTAGCTCATAATGGCCCGGTAATTTTAGATGTCCATGTGAAGCGGGCAGAAAACTGTTACCCAATGGTTGCCCCAGGAAAGAGCAACATGGATATGATGGGTTTGCCCCAGACAGCAAGCGATGTCCTGGCTAACAGTGTCCTAGAATGTCCCAATTGCCATACGGTTAATCCTTCCAGCCATAAATGCTGTTCTGAATGTGGTACTAAACTTTAATCTTTAATAATCATTAGAAATCATTAGAAATGATGATTTCTGATGCGCTACAAAAACCCCGGTCTTTTTCAAAAAACCGGGGTTTTTTATGTACCACTTGACTTTAAGGAAATGCGTTTCCCGCAAAAGGTGTCATTCCCGCGTTAGCGGAGCCATGGGCGTTAGCGCTATATGCGTCAATCCACAAGCGTTTTAGGTCAAGATCGTAGTAGAGGCGATTCGCTTGAAAAGCCCCTACTTGAAAAGCGGATTTGGTATCAGTCAAACCAACCAGACTTTTGCTAGAATCTACATAAAATTGAATGGTTTTCCTGGTTATGCTACTAGAATATAATCCTAGACATTGCTTGCCTGCCGCTGAAGATTTACCCGATTCTGATGATACACCTGTGGATAACGAACTACAAAATTTAATTCCTGGTCTGCTTAAAGCAATTCTGGCATTAATTTCTGGCATTAATTTGGTCAGAAAGAATGGATTGGTTTTTTGGAGTTGATATGGGGATTTATTACGATCCTCAGCAACCAGCGCTCGTGCCTGATGGATTTCTTTCTATCGGAGTTCCCCGAATTATTGACTCAGATTTACGGTTATCTTATGTGTTATGGGAAGAACAAAAACCGCCGATTATGGTGTTAGAAGTAGTTTCCCAAAACCGCCGAGGAGAATATACGGATAAGCAAATAGAATACGCTCGACTGGGCATATTATATTACGCGATTTATAACCCGTTACGGAAAAGAAAAGCCCGGTTAGAAGTCTATAAACTTGTAGAAGGACAATATCAATTATTACCAGGTGAACCTGTGTGGTTATCAGAAATAAATTTAGGCATCGGTCGAGGGGAGGGAACCTATCAAGGGATTCACCGAGAATGGTTGTATTGGTATGATGAAAAAGGGGAAAGATATTTAACTCCAGATGAGCGAATTTTAGCCGCAGAAAAAAAGGCGGCTAAATTAGCAGCAAAACTGAGAAGTTTAGGCATCGATCCAGAAAGTATTGATTCCTAAAACCCGAGTCACTGGGTTTTGGGAAAAGGGAAAGGAAAAAACTACTCCGGTTTTTGCCCGACAAAATTGGCTCAAGCTATTATGGGTCAAAGAGATAATGGGTCAAAGAGATATAATTATCATTGTACTCAATTAAATTACAACTCTTCACATCCATTCACAGCCAAATATGAGTTTGTGCATCAACCCTAGTTGCCCACAACCAGACCACCCGCTGAACCTTAACAACCGCTATTGTCAAGGTTGCGGTTCTGACTTACTTGTAAAAGACCGCTGTCGGGTGACAAGACTCCTCACGGATAATAGTCCTCACGGATAATAGCGGTTTTGGGAAAATTTTTGCCGCAGACGAACAAGGAACCCCCAAAATCCTCAAAGTCCTGAAAGAACATCTGAATAATCATCCGAAAGCGGTCGAACTATTTCAACAAGAAGCGAATGTTTTAAGCAAGTTACAGTATCCCGGTATTCCCAAGGTGGATGGTTATTTTCAGTACCAGACTACACATGGGTTGATATTGCATTCCATGTCAGTGAGTATGGATTATTCTCAGCTGGAAAATTTCTTGAAAGCGAAAAAATGGCAAGCAGCGGATGAGGCAACTCGTAGTCTAATGCTGAAAATTGCTGGGAGAGAAAATGGGAGAGAAAAAGAGGGTTAGCTTGAGGTCACATCTATCGGGGATTTTCCCTGTGAATATTTGGCCAAAATTAATCAGTTATGGTTCAAATATAGTGAAGGTAAGTTGGCTTTTACGGTGCAAAAATCTATTTGGGATACGGTAGTCGGGAACAGAGAAGTTGCGAATGAAGTCTATGGTGTTTTTGCCAAGCGCGTGGGCTGGCGAGTGAGTAACAATTGGCTAAAATATGAGGAATACAATTAATACAATTTTACCCTTGATGCCCCAAAAGGACATTTACCCCAAATGTTTAATGATAAGAAACTACCCAGTAATCGATTATCGGTATTGTCGCCCAAACTGGTTAAATGTAATATTATTTGAGTTCTTATTTGAGTTTACCGAATATTTCCCAAAAAAGCAACATGGGTCGTCTGCTTAATGTCACATTAAGTAGATGACCCAGTTTTTCGCCGGATGTGCCATAATCGTCTGTTTAGTAGGAGCGATTTAGTAAAGGCGATCGCCCTTTCCCTGTAGGGACTTTGGTCATACCAGATCCATATCACTTTGATTTGCTTGATTCGATTTTCTTAATTCACTTACCAAACTAATGCACAAATTTTTAGGATTAGCAACGGCAGTTGCATCGATAATGATAATTTCTCCAGTACAAGCACAACAACCTCTTTCCTTGGTTTATCCCTCCAACGGTCATAAAACTTTTGCCCATCAAATTTTTTTAATTGGTACTGCACCACCGACCGGGGATGTATTTGTTAATGGCCAAAAAATTCAACGCAGTCCTGCCGGTCATTTTGCCCCGACAGTGCCCTTACAGATGGGGGAAAATGTCTTTACCTTAACCTATCAAGGACAAGAGTTAACTATTAGAATTATCCGCGAGTCTAATGCCCCAAGATTGCCCGATGGTGTGGGATTTGCCGAAAATTCTTTAAGTCCCGCTGTGGATATCGCCCGCATGCCCGGAGACTTAATTTGTTTTAGTGCGATCGCTGCTACAAATGCCCAAGTTTCGGTGCAATTTTCCGGTCAAACTATTTCCCTATTGCCCCAATCAGAAATTGTCACGCTTCCTTCAAATCTTGCCGCCTTAATTGACCAAAATCAACCGGAAGTTCACAACAGTGCCACTAACTATCAAGGTTGTCTATCTGCACCAAATAGAACCGGAAACTTAGGCAAACCTCAGTTTACCATTTCCCTGAATGGTCAGACGAAAACAGAAACCGCCCCAGGCAATGTGGAAATCCTTTCATCTAACCAATTTCAAATCGCCGAAGTCACCGTAGAATCAGGAGTTGCCAGAACCGGACCGAGTACCAATCATTCTCGTTTGACTCCTTTACCCAAAGGAACGCGGGCAACCATTACAGGTCGGGAAGGAGAATGGCTGCGTTTAGACTATGGTGCTTGGATTAGAAATAACGAAGTAAAAATTCAGCCTAGTGGTGGGCCGGCCCATTCCATGATTCGGAGTTTACGTTCTCGGCAAATCGATGGTTGGACAGAGATTTATTTTCCTCTGCAAACTCCAGTTCCCATCACCGTGAAAGAAGGAGCAAATACCTTAACTTTAACCTTACATAATACCACCGCCCAAACTGACACTTTCCGGTTTGATGATGACCCGGTAATCGCCCGTTTAGACTGGGGACAACCGCAACCCAATCAAGTGGAATATATTTTTAATTTGAAACATCAACAACTATGGGGATATAAAACCCGATATGAAGGCACAACCTTGGTGTTATCTTTGCGACATCCCCCCAAGCTGACCGGAGGCAGCAGTCGTCCTCTTGCGGGAATGACGATTATGCTCGATCCGGGACATGGTAGTAGCAATGATTTGGGGGCAAGAGGGCCGAATGGTTATCCCGAAAAAGATGTGGCTTTAATTGTTTCTAAATTAGTGCGAGATGAGTTACAAAAACTAGGGGCAACGGTGTTAATGACCCGGGAAGGAGATGATGATTTATGGCCTCAAGACCGGGTGAACATGATTAACTCCCAAGAACCTCAATTAGTGATTAGCATCCATTATAATGCCTTGCCGGATGCCGGAGATGCCATGAATACCGCAGGAATTGGGTCTTTTTGGTATCATCCTAAAGCCCATAGTTTAGCCCGGTTTTTGCATCAGTATTTAGTGGAAAATTTGAATCGTCCTAGCTATGGGGTGTATTGGAATAATTTAGCCTTAACTCGTCCCACGGTTGCCCCTTCGGTGTTAATGGAATTGGGTTTTATGATTAATCCTTTCGAGTTTGAATGGATTGTTAATCCCCAAGAACAACGAAAATTAGCCCGGGCGCTGGCAGATGGGGTAGCGGCATGGGTGAACACGACTCGTTAATTCATTTAAGTTAATTTACTTAAAATTAAATGCCGCAACTACTAGAAAAACCCAACCGATAATTAACCCCACACCCCCAAACGGCGTAATCGCTCCTAACCATTTAATTTCTGTTAAACTGAGGGCGTATAAACTACCGGAAAAAATGACAATTCCGGCAATAAACGCAAATCCAGCGATCGCTAATGCCGTTGGGGGGATGGGAAACTGAGTGAATAATAAGGCAACTAATAATAGAGCCAAGGCATGATACATTTGATAGCGAACGCCGGTTTCAAAAATTGCCAAATATTTTTCACTCAGTTGTTCTTTTAAAGCATGAGAGGCAAAAGCTCCCAGAATTACGGCTAATCCCCCAAAAATCCCCGCGCTCGCCAAAAAAATCTTAGTCATTATCATTAAATTATTCCCCCTCAAAAAAATAAACGGGGCAATTTCCTAAGAAAAAGCCCCAATTGCTAGAATTAAGCGCGGAAATTAAACGCTTAACCCTATCGACGAATTGCCTCAAGCAATCGCGAATAATAAAAGCGAGTGCTGGTCATGGTTTGTCGCCCAATGGTAAAACCATTCTGTTCTAGAATGCGGACAATATCCGCTTCCCGATGTTGATAAGCACGAGTGGTTTTACTCGGACCGGGAAACAACTCGCCAATTTTTTTCAGCACACTCAGGGCGAGGGTTTTCGGTGCAAAACTGAGAATCAAGCGATTCTCAGCCATTGACGCCAGATGAGCAATCATATCCACCGCTTTTTCTTGGGGATAGTGAATCAGCACATCCAGACAAATCACGGTATGGTAACGCCCGCTTAAAGATTCCAAATCTTGGGCAGCAAAATTTACATGATTGTTGGGAGTTAAAACAGCAGACGCTCGCTGGTAAGCTTCATGCACCATTTTCTGGGAAATATCGCTACCATAGACAATAGCGCCAGCTTGAGCTAACGGAATACTCAAGCTACCAACACCACACCCGGCGTCACAAATGGACAACCCCTGTAAATTTCCATCAGCTTTCAGCCAATCGATTACACGATCCACGGTTTGCTGATGACCTTGGCGAATATCAAGCTGAATTTTATTCACTTGACCATCGCCATAAATGCGCTTCCAGCGGTCAAAGCCGGTGGAGTTAAAATACTCCCGAACAATGGTTTTATCGTCTACTGCGTTCATGTATTATGAGGGTTACTCAAATCGTGTCAATCTTTCAATTTACCACAATCGGGACTTCTGTGCGGCGATCCTACCTTGGGTTCGATCACCTCATTTAGCCCTAACCAAATATAGACCTAAGATTAACCTAAAAATTGACCGGATCCGAAATATCACCGGCATGACACTTAATTTACTTGAAGATAGGTTTTTTATTTATCAGCAACTCCGCCGATGTTTGGCAGATAATTTCTTTGGGTTCTGACGAATTATACAAAATAAAAATATCCTGTAAAATTATCATTAATTGCTCAAAAATTTCTTCCCGTTGCTGACAATTTAAGTTATCTAACTCGTTAACCTTATAGTTGGGTTTTAGGTTGATATACATAGATGGATTAGTATTTGCAAAGGAGAACCAGCTTAAGGGAATCGGCAACATGAAAACTTGTCATTTTTCCTAGAGAAGCAAGCAAATTTTATCGAGGCGAATGGCAATTTGTCCCGACAAAATCTGACGGCGGATAGCCGGTCGCTGACCGTTAACCAACGACAAGAGCGATCGCTGAATGGCTAGGTTTGATGATCCCTGACGCTTTAATAAAATGAATGGGATCTGTTTTGCTGAGTTCCAGCGAATAATCACGGATTTAATCAGTCAAGGCGTCTGTTTAGTACATAAAATTTTCTGTCCCTCTGCAAAAAATCATAGCATAAATATTTTTTGAAAGTTTTTAGGAACGGGGGTGAACCCCCGATCGCCTGCCCGGTCTTTGCCCTGGGAATGGTCTGATTTATCCGGGGTAAATTTCTGCTAACCGTTGCCAACTAATCTGTCCGGTGACTGGATCTTGGTGCCAACGTAACAAAGGACTCGATTGCCCGATCGCCCTGGCAGGTGACATTTCTGGTAAACCGATCGCCTTCCTGGGGGCGTCCGTTGCCAGAGCGATCGCCTCTCCCACCTCACATAAGCCCCACTTGACCAAATTTTCCACCCCAGACAACAACGGTAAAGTGGTCCCAGCCAAAGTCCCATCCAGCAGCTTACAAGTGCCAGACTTCACCTCAATTTGCCGCCGATCCCAAGGATAAATCCCATCGGTTAAGCCAATGGGCGCCAGGGCATCACTGACTAAAAATACCCCTTGACTAGCACGCAAAAGCACCTGAATCATCGTCGGACAAACGTGCTGACCATCGGCAATCAGACCGCAATGGACTCGCGGATCCACCATTGCCGCCCCTAATAATCCCGGTTCCCGGTGATGCAAAGTAGGCATAGCATTAAAAGCATGGGTAATCATCGTAGCGCCCTGGTCAAAGGCTTGACTCGCTTGGGCGGCTGTAGCCATTGAATGCCCTAAACTGACAATGATGCCCAGGGAACGGAGATAGGCGATCGCCAGTCCCGTGGGGTCTAACTCCGGGGCCAAGGTCATCACCTTAACTACCGAGGCATAATCTCCTAAAATACTCTTGACATTTTCCACATTTAGTGGTAGCAAATATTCCTTCGGATGGGCGCCGCGTTTTTTATAGTTGAGAAATGGCCCTTCTAAGTGGGCGCCCAGAATTTTCGCTTCCTGAGTCGCCAATGGATGATCCGATGCTTGTGTGGCCATAAAATCAGCCAAAGTGGAGAGCGCTCGCTGAATTTTAGCTGGGGAAGTAGTAACAATAGTGGGCAAAAATCCATCCACCCCTTGCTGCCAAAGATAGGCACAAATTTCTCTCAGTTTTGGATAATCTTGGGGTTCCAAGTCGGGAAACGCCAACCCTAAGCCCCCATTAATTTGTAAATCAATGCCGCCCCAGGACAGCCAATCCCCCGCCAGATCGAGACATGGCGATCGCACCCCCACAGGGCAATCGGCCATTAAACCCATATCGGCGATCGCCCCATGATTCAAGCACAAATAAAATAAGCCCGACTGCCGAGGGAGTCGAGCATTGATAAGATGCAAATTGTCAGAATTGCCAGAGACGATTTCGGGGGCTATTGCTTCAGTCATCACGTTCTCACCATTAAATCAGGATCAATCATAACCAATGACACAAGCACAAGTAGGAATTATCATGGGCAGCGATTCCGATTTGCCCACCATGCAAGCCGCGATCGCCATTTGCGAACAATTCAACGTCCCCTGTGAAGTAGCGATCGTATCTGCCCACCGCACACCCCACCGCATGGTGGAATATGCCACCAGCGCCCATCAACGGGGCATTAAAGTCATCATTGCTGGGGCAGGAGGGGCGGCTCACTTACCAGGAATGGTGGCGTCCTTAACTCCATTGCCGGTGATTGGGGTTCCCGTAGCCACCCGAAACCTGCAAGGGGTGGACTCTCTCTACTCCATTGTGCAAATGCCCAGGGGCATTCCCGTAGCCACAGTAGCGATCGGCAATGCCACCAATGCGGGATTATTAGCCGTGCAAATCCTAGCAGCCCATCAACCGGAATTATTAGCGCAAGTCCAACAATATCGCCAGAGCTTAACGGAATCCGTACTGCAAAAACAAGAACGCCTGGAACAGTTGGGGTCGCAACAATACCTAGCCGAAATGAAATAAAACAAGCATCGTTACAGAATTTTGCACCCCCCAGCTGTTTATGGATCCCATCTTATCACCCAGGAATTGTGCTTCGCGATACAGAAATATTACGTGAACATGATGAGATGTTCTTGACTTAAAGCTTGGTGTTTTCTCTCCTTGTGGTAAAAAGTTGTGACGGGCGGGGATATCTTGGCCGAACAAACAAAGAAAGCCAACCACCCCAGCCAGCCATCAAACAGCGATTTTTCTCAGAGGTATCGAGTCACCTGATGATCTAGCGCCGAAGAAGACGCCAGAAAAGAGAGGCATAGAAAAGAGAAGAGAGGTTCGAGAAGAGAGGTTCGAGAAGAGGGAGGCATAGAAAAGAAAAAAGGAGGCATAGAAAAGAGAAAAGAGAAGATAGAGAATATTTTCTTCTATCCTCTATCCTAAGAACCTCTATCCTAAGAACCTCCATTCTAAGAACCTCTTTCCCCCCTTTGTGGAATTCGATTTCACGAAACTCGGTCAATATAATTGCCCAGTTCAAAGGCTTAATGCTTCTTGCTAGACGTTTTTCTGTCTAACAATCGTCAAGCAAAATGACTTTTTACCTGAAAGTCTGAGATAATTCAAAGCCACTGCATCAAGCTTATGTAGAGATTCCATTATGAAACGACGTCTAAACAATGAAACCTAAACTAACCTTACAGAAAAAATTAAACCGCACTTTGGCACGGAGATCGCCCCAAGGAAACCCTCCACTCGCTCATGGTTTTGTTGGGCGACTAGGTAAATCTTTCCAGCAGTTGACGGTTGCCATTCGGCGACTGTCTCCGAATTGGCAAGCCTGTATTCCCTTAGCCAGCATCATTCTCTTAGTTTCCGCTTATGCCGCTGTTGCCCAAGATGCCCCACCGACTCACGAAGAACAATTAGCCAACCTGAAAATTGGCCTAGATACCATGTGGGTGGTGGTGGCCGCCATTTTTGTCATCTTTATGAATGCTGGTTTCGGGATGTTGGAAACCGGCTTTTGCCGGCAAAAAAATGCCGTTAATATCTTATCCAAAAACCTGATTGTCTTTGCCCTAGCCACAGTCGCCTTTTGGGCGATCGGCTTTGGCTTCATGTTTGGGAACGGCAATGGCTTTATCGGCACCGCAGGTTTTTTCCTGATCGGGCCTGACAATAGTCCCGCCACTGGTGATGCCTATCAAGGGATATTTAGCTCTTTGAATTGGACTGGAGTGCCCCTAGCCGCTAAATTCTTATTTCAAGTCGCCTTTGCGGGAACTGCGGCCACCATCGTTTCTGGTGCTGTAGCCGAACGAGTCAAATTTGTTGACTTCTTAATTTTCTCGATTTTATTGGTGGGCATCGCTTACCCGATTACCGGACATTGGGTTTGGGGTGGTGGCTGGCTTTCCAGCTTAAAAACCGATCCCGATACCGGCGAAACCGTCTTAGCATTTGCTGATTTTGCTGGTTCGACGGTGGTTCACTCCGTCGGCGGTTGGGCTGCCTTGATGGGGGCAGCGCTACTCGGCCCACGCACGGGCAAATATCAAGATGGCGTCCCCACAGCGATGCCCGGTCATAACCTCAGTATTGCCACCTTGGGTTGCTTGATTCTCTGGATCGGCTGGTTTGGGTTTAACCCTGGTTCCACAATGGAAGTAACTCCAGATATCGCTCATATTGCCCTAACGACAAATATGGCGGCGGCTACTGGGGGAGTCGCGGCTACTTTGGCGGCCTGGTTATATCTGGGTAAGCCGGATCTTTCTATGATTATTAACGGTATTCTGGCCGGTCTAGTGGCGATTACTGCTGGCTGTAATGTTGTCAACGTCCCCTCTGCCGCCATCATTGGTTTAGTTGGTGGCATTCTGGTGGTCTTTGCGGTGCCATTCTTTGACAAAATCCAGATTGATGACCCGGTGGGTGCGACTTCCGTTCACTTGGTGAATGGGGTCTGGGGAACTTTAGCCGTGGGTTTATTTAGTTCTGAGAAGGGATTATTGTTTGGCCACGGTTTCGCGCAACTGGGCGCACAAATCCTTGGTGTTGTTTCCGTGGGCGGTATGACTGTGTTATTGTCCACTGCTTTTTGGTTAATTCTGAAAGCGACTTTGGGAATTCGCGTCACCGAAGAAGAGGAAAAAGCTGGTTTGGATATTGGCGAACACGGAATGGAAGCCTATAGCGGCTTTTTGAAAGATCCTCTCTAAGACCGATCGCCTAAACAACCTTTGATTAATCGATCCTGCCATCAGGGAGGAGTTGAGCGATCGACTCCTCTGCGTTTTTTTAGCAGACCATCAGCCGCGATCGCGCCATTGTCACCTGCACTATGAGCAAAAATTGAGTAACTCGATATACTGAGGAATATTGAGTGAAAGATGAGGGAATTAATATATCAGGTCAGGCAAAATTATACCCTAAAGCCTTAACCCATAAGAGTTTATTGTAAATGGGCGATACTGGACTCGAACCAGTGACCCCTTCCGTGTGAAGGAAGTGCGCTACCACTGTGCTAATCGCCCGCGAGATATAAACATAACATAACTTGCCATAAAAACACAAGTCTTTTCAGAAAATTTTCCGAAAATTATTTTTCTCCGTCGTCATCACTCAATATTATCCCCCGAATCAGCCGCTTTTCTCATTAAAGTGAGAAACCCAGAAAATAACTCAGGCAATTTTGTCAAAAACTGCTTTTAGGGTTCTATAAAAGCCGCGAGCGAAGCTTTTTATCAAAACTATTAAGCATGGTCAAAAATTGTGGAGCGATTAGAGTTTCAATGAGTGCGATCGCCTTCATGCCCAACTTGAAAAACCATCGTTTTTTAGTTAAATAAGTATTTATTTTTAGCAAAAATATTTATATTTCCTGACTTACAGCAATCATCACCTAAAAATAAATCCGCAATAAATACCCTGAAAATCAGCTAAAAATACACTAAAAATACGCTAAAATACGCTACAACTTTTGATAAAAACAAGATTATTTGATTAAAGACAGAAAGACATGAATCCTAACGAACTTTTAACGCTTTACGCCGCCGGACAAAGAGATTTTCGGGATTTAGACTTATTCCGTGGGGATTTCAATGGGGCGGATCTCAGTGGTGCCAGTTTATTTCGCTGCAACTTATTCCGCGCCAACTTTTATCGGGCTAAACTGATTGGCACTAACCTGTTTCATGCAGACCTAATTGGGGCTAACTTAAGTTGTGCCAACCTGAGTGGGGCAGACCTCAGTGGCGCCAACCTAATTGGGGCGGACTTAAGTGGAGCGGACTTAAGTGGGGCTGATTTAAGTGAGGCGGACTTAAGTGGGGCAAATCTGAGCCATGCCAACCTCAGTTATACAGACCTGTCTCGTGCCAACCTGTTTCGGGCTGACTTAATTAATGCCCGGTTGCATCAAACTAAATTGAATGGGGCTAATCTTAAGCAAAGTTTAGTCAAAGACACTTACTTTGCTCAAGTCGTGGGTCTATCCCCGGATTTGACCATTGCCCTCAAAAATCAAGGGGCAATCATAGAAACTGCTGCCTAATCATGTTCAGGAAATTCAGGAAATTAATCTTAAATTTTACAGGACTTACGCAGCTACTCCACAATTTACAGCGGTTTTCTTTCTTACTGAACCACCCTGGGGCGAATCGCTCCCACGGAATGCTTCGCCCCTACAGATATTTCTGGTTTATTCGCGGAGAAAATTGCTGTATTGGTGCGTATTATTGGTGCGTTACCGTCTCGGGACAACAGCCTACAGAGGCTACAGAGGCGTTGCGTAAGTCCTGTTAATTTTTTAATTTTTTTCAATTTTATTTGAAATTCTTTCACTTGCGACTGAGACGGCTGCCCTGGCGACAAATCAAATCATAGTCACAATGTTGACAAGCATCTCGTTTATGGTCTGGGTCTACGGGGTAGTGTCCTTGTTGCAGCTGTCTTTTCACATTTTCGGCAAACTCTGCCAAAGCCGTCTCATCGATCGCATCGCTCGCCACTTCTTTTAAAATTTTCCCCTTGGTCAGGGAGTAATAGTAAGCATTGGTGACAGGTTGCCCAGGAAATAATTCCTTGGCTGCAACTTGTACATATAACGGCAACTGAATATCCAGCTTGGCTTGACCGTTGGCATCTTTTGCCCCTTTGGGGGGAGAGGAACTGGTTTTATAATCCACGATCGCCAATCCTTTGGGAGTGCGATCCACTCGGTCTACGGTGCCTTTAACTTTCAGACCATACCAGGTGCCCTGAAACTCTTTCTCAGTCGCCAGAATTTCTGTATTTTCCTGGAGAAATTCTGGTGCGGATACTGCCCGCTGTAATATAGTTAAATGCTCTTGACGACGGGCTTTCCAACCGGGCAACGGGGGCAATTTATCTAAATCTTCGGCTTTTTCCGCCGCAGAAAACGCGGTTTCTAACTGTTCGATCACCGTGGCGACAAAATTTTTGCCCTGAGAAACCGTAGCCCATTTTACAGAAAAGTCAAGGGTTTTGTGGTAGAGCCGACCCCGTAAACTGTTGCTAAGTTCTTCTTCCGCTTTTTCTGGGTCGAGTAAATTTAACTGCTTATGGCTAAACCATTTAAAGGCACATTGACCCAGGTTCGTCAGTTGAGAGGCGCTAAATTCCCATTGGTCTGGATCTAAGCCGATCGCGATCGCCCCATCATACTCATCTGGGGGCTGACTGCTTTCGCGCCGTTTCTCCACAGTCCAACAATGATAAGCATGGTTCAGAATCGGATCGGCTTCCGGGGCGTTTCGGGAAACGCCTATACTTTGTAGGTCGCCAACCGCAGCAACCGCAATAGCCCCTAACTCAACTTGTCGAGACAGTTGGACGCTGGCTACAGGCAATGGCGGGGCGGCTTCTACTTCCAAACCTAATCTTTTAATATAAGGACTAGGCAGCAGTTGAGTCGAACCCTGAGTTTGAGGATAGGAAAAAATCACATTTTCGGCCGCAGTTTTCAGGCAGCCATAAAAATTTAGGGCTTCTCTTTGGGCAGTTTCCATCGCATTAGCCAGGGGAATGCCCCTTTGCCGCAATAATTGGCGATCGCGAAAATCCAAAACCGGACTATCCACCACTGGGGCAGGCAAAATTCCCTCTGCCATTCCCAACACAAACACCGATTGATACTCAGTTCCCACCAAAGAAGCGGGAGTATGTAATTCTACGCCGCCGCGTCCGGGGGCCGCAGGCACCATCAACAATGCCATTAGCTGAGAAATTTCTTGAATAAACTCTTCAATGGTCAAGATTTCTGTTTCTGGTTTTGACAGATGCACCAATCCTTCCTGAAACTGATAATAAGCCACCGCTTCCCGCGCCCATCTTGCTGCCCGTTTCCGCAGATTAAAAGCTTTGAAGATATGCTGTAAACGTTCTACCCAATTGTCTCTAGTATCCTGACTTGGCCAAGATAATATCGATAAATCTACCGATAAATCCACCGCTTGACTGGTGGAAACCTTTTCATCCCCTTTCGGTTGAAGAATTTCTTGCCACTTTTTCAGTCCAGAAGGATGCATTTTCCGCGCCCTGACCCAACATTCTGGAGGTAAACCAGAACATAAGGGATGAGTTAACAGTTTTGCGGTCGGTTCAAAGGGCAAATCAGCGATCGCCACCTGACCCAAAGTTTCGATCCAATTACCTAAACGAGTGGCGGTTAAAGGAATAGAATACAAAGCCCGAATCGGTAAATCGTATTCCCAGGCAATGTCCAAAATCATCGGCCCATAAATCTTTTCATCCCGTGCTACGATCGCGATTTGATTACTGGGTACTTTTTGTAATAACTGTTCTTTGACTAGGGCTAAAATGCCCCGCACTTCTGCTTCTAAATGGGCATAAGCATAAACTTTTGCCGGATTTGACTCTTTTGGTTCCGATGATGCCGATGGTTCCGAGTCACTCAGCCCTAAAAATTTCTGGGATAAATATTTGCCCGGATGGTTGGGTTTTTGAGGGTTATTAGTTACCGCGACTTCCTGGAAAATTTCATCATTTTCTCCAGCATTTTCTACATCATTTTCTACATCATTTTTAATCTGCCAGCCCCGTTCTTGCAGCCACGCCAGCGCTTTTTGGTTTTCTGAAAATAAGGGATGATTCACCACCGGCAAAAACCACACAGAGCGATCGCCCGCTACCGCATCCACAAATTGCAATTGATCCATCAGGGGGAAATCATAGCCATAAACCAGCAAAGATTGCCGTATGGGATTTAATTGCGAGGCGAACCATAAAATTTCTGCCGAGTCCAGCAGTTTTTTCTCTCGCAACCGTTGCTGATATATTTCAGCTAAATTCACCAAAGGCTGAAATCGTTCTGGCAGTTCAATATGTTTTTGGCAGGATGGGGTCAACTTACCAATAGCTTGCCAATTCCCCATTCTCAGCAGTTCTTTTAAAATAGGTGCAACTTTACGAGTTGTTCCCTCAACATCTGTAGTGGATAGCACTTGCCGAACAGTTTCTCGTAAATAGCGGTGTGCGGTCAGAAGGGGAACTTCGGCAAACTGATTTTTACCGATAATTTGTTTCGCCAAATTTTCCAGAGAAAAATGAGCCACAGAAAGCGATCGCGCCGCTTGTGGGGTCGGCGTCATCACGCTGATTTGGCGAGCGCTCGCTAATTTTTTCGCCTCTGCCAAAGGATAGGCATGAATATAGATCACCCGATTCATATTAATTCATATTATTTGTTGTTGGTTGTTGGTTATAACAAAAACCCACCAAACGGACAGCGCTGGGTGGGTTTCATTGATTAGCGGCTGCTTTGCTGCATCGGTACAGGATACTTATTTGTGTCCGAGCAAAACCAACCATGCTTCACATATTCTCGCCACATCTGACTCAATTCCTGAGCTTTATGTATCCATTCTGGACGGATTTGATACATTCGTCTAGGCCGTCCGCGTCCGTCTACTTTTTTCCAATAACCGCGAATGGCGTTTTCGGCTTCCAGAAATTTCAGCGCACTATAAAGCACGGTATCAGAGAGACGATAGACGACATATTCACGTTCTAGTTTCTGAATCAGTTCGGTGCCATAAGAATCCTCCTGCACCAAAACAGAAAGAACATAACAGACAGTCACTTCTTTAGTCAGATAAACCGGCGGAGGATCGCGAAAAAATTGATAAATATCTTCAAATTTCATCTGTAAAACAGGTTCAATACCTTACAATTCACTGCATTTACTAGCAATGACACCCTGGTTTTAAACAAATCTTTGACTTATGACCGTAAAACGTCCCAAGCCAAAAATTTCTTTCTTCAATTTCAACAGAGATTTCACCCCAACTTCCGGACAATTCTGCTGAATTTACTCTATAAGACTCAAAATTTTTAGCCCGGTTGTCTCCTGGTTCCGTCTGAAATCACTGTGTGACAGGTATTTTAGTCACTTGAGTGAGAAACTCATGCTGATAAGTGAGTTTAGTAATCAAAAATGTAGAGCACCACTTACAACGTTACATCATACAAGATGTTTGGCGCGGTGGCCGAATATTTTTATTTTAACCGGAAAAAATCCGCCGTTAATTTTAATTTATCATAGAAAAAATAAAAAAAATTAAAAAAAGTTATTTTAAATCCTGTAAAGCCAAAGAAAAGCGCGAAAGGCGCTCACCCCTCGCGCGGAAATCATTTTACTGAGACAATTAAGATTTCGACTTTAGACCTTGGCCGCCACGCGGGCTTCGCGAGCGGTCAAAGCTTCATATCTCGCCCGCATTTTCAAGCCAACCAGCACTTGGAACAGACCCGTACCATTGTTGGAACCGGGATAGTTACGATGCTGCATCAGCAATTCAGTCAGTTCACCATAGAACTTGGTAGAAGTATTGCTCAAATGGCTTTCAATATAGATCATTTCCTCTAGATTCTCGAACTGACCATCCACTTCCAAAATAGAAACTTCATGGCCATAATAGGAATCTGGGCGATAGTGCATCTTAATGCCCGGATAAGGGCAAGTCAGCTTGCGACCGCAAGGAATCCAGTCAATGGTGGAGCCTTCATCAAACAGATATACAGGATCCAAACCTTCTAGTCCATAGCGTTGGATCATTTGCACCCGCAGAACCTTACGCTCTTTATCATCTGGGATTAACTTGGTGGGTAACACTTGGATCACCACATCCGCATAAGCTTTCTGGGGAGCAATATAAGCCTCAAAATCTGGACGACGGGCATTAATCGAAGCCAGCACATCTTCATAACGATGACCGCGTTCTGCCATGTCCCGTTGGATCTTCCAGGCAATTTTAACTTCATCGCTAATGTCCAGGTAAACGCTGAAATCTAACAGACCGCGTACCCGCTCATCATACAAAGGATGAAGTCCTTCAATCACGATAATGTGGTTCGGTTCGATCCGTTCTGGGGGATCGATTTTTCCGGTTTCGTGGTTATAAATTGGCTTATTGATCGCCTGACCACTTTTGAGCGCTTTAATTTGCTCATACATCAAATCAAAGTTATTCGCCCTGGGGTCAAGGGCTGTCACCTGCTGCTCTTTCCGCTGTTGGCGGTCTAAACTGTGATAGTCATCCAAGCAGATAACGGTCATCAGTTCTTTGCCAAACAAATCTTCCAAACGGCGCAAAAACGTGGATTTACCACATCCGGAGTCTCCAGCTACCCCGATTAGCACTACACGATCCGGCTTGCTCGTCATAGATTCCCTCTTTCTATATCGCTTTAAGTACCTATGCTAAGGTTAATCGAGTATTTAGACACAGTAAGATTGATTTTATACGGATATGTTACGGCTGGCGTAACTTATTTTATTGCTTTGCCAACGACGAGCCCGCTAGGATGATCTAGATTAAATGTCTGCGTCGCTGCCTCAGATCAATCGCTGGCGGTCGAGGGGACTCAGGCGCCACTGCCTCGCACTGAATCTCCACAATTAAATCACTGGTTGGCAAATTTTTGCTGTTTGTCTGAGCCAAATTGCTGCAAAATGTTAAGTAAAGTTATCAGAAACTCATCTGATATACTATCCTACCGTGGTTGGTCTGATGGCCAACAGCGGGCAACCGTTGATTCTGGTAAGAAGCGATCGGTCTGGGTGGCTCAGGTCGGCGCCTAGGGAAAAGGGGCTGCTGGATTAAAGCCTTCAGTTCCCCTGTATGTTCATCCCTGTGCCTGACACCAGCCGGACAAACCGACAAATCAACCAGTAAACGGATCCCTTAAACGAAGGGCTTTCATAGGTGGTGAGATTGTGAATATCAGTCCCGTGGTGATTACCGGGTAAATCGGCACCAGGGAAATTTTGGTAGATGGCAACCGACTCCGTAAGATTTTACGGTCTGAGTCAGTGAGCAACAACGCTTTGATCGGCGATCGCAACTGTGATACAAATCTGGTTGGGTTGCTGATGGCAGTCTATGAGTAATCTGACGGCAAAATTTTAAGTCAACTTTTGCAAAATTAAAAAATATGTACAATCCAAATGTCATTGGTAGCACAGCGAATACGGAATCTGACAACCGCCTATTTGTCTACGAAGTAGTGGGTCTGGGTCAAAGCGACAAAGCGGATAACCCAAACTACTCCATTCGTCGCAGTGGCAGCACATTTATCACTGTGCCTTACAACCGCATGAACCAAGAAATGCAACGCATTATGCGGATGGGGGGTCAGATTGTCAGTATTCGTCCTGGGTCTGTCAATCAGACTGTTCATACCAGCTTAGAAGTTGAAACCCAGCCTGCAATGGAAAAGAAATCTAAGAAAAAAGCCGAAGATGATATTCCGGTCAACATTTACCGCCCCAAGAATCCCTATATTGGCAAGTGCATTAGCAACGAAGAACTGGTTGCTGAGGGCGGTATCGGCACAGTTCGTCACCTGAAATTTGATATTTCCGGCAGCGACCTGCGCTATGTGGAAGGTCAAAGTATTGGGATTATTCCTCCCGGAGTGGACGAGCAGGGCAAACCGCACAAGTTGCGTTTATACTCAATCGCCTCTACCCGTCATGGGGATGATGTGGACGACAAGACCGTTTCTCTCTGCGTGCGTCAATTAGAATACAAGCACCCAGAAACCGGTGAAACCGTCTATGGGGTATGCTCTAGCTACCTCTGCAACTTGGAACCGGGTGCTGATGTGGCCATTACCGGCCCTGTGGGTAAAGAAATGCTGTTACCCGACGATGAAGACGCCACCATTATTATGATTGCCACCGGAACGGGGATTGCCCCATTCCGCGCTTTCTTGTGGCGGATGTTTAAAGAACAGCACGAAGACTACAAGTTCAAAGGTCTAGCCTGGTTGTTCTTTGGCATTCCTTTCACCGCGAATATCCTCTATCGTCAAGAACTCGAAGAACTGCAACGGCAATTCCCCGACAACTTCCGCTTGACCTATGCGATCAGCCGGGAACAGAAAAATCCCGAAGGCGGCAAGATGTATATTCAAGACCGGATTAAAGAAAAGGCTGACGAGTTGTGGCCACTGATTCAAAAACCCAATACCCACACCTACATTTGCGGTCTGAAAGGTATGGAAGATGGCATCGATCAGGGGATGTCTGCTGCCGCTGGTAAGTTCGGTGTGGACTGGAGTGAGTACCAGAAGCAACTGAAAAAAGAACATCGCTGGCACGTTGAAACCTACTAATAATTAAGCCCTAAATTAAGCCCTAAATTAAGCTTTAAATTAAGTTATAAGGCGCTAAAAATTTAGTAATTTACTAACATTTAGGGCGGAGATATTTTGGCAGTTTAGTAGCATAAAAAACCGGTTTTCTCTTCCATAATTTTTTGATTAATTTCACGAAAGTTGATGGGGAAAAACCGGTTTTTTATTCTTGATTCTGAGTTTTTATGTAGGTAAATGCCCCTCTTAACAGAGAAAAAGTGTCTAAATGTTGATTCGGTAATGATCTAGTTTAGAAAAAATTAGATTTATTTACCACCGTAATAGAATAAAATTTCTTTTTCCTTTAACGGGGCAAAATCCGCTGAAATCAGCATTTGATTTAGTTCCTCTTGGGGAATATGTTTGGCACCAATACGGACAATCCGAGAACGCATGGTGTTGCTCACTCCACTGCGTTGACGGTTGCTTTCTAAACTCATGACTTGATGGTAAAGGCTGAGTTTAGCCGCGGGGATGGGACTGCCATCTAGGTCGATTCCTTGGGCGATCGCCTCATCAACGGCATCAGCCCCAGTAGTTTTCCGGTTTTCAGAAGACATGAATTATTTCCTCCAAACTTATCTAAGTTGATCTAAGTTTATCATTAGGATAACGCTATAATTAATAACATTTCTAATTAAATATGCAACAGCAGGGGGGCTCCAAGGACGTAGCGCCCCTACAAGCGCCAAAGTTAACCTCGGAATCGTAGCAATAATTTCTGATGCTTGGTATAACTCTTAAGAATGCTTTTTTCCCAGGTATGCAATCTTATCGACAATTATAGACAGCCCTGAGCTATTTCACGGATTTTTTAGCCGATTTACTTTTCTGTTGGTGTTCTCTGTGTCTCTGTGGTGAATTTTTAGCTCAAAGAATAACTCCATCCCTAGGTCGTGAAGCACTCCGCGCTATTCTAATCGCTTTTGCCAATGCTGCGGATGATTTGTCAAGTTTCCAGCCTTTTGCATTCATCATCCCAGGAGGCATAGTTCCAATATTTTGTTATATTTTGTTAAAGTTTATAACGAATGTCATTTTTGCCTAAATGGGAAAATTCCCGATTGGGACATCCTATGACAGATGGTTCATAGGAATATGTCATCAGAAACAATGGTCTACAAAAGGATTGGTTATGAAGTTTAACGCGATCGATACGCCACGTTTGGATTGGTCAGGAGATGCCCTCGCCATTGGCTTATTTGAGGAACAAGTGGAATTAACCGGGGATTTAGCTGAGTTGGATCAAAAGTTGGGCGGCACTTTAGCCGAAGTGATTGCCGACCAGGAGTTTAAAGGCAAAGAAGGCAGCAGCGTGGCAGCCCGTGTGGGTGGGGGTAGCGCTATTCGCAAAATTATCGCTATTGGTTTGGGTAAGCAAGATAGTCTGAATTTGGATGGCATTCGTCAGGCGGCTGGGGCGGCGGCGAAAACCGCTAAAAGCCAAAAGTGTAAGACTTTGGGAATTAGCTTGCCAATATTTGGGGATGCGGCAACTACGGCCCAGGCGATCGCGGAAGGGGTGGAGTTAGCCCTGCATCAAGATAATCGTTTTAAGTCCGAGGCGGAAAAGTCTAAAGAGTCTAATGGGGAAGTCGAACAAGTTGACTTGCTGGGGTTCGCGGGTCAAGATGCGGCGATCGCCCTGGGACAAAAAATTGTGGCCGGGGTCAAATTAGCGCGGGAACTGGTGAATGCCCCGGCGAATATTTGCACCCCAGTGACAATGGCGGAAACTGCCTTTCGCGTCGCTTCTGAATATGGTCTGGAAATCGAAATTCTGGAAAAAGCCGATTGCGAAAAATTGGGCATGGGTGCTTTTTTGGGAGTAGCCCAAGCCTCGGATTTGCCGCCGAAATTTGTTCATATTACTTATAAACCTGAAGGAACTCCGCGCCGGAAATTGGCGATCGTGGGTAAAGGTTTGACCTTTGATTCTGGTGGTTTAAATATCAAAGTCCAAGGTGGTATTGAAACCATGAAAATGGATATGGGGGGTGCAGCGGCTACTTTTGGGGCAGCAAAGGCGATCGGTTTAATTAAACCGGATGTAGAAGTGCATTTTATTTCTGCAATTACGGAAAATATGATTAGCGGTCATGCCATGCACCCAGGGGATATTCTCACCGCTTCCAATGGCAAAACGATTGAAGTCAATAATACCGATGCCGAGGGACGGTTAACTTTAGCTGATGCGTTGGTATTTGCCGATAAATTAGGAGTAGATGCGATCGTGGACTTAGCCACTTTAACCGGCGCTTGTGTGGTGGCTTTGGGCGACGATATTGCTGGTTTATGGAGCACCGATGATGGGTTAGCCAATCAGCTATTAGCCGCTGGGGAAAAAAGCGGGGAAAAATACTGGCGGATGCCCTTGGAAGAGAAATATTTTGAAGGCTTAAAAGCCCTTCATGCGGATATGAAAAATACTGGCCCTCGTGCCGGTGGTTCGATTACTGCCGCCCTATTCCTGAAGCAATTTGTGGACAAAACCCCTTGGGCACATTTGGATATTGCTGGCCCCGTTTGGAATGATAAAGATAAAGGATATAATCCCGCCGGTGCCACGGGTTTTGCGGTGCGGACTCTGGTGAATTGGGTCTTGGGTTAATTAGGTAAAATATACAGGGTTTTGCTGATAAATAAAACGTTGTAAAAAACGTTGTAAGGGCGAAGCATTCCGGCAGAGATTTTTTGGTGAAGATTGGGTGAAAATGTTAACCTTTATTAACTTTATTACCGGAATGTTTCGCCCTTGGAGGCAATCGACAATATTAATCGATTTCCTCTGGATTGATTCCCAGTTCTCGTAACCGCTGGGCTAATTTCTCTGCCCGTTGGCGTTCGGTTTCTGCCCGTTGGCGTTCGGTTTCCGCCCGTTGGTGTTCATTTTCCGCCCGTTGGCGTTCGGTTTTTGCTTCTTGTTCCAGACTTTTGATTCTCGCTTGTTCCTGCTTAATTAATTGCTCCACTACCGGCGGATTAAGCAATTCTTGCACCGATAAATCAAGCTGGTCAAACTGAGCCGAAACTATGGAACTATCTGCGCTAAAATCAACCCAATTATATCCTTCTTCATTGGTGGCATTAGCCAAGACTCTAACCCGTTTCTTTTCGGGGTCTACAATCCAATATTCGGGAATTTCTGCCAGTTCGTACTCGCTGCGTTTAATGATATAATCATCCCGGCGATTACTGCTGACAATTTCTACCACCAGAAGCGGCTTTTCCGCCAAATCTAATACCCCAGCACCCGGACGCGAAATCACTTCTTGCCAAACACTTTGGCTACAGACTACTACATCAGGAATTCGCGATGAATTTTCGGCGGTGCGAAGGCCCGTCCCTAAAGAGTTGGCGACTAAATCCAAGTTTTTCTCTGCAAAGTAGCGCTGTAACTTGTAAATCAGAAATTTGCAGATGCTAGTATGTAAGTGACTTTGTGCTGGCATTGGTATGAGTTGACCCCTGAATAATTCATAGAGAACGTCCGGTTCTCCCTCGTAATCGAGATATTCGGCGAAAGTTAACTTCGGTTCAGTTGACGACTGTACCTGTTCTTGAGGTTGCTGAATAGCCACCTCGGTTGCTCTTTCGACAGCTTGAGTCATAATTTTAGACCTCTCGTCGCGATGATGATTAAATTAATCTTCAATTAATCTTCGGCGCGCTTGCCCCAAATAGTCTTGCTAAACTAATAGGAGGCCAGCGCTGTTTGATTGATGAGTTTAATCGATAATATTAATCGATTTCCTCTGGATTGATTCCCAGTTCTCGTAACCGCTGGGCTAATTTCTCTGCCCGTTGGTGTTCATTTTCCGCCCGTTGGCGTTCGGTTTTTGCTTCTTGTTCCAGACTTTTGATTCTCGCTTGTTCCTGCTTAA
>FWWL01002229.1_pt1 | contig 41617 bp, 59 predicted proteins | sample 2228331 | NCBI WGS metagenome assembly FWWL01 (sample SAMEA103939775, study PRJEB20133) | metagenome
GGTGATCGCGCCGGCGGCGGCGGCTTTGGCGGTGGCAACCGCGGCGGCTTCGGTGGCGGCGGCGGCGGCGGTGGTCGCGGCATGCCTGCGCAGGTCGTTGGCGAAGGCACTGGCGTCGTTAAATTCTTCAATGGGCAAAAGGGCTTCGGCTTCGTCGTTCGCGATGACGGCGGCGAGGACGTGTTCGTGCATATCAGTGCTGTCGAACAGGCCGGCCTGACTGGCCTGGCCGAAGGTCAGCAGCTTGGCTTCACCCTGGTGGATCGTGGCGGCAAGGTTTCGGCAACCGATCTCAAGATCGAAGGCGAACCGCTCCCCGTGACGGACCGTGGCCCGCCGCGCGAACCGCGCGCCGGTGGTTTCGGCGCCCCCGGTGGTGATCGTGGCGGCCCGCAGCGCCAGCTGACCGGCGAACGCGCCAGCGGCACGGTCAAATTCTTCAACGCGATGAAGGGCTTTGGCTTCATTCAGCGCGATGATGGCCAGCCCGACGCCTTCGTCCACATCAGCGCCGTCGAACGCGCTGGCATGGCCGCCCTGAATGAAGGCGATCGTCTGGACTTTGAACTGGAAGTCGACCGTCGCGGCAAATATGCCGCCGTCAACCTCCAGCCCAAGGCCGACTAAGCGGCCACACTTCCGCTTTCGCGGGAGAGGATAAAGAAGGGGTCGCCTGCCCGGCGGCCCCTTTTTTGGTGTTGGGGTGTGGGGCGGCTATGCCGCGTGACGATGGCATTGCCGCAATCAGGCGCGAAGGCTTATTCGCGCAGGCAAGCGCGTGAACGCGATATTGTCCGCGTCACCCGGCTGCACGGACGCCGTTTCGTCCATCCCGCTTGACCTGATACAGGGCAGTGTCGGCGGCCTCGAACAGTTGATCGCGCGACATGCCCGGCATGTAGCCTGCGACTCCGCAACTGATCGAGGTGAGGACTAACAGGGTATCATCGGAAAATATGGGACGTTGGGAAATGGAATAGGCGATACGCTCGCAGGCCAGTTTCGCTGTTTCCAGGTCGCATTGAAAGAGGATCGCGAACTCGTCGCCGCCGATACGGCCTACGATGTCGCTTTGTCTTATGCCGGCGGTCAATCGCTGCGCGATCTCCATGAGAACCGCATCCCCGACCTGATGACCGTAGCGGTCGTTGATGACCTTGAAATGATCGACATCGACAATCGCTACCGAACAGGGACGGCTGGTGTCGGCCAGCGCGGCGCGCACATGTCGCCGAAAGCCAGCCCGGTTCTTGACCCCGGTCAGATCATCGGTTTCGACCTGAATGGTTATCGCCTGCTCGCGGGCCTTTCGCGCTGTCGCGTCGCGCAAGGTCACGACGCGCCCAACAATCATGCCATCACGGGTAAGATCCCGGAACGATGCTTCCAGTGTGAGGGACGGTTGCAAAATCGGCGAAAACTCGATGGCCTTCTCCGTGCGCCGTTCATCGGTGGGGCGGCCAGACGCCACCAGCAGCTCTTCGCCTGTGCGAAGGGCGATTGCAGCGGCGGGATTGCCAAAAAGCTCCTCCGGCCCAAGCCCCAGATATTCGCGCACAGGACCGTCCGCCCATCGGCACACGCCATCATTGTCGAAGCTCAGGATGACGTCGGGTGAATGCGCCATGATGAGGCGCAGCGTCTCCTCGCGGGCGGCCAGATTGCCCAACGCTTCGGCGCGCGATGCAACGATCGCTGCGACAGGCAGTGTCGTCACCAATAGCGTCGCCAGATAGGCCTGAAAGAAGATGGCCTGAAAAGTAGCGCCCTCATTGATCAAGGCCATGGGGCCAAAATGCTGAAGGGCTGACACCGCGCCGATAATGGCAACGAGCATGACTCCAGCATAGGTGCCGAGCCGCCCGATGCGGAATGAGAGTAGAAGAAGCGAAGTGAAGGAAAGGAACAGTATCGGCAGGTGATTCTGCCCGAACACAAAAATTGTCACGGCGGCGTGGATCGCCATCAGGGCGAATGTTTCGCCTCTTTCCCACAGACTTTTGGCCGCAAAGCAACGACGGTAGCTTCCATCGAAAACGGCGTTCAGGAACGGCGTACAAACGAGCAATCCAAGCGAATTGCTGGCAAACCAGCGGATGAATGACGGGCCGATCGGCACATTGTAATTCACCGAAGCGACCAGAGATCCGACAGCGGCTCCCATCAAGGGGGCGAAAAGACCTGCCCAGATGACGAAGCGCCCGACCGCCCTTACATCGGAGAGCAGATTCCTGGTGTCGCCGGACCGTCTGAGCGACCATGCCGCCAGCAGCACCTGGCCCATGTTGATCGCACCATAGAGAATGATCCCGATGGTCCATTCACGGGTGAGCCCGTTGGCGGCAAGGTTGCCCAGCCACCCTGCCGTCAGAAGCAATGGCCAATGCCGTCTGCCCGAATTGAGGAGCAGCGCCAGGATGATGGCATCTGCGGGCCACACCGTTGCGTGATCACGGCCGTCGCTTGTCAGCGCGATAGTGCCACTGGCAAGCATCAGATACCCTAACGCCCCCACCAGCGCGAAGGCGATCGGCTTTCTCAGCAATATTCCGTTGAAAGGGCGGCGGCTGTGCATCACGCCCTGTCTTGCCCGCACGCTGGTTAAAAAGACGTCAACCTTCCTGGACTATGCGACGAATGACATTGAAAACTGATGCTTTTTCCTCCGTCGCCTCTTTTTGATGGGGCCACCCGATTTCGCGGCTTCAGGCAAATTGGGCGATCGAGGATGATCGACGATGGCCGTTGACACCCCGTCCCAAATGCAGCGCGGCCATTTGCCTGCCAGCCACAACTCCCGATCACACACGCCTGAACGGAAACGGCGCGCTTGTCCGTTCATAGCCATGCAAATCGAGCGCCCGTGTTACCGGGGGCAGCGCCCTGTCGGGGCAGGCGCGGCGTTCGCACAGGTGGCAGGTCGGGCCGACCTCGACCGCATCGTCCTTGTCCGCGTCGATCCCGTCGGCGTGGACGATCCGCGACGCATGTTTCGCCTCGCACCCCAGCGCGATGACCGCGCGGCCACGCGCGCCCGGCGGAAGGGGCAGCGCCATGGCGAGCGTGACGAAGCGGCGCTCGTCCAGCGTCTCGATCAGTTGCACGCTCACCTGATCGACTGCGCCAGCGCCATGCGCGTCCCAGCGGGGGCAAGTGCTGCCATAGCGGGCAAAGGGCCAGGCTTCGCCGTCGAAGCGCTTGGATATGATGCCCGCCCGGTCCATCCTGACCATGAAGAAGGGGATGCCGCGCGCGCCGGTGCGATTGAGGCTGGTCAGACGGTGGGCAAGCTGTTCGCTCGACACGCCGAACCTGTCGCGCAGCATGGGCAGGTCATGGCGGCATTGCTCCGCCGCCTGGCGGATGCGGTCATAGGGCATGATCAGCGCGGCCGCGGCATAGTTGGTGAGCGCGATGGTGGCGAGGCGGCGGCTATCCTCGTCCGGCGGGGCCGTGCGGGCGACCTGCGCGGCAATCGCGTCGGCCAGTTCCTGCGCGCACAGATGATAGGCGATGGCGAACAGCCGCCCGGACGCGGCCAGCCGCTCGCTCAGCATCAACCGCCGCCGGTGCATGTCATAATGGCGCAGCGTCCCCGCCAGCACATCGGCGCGCAGCACCTGGACGGCCATGCCGTGCCGGTCTTTCAGGCGCGCGCGCAACTCGGCCTGCAACAGCGCGGGGTCCTGGCTCAGCTGCGCGGCGATGGCTTCGGCGCCCGCATCGATCTCGGCAAAATGATTGCCCGCCCGCGCGATCGTCTCGCGCAGCCAGTCGATCGGCGCGACCAGTGGCGCGGGGCCGCGCTCCCCCGCCGCTGCTTCGCCCGGCAGGCGGCGCAGATCGCTTAGCGCACGATAGAATCGGGCGATGGCTTCGCTGACGCCGGGATAATTTTCCGACACTTCCAGCACTTCGTCGCGCGCAATGCCGATGTCGCGCACCAGCGCGTCGGACAATATCTCGCTCAGTTCGCCCGATCCGCCATCATTGGCGCGCGCGGTGAAATCGCGAATGTCGATGTCATAGACATTGGCCAGCCGCAGCAGCATCTGCGCGCTCAACGGTCGCTGGTTGCGCTCCAGATGGTTGAGATAGCTGGGAGAAACCCCCAGTTCCTCGGCCATCCGGGTCTGGTTGAGGCCCAGTTCGCGGCGCAGGACGCGCAGCTTGGGGCCGAGATAGAGTTTGCGGTCTGTCGCATCTGCCATAAAGTCATAATGTCATAGATTGACAGATTGACCAAATCCTATTGTGACACGCGGCCACTCATCGCCCTTCCGCTGCGCGTCAATATGTCTAACTCATTGTTCATCGCCGCAAGACGGCTCGCTGAGACAAGGACAGGATCATGACGACGGACACGATGACGCAAGATATGACGGACACCAGCGGCCACCCCCAGCCCGCCCGGTCGCGCGCGGTTTTCTCGCAGGAGGACTTCGGCCTGATCCGCACTGCCATCGTCCATTATCTGCGCGAGATTCAGGACCAGCCGGAATCGGTCAAATATGCCAATCTCTATCACCGGCTTGGCCGCGTCGCCTGATCGGCGTCCAGCCTGACTGAAGCAGCACGGCACCGGCCAGCCATGGCCGGTGCCGTATGGCTATCAAAAGAAGCGCGTGATCCAGTAGAAGCCCGAGCCGATCAGGGCGGCGGCGGGCAGGGTCACGACCCACGCGACGATGATGCGCGATGCGATGTTCCATCGTACCGCCGACAGCCGCCGCGATGCGCCGACACCCACGATCGCACCAGTGATGGTATGGGTCGTCGACACCGGAATGCCCAGATGCGTCGCCATGAACAGGGTGATCGCTCCGCCGGTTTCCGCACAGAAACCCTGCGCCGGGCTAAGCCGCGTGATCTTCGACCCCATGGTGTGGACGATCTTCCACCCACCAAACAGCGTGCCGAACCCCATCGCCGCCTGACAGCTGATCACGACCCAGAAGGGTACGTGGAATTCGCCCTGCAACATGCCCTGCGAATAGAGCAGCACGGCGATGATCCCCATCGTCTTTTGCGCGTCGTTGCCGCCATGCCCCAGCGAGTAGAGGGATGCGGAAACGAGTTGCAGCTTGCGGAACACGCCGTCTGCGCCATGGGGCGTGAAGCGGCGGAAGATCCAGCTGATGATCAGCACCAGCAGCAACGCCAGCAGCAGGCCAATCGCGGGCGACATGACGATCGCTGCGCTCGTCTTGAACACGCCCGACCATATCACCGCGCCCAGCCCGGCCTTGGCCGTCCCCGCGCCCAGCAACCCGCCGATCAGCGCATGGCTGGAGGAAGAGGGGATGCCCAGCGCCCAGGTGATGAGGTTCCACGAAATCGCCCCCATCAGCGCGCCGAAAATCACCTGCGGATCGATGATCGCGGCGTCGACGATCCCCTTGCCCACTGTGGTCGCGACATGCAGGCCAAAGAAGAGGAAGGCGATGAAGTTGAAGAAGGCTGCCCAAACGACCGCATATTGGGGCTTTAGCACGCGGGTCGACACGATGGTCGCGATCGAGTTGGCGGCGTCGTGCAGGCCGTTGAGAAAGTCAAAGGCAAGCGCGACGCCGATCAGCGCGATCAGCAGCGGGAGGGCAATGGGGTCCATGAAGCGTATCCGGCGGGATCGTCAGGCGTGGTCGATGACCAGGCCGGAAATCTGGTTGGCGACATCCTCGAACCGGTCGGTGACCTTTTCCAGGTGGGAATAGATTTCCCGCCCGACGACGAAATCCATGGGATTGCCCTCGCGCGCGGCGGCATAGAGAGTCTTGAGGCCCGCTTCATGCAATATGTCGGCATGGCCCTCCAGCTTGACCAGCCGTTCGGTCAGATCGTGCAGGCGCGTGGCGTTGAGGTTGAGCGAACGCAGCAGCGGCATCGCTTCGGCCGCCAGTCGCGCGCATTCGACGATCAGCGCGCTCATATCCTGCATCTGGGACGGGAATGCCTTGACCTCGTAGAGGGCGATGGCCTTGGCGGTCTGGTTCATCTGGTCGATCGCGTCGTCCATCACGCCGATCAGGCCGGTGATGGCGCTGCGGTCGAACGGGGTTACGAAGATGCGCCGCACGTCCAGCAACACGTCGCGGATGATGTCGTCCGCTTCATGTTCGCGATCGGAAATCTCCTTGATATGGACGTCCATGTCCGGTCCGCCCTTGAGCAGCCGGGCCAGCGCGTCCGCGCCGGCGACCAGGGTTGCCGCATGATTTTCGAATTGCTCGAAAAAGCGGCCCTGCTTTGGCATCAACGCATGAAACCAGGCGAGCATTCCAGTCCTTTCGCTTTGCTTGTCCTTGAACCACAGCAGCATCCGCACGAACCGGCCCGGATCGCGGGGCGGCTTGCGAAAGGCGGCGATGATTGCCTGAAGATCGGGTTCGTCGACGGCGCAGGCGGCCTCCGCCACAGGGAACCAGCGCAGTTCGCGTTGCCCCTGTTCGGGCCATTGCGACAACTGGCCCGTCACGGCAAGCGGAAACACCTCGACGGTCGCTTCGCGCGCCGCGCCGCTGCGTTTGCGCTTGTCATAGCTGTAGCGGCCAAGCGAGGCGGGGCAGGCGATGCCGTGAATGCCCGCTTCCTCGAACGCTTCCAGTTCGGCGGCGCGATGGCCGGCCAGCCCCTTGATTCGGTTGCCTTTGGGAATGACCCACCGCCGCGTGTCGCGCGACGTGATCAGCAGGATCTGCATCGATCCGTCGGCATGGGTCGTATAGGGAAGGGCGGCGATCTGGCGCATGGAGTGCGCCTTGTAACGAAATTGTCACAATGCGCAATCGGACCTCATCATGCCGGGCTTTCCGCGCCGACGGCATCGGCCCTTAAAGAAACAGAAATTCCGCCAGCGCCTCGACCGCCGGTGTCTCAGCCGCGCGGGCTCCAAGCGCCTGTCGCACCTCGATCGCGGGCAATTGGCTGTCGAGCCGAAGCCGCTCGATCCCGTCCATCCGCCCCAGATCGCGCGCCAGCGCGCCGAAGGCGGCGAAAATGCCTTTGCCCGCGCGCAACGCCGTCATCACCGCGAACATATCATCGGATTCGAGCGCTGGTGCGCCAAGCTGCACCCGCCCGCGCGCCAGCGCATCCTCGATAATGTGGCGCATGGGGTTGCGCCGCTCCAGCGCCAGCATCGGCGTGACCGCCAGATCTTCGCGCGACACGCTGTCCGCCTGCGCCAGCGGATGGGCCGCGCCGGCATAGAGGCTGAGCGGTTCCGACCAGCCATAGCGGGACGCGAAACCGGCCGGTTCCTCCAGCGCATAGAAATAGGCGATGTCCGCGCGCCCCTCCCGCAACGCTGCCGCTGCGTCCGTCACCGACTGGACATGCAAGTCCAGCGTGATGGCAATATCCTCGTTCGCCGCCTCGAACGCCGATAGCGCGTCCTGAAAATGACCGAAGATCGGGGCAGGGGCCGCCAGCATGATCGTCTGGCACTGCGGCGGGGGCGGTTGGAGCGGCGGGGCCGGCGCTTCGGCGGGCGCAGCCGTATCGTCCCAATCCTCCGGCGCATCCTGCGACAATAATGTCATGGCCTGCGCCGTCTTGCGTCCGGCCGGCGTCAGGCGGCCGCTGCCGCTCATATCCTCGAACAGGCGATAGCCCAGCCGCATTTCCAGCGACGCGATGTCACGGGCGATTTCGTCGGCGGTGACGCCCAGCATATCGGCGCAGCGCGCGACGCTGCCCGCCGCGACCATCTGCGCGAAAATATCCAGCTGGCGCAGGGAAGGGCTTTGCATCCCCGTCTGATAGAGGAAATGCCGGGCCGGGTTAAGGGCGATCTTGGCGCAATCATACATTGCGATATTGACGAAGCCCCCAGGATGATGGCAGGGCGCTTCCCGGCCGGGCGGGTATAGCTCAATGGTAGAGCACTAGCCTTCCAAGCTAGAGTAAGCCCGCCATACTCCTAACATTTGCGTGCAAACTTTTCCGATTTTCGGGCCATTTGAATCAATGGCTTGGCAATCTGGAGCAAACCGTTTTGGCCCCCGATCCCGCCACAGGATCGAGGGCCGCGCACAATCGCATAGGAGGCGATCATGGCTGAGAATATTTCTAGCATCCGCAAGCGCGCGTGGAAAACCCGACGCGAAAAATATGGGCAATGCGGTCACAATGGATCATATTCCCGCGCCGTCTATGACCTGGCCCTGCAAGAGCAGCGGGAACGATTTGCTCTATGTGATGCAGAGCCTCGTCTTTTTATACGACTTGTGCGCGCCATTGAAGATGGTCCGATCGATGACCCGCTCTTTGAATTAAGCGAAGGCCGCGCAACTGAATTGCTGGCCGAACGGGAGCGTCGTGCTGTCGAGCGCGCAATAGCAAATGTTGAAGCGATGGCCATCGTTTTGGAAAATTCGGTGATCACGTTTGGCGGCGTAGCCCAGACAGGGTTGGGCAGAAAAGCCGCAAACGCCTTACGCGGACACCTCACCCCCACCCCAAGCCCAACAGCCGCGCACGATGAAGGAGGCGCTCGTCATGGGTGATTGGCCTATACTATTTTCCGCCCCGATGGTTCAAGCATTGCTGGCTGGGCGCAAGACGCAGACGCGGCGGTTGTTCAAGCCGCGCGGGTTTGAGTTTTATACTCACGAGGTTAGTGGTGATCGCTACAATGAATATCGCCCCTACCGCGACGGGACTTGGGATGGCAGTCGGATAACAGGCGGCGGGCCGATGGGCGCTTTTGGGTGGGGTGAAGGCCTTTACTCTTACCTCCCATATGCCCCCGGCGACCAGTTATGGGTAAAGGAAACTTGGCGCGCGCAGAAAGCTCATGATGATATAAAGCCCAGCCTTATCCCGCCATGTTCCCGCGTCTGGCACGAAGCCGATGGTCGAGACAATTGCGACCAGCACGGCAAAACCCGCGTCTCGATCTTCATGCCGCGCTGGGCTTCTCGCCTCACCCTGACCGTCACAGACGTGCGCGTCGAGCGGTTGCAGGACATAGTCCGCGAAGATGCAATTGCGGAAGGCGTCCAGCGCGTCGGTGGTGGAATGCTGCGTTGGGAGAACTGGAGCGGCGCGGAAGGGCAGTCCAGCACGTCTCCGCAGGGCGCTTATGCGCTTCTCTGGAACAGCATAAACGGCCCTGGCGCATGGGATGCGAACCCTTGGGTCGTCGCTGTCAGCTTCGATGTGCATCGCTGCAATATCGACCAGATGCCCACCCCCACGCCATCGAAGGAATCCCGCTGTGAGTGAGCGTGTCCTTGTATTCGGCGGTCGCGACTATTGCGATCAGGCTATGGCTTTCGGCGTTCTCGATATGCTTTCGGAGGAGAAGGTGATCAACGCCATCATCCAAGGCGATTGCCCGACAGGTGCCGACAAACTGGCGCGCATGTGGGCCATCACGCGCAACCACCATTTTGACCGCTTCCCGCCAGATTGGAACACCCACGGGCGAGCCGCTGGCCCGATTAGGAACCAGCAGATGATTGATGATGGCAGGCCGACGATGGGGATAGGCTTCCCCGGTGGCAATGGGACAGCCGACATGGCGCGGCGATTAAAGCGCGCCGGCATCCCGACCATCTTCCCTCACACCCCCAAAGGACCACTGACATGACCAAAGACACTGAGGCGCTGCGGGAGGCGTTGGCCGCGCATTATCCCACCGGGGAATGGATGCAGCCATGCGGCAATCATGTCCTTTGTTGCAGTTGCGGCGAGAACCTCTGGGGCGTTGATCGCGATGCTTGCAAGGCGGCATGGCGGACGCATGTGATCGAAGCCCTCTCCACCCCAGCCAGCGCCGAACTAGGCTTCGACCCGACCGCCGAAGTGGGCGACGAGGTTTTCCCGCATGACACCATCGGATCGCATTTCGGCAATGGCGGCGGGCTTGATCCTGCGGCGCGGGAGTTGGACGATTTGATAAAACGGCTGGATTGGCCGTCACCCAAAGCTTTGCGCGTCGAACTAATCTCCACAATGCGAGAGGCTGGCCAAGCCCTACGCGACGCCCTCTACGCCCACCCACCGCACCTCGCGCCCGTCGATCCTGTGGCGGGCGGGGAGGCTTTGCGGGAGGCGGTTCGGGATGCTCTGGCCAGCGAGTTGGGCGACACATACGACTGCGGGCGCGTGTGGGAAGCGTGGTCTGTTGGGACTATGGGCGAAGATGATTTCACCCCGGTCAATGATCGGGTCGATGAGATTGCCGATGCCATCCTCGCCGCACTCAAAGGACCAGCCGCATGAGATCCTTCATCTGCGTAGGCCTCGCCATCATCATGTCTTTCGTGCTGATCACCTTGGGGATTGAAACCGGCGTCCTCGATTGCGGTGGCCAGCCTTGTAATGCTCATAGACAGGAACGCACCCCATGACTGACCAACCGACGCAGGATGCTATCGTGTCGCAGCGGGCAAAAACGCTTTGGGAGATTTTGGACAACCATATGTTTGTAGATGGCATAGGGAAGCGCCGCCTCAATGGTGACGCGCTATCCCTGATCGCCCGCTTCGAAGCCGAGATCGAAGCCGCCACGATCGAGCGGTGCGCGGGGCTTGTTGAACGCCTCGCCTCCGATCCATACCAGCATGACTTAGCCACCGACATCCGCAACCTGAAAGGCCAAACATCATGAGCGAGATTGAGAGGGTGGCGAAGGGGTTGACCGAGGCGCAGCTTAAGGCCGTCAACGATGCGCGCCAATCTTTTGGCGTAATCCATGTGATAGCGTCTCCGGCTACGCTTCACGCCCTTAAGCGCAAGGGTATAACCGAAGGACTATATGCCGATAGATTCACCCCTCTCGGCCTCCAAGTCCGCGACTATCTGAAAGCCCACCCATGACCATCACCGACCAAATCACCGCCCTCCTATCCGCCGACCCGATATGCGGTGGCCGGGTTACGGGGGAGACTGTCAGGGCTATTGCGGGGTTGGTAGAGCAAGCAATGCCTTTATTGCGCCCCGCATCCACGTCTGCGCCCAAAGTGTGTTTTTGCAAGGTGATCTGTGGCGCTCCTCGTATCATGGGGAAGCAAGCGCCATGTCTCAGGGGATTTACCCCCGGCGCACCAATTCATGACGCAATCGAGCGCGGCGACTTTGGCGCGGGGGAAGTGTCGTGACAGACGAATACCGCGTGGAGTATGTAGAGGACCGGCCAGCCTCGGGCATGTGGCATTGCGGCCCCAACGCGGCATGGGTGACGGTTACGCACATCCCGACGATGATATGTGCGCGCATGTTCGACATGCAGCCTCATAAGGCAAGAGAGGCTGCGATGGCCTGTTGCGAAATGATGGTCGAGCAATCCCGCCTGCTCAAATGCCAGTTCCCAGACCGGCTATTGCCTACCCATTAACCTCAACCACCGGAGCCATCTGCCCCCGCGCCCGCTTGGTGGTGGTAAGCACATTATCCCGCATAACCTGCGCAGGATCGATCCCAAGCGCCTGAGACGCCACGACAGGGTTGCCGGTGACGGATATGTCATTGCCCCGCACAGTGACGCTCTCGGCGCTGTAATCGGTCCATGGTGCCTGCCATTGCGGCGCTGTCCGCTCCCCGATGTGCAGCCCGTCGCGGCAGTCCCGGATCTTGTTGGCGATGATGTCGATGCGACGGCACCCGCCCTTGGTGGTGATGGCGATGGGGTTGCCCGATATGTCGCATCGCCGGATACTGCCGCCATCGATGCCCAGGAAGTCGATAGCCTGATCACGACCGCCACGCACAGTGCAGCTATGAACATGCACGTCCGTGCCGCCATTGGCCTTGATGCCGTCATCCACCGGGTCGATGGCCGTCACGCGCACGATGTAGATATGCGCGATCATTTTCGCCGGATCATAGTCCGCGCCGTTCTGGCTGACCTGGACGCCGTTCAAGCCGCCCACAGTGGTGAAGCCGACGAGCCGCAGCCATTTGCACCCGCCGCCACCGATCGCGGCTTTCCGGTCGTCCTTCGCCTTGATGCGGGTATCTTTGCCGCCCCTGATCGTGATGAACTTGCCCTTGGAGCCGGATAGCCCGCGAGGCAGGGCGATGTTGCCAACAATATCGCCATCGGGCAGCGTGAACGTGTCGCCCGGTTTGAGTGCTGCAAGAGCCTTGGTTAGGGAGGTGGCGGGGGTCACAGGAACGTGCGCCAGGGGGAACTGTTCAGCGCCATGTAGGGATAAACCTCGGTGGCGATCAGCGCATAGCCAGCAGAAACAGGGTGCAGGAAGTCACTCGCACCGCAATAGCTGGCGCTGGCCCATATCGTTTCATCAACGGAGTCAGCTACGGCGATATTGGGGTCAAGATAACCATTGCTGCCGACGATGAGTCCGTGACGAACATTGTAATTATGCTCAACGATTTGAGCGGCGAAGCCAACGGGGACATTGTAGGCAGTCGATCCGCGCGGGGTGACGGTGCAGACAATGACATAGCAGGGCAGCGTAGGATTGGCTGCTGCCCATGCGGCGCGATAGGCGACGATCTCCGCCTCAATGTCTGCCTTAAGCTGCGCAGCGGTGCGGCTATTGCCTAGATCGTTGGTCCCCATCTGTATGATGAGGTGGTTGAAATATGGGTAACTCGCGCGGCGCTTGGCGCCCCCGGCACCAGACGAAGACCGCATACCCGTCATCTGCGCGGACGGGCGGCTGAGAAGGCGCAGCGGGACAGTCCGGCCAGCAACTACCTGTGCGAGATAGTTTGCCCGACGCATCCATGCGCCGCCCTGAACGGTGCGGCCCTCGACGCCGACCTCGCCGCCATCGCCATCGGACGTTTCGCCGTTTGACGATATGATGCTGTCACCGATGGCCCCAAATGTCGGATACAGGTGGACGCCATAGCCAATCGTGATCGGGCAGAGCAATGATCCGGTGCCGGTTGACAGGCCCGTTGTATCGAACGTCACCGTCGAGCCAGCTTTGCGCCCGACTGCCGATGCCGCACCCTGATTGGAATAGATCAGCGTTTGTGGACCGGTGTTCTGGCCAGAGGTTGGGACGGTCGCCTTCTTGTCCAGATAAAGCGTCGAGCCTGCGGGGATTGCGCCGGTATATTCAAGCACCGGATAAGCGCCCTCGAAGGCGGGGACGGCGACCGGCGACGGGGATATGGCAAGCTGCGTCGAGGCGTTTGACAGCTTATGCTCGATATTGACCACGTTCGTGATGGTGGTGTCCACGCCGCCGCTGCTCGCCCCGACAAAGAAAGTCTGCTCCAGCGAACGGACCGCTTCAAGATCAATGTTCGGGATGTCGCGCTTGCGGGTGACAACCTGAACGCTGCTGGCGTTCGATCCCTGCGCGGCAAATCCGGTGTCGTTATACTGGCCGATGATCTGCCACGACTTGACCGGCGCAGGCGCACCGCCGCCGCCAGAGCGCGCACCAAGGCCAAGGCTCAGTCCAATGCCGATCATTGCTGCACCTCCAGAGACAGCGCCCATTCCCGCGCCGCCTGCAACCGCCCCGTATTCGTCGCACACACAAAGGCGTCCGCTTCGGGGATCAGGATATTGCCGAGAGGAATGACGGGACTTCCACCGGGTCCGTCAGAGCTTTCGGCGCTTTGGGCGGTGCCGGGCATATCGGTTGCGCGGCCCGAACGTTGAGCGGCTTGGTAGCGCAGGACGGCAGCATGATAGCGCTGGCCAAGATCATCAGCGCGTGCGTCGGCTTGTTCAGCTTTGGCTGCATATTCAGCTTCCTTCTTCATTTTGGCGGACAGGGCGATTGCAGCCGCCTCAGCCTGCGCTCGGGCGTAGCTGGCAGCATCGGCGCGGCGTCCAGCGGTTTCAGCCTGTAGCGCGCCCTGTGTGGCGGACAGGCGTAATGTCTGGATGGTCAGGGCAAGCAGGGCGATGGCTATAAGGCCTATGCGCCAGTGTTGGCGGATGGCGGACAGGGCGAAGGGGAGGAGGTTCACAGCTTCTGCTCCACCGGGATAGGGTCATTGGCCGGCTGATCGACCTTGACGGGCATTGGCGATTCCGGCGCGGCTTTCCCGCCGCTGGATGAGCCAACCCAGAACGAGAAAGCCGCCACCGCAAAGGACTTCCATGTGCCGATGACATCGCCGATCATGGCCGCATCCTTGGAAACCGCGACCACCCAGATCGAGAAGCCCGCATAGGCGATGATCGCAACGCCGCAGAACAGGACGACAAGGCGAAGGTGCGGGATGCGGGCGGTCATGCGCCTACCCCATACAGCTTGGCCTCTGCCTCACGCCTGCGCGTCAAGCCCGCCATGACCTTGCCAGCGGCCTTATTCCAGCGGATGAACTGCCCCGCAGCCCCGGCATAATCGCCTTCTTTGTGCAGCCGCAGGAGCGTGCTTTCCTTAAAGTTGCCCAACCCGATATTGTAGGCCAGTGACACCATGGCATCGAACTGCCCGCTGGTCGTCGGGGCGGAACCTACCAATGCCGAAACGCCATCGGCGAAGCGGGACACGTCATCGGCAAGGCGGTTGTCAGCCTGCGCCTGCGACCAGATTAACCCCTTCGATATACCCGGCCCGGTCGCGCCATAGCCAATTGTCCACGGATCGCCACCAGTTGCGGGATCGGGATAGGCTTTCAGGGATAGCCCCTCAAACTCCTTGATGAGGGATAGGCCAGCCTTTGACACGACGCGGCCCTGACCATCCCCGGGGACGCTGATCGAAGTCAGAAAGGCGTCGATCCGCGCCACCTCTGCCTGCGCGAATGCCGCACCGCCGCGCGCAGCCTTGATGGCCGCGAAAATAGGCTCTCGCATAGCTACTCCCCTCCCATGGGCCGCTTGCCCTCGATAATGTCCTGCATCGTCCGGTCTGCGCTCAGCCCGATCTGCGCCGCCTGCCTGACCTCACCCTTGACGTGATCTCGAAGCTCAGCGTCCACGCGCCGCAGAAACCAGACGCGGACCATGCGGATGAGGCGGTCCGACGCCAGGCCAATGAGGGCCGCGCATGTCGCCGCGTCGGAGGGGTTGAGGCCAAGTCGGGCGATCACCCACCGGGCCAGCAGCACCACCATGCCCATGAGCAAAATGTCGATCAGCAGCACCTTGAGCGTGATCTTGCGACCCTCGCCCAGCATGAGGCCGTATTTCGCCGCAGTCCCGATCAACCAGCCCAGCACGACCGCGCCATATTTGGCGATCAACGCCTCTGCCCAAGGCGTCATTCGTCCGTCTCCGTAGTTGATGCGGTCCATTGGCCAGTGCGATGTGGTGGGTTCCGTCATAGCCCGCTATCGAACCGAGGCCGGATCAAGCAACGCGTAGGCCCGCATGACCGTCAGCGATGTCGCGTGCCGCGCGATGCGATCCTTGAGCAGCGCTATTTCTTCTGCGGTCAGCGCGATCGGCTCTTTGGCGGTGTAAATCTTTTCGGCCAGCATCCCATGCTTGACCTTATCCGACCCGCTCAATTGCTCTGGCTGTCCCTGCGCGTTAGGCAATTGCGCTAGCAGAGCATCGGTCGCCACGGCTTTGAGCCGCAATTCATCATAGCGTTCGATCACCGGGTTGCCCGGCGTCGCGTCGGCGGCGAAAATAGGGAGACGCGCCGCCTCTCCATTCAGCAACGTGATCGCCGCGTCGAAATCAATGGCAGGCATACAGATATTCCTTTGCTCAGATGTCATCATCGCTCGCGCCGTCGAAGGCGGCGGTCGCCTTGAGGGCCGTGTAAATGTCGGTCAGGGTCGGCTCATCGTTGCGGATGACGATTATGGCCCCCGCTTCGGCGGGCAGAGGATTGGGGATGTCTGCGCCGAACCGAATGCTGAAAGACTGTTGCAGGATCGGACCGGAGCCGGTCAGCATCGCACTTTCCGAAACATAGCCGCCGACATTGACGAACACGCTGCCCTTGGCCGACAGGTTCACGCCGCGCGCACGCGAATGCGCAATGCCCACGGTCCGCAACACCCGATATTCATCGATCCGATGATGACGCGCCACCGCACCTGTCTCTGGCGCTGTGACGTCTTTGATAAGTGGCATGATTTTGTCCTTCTAATCAGCTTGCAAGGGCAGGTTTCCGACAGACCAGGGGAAGCTCTGAACGGGCTTTTCCTCAGCCTCCGTTGGCATGGTCATTGTCTCAATGAAGCGGGCCGCCACTTCCTTGATCTCGTCGGGGAGTTGCTGTTCTTCTTCCATCAGTTTGCTACCCTCATCATTCTGAATCCTGCACCGCCGCTGTCATTCGCGCCGATCAGAACGCGGTGCTCAGCGCCATCCATCCAAAGCAAGACAGCGTTGGTCGCATCGGAGTCGATGGCCAGTCGCGTCGCGAATGTGTTCGTCGTCAGGTTCACGCGGCTGACCGCGCTGGCAGCGGCGAGAAACACCTCATTCGCGTTATTGACCCCAACGACGGACGCAGGGCTGCCATCCGTCCTGAGCCAGCCAAGAAACGTGTTGTTGGGGGCCAGCCCGAATTGACCGCTGGTAAATACAGCGCCCTCAAAATCGAAACCGCGAACCCACGAAGCCAGGCCGCCAGGGTTCACGCCGATGACAGCATGGATCGGCTGCGACCCTTCGCAGGATGCATAGAAGCTGTGCGATTTCCGCGCGGTCCCGTTGTATTTGGCGATCCGGCTGACCACGCCCTGCATTTTGGTGGAGAAACTTGTGGTCCCGCCGTTAGGGCTATCCTTGATGAGCATTTCCACGCCGGAAATCGTGCCAAGCGCCGAACCTGTGTTGGTCGCCTCGCCCTGGAACATGCCCAGTTCGTTATAGCCACCCGCTCCATACGCGCCCAGCTCGCCAATCGACGTAAAGGTGTGCGCGCTCCCGTCGCCGGTTTTGCGCATATAGTTGAACTGGCCCGACCAGATCGTCTGCGATAGCTCAATGCCAGCGTTGACAGTGCCGTTGCCGGTGACGTTGAACTGGAACACGGCACCGGGGATCAGTTCGTTCGTCGCGCCAGTCGCAATGTCGCGATGCTGATAGGCAAAGCGCGCGCGCGAGTTCGAATAATCAAGCGGCGAAGTATCCGCGATGATCGACACAAGGCCCGTCTCGGCTTTGAACGTCATCGGCCCATATAGCGCAACGCCGGTAGTGCCTTGGCCAATATGCACCGCATTATCGATGCCGCAATACATCATATTGAGTTCAGCGTTTCCGGCAGCGTTCAGGGAAACGAACGGCTTATTATTGTCCGTCGAAATCGAGGCAAAGCCGATGTTGCGGAGAAATAGACCGTATGGAACGTCATTTTCGTTCGAAAAGAACGACGCAAAGTCGATCGAGCGGCGCGCTATCCCCTGCGCCGCAAAGGTGTTGAACACGCCGAAACCGACGTTCGCCCGCACCTCGTTGAACGGGTTCACCGCGAACCCGGCCATAGCCTTGACGCCGTAACGCACAGTCGCAAGCACAGCGGCGTCGAAATTGTTCGAAACCGTCCACGTCGTTGGCAGCACCGCGCTTGCGCCAGAGGTGCGGATTACCTCCATTTCAGCGCCGACCGCATATTTGCCGTTCGGGGAGGCTCCACCGTCACCGACCTGGCCGACAAGGATCGCGCCATAGCCAGCAGCGCCGATGCCGACGCCGTGCGAGCGGATGCCTTCAACAAAATCAGTGCGGCCGGCGCCATTGCCAGCGCGATCGATTGTCTCGAAAAAGCCGCCCTGCGCGCCGGTCTGACTTACGGCGCTCCACTTGTTTTGCTGGAATACGGCAGCCGGATTGACCGAGCCTGCCGCCGCTGTGTGCTGCGAAATAAAGGCGACCGGGTGCGAAACCGTGGAAGGCGCGGCGGCGGACCCACCAAACTCTGCCACCTGAATATGACGCAGATCAGCGGTGTAGGAGAATCCAGGAAAATTGACCGGATCGAGCAAGGTACCTGCGCCGGTGAACTGCGCGCCCACATCCTTGCGCCAGGAGAAACCCGCCTCTGGCATGACCGGCGTGGACGCCAGAGCATAAGAGCCTGCGGGAATCAGGAACGCAGCAGCAGCGGCGAACATCGCCGTCATGGATGGGGTGTAGTTGGCGGTTCCTGGCGGCGAGAAGGCGGGGTCGGTGATTGCGGCGGGGAGTTGGGCGGCAACAGCTGCCAAATCATCCTGAGATGCTGAATTATTCATTTGAATGTTGCGAATGGTCTGGATCAGCGCGTCGCCGATGTAGAACCGCAGATTATAGAAGCCGTCCGCTATGAAAAAATCATAGTTTCCATCAGCTCTGGACTTCGCCGCGTTCGGGATGCCCGACAGGCTTTCGATCGGCGTGCTGCTTTCGTCCGCGAACATGTCGGCAATGGAATCATCCGCGACATTAAAGGCGCGAATGATCACATCGGCGGTTGGGCCACCCTTGGAATTAAGCGCTACATCATAGTGGTGAAACATGGCGCGCCCCCTATGCGAATGACGTGAAGGTTGCGGGGACGAGCGCGTTCTGGACGTTGCCCAGGTTATCGGTCACCGCCACGCGAAACACGGCCTCGCCACCGACAAAGCCACGGAATGCGGTTGTTGCGATGGTCGGATTGGTTGCGGCAGGCGTGCCGGGGTTGGTGTTGGACACCAACGTCCACGCATAGGAATAAGGCGCTTGCCCACCCGCCGCTATCGCCGTCACGAAACTGGTATTGACCTGCCCGCTGAACGCGCCGCCAGATGCGGAATCAGGGCTGACCGACAGCGTGAGAGGAGGGATAAAGCTGCCGACCTGGCGCAGGGTGCCGCCGCTCATTACCCGCAAGGATCGGAACAGGCGGTTGATGCCAAGGTGCAAGCCCTGCCACCGCGTGACCACTTTCATGCCGCCGGGCGTGAGAACGGATGCGCGCGGCATCAGTATTCCAGCAGCCAGTCGCCATTGGCCATGCCGCTTGGGACGGCCCCGCCAATGGGTTGAATGAACACGCGCCCGGATGCGTTGGTCGCGGCGTCATGATAGAGATAGCCGCCGCCCCCCTGAAAGATCGGGTTGCCGGTGAAGGTGCCGCCGGTTTTGGTGACGAACGACGATACGTCAGGCAGCGCGTCGTACATGGCGCGAATGTCAGCCATCATTTCGCGAATCGAGCCGTTGATGTTGCCTGCGGGACAACCTTCGGCAATATTAATGCCGCTGATCGACGTGTTGCTGCCGGGCGTCGTGCTATAGTCTGAGACGGCCATTACGCGGCCTCCTCAAGAAGATGCTTCCACGAGCGCCCCTTAACAATCGCAACAACCTGCGATCTAGAAATGCCAAATTTTCGAGACAGCTTCGCGCTATCCCCATAGCGACCCGAATGGGTATGCCGGATCTCTGCCACATCTCCCTCACTCAACTTCGCTAGGTGGGTAGAGATGCCGAAAGGCTGGGTGCCATCTCTCACCTTATCCGCGCAGTTCTCTTGCGCTGTGGCCCACCGGAGGTTTTCTGCGGAATTGTCGGTATTCCCAACTGGACCGTGGGCAGCTTGATGCAGCTCAGTTGGAGGCGGGCCATGAAATGCCTCGCAAACCAGCCGGTGAACGAGGTAGTTTTTTCCCTTCCCGTCCCGCGTCAGGTCGATTTGCTTATAACCCTTGGGGGTGATCTGGCATTTCATGATGCGTTCGCGAACGCTACGGAGCCGTCCTAGCCCGCAAGGCGCTGTGCGTGCGCAGGATTTGATGCGCCCCAGCGACGAGACTTGGTATAGCCCCTCATACCCGACGATATCATGCCATACTTCTGAAAGCATTCACTCAGTCCCCAAAGAGAACGGCCGATAATTGGCTCATGCTCTGTTTAATTGGGGGAATGAGGACGGGCTAAGGCCGTGGTTTCCCGATGACGATCGCATGGATCGTGCGGGTGCTACTGTAGCAGAATTTGCGGGCGAGGGAAGGGGGTTTTGCTACCGCGACTCGCCGGGGAAGCAGGGGATTTGTCAGGTGGTGGGGTTTAGGGTATGGGTTGGGGCGTGGATAAGCCGAACCCATTTTTGCTATTGAGCCTATACGCAGCAGTAATATGCGTTTTAGCGTTTTTAGCTGGCGTTTTCTTTAAATGGGGCTGGTCGTTCATTTGAGAGCGTCATTCCACCGGACGGGAACCGTAGGCTGCAACACCCCCAGCGCCGCGACCGAACATGCCGCCGACATAGCGCGAAGTTCGGTCGATCCCGCTCAGCTTAAGCCTGTCAGCCGCCTGAATTTTAAAAGCCTCACGCATAGCATCCTCAAGAGCAGCGCGGTCAGTATTGAAAAGCAGCGCCGAAGCATCCTCACGCGCGCGCTCTCCGGCCTTGCCAGCGCCGAACTTCCAAGCGTCTGCGCCGATGTTCAAGCCCTCAGCGAACAGGCCAGAGAGGCCACCGTGGGCCGCCCCTCTGATGGCTTTCCCCGTGGCGTCTTGAAGTAATGACATATCGTCCGTTATAGCATCATCTGCTAGGCGCTCCGCTGTAGGTGAGCCGGTATTAATGGCGCGATAAGTCTCATAGGCCTGCCGTTCGTTTTGAAGTGTGTCGCCAAATTTCCCAAGGTCGGCCCTCCCGCCGAAGGCTTGGTCCAGCGCTTGTCGTTTACGAGGACTCCCCAGAAGGGCGGCTGCTTTATCCCCGCCGTCAACCCTGCGGTCTACCGCCTCAGCCATCGCCGCTCGGTATCCTAGCAGGAATTGATCTATCTCTGTATCAGAGAGGCTTTCGGTCATGCGGACAATATCTTGGTCGGAAGCAGTCAGAGCCTTCCGCCCAGCTTCCATGGCATCACGTTCTCGCGCCGGGCCTTGATATGCCTTGCGGGCCTCCGCATAGGCTGGGTTAAGACGGTCAACCTCATTCACCAGCCCAGCGCGCACTCCATTGATAGCGCGGCCTGCTTCGTCCAAATGCAGGCGGCGCGTGACAGGATCGCGCTGTGCTTCAATAATATCATCTAGCCCGCGCTTCACATAATCGAGCGTCTGCGGCGAATAACCCTTCTGTTTGACCGGGTTCTGTGAAAGCGTTAGATCGCCAACATCATTGATCCCCATTTCCATCGTTGGCTCAAGAGCGACATTGCCATCTGCGTCTAAGCGAAAGCCCATAGCCTCAGGATCGCGGCGCTCATTGGCGGCGATAGTGCGCGCGCGGCCCAGCGCCTGCCTACCTGCCGGAGTGGCTAGAATTTCATCAAGTTCAGGCGTCCCGATAACCGGGGTTTTATAGGCCTCGTCGTAGAGTGGTGCAGCGCGCGCGCGGGCTTGCGCTATCAGGCTATCAGAGACCTCATTCGGGTTCATGATGGGGCCGAGATCGCGCTCAATGGCAGATTTAATGCGCTCTCCTTGGGCCTCTTGGCGCTCAATGACGGCATTCCGCGCGATCGTGCGAGATGGCCCAGGCTTCCGCGCCAAAGAACCCGCAAGGCCACGGGTATTCCCGCCCAAGTCAGCCAGCATCAATGGCACGCCACGGCTATCGGCCTCTTGAATCGCCTGCGCCGCCGCGCGGGGCGTAACGCTATCAGCTTCCAGAGCGCGTGATACAATGTTCCTACCGACTCCCCCAGACGGGGACATAAACCCCCGGACTCCGCTAACAGTTTTAGCCCCTAGCCGCGTCGCGGTGGGGAGAAGTGAGCCGAACGTCCCGCCCAGCCCAGCCCCCAAACCGGCTCCGGTCATGCTGTTGGACGACCCCTCGCCGTAGCCAAACCCTGACAGGGCTCCAGCACCCGCACCGACCTTGCCGCCTTGCTTGGTGAGCGACCAAAGGCCTTTGCCTGTGTTCGCTGCCGCCCCCCCCGTAAGAAGTCCGCCCGCCAGCTCGCCGCCCGACGACAGCCACGGGTGTTCCTTGCGGGTCGCCTCTATTCTGCGGCGCTCGGCATCCCGCGTCCGCTCGTATGCGCCAACTGGGTCGAAATCCACAGATGATGAGAACGGAGAAATAATGGCGTTCGCCAGAACTCCGCCAGCGCCAACAGCCTCATCTGATAATCCAAAGGTGATGCCTTGCATTATCGTGCTTTTGATGTCTGGCTTGGCCGCAGCGTCCTGGATGGGATCAGCAGGCGGGGCTACCTTCGCGGGCGCGGGCGTCTCAGGGCGGATCACCTGAGCATTCCCCGGCGCAGCAGCACCCATTAATTGTGGATCACCTCCCTTCACCCGCTCGTTAATAAACGCTTCAAGCTCTGCGGCGGCGGCGTCGCTTTCCGCCTCAACCTCATAGACACCGCCATCCGATGCTGTGATCTCATAGACAGGCATCAGCGCACCTTCCTGATCGTGCGGCTAATCTGCCCAGCGCTACCCGGCGCAGCGAACGCAGAAGATTTCTTTCGTGCATCGCTGATCATCGCCCTGATATTGGCGATGCGCTGCTCGTTGTCAGCGTCCTGCCTGCTACCATGGGGGATCATCTGGTCTAGGAGCGCCTGATCGGCATCGGAAAAAGTCCCCTCGCCGGGGTCGCGGACGAGGGGCTTTAGCAGGGGGCGCATCCCGTCCGCGGCGGCGTCAAACTGCCTGCGCGCCTGCGTTGGCAAATATTCCAGCAGCGAGCCGGGGCCGACGCCCTTAAAGTTTTTGTTATATAGGCTTTCCAGAACACCCAACTGACGTTCGACAGCATCCGCGCCGAGGCCTTTGCTTTTGGCCACGGTTTGCGCGCTGATCTCAGCGGCAGTAGGCTTACGCCCAAACATGCCCGATGGCGACGGAGGTGAGGCATTAACCCACTGCCCGCCTTTAAACATGACCTTTTGGCCCGTTTTGGGGTTTGTTGCGGTCTGTCCTTCGCGGTATTCCGACATGCGATCAATCCAATATGAAGCCGCTAGGCGGCTTGGGGGCTGCGCGGGGGCGGGGACCAGCGGATGGTGCTTTACCGGGGGCTGTCGTTTTTACCCGCAAGCGCTGCGCTGTCTCATAGTCCACTTTAGGTCGGTAAACGGAGGGGTCAAAGCCCGCGCCCCTGATTGCCTGCCGCAAGACATCTTTTCGCGGATCAGAATCAGGCAGCGACGCCCACGCATCGATCAGTCGCTCCGTTTCACCCTTTTGAGGCGGGTCGGGCTGGCGGACCATTTCGATTTTACCGTCCCGCCCAACTCTTGCTATCCCGCCATCTCCGGTATTGAGTATCTGCGGCTGCCCATGCTCGATTTCCCACTCCTGCTTAGCCTTCCAGTCCATCATCTGATCGGCACGATGGCGCTGATACAGCGAGTCCTGGCGCTGCATTTCCTTGTCGCGCATCTTGGACTGCATGTAGACGCCCGGACCATTGCCAGCAGCACCGGCCAAGCCCTCGCTGATCACGCCGAGCACATCGCGCCATCCGCCACCCTTCTGCTGCGGCGCTGCGCCAACAGCCATGCCAAGGCCGGGATCACCCATAGGCTTTGCGCCGGGAAGATCGTCGCCTATGCCGGGCGTGGAATAGATGGGGGGTGTGAAGTCGAAAGGGCTACGCTTCTTGGCCAAGCCACCAAACATTGCCATCACAGCACCCCATAGTTGACGGTCTGATAGCCGTCGATGACAGGGCCAAGGGCATCAGGGCGCATGACAGCAACATCGGTGGCCATGACACCAGTCTGGCGGCCTCGCGGCATGTAGGCGGCGATCTCCTCAGACGGCGGCGAGACATAATCGAACGAATAGGTGGGCAATCCGTGATCGCCAATGCCTTCGTAGCGGACATTCTCTTTCAGGCTTGGCTCAGAGGCCGCAATCGCGCCAGCAGCGTTGGAAGCCGCGCCGAGAAGTGCCTGCCCCAGATTCATCCCTTGTTTCGTCGTGGTGCTATTGCCCCACAGCCCGCCCAGACTATCGGCAAGGAAGGACGCGCCGATATAGGGCGTGGTCGCGGCAGCGGTACCGAGACTGGCCAGTGTCGCCGCGTTCTCATTGCCCGCGCTGTTGAGGCCCAATGCCGCCGCGACAGCAGCGTCTATGCGCGCCTGCTCATCGGAATAATTCTGATAGCGCAACCCGCTTTCATTTTCGGACAGGCGCTTGCCCAACTCGCCGATCTGGCGCGATGACCCGCTCTGTCCGGCGCGCGAGAACAGTGCATTGACCTGATCGGCAACACTCGCGTTCGTCGTGTCGATCACGCTTTGCAGTTCAGGATTGCCGTTCAGATATTTGCCGCCAAGCACATCATTGACCCGCGTTTGCGCGCCAGCGAGACCGCTGCCCATGGTGGAGCTATATTTCTTGAAGGCGTCCGATAGCGAGCCGCTGATATTGTCCAGATTGCCCTGGTTGCTGTTATACGCGCCCTGAACCGCAGTCGTCGCGGAATTGAGATGCGGGAGCGCCGCCTTGCTTGGGCCTGACGTGGTTTTTGACGATGATAATCCCATATCAGCCCTCCGCCATCAGAGAGGCTTTTGCAGGGCTATCTTGTGCAGGGTCCATCCGTCATTCCTCAATGCCTTGGACCAGCCCGGACGGCTCTCGATACATGCCAATTGGCAGCCTATCGATTTTCCGAACTGGAGTGCGAGGGGAATGAGGTTGCCCGTCAATACGGCAAGGTTTCCCAGGGCGGCCTCCCCGTGCAACTCTTTCAAGCCGCTTGGATAGGTCCGAACGCTGATTAAAATAGCGGAATCGCCTTCACTGAGCAAGACAAAGTTACCGCTGCCCACTTGCTCATCCAGCCACTCGACAGGGTAAAGCGCGGGGTCGAGCATGGCCGCGAAACCATCGCGAAATCTGGCATAGTCGGAGGCTACCACAGGTCTTGCCACGCGCTGCCATCCCATATCTGCGCCTTGTGGGTCGTGGTGTTATAATATCCATCACCCTCGACCGGGTTTGCTGGCGCAGTTGGGGCAGGCGCAAACGGGCGGCGCAGGAGCGTGTTGACGGTCAGTGCAGCCTTACGCACCCATTCCGGCAAATTTGAGGCTGTAGGCGGCAGGAACAGGCTCAACGTGCGCCCTCCGTCTCATATTCCACATCCAAGCCCATCGCATAGGACCAATTCTGCGCGGGTAGGGTGATGTCGAAGCCGATATGACGGCCATTCGCGCGCAACGGCACCCGGCCATTATCGCGGATAGCCCCGGAGGTGATCACGTTGGGCGCATCCCCGGCTCTGGCGCGGGCATCAACCGCTACTGCCCCTTGCACGGCATCCGAAACGATACGCGCGCCACGCAGGCGGACGCGCTGACCTAGCGCAAGTTCAATCTCCTTGATCGTGAACTGCGCGGCCATATTGTCGCCAGTCAGCGCGCCTACCACGCCTGTGGCATCCGCGACCAGAAACAGCGGGTTGCCACCTGAGAAAAACGCAGCGTCGAGCGAATAGGGAACAGTGTCAATGCCACCGGGGAAAATCGCGTCGATCGCGTCAAGGCTGATATTTGCGGTGAAGCCGGAAAAGACGAGCGACAGGCCAATCTCGATCACGGACCACTTGCCAAGCGTCCAGTCATAGGACCAGATGCGCCCCGGCGTGCCCGGCATAGACCAGCTTATAGTGGTAGCGCGCGGATCTACTGCCGCCCTTATGTTCGCGATGTCATCGCGGCTGTAGGCGCTGAAAAAGGTGCGGTCGATCTTCTCGCGTCCGATCGGCACAACGCTGTTGCGGTCGCACGCCATGAAACCCTGTTCCGACAGGAAAAACACGGTCTGCCCAGCCGTCGCGACGGACCCCTTGGCCATGCATCCGATCTCGCGGCTGATCTCATCAAACTGCCATACGGTCACGTCGCCGGTATAGGTCGCGCGCTTGACTGACCGCTTTTGCAGGATGATGCCGGTTTCGCCACCCGCCAGCCCCATGATCTCGCCACCGCTCTCGAAAGGCACGGCCAGCGCTTGATTGGTGCCGACGCTCCACCCTTCCGCGTCGAGATAGCCGGAAATGGACACGACATTGCGCGCCGCAGGATCGCCCGCGAGGAATATCTGTTGTCGCACAGTCGCGATCATGTCGGACACGGGCGGCGAACCGCCAAGCGCTGCCGCAGTCCCGCCCAGCAACCCGAACTTGACCGGGCCAGAGCCGTTCACGCCTATCACAAGGTCGTTGAACTGGTCGAAGCGCCAAGCCGACGCGGAAAGACTGCCGAGAACGGAAGCCCACGCGCCACCGGAATAGCGGTAGAGGTTGGTGGGCGTGCCAGCCAGAAGCGCAGACGTGCCATCTGACCCGACATAGGCCGCCCCGCCCAGGATGCCCGCCAGCGCCGGGGTTATCGGCTCAAATGCCCTTGCAGGCCGATAGCCTTCCGCCATCGGCCACACATTCTTGGCCCACGACAGGGATAGCGGGCGGTCTGGCAGAAACTCCGAGAAGTCCAGCCGTTTCAGCACCGCGCGCCCCTGACCTGGCGCATGGGTTGTGGAACAAGTGGACCGCCGCCCCAACGGTCAGCGCGGCTTTCCGCCTTTAGCTGCTCGATGCCAGTGTTGAACCGCCCATCGGCATAGGACAGCGCGTCTGGATCGCGAATATAGGCGGCGCATTCGCGAATCGTCGCCCACACATAAATGTCGGGATGCTCCTCCAGCAGCCAGTTGAGTGGCGCAGCGATCGTTAGCGGCGGAATCTTGAGGAAATAGGTGACGCGGAATGTCGTCGCTTCTACAGGCGGGGGAGCGAGGGAAAGCGTGCGCCCCTCTATCCAATATGCCTGCGGGATACCAGCCTCACCGGAGAAGCGGACAGGCACGGCGGTAGGCGACATTTCGACAAGCGGGCGGTCAGGGCTACCCTCGATATGGATTTTGCGCAGCTTACGGAAATCGGCGGGCAGATCATATGTCTCTGCATCGATAACCCATATCGCCTTAAACTCCTGATTGACCGTGCGCAGGCGGCGATTCATTTCCGCCTCGGCAATGGCAATGAAATTCGGGATCGCGTCTGTCAGGTCGTCGCGATCCAGATATTGCGCAACGAGTTCGCGGAGGTTGTCATAATCTCCGATCGTCCCCGGATCGATAAAGGCGAGCGATACCGCCATCAGCCAGCGATCCCGGCGACCTTGTAGCCTGGCTTGGCATCGAGCCAGATGCGTTCACCGCTGTTGATCAGCGGCGAGGTGGCAAGGGCGGTCGGGTTGGCGCTGTTATAGAGAAAGCGCGTATCCTCTCCAGCCAGCAGGGAAACATAGTCGGCATTTGCAGGCGTGGTGGCAGATTGCGCGCTGGTCCCGCTGATGGCGACGCCCTCATTGCTGATAACCGCGCCGGGGATGTTGGGATTTCGGCCAGATGCCGTCCAATAGGTGATGGCGAGTGTCATGCTTAAACCCTCAATTCAGAGTTGCGGAGATAGCGCCATTCGGGGTCGTTCAGCTTGCGCTTGAGCTTGCGGTCAACGTCCGGGTCCTGGTCGGCGTCCATCCACCACCAGCCCTCCTCAGAAAGCCATTTTAGAGCGATGACGTGCGGAATAGTGCCGATCGGATTGGCGTATTCGGACGTGATGTCCTTGCCGCGATCGTTGGCGGACGCCTTGTTTCTGTCGAGAAGATCGGTCAAATCCTGCATGGCGTTGACCGTGATATTCCCCTTGTCGTCGGAGAAATATTGCCGGGTCACGCCAAGCGCGTTCGTCTCGACATGGAACAACTGCATCTCAGGCCACCGTTATATCGCGCTTGGATTCGATAACCTGGCCGTTGTCGAGCAGCAGCTTTGCAATGTCGGCTGAGACTTCGGCAACATCGCCATGCTTGACGGTCTTGGTGCCTTCCTTGACAGGGCCAAGGAGGCGGCGGCCATCGCCAATATGAACGTCTGGGTTGCAGATGCATTCAACGCGGACGGGTTTTGTGGTGTCGGTCATGGGGTTTCCTTCCAATTCTGGCCTGAACGAATGGCCGCTATTGTTGATTTTGAAACTCCGTATTCGTCAGCGAGGGCTTGGTAGCTTCTCTTGCTTTCTCGCACGGCAGCGGCGATCCGGTCAGTCATCTTCGTGTAGGCGCGGTTCAGGCATTGCTGCTTTCTTGTCGCCCATGTGCAGTTAGAAGGCTCATACCCGCGCGAGTTGTCGCGGCGGTCTATGGTGTGGGCCGGGGATGGTTTCGGCCCCATATCTGCTGCAAAATTCTCAAAAATATCCCAGCGGGCGCATACCTTCACGCCGCGACCGCCATATCGATGGTAGTCCGGATTGTTTGGGTTGGTGCAGCGCTGCCGCATGTTGGCCCATGTGCGATAGAGCGGTGTTTGCTTCCCAGCATATGCCTGACCATGCTTCCGGACAGGATCACGGTGGAGACTGGCCCCGCATGTCTTGGACAGCCCGGACTTGAGCGAAGTGGCCGCAACAACCTTGCGCGCGCCACAAGAGCAGAGGCAAAGCCACCTTGCCCTTCCGCCACTTGCTGATTGCGCCGCCTCAATCACTTCTAACTCTCCGAATTGCTGTCCAATTAAATCTACCTTGGCCACCATCGCTAATTCTCCTTGTAAGGACATTAGCGCAGATTATGGTGGCCAAGGCAACTACCAATTACTAGGTCAAGTCAGCGATGACGAAGTGCGCCTTCTCATTATCGCACTGCAAAGTATACTCTTCGAGCATCTGACGCTTGGTCGTGTCGCCCGACTTGCTCAGTTCCCAGTTGCGCATGGGCCGCAGAATGGCCTTCTTGACGCGGCTTGGATCGATGCCCAGCACAGTGCGTGCGCGCATACCGTAGGGGTGCGGGATGGCGGTCAGCCGGCCAAAGTCACCGACATAGACATCAGCCGCGCCGACGATGTTGACCGGGCTACCCCCGCCATTGTCGATGCGGTTGACCGCGATGCCCGCGAAGCCGGAAAACGCCTGCTTCTGGGTGCCGCTCATATAGAGCTGGTTGGGCTTGCCACCGGCATTGAACGCAGCCAGATGCCCAACCTTGAGCAAGGTTTCCGTGAACGCGCGCTGCGTGCCATCGGTCGGAGCGGCGACGACGCCGCCCGAAAAGCCGCCACCGGAACCGCCAGAACCGCGCGATGCGTTGGAGACGATCCAGCTTTCCATGCCAGCGGACTGGCGAGGCGTTCCAGCAGCACCGGCAACCGATGGCTTGTTGGACAGCATCTGCTTTTCGATGTCGCGCGCAAGCTCCATGCCCTTGAGCATGACCTGCCGGGCCATTTCGGTATCGCGGCCAGCCTTGTTCACAGCATCGTTGGTGCCGGTCACGACTGCGGTCTTGTCCGAAATCTGCGTGCGGTTGCCGATGCGATCCGGGATATTGGCGGCATCCAGCGTGGCGTCGTCGCCTTCCAGCACCGCGTTATCATCGGCGGCGGCGGCCAAATCTTCGGTCTGCCATTCATGGAACGTCGCGGTCGCTTTGGCGCGGCCAATATTGTTCGTGAACGGGGTTTCCTCCGGGGCGACCCGGTAGATGATGTCAGAGAGGTCCTCGCGGATACCCACGTTGGCGTAGGTGGTCGCGGCATTGGTTGGAAGTGCCATTTACCTTGTCCTTTGCAGGAGCAGCGCGGCTGCGGCTTCTCCGCTGCGCGACTGCCCGAATGATTGTAGGGCTTGATCTCGGTTGCTCTCGGCGCGGGCGTTGGCCTGGCCTTTGCCGGGCGTCGCGCCTGGGCGGGCCATCTTGGGGACCGCCTTTGCAGAACGAACCTTCTCCATCTGCTTTGACATGATGCGATCGAGACGTTCGGCCTTGGCCTTCCACTCAAACGCTTTTTTCAATGCAATGATGTCGGTGGCGTTCGCGTTCGCCATCAGCTCTGCCGGGTATCCGAGTTCTGCGCCGATGGATTGAAGGTCAGCCTTCAATTTCGGCCCGGCAGATGGATCGAACCATTCGGGTAGCTGCTCTTGCAGGCGCTGGGTCTCCACTTGCGTGTCAACCTGATCGGCCTGCTCTCGTGCGGCACGGGCCTGCTGCTGTGCTTGCGCTATCGCCTGCTGCAACTGCTGTTGCTGGGAGGTTCCGGCGCGATAGGCAGCGTCCTGTCGCTGGTATAGCAATACATCATCGGGATTCCCCGTGTAAAGCAGATTTGGGTCAGGCTGCTTGGGCTGGAACTGCTGCGCGTAGGTGGACAGCGCGATGGCATGTTCCTCAGCCTGCTGCGCCAGAAACTCGCGCGCCTGATTTTCAACGGCGGTCTTGGTTTCAGCGGCCTTGCGCCCAGCATCGCGCACGAAACGGTCGCGCTCCTGTTCGCGGCGGGCGACCACGGCCTGCACTTCGGGAGTCAACGCCTCCCATGCCTTCGCATCTTCCTTGGACCATGACACGGGCGGCGGAATGACTTCGGCGGCAGGTTCAGCTTCTTCCTCCGATTCCGCTTCTGCCTCCAAGCTTTCATCCTGCTCATCGGCTTCGGCGGCAGGTTCTGCATCAATCTCATCGTCGGAAACGTCGAGCGCCTCCAGATTTTCGCCCGCGTCTGCCTGCTGCTCATCTTCGCCGACAAGGAAGTCATCGACGGTGACGGGGGCGCTGTCCTGCGTGTCCATGTTTTGCTCCATTGTCATGCGAAGTCGATCCATTTGCGTTTGCGAGCCGGTATCTGCTCAATTTCAGTGGCTCGACTGATCCGTGCGCGCGCTGCATCGCCGGTCATGATCGCGGCGCGGAGATGCTCCTGCACCTTGTCGATCACGCGGGTGGCGACGGCCAGTTTCACGATCTTGTCCGACTGCCACGGCTCAGAGGCCGCGACGCTGGTGAGCGCCGCCATATATTCCGCCGCGATGGCGTTCAGGGCCGGCTCTACAAACTCATCCCAAGCCATTGCTGCGCGCATCCCGCGCGATGCCTGTTCTTCATCGGTCACTTGTCCAAATCTCCACCCGGGCGGTTCTTGGGCAAGCTGTCCATTTCCGCCTTGTGTTCAGCCTGTTCACGTTGCAGCGCCATCTGTTCGCGCGCCATTTCCTGCTCGAACGCCATGCGCTGCTGGTTCATCACAGCCTCAGCCGCCGCGCGTTGCCGCTCCAGTTCGATCTTGGCGGCGGCCTCCTCGCGCATCAGGGTGATCTTCGCCGCCGATTCCTCTTGGCGTAGCTGTGCGTCGATCTCCATCTGCTGGCCCTTGAGCATCATCTCCGCCTGAGACGCCGCCTTGTCCTGATCCAGCTTCTGCGCCGCGATCATGCTGTCCGCCTGCGCCTTCAAGGCCGCTGGATCGGGCTTCTCCGCTTCTGGTCCAAGCGTGTCAGGGTCGGTGATCAACTCGCGCACGTTGCCAAGGCTGGCGTCAGCGATCAGCCCCTTGATGATGTTGTAGATATTGGTGTCGTTGAACACGCGCGATCCGCTCAGGATCGCTTGCTGGGCAATCTCAAGCAGCATCTGGCGATATTGCAGCCGCTGCTCCTTGCGGCCAGAACCCAAGCCCACGCGCACGACGACATTCATGTCATCGGGCCATTCGCGCGGGTCTGTGGTGATGGTTTCGCCGTCCACGATGACCTGCATCGGGCGTCCAAACTGCCGCATCAGCCGGTATTTCTTGAGCATCAGCCGCGCGAAGGCTTCCGCGAAGTTGCGCGCCAGATATTCCTCGATCTGCTGCCCCTGCGCCTGCATCAACGCCGTGCCGGTCGCGGTCTTGTTCAGTGTGTCGGCATCCAGCCCCTGATTGAGGCGGGTGATGCCAGTGCGGCTCTCCTTTTCCCCCGCAAGCACCTCCATGACCTCAAAGGCGGACTGCGCCGCAAATGGCAGCGTGAGGGGCGTGGGAGCCTGTCCGCCTTCATAGCGGACCAATCCACCCGGACGAATGGTCAGAAGGTCGTCAATCGTGTTGTCACCGATCGCGCTGTTCGGGACCAGCATACGCGGTGCGTTGACCTGATAGAGGTTGTCCAGCCCCTGCCGCATCAGCACAGAGCGGGTCCGCTGGATGTCCATCACCTTGTCGGCGAGGGACTGGCCAACGATGCGATGAGGCATCGGGAACGGACACCAGACGACGCCGGGCTGATCCTCGACCTCATCGATCGCATATTCGCCGGATTCGGCCCAGCGCAGGATTTGATTGCCGACACGATGCGACTGGATGCGCTCTGCAATGCCGTCGCCATTCAGGTCGTAGGTCGAATATTCCTCAAAATACCATACCTTGCGGTTAGCGCCCTGGCGATTGAAGCCCTGCCGCCAGAAGTCGGTGATATTGCGGTCGCGGGCATTCGACAGGACATCGCTGGGATTATGGCTGCCATCATCGCTCAGGTCGGTGGTGTCGAAGCCCATTTCCGCGAGTTGCGATAGCGTCTTGGCCATGCGAAAACCGAGATAAGCGCAATCATCATCAAGGTCGCGCGCATCGCCTGCTATGCAGGTTTCCTCATTGGGCGACACATAATCGCGGAACCGGGGCGGCTGCGGCATGAGGATGGTGCCGGTGATCGACCCATCCCCGTTTTCCGCCGCCTCCAGCACTCCCGCGCCCTGCTCGATGAGGCCCGCAAGCTCGTCCATGCCGATGGTGCCGGTGATGCGCTTGGGTGGCTGCTCCTCCACGCATACCTTGGCCGTGCTGGCCTTTTCCAGCAGCCCGGCCTTGATCCAGTCATGCAGGAAGCGGTAACCGTCCTGCCCCTGATAAAATTCGCGAGACACGGCCAGCGTTGCAATCTCGGCAATGCTTGGCGGCTTGCGCTGCGGCTGCCCGTCCGGCGTCGGCTCGGCAGGTTGCGGCGTCTCTGGATATTCCAGTTCAACAACCTTGTCGCCGCTAACCATGGTGCGCAACAGGCTCACGGTCATATAATCGATGACTTCCGCCACATCGCGCGTCACGATCTGGCTGCGCCCTTCCTCCTCGTCGCCGAAGGGCTCGCCATTGTAGAACTCGATCGCGGTGGCGCGCTCGTCCTCCAGCCATTCATCTTCGCTTTTTGTCGCCTCCTCGGTCAGGAACGCGACAAAGCCGTCAAGGTCAGGCTCAAATTCGACGGGCTGCGACGCCATCAGGTGATACCTCGATTGGAATAGTTGATGGGTCGGGTGGACACTGGCTTTGGAGCGACTGCCGCTGTCTCGAAGGATTTGTAGCCGTGGCTGAACTCGTCATGCCGGGCCGTGTCTTTCCACGTCCCCAGCTTGTCGTCCCAATCCTTGCGGTAGCTATCCAGGCACTGGATGAGGCGCTGGCAACGCTCCTCATCGAAGTAGCATTGAGGCAGAAACGAGCGCGCCGCTTCAATGCCTGCCGCCTCAGTGGGGATGCGCGGTACGATCTCGACCGGCTTTATTCCGGCCTCTATTGCCCACTCACGCTTGGTTTTGGCGACAGCGCCTAGCGTGCGGTGGTCACCATCGTGAGGAAAGTGGTGGCGGCCATAGATGTAGCCCTTGTCGTTCAGGACGCGGGCATAATGCTCGAAGCCCTCACCGCTATTTTCGTAATAGTCGATGACACGCACTTCGATCCCGTTGCGCTGGATAAAGGTAAGCGACATCGCGTCACCGACGCCCAAGTCCCAGAACACGTCCGTGGGCTTGTTCAAGATCGGGATTTTGCAAATGCGCCCTTGTTCACGCACCTTCTGCATTTCGGTGACGAAATAAGCGCCCTCTACCGACGCCTCAAATGCTTCGGCAGGCGTGGACGGATATTCCCGCTTCATGCCGGATCCCTGCGTCTGCGCCTTTTTGACGTACCAGGCCTTCTGGTTCCGGCTCAGTTTTACGTTATGGCCAGAGATCGCCAGCAGAGCCTCGACCTTGCTGAAATACTTCTCGTCGTCAGCGGTAATGATGGTGGCCAAGGTGTCGGCGTCATCGAGGCGGTAATTTGGGTCCTGCCACCACGCATAGAAATGAAACTTGAAGTCCAGCTTGGTAAGCGGGCGATCCTCAGCCGCATCATTCTGCGCCTTCTGGCACATATCGAAGAACTGGCCGGAATTACCCTCAGCCGTCGATTCCACGAATATGAACTGGCCTGCTTCGACGGTGTTGAACGCGCCGGTCACGATCTCCTTGGCCTTGTCGGGATATTTCGCGCAGACCTTGCCGAACTCGGAGACGTGGAGAAGCTGAAACGTGCCAGATCGGAGAGACGTGCCGACGCGGATTTTTGATCCGTTGGCAAAGGCAAGAGACTTCGCACTGTCCGATGTGGCCGCCAGACGCTCCAGCAGCCCAAGTGGCAGCCGGTCGTAAGCAAACTTGATCTTGTCCGCGAAGAACGCCTCGGCATCGTCACGGTTGTGCGCGATGACACCAGCGGCAGTGTTGGAATTGAACAGGCAGCTATCGAGCATGTAGAGCTGGATGCCGGTCGTGAAACCCATCTGCCGCGCTTTGAGGATGAGGTTGAGAAACCACATATCCTCGAAGAATTTTTCCTGCGCCCAATTGGTGCGGAAAGGCACAGCAGCGCCGGATTTGTCGCGGATTTCGTAGAGGTTGTTGAGCCTCCAGAGCGGCTGCGACCACTGGTCCACAAGGGCGGCGTCAGCCATTGGGCAGGCCTTTGGACTTGCCGTCGATCTCCTGTAGCAGCGCGGCTAAACTGTCTTGCAGTCCGTGATTTACATCATGCTCTTGCTTGTCACGCCAATCGGCTGCGCGGCGGTTCTTAAGCCAAAAGATTGCGGCGGTCGTATCGGCGGCAATCTTCGCGCGAAACGGTGCATAGACAGGCTCTGCCGCACCGGCAGGCATGAAGATTTTAACCTCATCCTGCTCATAGCCGATCGCTTTTTGGTAAAGGCTCCGCTCGACCCGTTCGTCCGCGACATCCTTCCCAACCTTTACGGCCTGACAAAATTCGTCGTGGTCGTGTTTCCATCGGTAGATCGTGCGAACGTCAACCTCAAAGAAATCCGCTATTTCCTGATCGGTCGCGCCGAGTTGAGCAAGCTTCGCCGCCTGCCTCGGATAATCTTCATCATAGGTTGTTGGTCGGCCCGCGCTCATGGACCAAGCCAATTACAGCAGTTTTACCCCGCCGTGCATGGGGCAAAAATCAATACATCCTTATGATACTGCCTGGGCGAGCATTCAGTAAATCGTCAAGGTTCGGGCGCATCCCGGTCTGCGCGTGCAACTGCCCCAAAGCCAGCAACGAATAATTGAGCGGTGGTGTTGCTTTGTCAGGCTTCACATTCACATCAATGACATCGCGCCGACGCTGCAAATGCATCCAAAAAATTTGCGTGTGGGGATCTGTCACCCCATCCCAACGATCTGGATCATTCCAAAAATCTTTTCGGTCTGGGCCGAAATGGCTCATACCCCACACCCTACCAAATCCCCACTTCCGCGCAATATCCGCTTAACATGGCTCCGCTCAGCCCCCGTCACCCGGCACACCTGCATGATCGAGCAAGGCCCATGCTTGCGCCAATAGGTCAGCACCCTTGCGCGTGTGATCGGCGGGCGGCCTCGTTTAACATCCATCACCCCAACACCTCCCAATACCCCATCGCAAGATCCTCCCTCACCCCCAACTCCCGCGCCTTGACCCCAGCCTGTGCGCGGGTCGGGCGGGACCGTCGCAACCCCTCCCTGAAAAGCGACGCCTGCTTGCCGCGATACGGGTTGACGATCCTCGCCCCGATCTCACCGGCGACGATGCCCATGCGGTAGGCGGTGCAGCGGCCCCAGCGTTGGCGGGCAATCGTGCGGCAGGCTTCAATGCTCATGACGCAATGACCTTGGGCTTGACCAAGCGCCTTTTCCCGGAAACCGGTTTAAGGGCTTGGCGATGATCAGCGCACCGGCGGTTCAAGCCCTTGGTTACGAGACCCGTTGTTACCTGAAATGGCTGGCCACAATCCGGGCAATTTGTGGCCCATGTCAGCAGGCTAGTAGCTGTTCCATCCTTGCGCTGATGGGGCGCACTGGTGATCATTTCATATTTCTGCCCATCCAGCACAACGACCGTGCCGATTGATGGCGGTGAGCGGAAATCAATCTTGTTCATCACAGCCTCCAAAATACGGGTCAGTCTCATCGATCGGCGGGGCTTCATCGAGCCATGGCGGGGGCTCTGTTGGCCCGGCTTGGCGCACCTCGGCCAGCGGGTTCAGAATTGGATTATTCCTCCAATCATCAGAGGATGGGGGAGAGCCCGCCAAGGGCTCCCCTTCCTCTATACATAGTATATGGGGGTTCGTGCAGAGCAGGGTCGGTGCAGTATTTTCAATGACTTGGCTTAGGGGTTCGTGCGGGTCGGTGCGGGGGGTCGGTGCGGGGTCGGTGCACGGATTTCCGCCATTTTCTGAGGGGGGTTCGTGCAGTGATTTTCCGCCCTCGGCAGCAACAATGCCCTGCTTCATGACCCGGTTTGGACCCCTCCAGAGGGGCTGATCGAGGATGATTTTACCAAGGCTCAACAGCCGTTCCATGGCCGCGCGCATGTCCATTTCCTTCACCCCTTTTGCCTGCGGCATGTGGGCGAAAATGCGCGGCGCATAGTTGATGCCATTGACGTGACTGACGGCGCGCTTCTGTTCCGTCGCCTTGGCCAGGCACACCATGAACAGGTCGTTCTCCCGCGATGCTTTGGCGATGGCTGCGGTGTCGATTTTCTGCTCTTCTGGCACCGCGTCAGGCAGCACGAACGAGCCTTTGAACCACATGAAATTGAGGTCGCCGCCGCGCTGCGCATAGTTGGATTTCTCGCGGCGCATGACACGCGCATCCGGGTCAGGGCAGTTGCCATCGTCATCGACGGGGATTTCCATGAACAGGCGGGACCGGACCTGATTTTCCCAAGCCGTGGATCCTGAGTAGCTGTCACCGGCCTTGTTGGGATGGCCTACGATGACCACAGCGCCATCGATCGCGATAGCGAGGCGGTTGCACAGGTTGATGAAGGACGCGACCTGATGGCGGTCATTCTCGTTGCCGGTGAACAGGTGCGCCGTGTTGTCGAGAACAGCAAAGCCGATTTCATGATCTTCACAGGCCTTCTGAACCTGTTGGTAGCGCGGCGCGATGTGCATCCGCCCGTCATGGTCGAACGTGGCCAGTTCGTTACCCATCTCGCCTTGCAGGGACAGCAGGAACAGCTTCCCGCTTAAATCCCCTATATCCACACCCAGGTTGGCGCAGATGGCCACCTGACGCCTGTGCAGTTCGTCGGCGTCATCTTCGCAGGTGATGTAGAGCGCGTTCGTCTGGACCGTCTCGACGCCAAGGAAGGGCAAACCAAGCGCGATGCACGTCGCCTGCTGCTGCGACACCAGCGACTTGCCAGCAGCGCCCTTGCCGGTCAGGAGCGTCGCCTGACGATCGGGGATATAGTCCTTGACTTTCCATGACCGTTCAGGGATCGCGACGCCGGACCAGCCAGCGGGGTCGATAAGGTTCAGGATCGGCGGGGGAGCATTGTCGCCCTCATACTCGGCAAAAATAGCATCGCGCGCGTCATCCATCCATGCGGGCGGCGCGTTTTCATCATCGAAGTCTGTTTCCGTCTCAATGTTACGCGGCACGGGATTGCGTCCCCTTCACTTCGATTTCAGGGATGCGCGGCGGGCGTGTCAGCTCCAGCCTGAGCGCGCGCGCAAATTTGCTGCTGGCGACATGGATGCGCTGGTGACGGCGCAGTTTTGTGCGCGATTCCGCGTTCCATTGCGTCACACAAGCGCCCGTGCAGCCAGCGCGCAGCCAGTCCAGCGGGGTCGCGTGCAGATCGACCCATTGCTGCATTTCCGGCCAGCCGGTGTTGCGGGTGATCTCGTCCAGATGGTCGTGACCGAGCGCCCAGCCGGTGCCGGTGCGCAAATACCATGTGTCTGGATTGGAGGGATCGAACGCAATCAGGTCCGCGACCTTGCTATCTTCCTCGAGCGGCGTGATGATCATGGGCTTGCCGGTTGGAATCGGCGTCCAGAAATCGCGGCTATCAAATTCCGCCGCGGTTATTCCGATCATGCTTTCCGCGATCAGATCGACAGCCGGGATGCCCAGGCCGCGAAGCATTTCGACCTGACGCAGCGTCAGGCGAGCGGTCGCGGCGGACATTTCCTGCCAGAGCGGATTGAGCGGGTCGCTGATCATATGCGCGCCTCCCGGATCGGTGCGCCGGCCAATCGCAAATGCGCGATCAGCGTCTCAGGCTTGCGATAGACGCCGCAGCCATGGCCTTGACGGTAGTAGCGGTTGAGGCGATCGACCTGCGCGGGGGTCGGCATGGATTTGCCGTTCTTCATCTCCGCGAGGAACACGCCATGGCCAGGCAGATCGACCGACCATGTAATCAGCAGGTCCAGCGCACCGGCACGCGCACCCTCTTTCCAGCGCTGGATACGCTCCCAATCAGACGCCTTGCCCGCGTTTGGAATAGCCAGCACGTCGCATGATGGCCCTAACTGCCCAATCATGGACAGGAACGTCATCTGGCGCTGCAATTCGGACGCGGGGTTGCTGTCCTTGGCTTCGATAAACCAAGGCTCGTTCTCGCCTGTCTCGGCAAGGATATCAGCAAAGGCGGCCAGCACATCCATCAGGCCCGAGCAGTCCGGCGCTGACGCTCGATGGTCAGGTGATATTCGATTTCGCGGAGAGGTAGCCGATAGGACCGCGCCAGCCCCTCGACTGTAAAGCTGTCCACTGACCGCGCGTTCGCCAGCATGGCCAGCATCTGCGAGCGCGCCGTTGCGATCGTGATGGCGCTGTCCTTGGCGTTGGTGCGTATTCTCACAACGCCGCCTCCCAATCCTGCATCCGGCGCATAGCCCGCTCCATGGCGCGACTTTCATCGTCGGTAAGCGCGCGGGTGCGTGACAGGGCGTCGAACTGGTCGAACTCGATCTTGGCGCGCAGGAACAGGATCGAGGGCGGTAGGCACGAACGCCGCGCCTTCCGCCCGGCCTCCGCAATAGCCTGCTGCATGTTGGCGGGCGGGGTCATCACAGCGACAACCGAATACGCGGTTCAGGACGTGCCTCGCCCTTTTCTTCCAACCGCGCGAATGGCCGATAGTCTGGCCAGTCGATCATGAATTCGCGGGACAGTTTTTTCATAGTTTCCGGCGACCGACGAAGGCTCTGCGCGGCCTGAACAAGGCTGCGGCCATCCTTCGCAAGGTCAGTGACATATGCGGCCAGTTTCGCGCGGTTGGCGGAAATGCCGGACTCCGCTGCAATTTGGGACCAGAGACGTGATGGGCTATCCATGATATTTGCCTCTCGATTTGAGGATGCGAACAACCTCAGGAAGATCGACGCCGTAGGAGCGCGACAGGCTGGCGGCGTCGAACGGGCCAGCGCTGGCGGAAATGTGATTGTCGAGCGCTGCGCCGCGCTTCATGGCGGCTTTGCGGGCGGCGGTGAGCGGGGCGGGCTTCATGCTGTGCCCCCAATCTTGGTAAAGATCAGACCCGACGCGCGCAGGGTGTTCAGCCGGTAGCGCAGCCCGTCATAGACCTGCCCCGCCGCCTCGATATCGCTGGCACCATCCGCAACCTCTTCATCGGAAATGGAGCGGTCAGCCAACGCCTTTGCGAGGAACATTTGTCCGCGCGCCGCACCAATCGGTAGATCATGGTCGGACGTGCAGACCGCTTCCTCTGGTGCCAGCTTGCCGCCGATCAGGTGGAACAGCGGCGCGAGACGATCCAGCCCATAGACTTCGCCCAACTTCATCACCGTGAGCATGGACAGTGCGCCTTTACGGTTGCGCGCATTGGCGACGGTCCCGGCTGAAACGCCAAGCCGGTCAGCCATGTCCTGATCGGTTTCGCCCTCATCGGACTGGACGCCGCAGATGATGCTGGCCACCGACGCAAGCATAGAAGTTTGTGTGAGCGGCAGTTTTTGCTGCAAGATTTTTGTGCGCTGCATCATTTAGAGATGCCTCCATCATGAGAAACACGATCATCAAAAGTCACGGGCGCACTGGAGAGGGGATCAGCGCGCCCGTGTTCGCCGGGCGCGGCGAAGGGCTGTGCGGTGCGGGCGAGGGCCAGCAGCAGGTCGCGGAAGGGGGCGGGGGTATGGATGCGCGGCGTGCTGTCAACGCCACCGCCCTTTGCCGCCACTTCACCGCGCCGCTTGGCGCGATCGATGCCGATGCGGGCCACAATTTCGGGATCAAGGCGCATTTCGCTCTTGCCCCAACGCAGTTCAGGCCGTGCCGTATCGACGGCATAGAGCCAGGTCGGCTTGCGCGCATGGTGACCGTAGCGGCCCTGTTCGACGCAGCACGTCCACCCAAAGCGACCGCCGCCGAGATAATCAGCAGCGACCCAGCCACCATGACGCGGCGGCTTTCTCAGCCCGAAATGCTCCCAGGCATGGGATTGCTCAGGATGCTCGATTACCCCGCCAAACTGGCGAACGACAGCGAGGGCAGCGGCGAAACACCCGCCATCGTCACCCTTGATCTTCCGTTCGCCGGTGCGCTTGATCCAGAGCGGTTGGCCGGCCCACAGCTTGCCCCACCGCTGGCACGGAGGATGCGCAACAACCGGATACGGCCCGTTATACAGCCGCGCGTCCCGCTGTTCATCCCATGCGTCCACATCGGGCATGTTCCAGTAAGCGCCATCGCGCTCGACATAAAGGGCCGCGACGGTAGGCACCCGCTCAAATTCCTGCCCAAGCCGCTGGAGTGTTGCCATGTCGTTCACTCACCCCTCCCAACAAGCGCGCAGCCGCTTGCCGACGATCACGCCGACAGGGATGCTGAGGAGGGTCCAGAGGGTGAGGAGGGTCATTTAGGCCTCCACGCCACGCAGAATGAAGCAGGCGATGTGGCGGCCAGTGCCCTTGCCCGCGCTCATATCCTCCGTAGCGAGCCATTTCACATCGCGAAGATTGCGGATTTCAGCTTCCGGGCCGAAAATGGCCTCAACCAACATCAAGACCCACTTGTCGATCGGGAAAACGAGAACGACAGTTTTGCCTTTGCGCCATTCTTCGAGTGCCTTACGCACCCAAGCTGTCGGCCCCTTTTTGCGGCCATCGTGGATGATGGATCCAAACGGAGGATTGACGTAATTCGACTTCCCCCATTCGCAGGTAAGCCCGTCGAACGTGTCCGGCTTTGGATATGGGCAGGGATCAAAGTCGAAATGAAACTCAGCGTCCAGCGCTGCATAAAGCTCTGGCGGGGTAAGCCAGTAATGCTTGCCGTCACCACCGTTCCCAACGTGAAACTTGTTGGCCGCAGGTTGCAGTGTGCTTTGATGCCCGCTCACGCCACCGCCCCCTGCTTGGGTGCGCGGGCGGAGGGGGTGACTTTGGTCGCGATCCCGAAGAAATCGTTAGCGGTCACTTTGCCGCCAGTCGCGTCAGCGATCTTGACCATCACGTCTTTAGACGGGATTTGCCCGCGCCTCATCCGGCTGATGCTGGAGCGATCGACGCCGATGGCTTGTGCAAACGTTGCGTCGCTTATGCTACGCTCGGACAGATAGGTTTCCAGTTTCATGTCAGGCAATGTGCATGGGATGCACATTTTAGTCAAGCCGGAAAGTGCATGGCCGTTACTCGAAAACACCCTGTCGTTTCGTCACCATACGGGCATGGAGCGCACATTCCGAAAAACCTTCCTGCGGGAATGGCGGAAAGCCAAGCCGGGACGTACCATTGAGATGGTCGCGGCGGAGTTGCATATTTCTCGAACCCAGCTCGGCAGGATCGAGAAGGGCCAGCAGCCATACAATCAAGAGATGCTGGAGACGCTGGCTGAACTCTACGGGTGTTCGGTGGCGGACCTCCTAATCCGCGACCCAAGCGACCCCGATGGCATCTGGTCGATATGGGATCAGGCC
>FWWL01002230.1_pt1 | contig 41606 bp, 41 predicted proteins | sample 2228331 | NCBI WGS metagenome assembly FWWL01 (sample SAMEA103939775, study PRJEB20133) | metagenome
AGGCCGCCAGCGGGCCAAGCAACAGCGCCGCCGTCAGGGTCCGCGCGGGCACGAGTGCCCGGCCAGTAAGACGTGTCATTTGTTGAGTTTTCGGATGCGTTCGGACGGGGTGATGATGTCGGTCAGGCGGATGCCGAACTTGTCGTTCACGACCACCACCTCGCCCTGGGCGATCAGGCAGCCGTTCACGAGCACGTCCATCGGCTCGCCGGCCAGTCCGTCGAGCTCGACCACCGACCCCTGCGCCAACTGCAGCAGGTTCTTGATGGCGATCTTGGTGCGGCCCAGTTCCACCGTCAGCTGGACCGGAATGTCCAGGATGAAGTCGATGTCGTTCGGCGTCTCGTTGCGCGTGCCCTTGTTCGAGAAATCCTTGAACACGGCGGCCTGGCTGGGCTGCTGCTGTTGCTGCTGGCGCTCCAGGGCGGCCGCCTCGGCCGCCGCCTGTTCGGCAATCGCCGCGCCCCAATCGTCGTCGAGGCTGCTCTGGTCGTCCTGTGTGTCAGACATGTGCTCTCCTGTGTTGCCTTGCGCCGGCGTTCAGGCGCCGGCATCGAATTGTCGTTATTTGAAGCTGTCGCTGTTGGCCAGCAGTTTCTCGACCTTGAGCGCGTATTGCCCGTTGAAGACGCCGTAGCTGCAGTCCATGACCGGCACGCCGTCGACCGTGGCCTGGATCGATTCCGGCACCGAGATCGGGATGACGTCGCCCACTTTCATGTTGAGTATCTCGTCGAAGTTGGCCTTGCCGTGGCCGAGCACGGCCACCAGTTCGACCTCCGCCACCTGGATCTGCTGCGTCATCAGGCGCACCCAGCGCTTGTCCACTTCCAGCGCTTCGCCCTGGATGCTGGAGGTGAGCGCGTCGCGGATCGGCTCGATCATCGAGTAGGGCATGCAGAAGTGGATCTGGCCCGACACCGACCCCAGTTCCACGGTGAAGGTGCACGAGACCACGACCTCGTTCGGCGTCGCGATGTTCGCGAACTGGGTGTTCATCTCCGAGCGGATGTATTCGAACTCGATCGGGTAGACCGGCTCCCACGACTTGGCATAGGCCTCGAACACGATGTCCAGGATGCGCATGATGATGCGCTGCTCGGTCTGCGTGAAGTCGCGGCCCTCGACGCGGGTGTGGAAGCGGCCATCGCCGCCGAACAGGTTATCCACCAGCAGGAACACCAGGCCCGGGTCGAACACCATCAGCGCGGTGCCGCGCAGCGGCTTCATGTGGATCAGGTTCAGGTTGGTCGGAACCACCAGGTTGCGGATGAATTCGCTGTACTTCGAGACCCGCACCGAGCCGACCGAGACCTCGGCGCTGCGGCGCAGGAAGTTGAACAGGCCGACACGCAGGTACCTGGCGAAACGCTCGTTGATGATCTCGAGCGTGGGCATGCGGCCGCGGACGATCCGCTCCTGCGTCGCCAGGTTGTAGGTGCGAACCCCCGAGGTGTCTTCAGGCGTCGAAACGTCGTCCTGATCGCCGTTGACCCCCTTCAGGAGGGCATCGACTTCTTCCTGTGAGAGGAAATTATCGGCCATGGTGTTGCTTTACTGGATGATAAACGAGGTGAACAACACGTCGGTCACTTCCTGTTCGTCGCCACCTTCCTCGAACGGCCTCTGGACCGCTTCCAGGATCTCGCCGGCCAGTTGCTGCTTGCCCTCGACGGTGCTGATCTCGGAGGCGCGCTTGCCCGACAGGAGCAGCAACACGCGGTTGCGCACCTTGGCCATGTTCGCCTTGATCAGCTCGGCCTGGTCGGTGCCGGCCACCTGCAGGGTGAACTGGACCTGCAGGTACTGGTCGCCGTTCTCCGGCTGCAGGTTCACGGTGAAGGACTCGACTTGCAGGTACTGGGGCGGTTCGGACGACTTCGCCTTCTTGGATGCTTCGCTGGAGGCGTCTTCCTCGCCTTGCATGAAATACCAGGCGGCGCCCGCGCCGCCGCCGCCGAGCAGCAGCGCGCCGGCAAGCGCCATGATCAGGAGCTTTTTCTTGGAACCTGCCGCTGCCGGTGCTTCTGCCGCCTTCGGGTCAGCCTTCATTTTCGGATTCGCTTTCAAGATGCCTCTACTGCTGGTGGATCGTGCCCGTCATTATGGCATTATCGGGAACAAGTGAGGACAGGCAAGCGTTGAAAAGAGGGGGGAAGGGAGGGTTATCCCCCGGTTTGTTGTGCTGGCGTGATGATCGGTTGCAAACGGGCGGCGCGTCCCATGCCTGTAATGTGGGCGCAGGGTGGGCGGGGCCGCCGAGGCACTTGTGCCCACCGTATCGTACGTCGGCCTCGCGGGGCTTACGCGAAGGTGTCCACCATGCCGCGCTCGCCCAGCACCGTGGTGCGGGCCGCGACGCGTGGCTCGGCTTCGGCCGTGCCCGCCGCGTCGCCGAATCCGCGTGCGTTGTCGCCATTGCCGCGGCGCTCGCCGTCCTGGGCCTGGCGGCTGCCCGAATCGACCGTCGCGTTACCGAGCGCGATGCCGCTTTCGCTCATCATCTCGCGTAGGCGCGGCAGGGCGTTTTCCAGTGCCTGCCTCACCTCCAGCTGGTTCGCCGAGAACGCGACGCTGGCCTGGTCGTTGGTCACGCTCAGCACCACCTGCAGCGGACCGAGGTCCGGCGGGTTCAGCGTCAGCGTGGCGGCCTGCTCCTTGCCAACCATCCAGACGATCTTCTGGCCTACCTGTTCGTTCCATGCCTGGGTGCCGACCCGGGCCGGGAGGCGGTCGCCGCTGGCCGCCGCAGCGGCCTGGGTCACTTCCGCCGTCGCGGCCTTGACCTGGGTGGTCACCGCTTCGATGGCCGGTTCGCGCATGGCCGCCGCCTGTGCCACGGCTTCGCGTGCCTGGGCCGCGAACTGCGCGCCGTCGGCGCGCGCGGCAGGCTGGGTGCTTGCGGTTTCGTGGAGGGCGCGCAGGTCGAAGCCTTCGGCTCCCTCGCCGCCCTTGCTCTCCTTGCCGCCCGCAGCCAACCCGGCAGGCAGGGCCACACCGGCAGCCGGGTCGGCGCCGATGCTTGTGTCGCCAGCCGCCGGATCCAGCCGCCCGGCCGCGGCCTTGATCGAGGCTTCCAGGGTAGCCAGTTGCGCCTCGTCCGGCACGCTCGCCGCCAGCGCCGTGGCCGCCTGTTCGACGGTCGTCGGGGCGCTGGCCAGCGGCGCCGGCTGCATGCTCGCCACCATCGCCAGCATGTCGGTCACCGGCGTGACCGCCGCGGCCTGCGCCGCTTCGGCGGTCTCGGCGTCCTCGCCCGTGGCCTCGACGCTTCGGGCGTCTTTCGCCGTCTTCGGCTCGCCCGATGCGGACGCCTGTTGGGCCGGCGCTTTCGCCGGCTCGCGTGCGGCTGTCTTCGGCTGCGCGGGGGCGGCCGCCTTTTCCGCCGACTGCGGCTTTTGCCCGGCCGGCTGTTGCGCGGCCTGCTTTTGCGGCGCCGCCGGTGCCGGCGTGGGAGCCGAGGACTGGCGCTGCGCCATCTCGCGGTTCAGCGCGGCGCTGAACTGGGACGCGTCGGCGCCCTGGCCGCCGTTGCCGTTGGCACGCTGGGGCTGGGCGCTCGCGCCGCTAACCTGGAAGGGGAGGATATTGGTCTGCATCGTCTCGGTATCAGCGTTTGTAGAAGGCGCCGCGTGCGGCGTGGTCGTCCATCAGTTTCTGGTCGCGTTTGTTCTCGATCTTGAGCGCCGCCGCCGCCGCCCGTTCGCTGAGCGTGCGGTAGGACAGCCGCTTGCGTTCGCTTTCCTGCCAGGCCGCGCGTTCGAGGCCGCTCTTGTACTGCGCGTGCTTGAGCACTTCGCGCTGGCCGGCGATGGCATTGTCCAGCTTGGCCACGAACGCCACGAAGTTATGGTAGGCGAACGGGGTGATGCCGGCCATCTGCGCCGCGTCCAGCCGCGTGGCGTAGTCGTCGCGGTAGTCGTGCAGCATCTGCAGCTTCTGCTCCGCTTCCTCGACCGCCTTGAGGGCGATACCGAGCCGCTTGGCGGCCGCGTCGGCGTCGCGCTGGGCCAGGTCGATCAGGGTTTCGAGGGCGGAAGCTTGGGCCATGATGGGTCAGAGTATAGGCCGGCCCATGCCGCTTCGATCACTCGAACAGAGAGGTAAGTTGCCCCAAGCTCTGGTGCATGCCCACGTTTTCGTGGATTTCCTGGCACAGGAAGGACTCGATCTGGCCGTGCAGGGCGATCGCCTGGTCGAGCACCTGGTCGCTGCCGGGGGCGTAGGCGCCAACGCTGATCAGGTCGCGCGAGCGCTGGTAGCGCGAGTACAGCTGCTTGAGCCGGCGCGCCGCCTGCTGGTGCTGCTGCGAGGTGATCGAGTGCATGGCGCGGCTGATCGACTGTTCGATGTCGATCGCCGGATAGTGGCCGGATTCGGCCAGTTGCCGGCTCAGGACGATGTGGCCGTCCAGGATGCCGCGCGCGGCGTCGGCGATCGGGTCCTGCTGGTCGTCGCCCTCGGACAGCACGGTGTAGAAGGCGGTGATCGATCCGCCGCCTTCGACGCCGTTGCCGGCCCGTTCGACCAGCACCGGCAGCTTGGCGAACACCGACGGCGGGTAGCCCTTGGTGGCCGGAGGCTCGCCGATCGCCAGCGCGATCTCGCGCTGGGCCATCGCGTAGCGCGTGAGGGAGTCCATGATGAGCAGGACGTTCTTGCCCTGGTCGCGGAAGTGCTCGGCGATGGCGGTGGCGTAGGCCGCGCCCTGCAGGCGCATCAGCGGCGGACTGTCGGCGGGCGCGGCCACCACGGCGGAGCGGGCGCGGCCCACCGGTCCGAGGATCTGTTCGATGAATTCCTTGACCTCGCGGCCACGCTCGCCGATCAGGCCGACGACGATCACGTCGGCCGTGGTGTAGCGCGCGATCATGCCGAGCAGGACGGACTTGCCGACGCCGGTGCCCGCGAACAGGCCCAGGCGCTGGCCACGGCCGACGGTGAGCATCGAGTTGATGGCGCGCACGCCCACGTCCAGGGTTTCGGAAATCGGCGCGCGGTCGAGCGGGTTCACCGGGCGCGCGTTGATCGGCGCCACGTCCTCGGTGCCGAGCGGCCCGAGTCCGTCGAGCGGGCGGCCGGCGCCGTCCACCACACGGCCGAGCAGTTGCACGCCGACGGGTAAATGGCGCGCGCGGTCGCTCGGGCGTCGGCGCGGATGCGGCACGCTGCCCGGCTTGGGAAGGGAAGATTCGACCGGAAACACGCGCGAGCCGGGAATCACGCCCTCGACATCGCTTTGCGGCATCAGGAACAGGCGCTCGCCCTCGAAGCCGACCACTTCGGCTTCGATCCGGTGACCGTTGGCGACAGGGATGGTGCAGGCGCTGCCCACGGCCAGGCGCAGGCCGACGCATTCCATGACCAGGCCGGCCACGCGGGTGACGCGGCCCGACACCTGCATCGGTTCGGCGAAGCCGACCAGGGTTTCACAGTCGCGCAGTACCGCTTTCCAGCGCGCGGTGTGACGGTCCGGCGCGGCGGTGTCGCTCACGGCGCCAGCCATTCGACGTTCCTGCCCAGCGCGTGGGTCAGGCGCTGCCAGCGGGCGGCGGCCTGGGCGTCGATCTGGTTGCTGGCGGTGTCGACCTTGCAGCCGCCGCGCGCCATCTGCGCATCCTCGCTGATCCGCCAGCCGCCCTTGGACAATTCGTCGGCCATGCCGCGCCGCACGATGGCCGCGTCGAGCGGGTGGAGCACCAGCACGGCCGGCGGTTGCAGCACCGGCAGGTAGTCGATCGCCTCGCGCACCACCGGGATGATCAGTTCGGGACGCACCTCGAAGGCGGTGCGCACCATGCCGCGCGCCAGGTGCAGCGCCAGTTCGAGCACGTCGCCGGCGATGGTCTCGTCGGCCTGGGCGAGCGCGTCGGCGAAGCCGGCCGCGATGGCGCGCAGGTTGGCCAGTTCGGCCTGGATCTCGGCCTGGCCGGTGGCCACGCCCTCCGCGTAGCCCTGGGCCTGGCCGTCGGCGCGGCCGGCGGCCAGGCCTTCGGCGTAGGCTTCGGCGCGCACGGCTTCGTGGAGCGCCGCCAGTTCATCGCTCGACGGCAGCTGGCGTTCCGCCTCGGCGGGCGCGGCCTCGGCCTGGACCTGGCGCGTGTCGCCGAAGGAGGCCATTTCCCAGCGCTGGTAGGCCGTTTGCATTTCCTTTGGAATGACCATCAGACGAACGAGTCCTCACCCTTGCCGCCCAGGACAATCTGGCCTTCGTCGGCCAGCCGGCGCACGATCTGCAGGATCTGCTTCTGCTGGGCTTCCACTTCCGACAGGCGCACCGGCCCTTTCGACTCCAGGTCCTCGCGCATCATCTCGCTGGCGCGCTGGCTCATGTTCTTGAAGATCTTCTCGCGCAGATCCTGCGAGGCGCCCTTGAGCGCGATGATCAGCATCTCGGACTGGACTTCGCGCAGCAGCAACTGGATGCCGCGGTCGTCGATGTCGATGATGTTATCGAACACGAACATCTCGTCCATGATCTTCTGCGCCATGTCGTTGTCGTAGTTCTTGATGTTGTCCATGACGGCCGACTCCTGGTCGCCGCTCATGAAGTTCAGGATCTCGGCGGCTGCGCGCACCCCGCCCAGCGAGGACTTCTTGATGTTCTCGTTGCCCGACAGGAGCTTGGTCAGCACGTCGTTCAGCTCGCGCAAGGCGGCCGGTTGCACGCCGTCCAGGGTGGCGATGCGCAGCACCACGTCGTTGCGCAGGCGCTCGGTGAAGTTGCTCAGGATCTCGCAGGCCTGGTCGCGTTCCAGGTGCACCAGGATGGTGGCGATGATCTGCGGGTGCTCGTTGCGGATCAGTTCCGACACGGAGACCGCGTCCATCCACTTCAGGCTTTCGATGCCGGAGGCGTCCTTGCCGCCCAGGATGCGGTTGAGCAGTACGGCGGCCTTGTCGTCGCCCAGCGCCTTGGTCAGCACCTGGCGGATGTACTCGTCCGAATCCAGGCCGACGGTCGAGTGCAGGTTGGTCTCCTCGACGAAGTCGTCGAGCACCGTCACCACCTGCTCGTGCTGCACGGCCTTCATCTGCGCCATCGCGGCGCCGAGCTTGAGGACCTCGCGCGGGCCGAGGAATTTCATCACCTCGGCGGCCTCGTGTTCACCCAGGGCCAGCATCAGGATCGCCGCCTTCTGGATTCCGTCCTTGTCCTTGTCAGTCATTTGTACCCAGCCATGCTTTCACTACGTTTGCGACGATGCGCGGGTCTTCCCGCGCCAGGTCCTGCGCCAGCTTCAGGTTCTCGCGGTATCCCTGCGCCTGGCGCTGCACTTCGACTTCCTCGAGGGCGGCCAGTTCGGCCTTCTTCTCGGCCTCGATGTCATCCTCTTCCGGTTCCGGAGGCAGGGCGACCGCCTTGTCGAATTTCTTCATCGCCGGGCGCAGCAGTGGCAGCAGGATGCGGAAGTACAGGAAGGCGATCACGCCGGCGACGAACAGGTACTTCGCGATCTGCCTGGCCAGCGGCAGGTTGGCTGGATCGCGCCACCATTCGATTTGCGGCGCCACGTCGGCCGGCTTGTCCACGCCGTCGAACGGTGCATTGGTCACGTTCAGGGTGTCGCCGCGGGCCTGGTTGTAGCCCATCGCCTGCTTGACCAGTTCGTTGATCTGCGCCACTTCGGCGGCCGACAGCGGCCGCACGGTGACCTTGCCGGTCGCCGGGTCCACGCTGCGGCGGTAGTTGACGACCACGCCCACCGTCAGGCGCTTGATGCCGCCCATCGGACGCTGTTCGTAGCGGATGGTCTTGTCCACCTCGTAGTTGGTGGTGGCATCGCGCCGGGTCGGGCCGGCGGCCGGGGCGCCACCCTCGGCCGGCGCCTGGCCGTCGATCGGCGCCGTGGCCACGCCCGGCGGCTGGTTCGACAGCGCGCCCGGAATGCCCGACGCGGTGGCGCCGGGCAGGGTGGATTCGGAGGTCTGCTGGCTGCGGATCGCCTGCGGTTCCGGCGGCGAGTTCGGCTTGTACATTTCGGCCGCGGTGTCCACCTGGGCGAAATCGACCTCGGCGGTGGCCTCGGCGCGGACGTTGCCCGCGCCCACCAGTGGCTGGATGATCGACTCGACCTGCTTGACGATATTCGCCTGCAGCTGCTCCACGTACTTGAGCTGGTTCGGATCGAGCTGCTTGCCGGCGCCCTTGTTGGCCTGTTCGGACAGCAGGTTGCCGTTCTGGTCGACGACCGTGACGTTGCCGATGGTCAGCTCCGGCACGCTGGAGGCGACCAGGTGCACGATGGCGCTGACCTGTCCCGGATCGAGCGCGCGGCCGGGTTGCAGGTTCAGCAGCACGGAGGCGGTGGGCTTTTGCTGGTCGCGCACGAACACCGAGGGCTTGGGCAGGGCCAGGTGCACGCGCGCGGCGAGCACGGAGCCGAGCGCCTGGATCGAGCGCGCCAGTTCGCCCTCTAGCGAACGCTGGTAGTTGACCTGCTCCAGGAACTGGGACACGCCCAGCTTCTGGTTTTCCATCAGTTCGAAGCCGACGTTGCCGCCCTTGGGCAGGCCCTGTGCCGCGAGCTTGAGGCGGATGTCGTGGACCTGCGACTCCTCGACCAGGATCGCGGTGCCGCCGTCGGAGAACTTGTACTTGACCCCCATCTGGTCGAGCGCGGCGGTGATGGCGCCGCCGTCGCGGTCGCTGTAGTTCGAGAACAGCACGCGGTACTCGGGCGCCTGGCTCCACAGCACGACGGCGACCATGACCGCGAGCACGATCGCGACGCCGCCGCCGATCATGACATTGCGCCCCAACGGGCTTTGCATGAACGACGAGGGGCGGGCCGTGGTGTCGAGGAGGTCTTCCGCTGCTGCTGCCATGTTGGTCGGTTTCCGGGAGTTTGGGATCAGGGCGCATTATGAAGCCCGGAGGCAACAATCAAACCCCGAAATAGAGGCGCATTTCGGCGCTTGCTCGGGCATGGGAGTTGCACCGGTGCTGGTATTCTGTCAGCCTGAGTTCGATTGCGGGCAGAATTTGAGGCATGGCGGGAGGTGAAATGAGCATAGGCGGTATCGACAGCAGCCGTATCCAGGCGATGATGGAGCAGCTCAAGGCGGCGGCGACCAGGCCGGCGGCCCAGCCGCTGGCGCCGGCCGGGTTGGGCGAGCAGCCGGCCGCGCGGGTGGACTTCGCGGACGCCCTGAAGGCCTCGCTGCAGAAGGTCAGCGACACCCAGAAGGCGTCGTCGGCGCTCGCCCAGCGCTTCACGATGGGCGACGAGACGGTGAGCCTGTCGGACGCGATGATCGCCATGCAAAAATCGAGCATCAGCTTCCAGGCCACCGTCCAGGTGCGCAACAAGCTGGTCTCGGCCTACCACGAGATCATGAACATGCAGGTGTAAGGCGACGCCGGTCGTTCCCCGCGAACGCCTCGGCGCCCCCGCGGCAACCTGTACTGAGTGACGAAGTCCGTCCTGATGCATCTCGACGAAGCGGAATTGGCAATTTCAGCACAATGAGTATGGATTTCCGCTTGCGCGGGAACGACTGCTCTAACTGCCTTGGCTCGTAGGGTGGGCCGGGCCGCGCAGGGCTCTCGAGCCCACCGCCTTCGTAAAGTATCGCATCACTACCCGCGAGAGCACCTGCACCGTCAGCGCCGCACCGAATGCCGTCGCAAACGCCGCCGCGACCGACGCCCGCGGCAGCACCACGGCCACCACCAGGCAGAACACCGCGAACGCGACATATCCGAAGACCATCCCGCGCAACAGGGCCACGGCGAACGGCCGGCCGGACACCGCGTGGGAAAACCCCACCAACACCGTACTCATCACAGGAAACATCGCCAGGAACCCGCTCAGGCGCGGACCCATGCTGGCCGCGCCCCATGTCACGGACAGCACCAGCGCGGCGCCGGCCAGCATTCGCCACGGCATGTCCCTACCGCTTGTCGGTGTTCCCGTTCCCGTGAGCTGAACGGCCGGAAACAGGCGCGGTGCGATGATGAGGCTGGCGCACACCAGGGCGAAGGCCAGCCCGACCGCGGGGTGCCAGGCTTGCAGCAGAGCCACCGCAAGCGCGTAGGCGCCCAGCGCGCATGCCATCGATCCAGGCACGCCGAAGCGGGCCGAGGCCCAGGCGTAGGCAAGGCTGAACACAAGGATGGCGACCACCGCCAGCATCGTTCCTTCCGCCGCCACCGCCGCGAAAGGCGTGCCTTGTTCGAGTGCGATGGCCAGCAGGATCGGCCCGGACACGACGGGGAAAGCGGAAAGCCAGCCTGCGACCGATGGCCCCCAGCGGCGGCCGGCCAGCGTCACCAGCCCGATCAGGGCGGGAACCAGGAAGAGCTTGAGGGCGAGGACCGGCGTCACGGCCAGATGCGCGCGGCGCGGCGTGGTGCCAGTTGGGCGGGCGCCGGAATCAAGTCAACCCGGCCAGTCTGGCGTTGCGCTCGCGTTCGAGCTTGGTGATGTAGCGCTGCACGGCGGCGAGGTTGCCGCGCGAGATGTCGACGAACTCGCAGCCGAGCCGGCGGTTGGTCTTGTTGTTGAGCAGGGTCACGTCCAGCGAATTGCGGATCTGGAGCGAGGTCGTCACGGTGCCGACCTCCGGCAATTCGATGCGGCAGTCCTTGAACACCAGGCCGATCGTATTGTCCAGCTGCAGCTTGTTGTCCAGGATGGCGATGCCACCGCAGCTGATGTCGTGCAGCGGGAACACCGCCTCGCCCCCGCCCAGCTCCTCCGGCAGCGGGATGATCGCGCGCACCGGATTGGTCACCGGCGTGGCCATGCGGTAGTACTCGCGCCGTTGCAGGCGGATCAGGGTTTCCGGAATGTCCGCGCACAGCGCCGCGCCACCTTCGAAGCTGGTCTCGCGCACGTTCCCGGCGCCGAACATGATGCGGATCTTGTCGAGCGTCGTTTCGCAGCGCACGTGGCCGGCCGCGACGATCCGTTCGTTCTGCTCGCGGTTGATCGAGCGGTCCAGGATCATGGTGCCCGCGTCGGGATCGACTTCCAGAATGGTCGTGACGCAGACATCCGCCTCACCCTTGATCAACATCCGGACCAGTTGATTCTTCTCGCCGATCTGGCGCAGCAGCGCGACGATCTCGCGGCGCGACGCTACTTCATAGTCGTGCCAGTTCTCTAGTTCCGCATCATTGAACGATTGCATCTGATTCCGCCGCAGGGTCTTTGGGTAGGTGTAGCGTGGGGTCCGGCGGGGCCGGCAGTGGGCCGCCCATATGTTGCCCAGATTCAATATGATATAGCCATGCCAGCAGTTCCGCAATCGCGCGGTACAGCGCGGGCGGGATCTGCCGGTCCAGGTCCACGTCCATCAGCAGCGCCACCAGGTCCTTCGACTCATGCACGAACACCCCGGCGTCGCGCGCGCGGTCGATGATCCGTTCCGCGACCAGCCCCTGGCCCTTGGCCACCACCTTGGGTGCGGCGTCCCCGACGCCATAGGCGAGCGCGACCGCGCTTTGCCGGCGTTTGCCCAGTTCGTCAGTCATCGACTTTTCCCGTCGAGCGTATCGCCAGCGATGCCAACGGCGTACCGGCCGCTTCCAGCGCCTCCAGCAGGCGCGAGGCGTGTTCGTCCAGGCGCGCGCGCGCGGCCTCGCTGTCGGCGCGCAGGCGCACGTGCAGGCGCTGGCCATCGAGCACGATGCGCGCGTCCAGTTCGCCCAGCTGGGCAAAACGCAGGCGCAGGCGGCTCTGCCAGGTGCTCGCCTCTTCGCCATCGGCCTGGTGCTCCCGCTTCGGCGCATCCTTCTGGATCTGCCACTGCATCGGCTGGCCGGGCCACAGCTGGCCGTGCCAGGCGACCTGGCCCTGCTCCTGCGAGGACAGTTGCAGGCTGATGAACTGGGCGGTGGCCGGTTCGGTGGCCACGAAGGGGGTGCCCGCGCGCGCCTGGACCATCTGCGGCTCGCTGGACAAGTCGGTCATGGCGCGCTGGCCCTGGGCCCACTCGGCCACGTGCGACTCGTAGAACAGGCCGCTCTTGGTCATCGCCTGTTGCAGCGCGGCGGCGATCCGCGGAGCGTCCGGGGTGGGTTGGGGGAGCAGCGGGTCCTGGCCCTTCACGGCGGTGAGCGGAGGATCGGCCTTCATGGCCGCGGCCAGCACGGTGCTGATCGTCCTGGCCGCGGGGCTGAGGGTGGTGTCGGCCGACTGCCCGCCGGCCGCCAGTTGCGCCTGCGGGGGCGCAAGGCTTGCGTGCAGGGCGGCGGTACGGGTGAGGGGGGTACCTCCCGCCAGGCCCTCGCCGGCACGGGTGAGGGGAGTGCGCGCCGCCAGGCTCTCGGCGGCGGTGTCGCCGTCGGGCAGGGCCGGACCGCCGCCCGCCGGTGGCGGCGTGTCGGGTTCGGCGTGGGCGACCGAGGTGAGCCCGCTCGCTCCGACCTGGAAGGTGGGCCGGGGATGCAGTGCGACCAGGGTCAGTTGTACCGGGGTACCCGCCTGCGCGCCCTGCGGCAGCTGCATGCGCGCGGCGACGCCGGCCACCCGCACCAGGAAGTTACCGTCGCTGAGCTTGCCCAGCACGTCTCCCTGCATCGTATTGCCCATCTGCCCGGCGAGGGCGCGCTGGAAGGCCTGCTGGCGCGGGTCGCCGTTCGCTTCGACGGCGATGACCGCGCCGGGGCGCAGGACAGGTGCGATGAGGGGGTCGTTGGTGCGCATGTGAGAAGGAAGGGGCGCCGTCCGGTGGCGCCCTGGGTCGGCGCGATCAGCCGAACTGGACGCTGCCGTAGGCGTTGTTGAGCTTGCGCTCGGTGCGCGTGCTGGCCATCAGCGCGGACAGTTCCGCCATCCATGGCTCGGTGATGTCGCGGATCGCGCGGTCGTCGGCCAGGATCTTGCGGATCAGGCTGACCTTGCGGATGCGGCTCTCGCCTTGCAGCAGCACCGGACCTTCGGATTCGCGCAGCACGTTCACATGGCTGGCGCAGCGCGATTCGAGCTCGGCCAGGGCTTCCCAGTCGCGCGAGCGGGCCGCGTCCAGCATCTTGCCGGTCAACTGCGAGACGTTTTCGTAGATTTCGATGACTTGTTGCGCATTCACCATCGTCATGCCCTCATCAATACGCCTGCCGGCGCCATGTTGTCGTAGGCCGAAGCGGCGCGCGAGGCTGCCGCTACCGGTGCGGCCGGAGCGGCCGGTGCGGCGGCGGTCGCGGCGGCCGGTACCGCGCCGGCCTGGTTGCCGATCGCTTCCCAGGCGCCCTTCAGTTCGCCCAGCAGGCGGTTCACCTCGTGCAGCATCTCGACCTGGTTATCCAGGTTGGCACGCACCAGGCGGTTGCCCATGTACTCATACAATGCGTCCAGGTTGGCCGCGATCTCGCCCCCGGCCTTGCGGTCCAGGCTGGCGCGCAGGCCGTTCTCGATGATCGCGATGGCCTTCGAAATCGACTTGCCCTTGGCGGCGATGTCGCCGGTTTCCATATGGCGAACCGCCGTGTTCACGGCCAGCATGGCGCCCTCGAACAGCATGACGATCAACTTGTGCGGGTTGGCCGCCAGCACGCCGGTTTCCACGCCCACATGAGCGTAGGCGTTGGCGCCGCTTTTGTTGGATCCGAACATGGTTTTTCCTTTTCAATATTGGCGGCGTCAGCCCAGCTGGGCCGCCATCGCCGAAAGTTGCTGCGCCAGGTAGTCGCTGGTCGACTTCATCCTGGCCACCGTCGCGTCCAGCGCGGTGAACTGGGCGCGGTAGCGCTTCTCGACCTCCGCCAGGCGGGTGTTCAGGGCTTCGCGCTGCTTCTCGATGGTCTTGACGGTTTCGTTCAGGCCATCGGTGCGGCTGGTGACCAGGCCATCCTTGGCGGTGAAGCTGGCGGCCAGGTCGCTGGCCAGTTCCGCGAAACCGCGCGAGAACGACACCGTGCCGCGGTCGGCCGGTACCGTTCCACCGGTGACCTCCAGCTTCAGGCCGTCGCCAGCGGTCAGGAACTGGCCGGAGCCCTTGGCGGCCGCGCCGTTGATCGAGCCCTCGACGTCGGTGCCGGTGGCGACGACCTTCGATGGGAGGAAGGCATCGGCCGCTGTGCCGCCGATGTCGATCTTCGACTCGGAACCGTAGCGCGTGTTGGCGATGCTGAACTTGCCATCCGCGCCCACGGTCACGCTCACGGTCAAGCCGGCCTTGACCAGCTCCGAGGCGCCGTTGATGGCGCTTTGCATCGCGGTGGCCAGGCTGGCGGGAGTATAGCTGGCGGCACTTAGCGTAACGACCGTGCTGACATCGCCGATGGTCAGGCTCAGCTGGTCGTTCACGCCCGAGGTGACGGTGGTGCCCGCAGGTGCCGTTCCGCCGGTCACGCTACCGCGCGTGGCCAGCGAGGTGATCCGCACAGTCGACGTGCCGGTCTGGGTCGCCGAGGTATTGCCCGCGAACTTGATGAAGCTGTCGGTGGCGCTGCCGCTGGAGGAGAACAAGGCCGCAAGGTCGTCGAAGTTGTCCTTCATCGCCTTTTGCAGCTTGCTCGAATCGAGCGAGATCGTGCCGTCTTTCTGGAAGCCGACGCCGATGGCCATCAGGTTCTTGAGCGAGCCGCTGGCGTTCGGCAGGTTTCCGCCGATCAGATTGCGCATCTGCTCCTGCACCCCGCGCGCGGACGAGTCGCCCAGCAGCGGGCCGCCCGTTTTCTTTTCGGCGTCATACGCGGTCAGGTTGGAAACCGTCTTGTGCAGTTCGTTGTACGACTTGATGAAGGCATTGACATTCTTCTCTACGCTCGCGGTGTCGCGCGCCACGGTCACGTCGGTCGTGCCGATCTTGCTCAGGTTGAGCGTGACGCCCTGGATCGCCTCGGTGACATTCGTGCTCTTGGCCGTGACCGCCAGGCCGTTGACCGTCAGCTTGCTGTCCTGGGCGGCTGCGGTTTGGGTCAGGTTCTGGGTGCCCGCAGGGTCGTAGGCGAGCAGGTTGGCCAGCGTCGCATCGGCCGGCGCGGCCGGATCGCGGTTGACCGAGATCTTCATGCTCGATGTCTCGCCCGTGCTGCTCGATGTCAGCACCAGGCGGTACGGAGTGGCGCTACCGTCGGACACGATGCTGGCGGTGACGCCGACATTGGCCTTGTTGATTGCGTCGCGGATGCCTTGCAGGGAATTGTTGGTGCTGTCGATGACGACCGTGCCCACCGCTTTTTCAGCGTCGGCCGTGAAGGCAGGGGAGGGCGGGGTCGCGCCGGCGTCGGTCACATACTTGCCGTTGTCGAGCTTGCCGCCGCTGATCGTGCCGAATTCAAAGGTGAGGGTGGTCCGGGCGCCATCGCCGATCGTCTCGATCGCCGATGTGCGGCCACCCGTCATGATGGTCTGCGCCTGCGCCAGCTGGGTCACGTTGACGGAGTAGTTTCCAGCCACTGCTTGGCTGCTGGCGCTGCTTTTCAGGACGTCGCTGTCCTTCGGCGTGGCCGTCACGGCGTTGAAGCTGGACGAGGACGAGAGCGCGGATAGCGAGCCCTTGAACGAGTTCAGCGCGCCGCTGAGCGAGCCGAACGCGGCGATCTTCGCCTGCTGGGCGGCTTCCTTGCGCGCGAGGATGGTCAGCGGCTGCGATTCGGCCGCCATCAGCTGGCTGACAAGCCCGGCGATGTCCAGGCCGGATCCGATACCAGGCGATGAAATTGCCATGGCGCCTCCTTCCTTAAAAACGATACTGTAACTGGGCCGCAGGCTGGACGATCAGCTTGTCAGAGGGTGATTTACCGTTCAGTTCAGCTCTTGCGGCACGCCTCAGGCTTGTTGACGAATCAGCAAGCCCTGCACACGGTCCAGCGCCTTCGCGATTTCGAGTGCTTCGACCGTCGGTACCTGGCGAATCACGTCGCCGGTCTGCTGGTCCACCACCTTGACGACCATGCGCTTGCTGTCGTCATCGATCGAGAATTCCAGGCCCTGTGACAGGGAGCGCATGGCCTGGTTGATGTTGTCCACTGCCTTGCTCACGTCGGCGCGGCTCGGTTCGGCCGTGCCGTTGCCATTGACCGGTTCGGCGGCCTGGGCCACCTTGTTCGTGCTGGGCGTGACTGCCGGGCGCTCGGTCTCGATCACCTCGCGCGGCGCAATGTTTCCAATTGGTTGCATTTGCATGGCCACTCTTTCAAAAAAATGTCCCCGGGCGGCATGGAGACCGGCCGGGGATCAAGACGCTACGCTACCCGATTAGCCACGCAGCAGGCTCAGCACGCCGTTCGGCAGCGAGTTCGCCTGTGCCAGCATGGCGGTACCAGCTTGCTGCAGGATCTGGCCGCGGGTCAGGCTGGCCGTTTCCGATGCGAAGTCGGTATCCTGGATACGGCTACGTGCTGCCGACAGGTTTTCCGAGGTCGCTTGCAGGTTGCTGATGGTGTTGCTGAAGCGGTTCTGCACCGCACCCAGCGACGCACGTGCGTTATTGATGTTGGCCAGGGCCGAATCAATGATCTTGAGCGCGTCGTTGGCACCCGACGGGATACCGCTGCTCGTCTTGGTGACGTCGATCGACGCGACCGATGCCAGCTCACTCGTGTAAGCGGTGTTGGCCGCGGCGAAGATGCCGGTGGCCGCGCTCGACGAGGCGGTGAACGTGGTCGGCGAGTTCAGCGTGATCTGGCCACCAACGGTGACGGTCTCGCCTGCGGTTGCAACCGCGGCCAGGGATTGCGCGCCGCCGCTGGAGCCGGTGACGGTCACGCCGGTCGCGCCGGTGGCCGCAGCACTGAGGTTGCCGATGCTGATGTCGTGGCCCTGGCTATGGGTCAGCTTGATGGTGCCTGCGGTCAGGTCGGCCACGGCGGTGATGCCGGTCTGGCCGGACTGGTCGTTGATCGCCTTGGTCAGCGCCGACAGGTCCTTCGAGTTGTTGACCTGGCCCGAGATCGTCACCGGGTTGTCGGCGCCATTCGCCTTGGGCGTGCCCTGCAGATTGAAGGAGACGGTGCCGGCGTTGGCGAAGTTGCCCAGCGTGACGGTGGTTTCCGCCGAAGCGGTGACGTTGGTCGAACCGGTGGCGGCGTTGATCTTGTCGGCGATAGCCTTGGCCGAGTCGCCCGCCGCGATGGCGATGGCGCCCGACGACGAACCGTTGCCCTGGATCGTGACGTTCTGGGCGCCGACCGTGTTGTCCGGCATCACGCCGGTGGTCGTGGTGCCCGCGGTCGCAGCGGTCATGTTGCCGCCTGCGGTGACCTTGTTGTTACCGATCGACGATGCCTGGGCGCTGCTGATCGACATGTTGATCGTCTGGTTCGAGTTGGCGCCGACCTGGAACTGTGCGTTGGTCAGGCTGCCGTCGAGCAGGTTCTGGCCGTTGAACTGGGTGGTGTTGGCGACACGGTTCAGTTCCTGCTGGAGCTGGCCGATTTCCTGCTGAACCGAAGTGCGGTCCGATGCCGAGTTGGTGCCGTTGGCGGCCTGGACGGCCAGGGTGCGCATACGCTGGAGCAGGTCGGTCGCGGTGGACAGGCCACCTTCAGCCGTCTGTGCCATCGAAATGCCGTCGTTTGCGTTACGTGCCGCCTGGTTCAGGCCGTTGATCTGGCTGGACATGCGGCTCGAGATCGCCATGCCCGCTGCGTCGTCCTTGGCACTGTTGATGCGCAGACCCGAGGACAGGCGCTGCAGCGAGGTGGCCAGGGCGCCTTGCGACTGGCTCAGGTTACGCTGCGAGTTGAGGGAGGCGATGTTGGTATTGATCGAGCTCATGGATAATTCTCCACTTTATTTCGGGGTGGGCACCGTGCCCTGTTCACTTTGGTCTGCCACGCTGTTCCGTGACAATCAAACCGCTGTTGAGACTGGTAACGTGTTCCGTGGAGAAAACTTGAGGGCAATTTATTTCTTTTTTCCTCCTAAAGTTACCCATGGTGTCGCGCTTAATCGGACGGTTCACCCGAATCTTTAGGGTGAAAAATATTTTTATTACTGCCGGAGCGAGGCTAGGGCGCTGGTCGAGGTTGCTCAATCCGATACAAAAAAACGCCGGCAGGGCGGCGTTTTGAATCGTGTCTCAGGCCGTCATGCTCGCAGCCCTCAGGAACGCAGCAAAGCGTAGAGCTTGTCGAGGCGGGCCCAGTCGTGTTTGCGCAGCGCGCTGTCGACCTGGGCGACGAAGGGCAGGTCGTGGTTGAATCGCCTGCAATGCACCTGCACCGTCTGGGCGAGCGCATGGGCGTCGGGTAGCGGCCCGTCCGTGTTGCAGCGAGCCGCGAGCATCAGGCGCAGCAGTCCGAAGCGCGCTACCAGCCGCAGGAAGCTGTCGAACGGTGTAGCCGTGTCGAATGGGAACAGATTCTGGAACAGTTCGTTCAGGAGATAATGTTCCAGCAGGTGCGGTGCAGCGAGCAGTGCTTCGGGCAGGCGCGCCACGCCACGGCTGTAATTTTCGACCAGCGCGTCGAACTCGACCTCTCCGGTCGCGGGATCGACGCCCAGTCCGGCGAAGACTTCCCTGATGACCCGCGCACGCGAAGCGTTCGCCGTCTTCTTGTTCATGCCTTCCCACAAGGTCGAGAACACCATCGCCTGCGCGGAGTGGTTCGGCTGCAGCTCGGCCAGTGAATCCAGGAGCCCACCGTTGTCCAGCAGTTGCTCGAAGGTGCCGATCAGCGAACGGATCGCCGCGTTGTCCTGGCGCTCCATCGGTCCGCCAAGGCTCTCGCAGAACAAACCGAGCACGGCGAGTCGCTGCCAAAGCTCCAGGCCTTCGATGCGCAGCAGGTTGATGCAGAAAATCCGGACATCGCTCGCCAGTTCCGGGGCGAAGCCGGGCTTGACCGATGCGATTCGCACGAGGTCGGGGCGGACCCGCATCTCGTCTTCAACGAAGTCGAATGCGTCCGGCGACAGCAGGGCTTGCCGGGCCGCCTCCGGGCAGGATAATTCCAGCACCTGTTCGCACTGGCCTTGCATCTGCGTCCACGCTCTGGGGTAAGTGAAGCAGGTGTGGGACAAGGCGGCATCACCGTGACGTTTGTGCACGCCGCACAGCTTGTCCTCCAGCAGGGGACAGCCGGCGTCGCCGGCATTGTGCACGATCCTGGCGTGCTCCATGTTCGTTCGGGGCTCCGGCAACAGCTGCACCGCCTTGGCCAAGCCCTTGTCACTGGCGTTTCGATAAGCCTTGAAGGTGTTCTTGTCCAGGGAGACCTGCCACTCGTGGCAGCAACTGTCCTCGCAATCCGGTCCCACGCACTTGAAGCGGGTTACATAGCGGGGCATCAGTGCTTGCAGCTTGCTGGTGCGATGAATGATGGGCATGCGGTCGTCCTGAAAAAGTGTTGAGGTACGGCAATATACCTTAGCGCATCCTACGCCAGGGCGACACTCAACTCAAGAGGCGACGACAGGCTTTTGCACCGCCCCGGGCTTGGCAAGGAGCAGGTGTGGCGGGCAAGGCACGGCGCGGCACAGGGATCTGCTATCCCGGATGGCGGCTCAGGGCGCCACCACCACCCTGTTCTTGCCGCTGGTCTTGGCCTGGTACATCGCCCGGTCGGCGCGCTGCACCACCGAGGCCTGCTCCTCGTTGGGCCGGCGCAGGGCCACGCCGGCCGAGAAGGTGATCAGCATCTTCTCGTTGTCATGCAAGAAGAAATGGCGGGTCAGCTCTCGTTGCACCCGTGTCATGGTCTGGGCGGCCGCCTCGACCGTCGTCTCGGGCAGCAGGATCAGGAACTCCTCGCCGCCGAAGCGGGCGATCACATCGACCGAGCGCAGCGTCTCGCGCACCACCTTGACCAGGTGGCGCAGCGCGGCGTCCCCGGCCATGTGGCCGTAGGTGTCGTTCAGGCGCTTGAAGTTGTCCAGGTCGAGCAGGGCCACGCACAGCGGCGTGCCGCGGCGGTCGGCGCGCGCGCTCTCGCGCTCGAACACGTCGTCCAGTCCGCGCCGGTTCAGGCTGCCGGTCAGCTGGTCCTCGCGCACCAGTTCACTCATGTGCTGCAGCTTGCCTTCCAGTTCGCGGATGCGCGCCTCGGCATCCTGCACTTCCTGGTGCGCCGCCACCATGCGGTCGCGCGAGGCCATCGCCTCGCTCTGGGCGTTGCGCGTCTCGCGCACCACCTCTTCGAGCACCTCGTTGATCTCGGCGATGTCGCCCGCATGGCTGATCCGTTCCGAGAAGCCGCTGAGTTTTTCCTGGTAAAGCCCGGTCGAGGCCGCCACCGAAGCGAGCCGGTCCATGAAGGTCAGCATCATGTTCTTGACCTTGGCCTTGACGTCGGTCAGGCCATGCTTGAGCTGGCCCTGCTTGAAGATCACGTCCTTCAGGCTGCGCATCGCGTCTTCCAGGGCGCGCTGGTCGAGCGGTCCGGCGATCAGGTCCTGCACGGCGGCGATCTGGCCGCGCATCCAGCTGTCGTCGTCCAGCAGTTCGTTCACGTTCTCCAGCAAGAGCCGGAACAGGCGTAACAGCATCTCCTGCTGCTCAGCCATGTCGCCGCTTTGCAGCTCGATCTTGTAGCACAGCTGTTTCAGGCGCGCGGTCACGTCCTGTAGCGCCGCCGCGCTGTGCGCGCTCTTCACGGCCACTCCCAGCGCCTCCGATTCGGCGGCCAGTGCGGGGCTGGCGGCGAGCAGCGAGGGCACGGGCAGCATCAGGGTACGGCTGAGTAGTTCGCGCAGCAGCTTGGCGTCCGGGTCTTCGTTGCCAAGCGCCATGACCGGCGAGGATTTGCGCAGGTGGTTTTCCGATAGTTGCGACAGCGCCCGCGTGTAGGCTTCCCAGTCGCGCGTCTTGAGCGCCCGGTTCAGGCGGCGGCCGTAGTCCGCGAGCTCGCCCGGCGTTTCCGCCAGCCGTTGGGCGAAGCCGGACAGTACCTCGAGCGCGCCATTGTCCGGCGCCTCGGCGGGGGGAGGCGGGGGCGTGCCCGCGATCTCGTCGTAGATCGCACGGTAGGCGTCCGGCGTCGGGGCGATCCGGCGCGTGGCGAGACGGCGGAACGCCTCGCGTGCGATATCGGCCGGGTTCAGGCCGGGAACGGCGCCGGTGGCGGAGGGGGGAGTCGACATGCTGGGAAAGTAGGCAGAAATCTGATTATCGTGATGATAAGCAATTTTGGGGTTTCTGTACCTACAAAGTTGATGCGAGGGGAGGTTTTTGTGGCGGTAAAGGTGGGTTCGAGAGCGCGGGCCACCCGATCATCCTCGGTGTTTGTAGTAGACCGGTGGGCTCAAGAGCCCACCCTACGATCTTGTCAGTCGGCAACAGTAGGGTGGGCTCTCGAGCCCACAGCGCGGGAGCGTTGCCGCAGGCCCCACAATCGCTACTCGATCAGCTGGTTGCGGATCGCGTAGTGGGTCAGTTCGGCGCTGTTCTTCAGCTTCATCTTGAGCAACAGGCGCGCCCGGTATTCGCTGACCGTCTTGACCGAGAGCGACAACTCCTTCGCGATTTCGCTGACCGTCATCCCCGAGGCGATCATGGTCAGCGTCTGGTATTCCCGGTCCGAGAGGGTGTCGTGCACCGGCGTTTCGTGGTCCGCTCCGACCTGGGCCGCCAGCGCCTGGGCCAGGGCCGCGCTGACGTAGCGCTGGCCCGCCGCCACCTGGCGGATCGCGACCACCAGTTCGCGCGGTGCGCTTTGCTTGGTCATGTAGCCCGAGGCGCCGGCCTTGAGCGAACGGATGGCGTACTGGTCCTCGCGGTGCATGGACAGCATCAGCACCGCGAGATCCGGTTTCTCCTTCTTGATCTGCTTGAGCACTTCGATGCCGTTCCGGTCGGGCATGGAAATGTCGAGCAACACGACGTGGCAGCGCGACTTGCGGAACAGTTTGATCGCGTCCAGCCCGTTTTCGGCCTCGCCGGCGACGATGATGTCGCCCTGTTCGGCCAGAATCTGCTTCAGTCCTTCCCTGACAATGGCGTGGTCGTCTGCAATAAATACCCGAATAGTTGCTTTGTCGGTCATTGTTACCTGTGGTCGTTTCTGCCGGCCGCGTCGCCCGGGGCGATCGCCCTGGCGGCCAGCCTGATCTTAATGGTTACCATCGTGCCACCTCCGGGCGCCGCCGACAAGGTGAAAGTGCCGCCAAGGGCCCGCGCGCGCTCGCTCATGCCACGCAATCCGAAGGAATGAGGCTTGAGGCGGTCGGCTGCGCTGATGCCGCGCCCGTTGTCGCAGATGATCAGGGTCAGGTGGCCGCGCTGGCGGCGCAGGGTCACGGTGACCCGGGTCGCCCCCGCATGCTTGGCGATGTTGGTGAGCGCTTCCTGGAAAATGCGGAACAGGGCGCTGGCGTGGTCCGGTTCAAGGTCGATCTCCTTGTCGGCGGCGCGAAACACGCAGGCCACGCCCACCTGCTTCTCGAACTCGCGCGCCTGCCATTCGAGCGCGGCGACGATGCCCAGGTCGAGCGTGGAGGGACGCAGGTCGAGCGAAATGCGGTGGACGGCTTCGATCGTGCGGTCCACCAGGTCGTCCACGTATCCCGCCTTTTCCAGCAGGGCGGGTTGGTCGCCCGGCAATCGGGTGCTCAGCATCGCCAGTGCCATCTTGATGGCGGTGAGGTTGCCGCCCAGGTCGTCGTGGATCTCGCGCGCGATGCGGGTGCGTTCCTGTTCCTTGACCTGTTCGATGTGGTCGGTCAGTTCGGCCAGGCGCGCCCGCGAGCGCAGCAGTTCCTCCTGCTCCAGTTTGCTGTCGGTGATGTTGGTCATGATGCCGTCCCACTCGATCGCCCCGTCGGCCCTGCGGCGCGGCGTGGCGCGAAGGTTGACCCACTTGACGTCCTTCCATGCCTCGATCCAGATCCGGCCCTCCCAGTTCCAGGTGCCGAGCTTGAGGGCGGAGGACTGCATCGCGTCGTGGTAGCCCTTGCGGTCCTCCGGCAGGATGAGTTTCGGGAACAGGCCGGGTTGGTGCTGCAGTTCGGACACGCCCAGGCCCAGCAGGGCGGGGCAGGCCTCGCTCAGGTAGGGGAAGGCCGTGCGCCCGTCCGGGTGGAGCACGAACTGGTACACCAGTCCGGGGGTGTGGTTGACGATGGCGTCGAAGCGCGCCTGGTATTGCTCCAGCGCCTTCGCCGCCGCCTGCTCGAGCGACAGGTCGTCGCCGATCGCCAGGAACAGGGAGCGGCCGTCGCGCATGATGCGCAGGAAACACAGTTTGACCGGATAGCTGCTGCCGTCGGCGCGGCGGTGGCAGGTGCGCAGGCCGACCTGGGCGCCGATCTCCTCGCCGAGCGAGCCGAGCAGGCGCTCGAGTTCTTCGCGTGCGAGCGAGGGCGCCAGGTCGAGCGGGGTCATCGCTGCCAGTTCGGCATGGCTGAAGCCGAGGTTCTGGCGCGCGGCCTGGTTGACATCGACGAACGCCAGGGTGGCGGCGTCGATCAGGTAGATCTCCGAAGCGGCCGATTGCATCGGCGCGGCGAGTGTTGGCTGGGCGGGACTCATCTTTCCTGGTCTCGTTCTGTTCTTGATGGCAAGGGCAAGGCCATGCACGCATGATACGTGAAACGCGGCGCGGGCCGGCACAAGTGCCGCTACAATAAGGATTATGAATAAGGCATTTGTTAAAGAATCCGACAGCGAGGACGACGACGAGGCGTTGGCGCTGGCGCAGGCGATTCCCGCCGGCGCCAAGAACTACATTACGCCCGCCGGCTACCAGCGCATCAAGGACGAGCTGCTGCAGCTGATCGACGTCGACCGTCCCGAGGTGGTGCGGGTGGTGCACTGGGCCGCCTCGAACGGGGACCGGTCGGAGAATGGCGACTATATCTACGGCAAGCGGCGCCTGCGCGAGATCGACCGGCGCATCCGCTTCCTCACCAAGCGCATGGATTCGGCCTTCGTCGTCGATCCGAGCGTCCACCACGGCAACGACCAGGTTTTCTTCGGCGCCACCGTCACCTACATCAACAAGGCCGGCGAGGAGCACACGGTGACCATCGTCGGCATCGACGAACTCGACCCGCTCAAGGGCAAGATCAGCTGGGTGTCCCCGGTGGCGCGTGCGCTGACCAAGGGGCGCGAGGGGGATGTGGTCAGCCTGCAGACGCCCCTGGGCGTGGAGGAGTTGGAGATCGTCGCCGTCGAGTATCCCGAGCCGGTGACCGACTGATCCCGCCGGTGCTGGTAAGATGCGCGCTTTGCCGCACTCCAGCCCATGATGAACCCTTCCCACGACAGCGCGACCGGCGGCGACGCGCTCACCGCACTGCGGCGCGCCACCGCCGCGCGCCATCAGCGCCTGGACGGTGGCCTGCCGCTGTCGGGCGAGCATCCCAGCCTTGCCGACTACGCGGCGCACTTGCGCATGGTGCGCGACTGGCTGGCGCCGATCGAGGATTGGCTGGCCGGTTTCGACGACGGGCCGCAGGGGGAGCCGGCGCTGCCGGCCACGCGGCGGCTTGGCCTGATCGACGCGGACCTGGCGGAGCCGGGCACGCCCGTCACCGTCCCCGCTACCGTGGCGCAGGCCTGGCCGAGCGGGGCGGGGGCGGCATACCGGTGGGGCGTGTGCTATGTGATCGAGGGTTCGCAGTTGGGCGGCGTGGTGCTGTACCAGCGGTTGGCCGGGCGCCTGGCGCCGCATCCGCTGCGTTATTTGCGCGGGGAGGGGGAGGGGCCGGGGCCGCGCTGGCGCGCCTTCATGCAGGCCTTGCGCGAAGCGGTGCGCACGCCGGAAGAGATCGCCCAGGCGTGCGAAGGGGCGTGCGAGGCGTTTGACCGGATACTGGCGCTGGGCGCACTGGACGAGCGCCGGGGACTGTGACTGATTCTCCCGCCCGGAAACCCGAACACCCGTCGCTCCCGCGCAGGCGGGAGCCTATGCGTCGCGTGACATGCCGGCTCAGCATGGATTCCCGTTTTCACGGGAATGACGGGGGGAACCGGTCGCTCCAGCGAAAGCGGGAGCCTATGCTGATGGACTGCAGCTAGTTCTGCAAGCACTCCACCTGAGCTCTCACACCGCTGCCCCGACGTTCGGTTGCGGCCGAACAAAAGCAGCTGGTTTGTGGCGTGCGAGGGTGCCGCATGCCGAAACCTGCTTATGTGTACATTCTTGCGAGCGAGCGCTACGGGACGCTATACACCGGTGTCACGTCGAACCTGATCAAGCGAGTGTGGGAGCACCGTGAAGGTGTCGTGGAGGGGTTCACCAAGCGGTATGGAGTGAAGCGGCTGGTTTGGTATGAAGTTCATACCGATATAGTCGAGGCGATTACCCGTGAGAAGCAGATCAAGAAGTGGAATCGCATCTGGAAGATCGAGTTAATTCAGAAGAGTAATCCACGGTGGCGCGATCTGTTTGCGGAGATAGCAACTTAGCGCACTCAGTATAGGTTCCCGCGGGGCCGCCGAGCCCTTCGCGGGAACGAAACCGGATACGCTACGCCCGCTCTCGCTCGACGCGGTTCACACCGGCCACCCGCCGCAGGTTGCGGATCAGGTGCGCGAGATGCACCCGGTCCTTCACCTGGATGGTGAAGCGCAACTGGGTCATCAAGTGCTCGTCGTCCTCGTCCATCCCCACATAGGTGATGTTGGCATCGGCCTCGCCGATGTCGGCCGCGACACGCGCCAGGATGCCCTTTTCGTTGTTGATCAGGAGGCGGATCCGGCAGTCGAAGCGGCGGTTCAGTTCCGTGCCCCACTGCACCGCGATCCAGCGGTCCGGCTCCTTCGCCCGCAGGCGCTTGGCCGGCGAACAGTCGCAGGTGTGCACCACCAGGCCCTGGTCGCGCCGCAATTGGCCGATGATCTGGTCGCCCGGGATCGGCAGGCAGCACGGCGCCAGTTGCACCGACACGCCTTCGCTGCCATAGATCGTCACCGGGTCCTCGCTCGAGGCCAAGGGCATCGACGGCAGCAGGTCCGGGTCGCCCTCCATCAGCCCGAAGATGTGGCGCGCCACCAGCGCTGCCATGCGCTTGCCCACGCCGATGTCGGCGTACACCTCTTCCATCGACTTGGCCGAGGATTCGTTGAGCAACTTTTCGATGACCGCGTCGGGCAGGTCGGGCTGGATGTTGCGCGCCGCCAGGGCCTGCGCCAGCAACTCATGGCCCAGTTCGACCGATTCGCTCAGGTTCACCGTGCGCAGGTAGTGGCGGATGGCCGAACGCGCCTTGCCGGTGCGAACGTAGCTGAGCCAGGTGGGACTCGGGCGTGACGCCGGATCGGTCACGATCTCGACGATGTCGCCGTTGTGCAGTTCGGCACGCAGCGGTGCCGGCTCGTTGTTGATCTTGACCGATACCGTGTGGTCGCCGATGCCGGTGTGGATCGTGTAGGCGAAGTCCAGCGCGGTCGCGCCGCGCGGCAGGGCGATGATCTTCGACTTGGGCGTGAACACGTACACCGAGTCGGGGAACAGGTCGACCTTCACGTGTTCCAGGAACTCGGCCGAGTCGCCCGTCTGCTGCTGGATGTCGAGCAGCGATTGCAGCCAGGCATGGGTGCGCTGCTGCAGGTCGGACAGGTTCGAGTCGCCGCTCTTGTACAGCCAGTGCGCCGCCACGCCGGACTCGGCCGTACGGTGCATTTCCTGCGTGCGGATCTGGAACTCGACCGGAGTGCCGTAGGGGCCGATCAGCGTGGTGTGCAGTGACTGGTAGCCGTTGAGCTTGCGGATCGCGATGTAATCCTTGAACTTGCCCGGCATCGGTTTGTACAAAGCGTGCAGGGTGCCCAGCGCGACGTAGCAGTTCGGAATGCTGTCGACGACCACCCGGAAACCGTACACGTCCAGCACCTGGGAAAACGACAGGTGCTTGTTGCGCATCTTCTTGTAGATGCCGTACAGCGTCTTTTCGCGGCCGTACACCTCGGCCTCGATCCCGGCGCCGGCCAGCGTCGCCTTGACCGCCTCCATGATCTTCTTGACCACCTCGCGACGGTTGCCGCGCGCGGCCTTGATCGCCTTGGACAGGGTGCGGTAGCGCAGCGGGTACAGGTGGGAGAACGACAGGTCCTGCAGTTCGCGGTAGATGTTGTTCAGGCCGAGCCGGTGCGCGATCGGCACGTACACTTCCATCGTCTCGCCGGCGATGCGCCGCTTCTTGGCGGCCGTCATCACCCCCAGGGTGCGCATGTTGTGCAGTCGGTCGGCCAGCTTGATGAGGATGACGCGCACGTCCGACGCCATCGCCAGCAGCATCTTGCGGAAGTTCTCCGCCTGCGCCTCGACCAGCGTCTGGAACTCGATCTTCTCCAGCTTGGACAGGCCGTCGACCAGATTGGCCACCTGCGGGCCGAAATGCTCGATCAGCTCTTCCTTCTTGACGTCCTGGTCCTCGATCACGTCATGCAGCAGCGCAGCCATGATGGCCTGGGCGTCGAGCTTCCAGTCCGCGCAGATCTCCGCCACGGCGATCGGGTGGGAGATGTAGGGCTCGCCGGACTTGCGCACCTGCCCGAGGTGCATCTCGTCGGAGAAGCGGTAGGCTTCCTTGACCTTCTTCAGTTCGGCAGGGGTGAGGTATTCGGACAGCTTGTTGACAAGCTGGGTGACCGAGGCGACGCCCGGAGCGGGCGCCTCGGCAGGGTCTTGCGGCTTCGAACCCGGACGCTTGTCCCGGGTTCCGGTGGTGCCTGATTGTGTCGAATCCGGAGGGGACAGGTTCATACGCTATGTCTATCAGCCGCAGTGTGGTGAAAGAATAACAGAATAACGGGCTGACGCTTCAGGCAACCCAAGAATCACATCGGCACTTTCTTCAGCATTTCCAGGCCGACTTTTCCGGCGGCGATTTCGCGCAGGGCGACGACGGTCGGCTTGTCCTTGGCTTCGACCTTCGGAGTGTGGCCTTGCAGCAACTGGCGTGCGCGATAGGTCGCGGCCAGGGTCAGCTGGAAGCGGTTCGGGACGTTTTTCAGGCAATCTTCGATGGTGATGCGGGCCATGTTCACTCCAAAATAGATGATCTGTGCGGCGCGCCGTGGGGCGCGGACGCTTTACGTTGGTTGTTGCGCGTGGATTCCCAGTTGGGCAAAAAGCGCGGCGTTGCGGGCGGCCTGTTGGGCGAAGCGGCAACGTGTCGCTTTGACAATCGCCTGTAGCTCGGCCAAGGCGACGTTGAACTCTTCGTTGATGATAGCATACTCGAACTCGGGAGCGTGAGCGATCTCGCCCCCGGCGGCCAGCAGGCGGCGGGTGATGATGTGCGGTTCGTCGGTGCCGCGCTTGTGCAGGCGCTCTTCCAGCGCCTCGATCGACGGCGGCAGGATGAAGATGCCGGCCGCATCCGGGAACTGCTTCTTCACCTGGCGCGCGCCCTGCCAGTCGATCTCGAGCAGGATGTCGGTGCCGGTCTTCATCTCCTTTTCCACGGTCAGGCGGCTGGTGCCATAGTAGTTGCCATGCACCTCGGCCCACTCCAGGAACTCGCCGCGCTCGGCGCGCGCCACGAAGTCCTCGGCCGTCGTGAAATGGTATTCGCGGCCGTCCTGCTCGCCGGGGCGTGGCTTGCGGGTGGTGGTGGAGATCGACAGCTTGATGCCTGGTTCCTGCGCCAGCAGCGCGTTGACCAGGGTCGACTTGCCGGCGCCGGACGGGGCGGCGACGACGAACAGGCTGCCGGAGAAAGCGTTGGGGAGGGCCATGGTGGAGATTCCTTCGGTTCTTTGGTTCTTGGTGGCGCCTTCGGGCGCGTTATTACAATTGTCCTGCCGGTTGACCGTCGATGCAGGGTAGGGTGGGCACTCGTGCCCACCGTTTTGCCGATGCACGGTGGGCACAAGTGCCTCGGCGGCCCCGCCCACCCGACGTTCTACCGTTTTGACGATCCACGGTGGGCACAAGTGCCTCGGCGGCCCCGCCCACCCGACGTTCTTACTCCAGGTTCTGCACCTGCTCGCGCATCTGCTCGATCAGCAACTTGAGTTCCATCGACGCGTCCGCCAGTTCCTTGGCCGAGGCCTTGGCGCCGAGCGTGTTCGCCTCGCGGTTCAGTTCCTGCATCATGAAATCCAGGCGCTTGCCGACCTGGCCGCCTTTCTTCAGGATGTGGCGGGTCTCGTTCAGGTGCGCCGACAGGCGCGACAGTTCTTCCGACACGTCGATCCGGATGCCGTACAGGGTCACTTCCTGGCGGATGCGCTCGAACACTTCCTGGCGCGTCAGCGTCGAGGGATTGCCATGCCCTGCCAGGCCGAGCGCGTCCTGCATGCGTTCGACGGCCTTTTGCTGGAACTGGGCGATCACCTGGGGGATCAGCGGGGTGATGCGCTTGACGATCGCCTCCATGGCCTCGATGCGCGAGGTCAGCATCGCTTCCAGCGCCGCACCTTCGCGCTTGCGGCTGTCCACGAACATGGCGATGGTTTTCGCGGTCAGTGCCGCCACGTCGGCCTGCAGGGATTCCTGGCCGACATGCGCCTCCTCGATGACGCCGGGCCAGCGCAGCAGTTCGTTGACGGTCATCGGGGCCGCCTGGTCGAAGTGGCGCTTCACCTCGCCCTGCAGGCGGGCCAGGTCGGCCAGCAGATCCTGGTTGAGCACCTGGCTGCCGCCTGCGGCCTTGCGCCCGAACGACAGGCGGGCTTCGACCTTGCCTCGGGTGATCGCGGCCATGATGGCCGAGCGCAGGTCCGGTTCCAGCGCGCGAAGTTCGTCGTTGATGCGGAACTGAAGATCGAGGAATCGCGAATTAACGCTCTTGATTTCGATCGTGAGGGTTCCTGCAGCGCCTTCGCTCGTGGCCACCGCATAACCAGTCATGCTTGAAATGCTCAATGAAGTCCCCGGTTTTTATTCTTTACAAAGCTGTTATTTATCCACACAATCGCCACATTAAGCAAGAAAACCCACTTGGATGGCCGCACAAAATAACGCTCCCTTGCCGGATGGCCTGGAAATTGCCGGATACCGCATTGTAAAGAAAATTGCGTCCGGCGGGTTCAGTATCGTGTACCTCGCCTATGACGCGGAGGGCAATGCGGTGGCCATCAAGGAGTACCTGCCGAGCGCGCTCGCGCTGCGCCAGCCGGGCGAACTGGTGCCCGTGGTGGCCAAGGCGAACCTGCCCGTGTTCCGCATCGGGCTCAAGTGCTTTTTCGAGGAGGGGCGGGCCCTGGCGCGCATCGTGCATCCGAACGTGGTGCGGGTGCTGAACTTCTTCCGTGCCCATGACACCGTGTACATGGTGATGGCCTACGAGTCCGGTCATTCGCTCCAGGAGCACATCGCCCGCGTCGCCGCGCGCGGCAGCCGCTTTGGCGAAAACACGATCCGCCAGGTGTTCAACGGCGTGTGCAGCGGGCTGCGCGAGGTGCATGCCAACCGGCTCCTGCACCTGGACCTGAAGCCGGCCAACATCTACCTGCGCACCGATGGCTCGCCGCTGCTGCTGGACTTCGGCGCCGCGCGCCAGACCATCAACACCGACCTGCCCAAGCTGGCGCCGATGTACACGCCGGGTTTCGCGCCGCCCGACCTGTATAACAAGGCGGCCTCGCTCGGCCCCTGGACCGACATCTACAGCCTGGGCGCGGCCATGTTCGCCTGCATGTCCGGTTCCCCACCCCAACCGGCGGACCAGCGCAGGCTGGAAGACAGGATGGACGCGCAGTTCGACAAGCTCAAGGGCCGGTACTCGCCGGAGCTGCTGGACATGGTGCGCGCCTGCCTGGCGCTCGACCCCTTGGCGCGTCCGCAGAGCGTGTTTGCGCTGCAAAAAGTGCTGCAGGCCGCCGCTGCCGCATCCGCCGAGCCAGCGCCGGCCGGCGAAGCCGCGCCCGAAGCGAGCGGCTGGCGCCGGCTGGTCAGCCGGCTGGGCGGACTCGGACGCGGCAAGGCGGGCTGAAAGCCCGGCCGACCTCAGGAGGTATCATGCAATTTTCCGTCTACCAGAAAAGCCATATCGGCGGGCGCAAGGTCAACCAGGACCGGATGGGCTATAGCTTCACGCGCGACGCGCTGCTGCTGGTGCTGGCCGACGGCATGGGCGGGCACATGCGCGGCGAGATCGCGGCCAGCATCGCGCTGCAGACCATCTCGACGCGCTTCCAGATGCAGGCCAAGCCTTACGTGAAGAGGCCGGAGCGCTTCCTGGAGGAGGCGCTGCAGCAGGCGCACCTTGACATCGTGCGCTACGGGAACGAGCACGGACTGGCCGACACGCCCCGCACGACGGTGGTGGCCTGCCTGGTGCAGCACAACGTGGCGGTATGGGCGCACTGCGGTGACTCGCGCCTGTACTGGCTGCGCGGCGACCAGGTGCTGGCGCGCACGCGCGACCATTCGCATATCGAATACCTGATCGAGAAAGGGCGTGCGCGCGAGTCGGAGCGCGAGACCCACCCGGACCGCAACAAGCTTTACAACTGCCTCGGCGCCTCGGTGCCGCCGCGTGTGGAACTGTCGCGCCAGGCCGGCATGCGGCCCGGCGACGTGCTGTTCCTCTGTTCGGACGGCCTGTGGGGGATGCTGCCGGACGCCGAGATCGCGCAGCGGCTCAGCACGCGCGGCGTGGTGGAGGCGGTGCCCGAGATGGTCGACCGGGCGGCGGCGATCGGCGGCAGCAGGGCCGACAACACGACAGCGCTCGCCATCATGTGGCAGGGCGCGGACCGTGGCGCGGGCGAGGCCGACATGCGCACCGTGATTTCGACCGAGATGCTGCCGGAGGACGAGGTCAGCTCCACCATCGGCGAGGAGCCGGCGCCCGCCGCCGGCCAGGAGGCCGACGCGTTCGACGAGGACGAGATCGAGCGGGCCATCGCCGAGATCCGCGACGCGATTGAAAAATCATCCCAGTTACTCAAATAGAAAAGGCACAACATGACGTTCCAACAACGCCCGAGCGGACGCGCGGTCGACCAGCTGCGCGACATCCGCATCACCCGCCACTACACCAAGCATGCGGAAGGTTCCGTGCTGATCGAATGCGGTGACACCAAGGTGATCTGCACGGCGAGCATCGAAGACAAGGTGCCCGGCTTCCTGAAGGGGAAAGGGCAGGGCTGGCTGACGGCGGAATACGGCATGCTGCCGCGTTCGACCCATACCCGCATGGATCGCGAGGCGGCGCGCGGCAAGCAGTCCGGCCGCACCCAGGAGATCCAGCGCCTGATCGGCCGCTCCTTGCGGGCGGCCTTCGACCTGGAAGCCTTTGGCGAGCGCACCCTGCAGCTCGACTGCGACGTGATCCAGGCCGATGGCGGCACCCGCACCGCCTCGATCACCGGCGCGATGGTCGCGGCATACGACGCGTTCAGTGCGCTGGCGGCACGCGGCGGGATCGAGGCGATCCCGGTGCGCCACTTCGTGGCGGCGATCTCGGTGGGCGTGTACCAGGGCATGCCGGTGCTGGACCTGGACTACGTCGAGGACTCGGGCTGCGACACCGACATGAATGTGGTGATGACCGAAGCCGGGCATTTCATCGAGGTGCAGGGCACGGCCGAGGGCGCGGCCTTCGACCGGGCGGGAATGAGCCGCCTGCTCGACCTGGCGCAGGCGGGCGTTGCGGATTTGATCGCGCTGCAGAAGCGCTCGCTCGGTTTGGCGTAATCGAGACGCGACCGGTTCGGTGGGCTCGAGAGCCCACCCTACGTAGGGTGGGCACTTGTGCCCACCGTCAGGCGCACGATGGGTGGGCACCTGTGCCCACCGTCAGGCGCACGATGGGTGGGCACCTGTGCCCACCGTTCGACCCACGATGGCTGAGCGCACCTGCGGTACGCGGCCCAGCCCAGCCCACCCCACGGCTCCAACCCGGTAAAATACCCGCTTCTCCGCCTCAACCAACCCAAGCGCCATGACCCAACGCCTCGTCCTCGCCTCCAACAATGCGGGCAAACTCAAGGAATTCGCACAACTGCTCGAACCGATCGGCTTCGAACTGCACCCGCAGGGCGAATTCGGCGTCCCCGAGGCGGAAGAGCCCTACGCCACCTTCGTCGAGAACGCCCTGGCCAAGGCCCGCCACGCCTCCCGCCTGACCGGCCTGCCGGCGCTGGCCGACGATTCAGGCGTATGCGTGAATGCGCTGGGCGGTGCGCCAGGCGTGTATTCCGCCCGCTTCGCCGGCGAGCCGAAATCGGACGCGCGCAACAGCGAGAAGCTGGTCGCCGAGCTGGCCGCGCACGCGGACAAGTCGGCCTACTACTACTGCGTGCTGGTGTACGTGCGCCACGCCGACGATCCGCAACCGGTGATCGCCGACGGTCGCTGGAACGGCCAGATCATCGACACCCCGCGTGGCAGCAACGGCTTTGGCTACGACCCGCACTTCCTGGTGCCGGAGCTGGGCCTGACCACCGCCGAGCTCGACCCCGAGCGCAAGAACGCGATGTCGCACCGCGGCCAGGCGCTGCGCGCCTTGGTGGAAAAGCTGCGATGATCCCGATCAAACCAGCCGGCCCCGCCACCGGCGAGCCGCGCTCGCCGGCCTCCGCGGCGCTGCGCTACCTGCAGCCGGGGGCGCTCAACCTGGCGGCGCTGCCGCCGCTCTCGCTGTACGTGCACTGGCCGTGGTGCGTGCGCAAGTGCCCCTACTGCGACTTCAACTCGCACGAGGCGAAAGGCGAGTTGCCCGAGCAGGAATACCTCGATGCGCTGCGCCTGGACCTGGAGCAGTCGCTGCCCCTGATCTGGGGCCGCAAGATCCACACCGTGTTTATCGGAGGCGGCACGCCGAGCCTGATGTCGGCGGCGGGCCTGGACCGCCTGCTGTCGGACCTGCGCACGCTGCTGCCGCTGGAACTGGACGCCGAGATCACGATGGAAGCCAATCCCGGCACCTTCGAAGCCGGGAAGTTCCGCGCCTTCCGCGACAGCGGCGTGAATCGCCTGTCGATCGGCATCCAGAGCTTCAACCCGTCCCACCTGCAGGCGCTGGGACGCATCCACGACGGACGCGAGGCCCTGCGCGCCGTGGAGATTGCGCAGTCCACGTTCGAGAACTTCAATCTCGACCTGATGTATGCGTTGCCGTCGCAGACACTGGAAGAGGCGCGGCAGGACCTGCGCACGGCGCTGTCGTTCGCACCGCCGCACCTGTCCCTGTACCACCTGACGATGGAGCCGAACACGGTGTTCGCCAAGTATCCGCCGCAACTGCCGGACGACGACACCAGCGCCGACATGCAGGACATGATCGCGCAGATGACGGGAGACGCGGGCTACCAGCATTACGAGGTGTCGGCCTACGCGCAGCCGGGAAGGCGCGCCCGCCACAACCTCAATTACTGGACCTTCGGCGACTATCTCGGCATTGGCGCGGGCGCGCACTCCAAGCTGTCGTTCCCGCACCGGGTGTTGCGCCAGGCGCGCTTCAAGCAGCCCGGTTCCTTCATCGAGGCGGCGCGGCGTGGCAACCCGGTGCAGGAGGAGCACGAGATCGGCCGCGGCGACATGGGTTTCGAGTTCATGCTCAACGCCCTGCGCCTGACCGAGGGCTTCGATCCCAACCTGTTCGGCGAGCGCACCGGCATGAACATCGCGACGATCGGCAAGGCGCTCAACGAAGCCGAGGCCAAGGGCCTGCTGTACCGCGACCACAAGCTGATCCGGCCAACGGCGCTGGGCCAGCGCTTCCTGAACGACTTGCAAGAGATGTTCCTGGGCTCGTGATAGCCGGGCCGTGCCAAACCGACCCTTGGAGAGAACAATGAGAAGAACAATCCTCAAAGCGGCGATCATGACGCTGCTGCTGCCCGCCTCGACGGCTTTCGCCACCGAGTGGCGCGAGAGCCCGGCGGTAGCCGCCGTCTTCAAGGAGGCCGGCTTGCAGGGCACCTTCGTCCTCTACGACGTGCAGGCCGACCGCTACACGGTGCACGACCGCGCGCGCGCCGAAACGCGCTTCGTGCCTGCATCGACTTTCAAGATCCCGAACTCCCTGATCGGCCTGAGCGTCGGCGCGGTCTCCTCGGTGGACGAGGTGCTGCCCTACGGCGGCAAGCCCGCCTACATGAAAACGTGGGAGCAGGATATGCCGCTGCGCGAGGCGATCAAGGTGTCGAACGTGCCGGTGTACCAGGAGATGGCGCGCCGCATCGGCCTGCCGCGCATGCGCGAGCAACTGGCCCGCATCGACTACGGCAACAACGAAACCGGCGAGGCCATCGACCGCTTCTGGCTGGCCGGGCCACTCAAGATATCCGCGGTCGAACAGACGCGCTTCCTGGCGCGTCTTGCCCAGGACCGGTTGCCGTTCCCGCGCGATGCGATGGCCGCAGTGCGCGAGATCGCTTTCATCGAGAAGGGCGACACCTACTCGCTGCACGCCAAGACCGGGCGCACGAATGCCTACCAGCGCGACCTGGGATGGTGGGTGGGCTGGGTGCGGTCCGGGGATCGCCTCTATACGTTCGCGCTCAATGCCGACCTGCGCTCCGAGGATGACGTACCCAAGCGGATCTCCGTCGCACGCGCCAGCCTGAAGGCGCTCGGTATCCTGCCCTGAGCCGGGTAATCCAATGCTTCGCTTCTGCCGCGCAGGCTCCTAGGTCCGTTCCGGGCTGGCCAGCGTTGCGATGGTGCGGGCCAGCGCGTCGACCACGCGCGCGATCTCATCGCAGTCAACCCCTTTGCCCGCGCCTTGCGCCCGTTGGTACGGATAGTGCAGGAACGATGTATCCGTGAACAGCAGGGCACGCCCGCCGGGCTGGCCGGGGGACGAGCGTGCCGAAAGCGTGAGCCCCATGCCATGCGCCCGCGCCGCCAAGCCATGCGAATGCAGGTCGGCCGTGCTGCGGAACACGGCGAGTGCCTGTCGAACCCGGGACGAGGATTCCAGCGACCCCTCGTATGCCAGGAAGCTGCCGGGGCCCGGGCTGGCGCCGCGCAGGGGGGGCGCCGCAAGATCCTGCTGGTCGTCCACCAGGAAAATGAATCGCAACTCGGTTCCACGCGCCGGCTGCACGTCACGTAGCAGTTGGGCCAGGGCCAGTACCGCCGCCGGCCCGGCGCCGTCCAGACCCGCATGGCTCGCGTGCAAGGCACCCACGAGGAAGCTGCGCACGGGCTCCGCGCCCGGCGCGAGGTTCGCCACCGAGACTTCGATCGCCTGCACCGGCCGGCCTGCCGCCATGTAGCGGACGCGGCGAGGGTGGTAGCCGTCTTCGCGCAGCGCCTGTTCGATGTAGCGCGCGGCGTGGAGCGGCTCGCGGGCATCGTCATGGTCGCGCAGCGGAGGCGCAAGGGCCAGCACGTGGGCGCGCAGGCGGTCGGCCAGGGGAAGGGCGTCTGCCGGCTTGCCTGGCTCGAACCTGAACAAGGCCAGGAACATGACGAGCAGCAGTGCGGCGGTGACTTTCCGATGTGAGCGGGCACGGTTTCTCATGGCAGTCGACGAGCGCCGCCGGGGAGGCGCCGGCAATCGATAGACAGGTCCAGTGTAGCCAAGTCCTGAAAAAGCGGCGCCCGCCAGCACGCGGGCGCCTGCCGTTGCGTTGTCTCAACGCGCTGGGGCCGATGGAATTCTAGAGTGGAGGCTTTCCTGAAAACCAGCTGACCCAACGATGACTATCCGTGCCGCGATACCACGTGAGCGGGCAAGCGTAGCAGGGGCGCGTAGATGACTCGCTCCGCTCCCGACGCCGTCTGCACACTGTCACCGGAAGGCACGGTCACGACGGTTCGCGTCGGGCCGCGCTGCAAGGTCACCTACGAGTTCGACACCTCGGCCACCAGCGCAGGGCTGGCCTTGCCCTACGTGGCTGCGATCGACGGCAAGGTGGCCCCGGAGTACGAGGAGAAGCCCGCTTCACTGAGCAGGTACAAGCGCAAAATCGAGCTGCTCGTGAAGCCGGGTAGCAGGATCGCACTGTTCCTCAACAGCGACGTGCATCCCGATCATCGCAAGAGCCCGGTGTATGCGCTGCAGGTGGGCCAGAACGATGTGCACGTGAAGATCACCGAGATCAAGGGACGCATCGGCCACGAACTGCCGACGGTCGGGACAAGGTACTGCCGCCGGTCGCCCACGCCAGGCAAGTACATCGACGTGTACGACGCCTCGCTCACCGGCGACATCTGGATGGCGATCTCCCACGTGTACACGGCGGCCGAAGCCGACGCGCTGCTGCCTTCCGACACTTCGCCGGTGGTGCGCACGGCCGTGTGCAGCATCTACGCCGGCCTGTCGCGCCCGGAGCTGGTCGTGAACTTCCCGGCGAGCGATTCCGCGCCCCGGCTGACGCTCAAGGTGGAGTTTTTGGAAGAGATGCTGGACAACGTGCGCGCGAACACCACCTGGTGCCACTGGCTGAAGGATGTCCTGCCGCGCACGCACCCGCGCGCCTATGCTGCGCTGCTGACCGAGGCGCACGCCGCCGGGGTCACCCTGGTGCGCGTGACGTCCGCGTGGCGACCGATGTTCGGCTCGATCGCGCACCGGGCGGGCCTCGGGCTGGACATCACGTACATCGAAGGCGGGCAGAAACGCGGCTTTTTCAATCGCGCGTTCCTGATTAACCTGAAGGCGCCGCGCAACGGCAATGTCAGCGAGCGGGAGAGGGAGCTGTGGCGCGAATACCAGGATGCGAAGGCGGAGCTTGAAGCGGCAAAAAAGAACCGAGGCGAAGCGGAACGTCAACTCAAGCGGAACCGCGATCCGCAGAAGAACGTGCAACTGACATCAACGTTCGTCGAAAGTGATGCTCGTGTCGATGCCGCAAATAAGCGCGTGTCCTCGGCCAGCCGCAACTGGGACGATGAACGCAATCGCAATGAGCCGGTTCTCATTCGGAACTTGCGCGAAAGGCTAGGCAAGAACGAGTTCGTCAAGCAGCTCTTCGATCCTTGGTACATGGATGTCAACACGGCGGATAGCGTTCCACCGGTCCCGAACGAGCAGCGCAGTGGCAATAAGAACGAACGGGGCCACAACAACCATCTGCACATCACAGTACGGGAGCCGAAGATACTATGAAACGTGGTCTTTGTATGATCTTGTCGATAGCGGCAGCGTCATGGACGATCTGCGCGGACGCAGCGAATCCACGTAGGCGGATGTGGCTCGACCGTCCGTGGGAGATCCGATATGTCCTGTTCGGCGAGAACGCGGAGAGCAAGGCAATCGAGATCAGAGGGGCGAAGAGACGCAATGCCGAGAAAGAAGTCGCGGGGAAGGAAAAGATCTATCTGGAAGCTGCCGCACTGTTCACGCCCACCGCAACGCTGGCCGTCCCGGGGGCGCGTGCGGTAGCGGTCGTCGTGCTCCGTTTCGACAAGGCCGGCCGTGTCATCGCAAGGGACGGTCCATTGCGCAGGATGAGCGCGAAACGCAACCTCCTCGACGACCTTGTCCTGATCAGTGAGGAGTCGCCCGGCGGCAGGCCGTATCTTCTCGCGGAGTGGTCACAGGGGATTCCGGGTGCCGCCGAGTTTTCGCCAGCGGTGTGCGACACCATGGATACGCTCAGGTATGAGGACGGCTGGGATATCGACGACTACTCGGGTAACTTCGGCTGTCGCGAATGGACGGCGCAGCTCTATGACCGACATCTCCCCTACATCGATGTCACATCCTACGCTCCTGACCGGACTTACATTGGGGAGTTCGTCGGCTGGTCGCGATTCGAGGACCCACCCAAGCCGGTGATCGGAAAGCAGGAGAACACCTGGCTCTGCCTGCATGAATGCCCCGGCGGCGAGAAACCCGGCGTGATCCCGGACATCAAGGCGTGGGCGATGAAGCACGGTTTTCCGATGCCGCAGCGGCCGCCGAAGCAGCCGCTGTATCCGAACGCCGATTACCTGGACGACCTCAACGAGTTTGAAGGGGCGCACGACAAGTGACGGTCCGGCCCGGAATCCCCCCCCCGCTGCGCCAACCACCCGACCTGTCCCCCAAATACCCAGGATCTGCGCTCGCCGCGCGCGTAGACCCGCTATTGCGCCAGCTCAATTCGCTGGAGCGGATGCTGGCTACAGTGGATGCTTTCCGACAATCAGGCCAGGTGATTTCATGACGATGCGCGCTGTGATCTGCAAGGACGACCCCACTTCACACGGGGGCAAAGTACTCGAGGGGAATCCGGTTGCGACGGCGAACGGAAGGCCGATCGCACAGAAGGGCCACATGACCTACTGCCCGCAATGCAAAGGCGATTTCCCAATTGCCGAGGGGCTGGGGTTCCACACGTTCGCAGGTGTCGGCACAGCCGTGGAGGGGATGAAGACGGCGTGCGGAGCGACGCTGATCGCCACTACGACCAAGGGCTTCATGATGATCGATGACCGTTCGGAGTCCGAGACGAGCCGCGCTGCCGCCGCTGCCGCGGCTGCTGCGGAGGCGGCGCGCTCGCATATCGGCTCCTTTCGCGCGGTGGACGAGCACACCGGCGAGCCGCTGGCGGGCATGCGATACCGCATCGCGCTGCCTGACGGATCGAGCCTTCGCGGTGTGACGAACGCCGATGGCTATACGGAGCGGGTGACCGGTCATGACCCTGCCACCGTCAAGCTGCACTGGGAAAGTGATGATGTGAGCGGGCAGGCGTAGCGGCAGGCGGCTCACATGACTGGCTCCGCTCCCGATGCCGTCTGCACGCTGTCACCGGAAGGCACGGTCACGACTGTTCGCGTCGGGCCGCGCTGCAAGGTCACCTACGAGTTCGACACCTCGGCCACCAGCGCCGGGCTGGCCTTGCCCTACGTGGCCGCGATCAATGGCAAGGTGGCCCCGGAGTACGCTGAGAAGCCCGCTTCACTGAGCAGGAACAAGCGCAAGATCGAGCTGCTCGTGAAGCCGGGCAGCCGGATCGCATTGTTCCTCAACAGCGACGTGCATCCGGATCACCGTAGAAATCCAGTGTATGCGCTGCAGGTCGGCCAGAACGATGTCCACGTGAAGATCACCGAGGTCAAGGGACGCATCGGCCACGAACAGCCGACGGTCGGGACGAGATACTGCCGACGGTCGCCCACGCCAGGCAAGGACATCGACGTGTACGACGCCTCGCTCACCGGCGACATCTGGATGGCGATCTCCCACGTGTACACGGCAGCCGAAGCCGATGCGCTGCTGCCATCCGACACTTCGCCGGTGGTGCGCGCAGCTGTGTGCAGCATCTATGCCGGCCTGTCGCGCCCGGAGCTGGTCGTGAACTTCCCGGCCAGCGATTCCGCGCCCAGGCTGACGCTCAAGGTGGAGTTTTTGGAAGAGATGCTGGACAACGTGCGCGCGAACACAACCTGGTGCCACTGGCTGAAGGATGTCCTGCCGCGCACGCACCCGCGCGCCTATGCCGCGCTGCTGACCGAGGCGCACGCCGCCGGGATCACCCTGGTGCGCGTGACATCCGCGTGGCGACCGATGTTCGGCTCGATCGCGCACCGGGCGGGCCTCGGGCTGGACATCACGTACATCGAAGGCGGGCAGAAACGCGGCTTTTTCAATCGCGCGTTCCTGATCAACCTGAAGGCGCCGCGCAACGGCAATGTCAGCGAGCGGGAGAGGGAGTTGTGGCGGGATTACCAGGATGCGCAGGCGGAGCTAGCGGTAGCAGAAAAAGAACGGGGCGTAGCGGAACGTCAACTCAACCGCAACCGCGATCCTCAAAAGAGCTCACAACTAGAGTCGTCCTTCACCAGAAGGAACGATCGTCTTGACGCCGCGCGTAGGCGCTCCGCCTTGGCTAGTCAAAAGTGGAACAATGAGAAAAACGGCAATGAGCCCGTTCTCATCCGGGACTTGCGCGAGAGGCTAGGCAAGAACCAATTTATCAAACAGATCTTCGATCCGTGGTACATGGACGCCAATACGGCGGACGACATTCCACCAGTCCCGAACCAACAGCGCAGCGGCAATGCGAATGAACGCGTCCACAACAACCACTTGCACATAACTGTCCGGGAGCCAAAAATTCTATGAAATTTGGTCTTCATATAGTCTTGTCGATAGCGGCCGCGTTGTGGCCAGATTTGGTCAGCGCTGCGAATCTTTATCCCCGCACTCGTATTTGGCTCGAACGCCCGTGGGAAGTCCGATATCTCTTGTATGGTGCTACTGCTCAGAGCAAGGAAATCGAGATCAGAGGGGCCAAGCGAAGCAATGCGGAGAAAGAGGTGGCGGGGAAGGAAAAGATCTATCTAGACGCTGCTGCACTTTTCACGCCTACTGCAACGATAGCCGTCCCCGGGGCGCGTAAAGTAGCGGTCATCGTGCTTCGCTTCGACCAAGCCGGGCATGTCATTGCCCGGGATGGTCCACTTCAAAAGATGATCGCAAAACGAAACGTCCTCGACGACCTTGTCCTGATCAGGGAGGGCTCGCCTGGCGAAAGACCTTTTTTTCTCGCTGAGTGGTCGCAGGGAATCCCAGGCGTCATGGAGTTTTCGCCTGCGGTTTGCTACATCATGGATACGCTCAGGTACGAGGACGGCTGGGACATCAACAACTACTCCGGTAACTTCGGCTGCAGGGAATGGACCGCCCAGCTCTATGACCGACATCTCCCATACATCGACGTCACATCCTACGCTCCTGACCGGACTCACATCGGGGAGTTCGTCGGCTGGTCGCGCTTCGAGGACCCACCAAAGCCGGTGATCGGAAAGCAGGAGAACACTTGGCTTTGCCTGCATGAATGCCCCGGTGGCGGGAAGCCCGGCGTGATCCCGGACATCAAGGCGTGGACGGCAAAGCACGGTTTTCCGATGCCGCAGCGGCCGCCGAAGCAGCCGCTGTATCCGAACGCCGATTACCTGGACGACCTCAACGAGTTTGAAGGGG
>FWWL01000591.1_pt1 | contig 41503 bp, 63 predicted proteins | sample 2228331 | NCBI WGS metagenome assembly FWWL01 (sample SAMEA103939775, study PRJEB20133) | metagenome
TATAAATGCACACATTCAAGAAGATATTAAATGATTGTAATACAAGAGTTAAATATCCTGATAAGGAGATGAAGAAAAGATGAGCAGTACAGAAATTTTTGGATTTGATAAAGAGGGGAATGCATTCGGTCAGGCGGACGTTAACAACGCATGGCGCGGTGCAATGGCGATATGGAGAATTCTTGAAGAACGGTATTTACCGCCACACAGACCGAGTTATTTACCGAAACATATCCCCGATAACATGGCTGAGCAGGTATTGGGATATAAACCATCACGAACAAGCGACATGATGAATCAAGACGCAATGAAGGAAATATGGGACTTGTTTGGTGGCGATAAAGTAAGTGTCACGGACAAAATTGTATTAGGCACAACATTCGACAATGTGCTTGTTAAGAAAGAAGACTTCCCGCGCCTTATTGAAGCATTCGAATCTTTCGAGGGAAACACTAGCCTCAAAGAGCAGGTGGAAATAATCAAGGAGATGTTTGTAGATGATAATTGCATAGCGGTTGCTTGGAATCAAACGAGTGTTAATAGTGATACGTGGTTGAATTTTGAATACAACGTTGAAACGGACGAGAGAATACCATACAACATGCTGAAAAATGATAAGCATTGGTCGTTATTCGACGCGATCCCTGTCAAGGAGGACTCCCATGAGTAACGTAAACGCCGCACTATATGACTTCCTAAAAGAACATGAAACCGGAATGTATGGAAAGGGGAACCAACATAACGAAGTAATCGCTTATGTCCATATCGATTTCGGTAATGTCGGAGATTTCGTTGAGATTATGGGTTATGACTATTTCGCCGAAGGTGGGGTTGAAGCAAGGATAATGCCGACTTCGGTATGCGTGGAAATCAACGATGCGATTGAGCATTTCGGTCATGATCTATCGGCTTATAAAAGTCGCTTCGATCCGGATACTTGGAACCGGTACGAAAGCCGAATCAAAGAGATGGAGGCATAACCCATGAGTGAAGAACAGGCAGCATATAACGCTAAACCGATAGAGAACAGCAAACAGGCAAGGTTGATGGATGGAGAAAAATTGTTGGAGTGGCTGCAACGGCAAGGAGATAGTTCGGGAGCTTATCACACTTTGCGGTACATCACTAGGCAAATCAGCTCAGAGGTTGAATCCGGAGCTTTTGACTTCCCAACTGATCAGGGAGAAGCGGCAAGGCTGCGGGAGGCGTTGGAAGTAGCATTTCATCTCTTAGAAGAACATCAACCTGAATGGTATTTGAAGAGACATTACAACACTATGATATTAGCCCTCTCCTCCAATACAGAGGATACAGGGGCTCAGAAGGTAAAGGACATGTACTCCAGCAATGAAGGGCTATATATCATCGGAATAAGGGATACGTTGAACGCCTTGGGCATCACCATATTAGGCATTACGGATGAACATGAGACAGATTTTTGCGCAGTAGGGAGAGTGGTAATATGGAAGGCTTTATGATACTTGTTAGTGAACGTCGGGATTTGTTGAAGAAGCTAAACGAATTTAATCAATTGATGGAGCAAGCAGTAAATAACGATGATCTACAACGCTTTCTGATCGCTGAACAACACTTTGAAAAGCATTTACACCTACTAGGGACTGTCGAGATAAAGTGATGCGCAGTACGACGACATAGCCGCAAAGGACACATTATGCGAAGGAGTGATTGCATTGTCTAAATCGAAAGATAAATATCCAACAAAGACCGTTACTTGCTATGGTTGCGGTCGACAATATCAGGTATCGATTGAGACAGAAGCCCGTCCAGAAGACTACGTTTGCCGTAAATCGTGTGCTGACAAAACGGCAAAATGATTACAATGTGCGATTGCTTATACAACTTACAACTACTTATTTAGTCGTTCGTAAGTAGTAAATTTAGTTATTGTGCAGTTCGAAGATAAAGCGAAGGAGAGATAGGACATGATTAAACTGACCCAACCAAACGGTGATTATATCACTATCAACCCGGATCTTGTTACATCAGTAAGACCGGGTGAACGTCCTGAGTACACTATCGTTGTAAGCAACGGCGAGGGGAATGTCGTACAAGAGTCTTGGGAAGAAGTAACCCGCAAGATACTGGAGTATAAGTTGGCTATGGTGCGGTATGGAGAATCTTCAAAAATCGCATATGAATGCTACGCAGAAAGTAAAAATAACCCCTATACACCGCCATTAGATCAGGTTCAGATCATTAATAAACTCGCCGGTCTGGAGGGATAACAATTAACAAAGCTATCCCGGTACTAATTACAGAATGGTTTCAATACTCGCACATTTGACGCCGCTAAAAAGACGTGCATCGTCTTCATAGGATTCAAGATATTGTTCCATCTTTTCAATATACTCTTTTGTCGGTTCAGTGGAGGTTTCTAAGGACAATGTTGTTTGAGTTCCGACGTTACCTCCACCGAGCAAATCCGCTTCTCTCATCATCCGATTTATTTTTTTATCGCAGATCAACAAATCAAATATCATCTTATATTTAGCCATAATCCTTCTCCTTATCTAAAACCAAACTCAGCTACTTTAACGCCATTTTCAAAAATCTCAATAAAGCGGTTATGTCCATCAGGGGCAGAAGCGGCATGCATGCGTGCTACATCTTCGCTTATGGTAGCTGATATGATAGCCTCTCCCTTGTCAGACAAATCAATTACAACGTAAACCTGATCCATAAAACACCTCCATACCAATCATATAAAACTAGTAAAGATTGGTATAGAGGTACATTTTGTCGTAAAAAATCGAAAGGAGACAACCACATGACCCAACCTAATGAGCAGTTGATAGAAGAGATACGGATCCATTTGGAACAATCGCCGCACTTAATGCGACTAAAACTTGAAATCGGAGAAGAACCGGGCGAGTGGGATATGTACGTCGATCAGTATTCCACGATTGCGAAAGGTTTAGATTTGAATGATGCTCACTTTTTCTCCTTAGCTTACCAACGACTCCGCGCCCTACTGGAAGAGAGACGGTTCTATAAGGAAGATCGTGACCGATGTGAACGGCTTGAACGTAAAGCCCATGAGCAACTCCAACAGACAAGGGAAGAACTGGAACGACTCAAAGAAGCGTGTGACGGTTACGAGATGAGCGCAGCCGATGCAATTGCTGAAAGAAATGATCTGCAAGTTGAGTTAGAACAGGTTAAGGCAGATCGGGACTATGCGCTACATGGAAGCACATGTGATGCGTGTCGGGGAGTAATAGGGGAAAACGACAAGTTACGAACAGAACTATCCGCAAAGGATAGAGTGTTTGCGCAACTTAAAGAAATTGAATGCACGATAGGTCGATTCTCTGAAGATAGAGCTAGCTTCGTGGGACAGAGAGTCACTCAACTTTATGAGGAAATGAAATCCATCCTATCCCAATACAAAGGAGCAGAACCAAATGGGGGAAGCGAGGCGAAGGAAATTAGCCGGGGAACCGCCGAAGGGGCCAAAGAGGGATAATTTCACGCGCAAGAAAGAACGTGATCTGATGGATGATTTGCTCGGCCCAAATCCGATGGTAACGGCTATGGCTTTGATGATGGGCGCAAGGCTCAACGGGCGATCTTCGATGCTTAGTGCAATGAGAGCAACTGAAAATGAAAACAAGTTACAAATGGGGTGATTGTAAATGAGTGCGATAATCGAATCGGAACAAGAGATTGATCAATTTTCCGAATACACCATCGCCGCGCAGATCGTTCAAATGAGTCTGTTCCCCGATATTACGCAAGATGATGTTCGGAAGACCCTTTGGTTACTTAGAATGTATCCAGAGATGAAGGATGTCATCCGGAACTACGAACTAGCGAAAGAACACATGCGCGGCGGGATGTCCGAATATGATCTTGCTTCGGCGCACGGTGGGGCAAAGCGCGTCACTGGCCAAGAGATCACGTCCGACATCACGGCAAACACCGTCGTACTGAAGGACAACCGGGAAATACTCTTCCTGTTCTATAAAAAGATAGCGGCCATCGTCGGCGGTGTGATCAATAACATTCGGGATCCTCACCAGAAGATGATTGCCAAACTTCTTTGGGAAGAGGGCATGAAATCCAAGAGAGCCACCGCTAAGATGAAGAGGATCAAACAGACGGATGATATCTGGCCGATCTCGGAGACAACCTTTTTCGAAAAGCGGCGGAAAGTTATCGAGCAGGTCACCAAAAGCCTGAGTATCAATGGTACACTTGATTTCGTAGTTATTGATTACGGACTTGGTCGAATATCGGACGGGGAATGTCGGTTCATGATAAAGGAATCGTAGAAGGGATGAGGATGAAGTGAGTCATTACAGTGGCACAGTTACATTTATGGCGGACAATGCAGAGTTCTGGTTCGAGTACAATGGAAATGTTGATGTATGCATACCGCAACTATATAAAAACTCGGAAGAACTCGCGGCCAATTGGCGTAACGGTGAATGGAAAGAGTGTAGCTGCGGTCACGACGAAGAGGTTATGATTCGTAGCGATTTTAGAGATGAGGACTACTGGGACGGAAAGGCTTGCCGACATTGTATGTGTATCACCGAATGACTTGACCCTTATTCAGAACAGATCCGGAAGGAGTGACATGAATGTCGGAAATAGCCAGAAAGATAATAGAAGAATTGATCGGAGCTCCTACTGAACTTATACATCTTAAAGGTGGAACACACGTCGACTGCTTTCACAGCCCGAGACCAAATGGAGGACTAGAAAAAGTAGAATTGCGATTGGCAAAGAATCCAGATGGCGCCTACCGTTGGGTCGGCAAGTGTAGTTGCGGAAAAGGGTATTGGAGGAATCCATCATGAAACAACGAATAACGGTTGAACAACTCAAGGAATTAACCGGTGATCAACAAAGTAAGCTGAGGGCGTGGTATAAGCTAGAAGAGGGTGACTGGTTTTATCGATCCACCATAGGCGAAACGGGATTCTATGGTGAATTAGAATCTTGGGATGATGCCGGCGTTGATATTTTAAAGCACGAGATAATTGATCTGCCGCTTCTCACTATTGGACAGATGATTGAATTCCTCTCTAGCGGGATGGAAGATACTATTTTTCATCCACGTGAGAGCGGTTGGCAAGTCAATCATATGAAAAAATTCGGGAGTATTCGTCATGAACTTTGTGATGCGCTATGGGAAACAGTAAAGAAAGTTCTAAAAGAAAATCCAGAGTAATGGAGGATGTTGAAACACATGGATTCATTTTTTGAAGAAGAAACAGCCGAACATAGGTTACAGCTAATTGAATCAAAATTGTCAGGTGTTCCTCTTGAGGATGAAGACACAAAACAGTATTACGTTTTTTATAAAGAAGATGTCCGGTTCCTGCTCGAATTAATGGAAGGAATCAAGAACGGATCTGTTTTCAAGGGGTCAATTCAAAATGCATTAGGTATGTTGGATGAACTCGACCAACAAATAGCATATGATGCTTGCAAGACTTACGAGAAGGATCATCTAATTAAACAAATTCGGGCAATCCTAACGTCGTTAAATCCGCAGTAGGTACGTAGTAAAGAAAGATTATGCTTTAGATGTAACCATTTGAAGAGAAACCAGACACTACAACATACCTGTTTGTTGGTGGTAGGTAGCCCGGAAAGCTTAATCCTACAAGAGAGCCGCAAGGGTAGGACGAGCTGGTTATCATCTTAGGTGGATACGCTCAGCCTCCATTCCAGGGGAACGACGAATTAGCGGTAACCGTCGTAATATAAATTACCGCTAACAATTGATTGCATGAGTGGCGGCGTGTAGGTTCTCTGTTGCCTAGAAGGCTTAATACCGAAAGGTCGCTCCAGTGCGGACAGTCACATAAAACCCTGTCGCATGCAATAAAACAGAAATCATATGGACGTAGAGGAGCTTGGTTTATCTCGCTTCCCTTGGAAGGAAGAGTACGCTGGTTCAAATCCAGCCGTCCATACCATCATGCCCGGAGCTGGGGGATAGCAGCCTCAAAGACAATGCACGCGACGGCGTGGACATTGGTCCCATCCGCACGAAACGTCGAGATTAGAGCGGAATGGGTATGGGAGAGGTATCGGCAGCGGTTCGACTCCGCGACCGGGTGACAATTAAATGGTATTAGTGCAGGGGTTACATTGTTCGTCGTTGTTGAGTCCCCTTCCAAAACGGAAAGACAACGGTTGGTTCAGCCATTTGCCACGCAACCGCCTGTTTGAATCGATTACGTGATGACGGGTCGATAGGTTGGGAAAATGGCAACTCTTGCAGTGATACCATTATGCTAAACAAGTATCAATAAGGTGTGACGAGAGGACCGCAGAGATGCGGTTCTTTTCGTTATAGGGGCAATATCCCATTAATGGTGCGGCGGGGACCGGGATATTAATAATGCTTACTCCTCAACTTCGAATACTCCATACCTCCCCAAGATATCCCTGATCATTTAACCTCCTGGACGGGGAAAAAGTCCAGAGCGAGGGATACCTCCTTATGTGGGCGTTGATCTCAGGCGCTATAAGGTATGGATCGAGAGCGCTAGCCGACCGCGCAAGGAAGAGTCGGTTATAAATATTGCAGTTGATCATGTGTAAAGGCTAGACAGAAATCGATGAGAAATGGTGGACTTAACTACTTTAGGGGCTGATCTTTATATTTAGACTCAAATATTCTACTTTTACTTTTATCAGGTAAGACGGAAGTCACAAACCGTCCTTACGTAATGATCCCCATCAATGATTACACTAAAAGCATTAAACTTTTCAATTCTATCGCCATAACCCAGCAGCTTCTTATTTTGCCAAACGGTCACTGGTGATTGATTCTTCATGGCGATTTCGAAATCATCATCTGTGATTAAAGAGATTGCTAGGTTGCTCATATAAATTACCTCCTTCATTGGTTGTAGTACATCAGCCCCTTGACAGCATAATTTCGACACAAAAGAGGTAATTCCTTCCTTTTGTCGAATTGTTGTGTGGTAGGGGAGGTGAACTTAATGCTTCAAGTTCATGTTGTTAAAGCTTCAACATCAAATACTTTACAGACCAAGATTAACGAATTCCTTGAGGATCTTCCTGAAAAAGAGTTTGTCGATATCAAATTTGCGGGAGCTAACGATGGAAAAGATGAAACGTTTGCAGCCATAATTATTTATAGGAATTAAGCACCTTCGGGTGCTTTTTCTTTTGTTATGGGAGAGCGACTAACGTCGTATCTCCTATTTTTATTGACTAAAAACAGAATAGGAGTTGATTGTGTGGAGCAATTATCGCTAAGTCTCGTTTTTGACTCCACTCCTCTCACTTCCGCCAAGCAATTACAATTGAGGATTATCAATAGCCAGTGGATAGACGAATGGATTGCAGAACGTCATTACCTTGAATACTCGCCATGTGGCGCACGGTTAAGACTGGCCGTTTATCATGACGGACAATGCGTCGGTGGAATGCTATGGGGCCGACCGACAGCGAGGGCATACGGTCAATTCTGAATGCTCGAGTTGACCCGGATGTACCTAGACGATCTTTGTCCGCGAAACAGCGAAAGCCGATGTCTTGCATTGGCAACGAAAATCATACGGAAGCAGTTGCCCGGAATCCGTACGCTGATATCGTATTCAGATCCTGCCTATGGTCACGCCGGAACGATTTATAAAGCGGCTGGTTGGCAATGTGACGGCGAAACAAAGGGACGGAAATGGATTAGGTATGGCGAAGAACGCGGGGAGTTAAGGCGTGAAGCTCGGATAGTATCAAATAAGATTCGATGGAGAAAAGAGATTTCAAAGGAGGCACATGGCCATGAATGATGATACCGAACGAGTAGCTTTCAAGATATTTGTAGTATGTATCGGAGTATGCCTCATAGCATTCGGTGTCCTCGGAATCCTCGATTTGTGGCAATAAAGGTTCCAGAAAAATAATGGTGTTCTCCTTTACGTTCGTAAAGCTACGTGATATAATAAAGACATCAAGAGGGACAAGGGGGCGGTTAAGATGAACGGATACATTCAAGCAATTAATCCTGTTGACGAAGAGCACTTGGCAGAAGTAATGGGAGTGGCAGCTAAGATCGGCAAAGTCGAACTGAACGCTTACTTCACCAGCGAAGAATATTATCTGCTCGAAGGATCACACCGCATTGAAGCTGCTCTTAGATTGCAACTCCCTGTTATTCTCCGTCTTCGCGAGTGGGATGATCAAATAGAGTGCGACATCAATGATATGGAAGGTATAAGGATGGTCGGCGAGATCGTGGATGGAATCACTTGGAGCCGCGCTGGTGCGATCTATAATGAAGATCAGTTTGTATCTGTCGAACTTGCATGATCAAAAACTGCGTAATTTGCGGAGAGGTGTTCACCGTATCTCCTAGTGACAAAACTGTAACTTGTTCCCCTTCATGTAGGAGTGAGAGGGCGAAACGAGTGGCAACTAGTAGAAGGCGAACGTGGAGTAAGGAAAAGAAGGCCAAGCTATCCGACTTTGGGCAAACAACAAATCTCAAAAAGGGAACACCAGCAGCTCTTCAAAGCCCGAAGTCAGGTCCGTACGAGACCAATGTAAATGCCCTAGTTTGGGAGATTCGATCTCCAGATGGAACAATATACACCATGCGCAATCTTAACCTATGGTTACGGGACAACGCCGATCTCCTACCCGGAACACCTGAGCAGGCAAGAGCTGGGATAATGCAGATCAAACGTAGTCGGTATGGTAAGACCAAGAGGGCTGTCAACCAATGGAAAGGTTGGACGTTGGTATCGTGGGAAGAAGGAGGAAACAACCGTGAATGAATGGAAAGGCGTAGGAATATGGAAAGGCTGGCGCTTAACAATTGAACATTCTTCCAGTTCCTACGGTCAACCGGTATTAGTCGATCCGGAAGGCAACGCATATGGTCCTGATGACATACGCAGGAAATACACGCATCAGGAGTTTGCAGATAAACTCGGTATATCAAAACAGGCACTACAAGACAGACGCAATCGAGGAACGGTATCGGAACCGGATAGAATGATCGGCGGACGTCCTTACTGGTACGAATCAACAATACGAAAACATTTACCGTCAGAATAACTCTGGCGGTTTTAATATTTTAGGTCAGGAAAATTTTCCTTAGCTTAAATAGACGGTGGTGATCAATGAGATGGGACGTACCAGAGATCCACATTCTCTTTTGATGGTTATATGGGACACATGATACTGTCCCAATAAAGTGGGACGGCTGCTTGATAAATAAGGGTATTAGATGAAGGGATTTTTGATTGGGACACTTTGGGACAGAAAAATAGTGTCCTGGGACGAGGTGGGACGAAATGGGACGAATAAGCAAAATAGAGGAGCATCAACTGGAAGATATCATATCGAGGATGTCACTCAAGGACGGACTTTCATCAAGAGACATTGCTTCAAAGGTAAGCGAGATGGTGCACGATGAAATCTCATATAAAGCCATTCAAAGGTTCCTTGATGCAAAGAAACAACAACCGGCGCAACAATTAAAGAAGGCAGTTATCAAAGAAGATAAACGCCGAGTGCTTAAAACAGTTCATCAAGAGATCGATATCATCCAAACCAATCTCGACGCAACGAAACGTTTAATTGATAGGTTTGCTCTCGTAGACGATCTTCCTACTATGTATAAAGAGCACATGGATGAATTGATGGACCGTCTTATGTCATCTGGAATGGCTGAAAAAAACTATGTATCGTACTTGGAATCATGGCAAGGTAAGTTTGAGCATGAGCTTCGCCGAAAAGTCGGAGAAATTGCAATTCTTAATCGTGAAGTAAGAGAGAACATGAAATTCCTTGTCGCGCTCCGCGAGAAAGCGTTCCAATTTGAATTGGTATCCGAGTTCATTAACTTGTTCATGGAGATATTCAAAGAGGAATCCAAGGATGGCGCTTATGATCGATCCGTCATACGGATTGCTTCGAATCCACGAATGAAACAACTGGCTGACCAACTAAAACTATTCACCGGAGGGGACGGTGAATGATGTGTCTCTTTTTAGAACTTTTGAGAAGATCAGGCAAGAAGCTGAATTGTTGATTGAACAAAAGACATTCGAATTCAAATACATCAAGCTCGCCATCGAATTGAAGAAGAAAGTCGCATCTGAATTCCGCGACGATCCGAAAAGCCTCCAGAAGTTACAGGGCAACCTAGATGACTTCGAGGCTTTTTGTTTTGCCTATTTACGGATAAAAACTAAGACAGGCGATATTGTACCTCTTACTTTGAATCCGGCACAAAGGCGTCTGGCTGACAAAGTTTTTGAGCGACTCAAGGAAGGCAAGCCTGTCCGAATCATTATACTTAAAGCGCGGCAGATGGGTTTTTCTACGACAACCGAGGCGATCATATATTACCTGTCATCGCTCCAAGAAGCGAAGAACGCATTTATTGTTGCCCAAGACTCCAGTGCATCAGAGAACCTTTATGATATGTTCCGTCTATACAATGAGATGGTTCCGGAAATCATCAAGCCAATGCGTAAGCGGAATAACGCCAAGCGCCTCACATTTGAGAATCCATCCAAAAAGGACGCCGAGATCCGGAAAGAGCCGGGCACTAAATCCAAGATCACCGTCCAGTCGGCTGAAAATAAGGTATTGGCACGTTCAGAAACGATCCATTACCTTCACGCCTCAGAGCTTGCATTCTGGCCGGATAATCGAAAAAAGAAGCATCTCACATCTTTGTTCGCGGCTCTTTCAAAGGAGCCAGGTACAATCGGTATTGTAGAATCAACTGCCAACGGTATCGAGATCTATAAAGAGATGTGGGATTCTGCTGTCGCAGGCAAGAGTGATTATGATGCGTTATTCTTCCCATGGTTCGATATGCCCGATTATCGCATGCCGGTTCCGGAAGACTTCAAGTTGACCAGAGATGAGATAGAACTGAAAGAAAAGTTCAATCTTGATGATGAGCAGCTTCAATGGCGTCGCTATACCATAAGGAACGACTTCGACGGCGACGAGAAGCATTTTAGACAGGAATATCCATCCACCCCGGAAGAGGCTTTCCTTGTTACCGGTCGGACGGTATTCAATCAAGACAAGCTCGATAACATGACACATCACACAAGAACTGGGAAGCGGTATGAAATCGTAATTCCATCTCCGGTTGATGGTGAGGCTTATGATTGGACCCAAGTGAAACTGGTTGAGGACGAGCGCGGGGAATTGGAGATATTCAACGATCCGGATCCTGAGCGCGAATATTGCTCAGGTGCAGACGTTGCCGAAGGTCTCGAGAGCGGGGATGCATCAACAAACTATGTGATCGACGCGGAAACGGGTGAAGATTGCGCTGTGCTGTATGGACAGATCGACGACGATTTGTTTGCTAAGAAGATAGACTACCTTGGGCGGTTTTACAATGCAGCTCTACTTGGTGTCGAGACGAATAACGTAGGACACAGCGTTGTTAACACCTTGTTAAACGTGACGTTTTATCCGAATTTATACTATCATGACGCCTATAACGCTGAAGCTGGTCAGAACGAAACTAAACCCGGCTGGCCTACCAACTCGAATACTCGTCCCATCATGGTCGATGCGCTGCGAGAAGGTATCCGCGAATCCGTCTGGAAAATCAACGATGCCAATCTAATAATGGAGATGAAAACCTTTGTCAAAAACTCAAAAGGTAAACCGCAGGCTATGGGTAAAGGCACTCCTGGAGGTTGTAAAGACGACAGGGTGTTTGGGTATGGCATAGCTCATCAAATGAAATTACGCAGGCCGCCGAGTACGAAGCATATCATGGTTCCTTCAATTGGGAGTGTAGTGATAAAAAGATCATAATTGCAGGAAAATCCTTCCTTATGTCGAATAAGGACGAATGGAGGTGTTTATATGAAAGGGCAAGTTTATCTAATAAACCATAATATCGAATGGGTTGCTATTCTCACAGAAAACCTTCAGTTCTCAATTATTGAGATTATTGGAATGCCGATGCCGAATATAGGCGATATGGTATCAGGGGAATTTGAATCTTTCGGATCAACAACGATAAACAATAGAACTCAAAATGATAATTTCGACGGTTTTATACAGGAAATTTACGCTGATCTTCAACACGCAAGAACAATGCTCAAATGGGATGAAGAAAGAAAACACTGTGAATCTATATAAAGTCTGAACGGTGGAGGTTATTATGTGGCAACCAAAACTATGGATATAATTCAAAGCATCCTAGAATATTTGGATAAATCGATGGATGATGACCGAATTGATATTACACCGATCGAATATGGTTCACTTAATATTTCTTATGCCCGCTGGAGTAGAGTTATTGGGATGATGCTTGAAGCAGGATTGATTGAGGGATTCACCGAAGTAACGACATTAGGATCAACTCACGAACAATATAAGAGTATTGACCCTCGTATCACTTTACTAGGATTACAGTTCCTCTCTGATAACTCCAATCTCTCAAAGTTGTACCGTGCAGCGAAAGAGATTAAAGATTGGATTCCTGGTATATAAAAATCCGCAGTAACTCCGCATAATTACGATGTTATTCTGTAGATGGATAAGAATGCGGTACTGGGGATGATGCATTGCCAAAGATGATGCATGTGAACGGAAAGTGTAAGGGTTGTGGCGCTTTGCCAGACGAACCTGATTGCCCTTGCGAGTGGGCAACGTGCAGCGTGTGCAGCGCTCATGATTGCTATAAGAGGGAAGATGGCACGTATCATTGCGATAACTGCGATCATGAATCTGATCCAAATCGAAGATAGAATGAGCGCTGACCTAAGTGGTTGGCGCTTTTTGTACTTCAAAAGAGAATGGAAAGAGGATGAGTTTAATGCGTGAATTTGCAGAACGTGCCCTTGCCACTTGGAGGGAAAAGAGGGATGATGCATTTGCGGCTCATGGTCTAAATAAGGATAAAGTCTACGCGGTAGGTGACTTTACGAGCCTGCCTGCTGACTGTTTGATGGCCGTATGCTACGTTGATGCTTATGCTTCTATGGTGGCAAAAGTCGAAGAAATAGATTCCGAGTACCAGCGTTTACAAAACGGGAAGATTGAAATAAAAGATGGAAAAGTACAGATTTGATTGAATAAATGATCAATCTCTTCATAGAAAGGCGGTGAAATCTTGAAATGGTATCATAAAGCCTTACATTCATTGGTGAATGCAGTTCTACCTGCAGCAGTTAAGCGACAGATGATGGGCATTGGTAGGGCGACGGTACCAAAGAACGCGAATCCGTGGGGCATCTTTAATTGGTTGCCTAAGAAGTACCAACAAGCGCACAACATTGATTTAACGAAACTCCAGAGTTACACGGCTGAAGAATTGTTAGAGTTGCTCATATCCGTTCATCCCGATGTTTCATACGCCTTGTACACCTACTTAAGGATGGGCGACACAGCTCTAACCTTTACGGCAAAGAAAGCCAACGGAAACGAGGATAAGAGCGGTCAACGGGTATTGGATGAATTGAAAGTTATGCTCAACACGCCGCTCCCTTCGCCTGGATATCAACACGGACGATCACTGGATAAGCTGGACACGATACAGCGCATGATGGTTATGGTTAGGGGAGCTTGCGCGGGCGAAGTCGTTCTAAACGATCGATGCAATGACGTAGTTGATATTGTTCCGGTTGATCCCGCGCTTATTTGGTTCCGAAGGGAGCCAGATACCAATCGTCTAACGCCTTGGCAATATGTGAAGAATCCTCGAATGAGACAAGGCGAAAACTGGTTCGGACAATACAAGCAAATCGACACACCAACGTTCATTTATGAAGAGTTCGATCCAATGGTCGATGATCCTTACGGACGAACGCCGATGCTGCCGGTGCTTCAAGTTGTGTTCTTTCATCTTCAAGTCTTGCAGGACCTGAAGGCCGTTGTTCACAACCAAGGATACCCAAGGCTAGATATATCGATGATGGAAGAAATCATGTTGAAGAACGTTCCGAATCAATACAAAAATAACCCAACAGCTCAGCAAACGTGGCTCAAGGAAAGAATGGACGAGATGCTTAAGCATTTCAATTCGCTTAATCCCGACGATGCTCTCGTTCACTGGGATAGCGTTAAAGTGGAGTATCTAAAGAGTGGCAATAGCGGCCCGATGATCGATATTAAGAAGTTGATCGATATAATCGATACTCAAATAGCCACTTCCCTAAAGACGCTGCTTACCATCCTTTCAAGGCATCAAGGATCGACCGAAACTTACAGTTCGGTTGATACTCAGATATACATTAAAAATGTAGAGTCCGCGCGAAGCATAACCAAACGCTTCTGGCAGCGGGCTTTTTCATTATCTGCAAGAGTTCGTGGGACGCAGACGAAGGTTGAAGCGGATTACGCTCCGATCGATCTCCGCTCGGAAAATGAAGTGGAGAAAGATCGGAAAGCGAAGATCAGCAACTACGTTACGGCAGAGAGCAACTTTTACATCACAGGTGAAGAGGCTGCTCAAGAAGTGCGTTGGACTCTCGGACTTGATCCGAAGATTCCAGCCGAACTTATTCCTAAGCTTGAGAAGAAACATGAACCAGATCCTAAGCAGACTCCACCTGAAGGAGGTGAGTAATTTGGGCAATTGGAACATGACAATTCAAGGAGTTGGTCCTCACGGGAATCGAATTCCTGCTGATGTGGAGCAACTATACAAGAAGTTCGTAGACGATTTGAAGGCTCACGGCCATTCGATCGTTCACAGCTCCGTTACATCTGGAGGAGCTTACTTTGACCCCGCCAGTATTCCTCCGGTCAAGGAATAACGCAAGAAAATGGCTCTTAAGGAGGTGAAAAAACACTATGGCAACACCTACACCTGACCAGTTATTCAAAATCAATCAGAAAGCTCTTGTTCCATTAACTGAGGAGAAAACCTTCGTGTTCCCCGCAAGGGTAATTGGAACAAGACGGATCGCTAAGTACCTGATGAAGATAACGCCAAATTTTCTCAACAAAATGGCGGATCAACTTAAGGAAGGCGTTGCGCTGCTGATTGATCATCCATGGATGAAGTTCCTCGATTCCGTTTCAATCCCATATGGCAGAACATTTGATAGCCGAATTGTTCATGAGAATGGCGAGATGGAACTCTATGCCGATCATTACATGGTAAGAGGTCAGGAACTGAATGGCATCTCAACGGATCATCTCGCTGCCGGCATTGATGGGGGAACAATATTCGACACATCTGCCGGATTCGTAACGACCAAACACAAATGCAATGTCTGTAACGAGAACTACTACAGTTCAGATTGCGAACATTTTCGAGGTCGTCTATACGATGGCAAAGAGTGTTTGGTTCTTGGTGATGACGGCTATATCATGGAAAATTCCCTTGTATTTGATGGGGGATATGATGGGGCGGGCGTGGTCAAGAATAATCTTTCCGTTAAACCCAATAAAGAAGATGGAGAAGTAGAGCTACAACTCGAACCTCTTTCCTTAGACGCAAAATCACTGCCGGGTGATGGACGCGTCTTTTATTTTTTCAGCAATGCTAGCGGATTGTCAGCGTTCGTACCAAAGCAACAAAAAATTGATGAGGCCAAGACACTGGCCGAAGGAGTTGGAAACGTGGATCCGAAAGAACAAGAAGCACAGGCACAACAACTGTTGGTTGCACAAACCGCGCTTGGCAAAGCCAACGGCTTGCTAAGTCAAATCATCACGGCATTAGGCATAACTTCCGAAGATGGAATTCTGACGAAGATCACTGCGTTGAGCGGTCAGGCAAAAGACGGCGAAACGTACAAAACCAAAATCACGGAAGAAGCCTGCGGCGCGGGCGTTCGCGCGTTGGGTGATGCATTCAACGTGGAAGCTATGAAGCTTTCGCTTTCTCATTTGCCAGTTGGTGAAATCGAGAAGGTTCGTGACACTTACGAGGCGCAAGCGCAAGTAGCGCTCGGTAATGGAGGCCGCAAGACGGTCGATGGCGATGTCGATCTTCCGGACGATCCGACGAAAAACGCATTGGGTAAAGGCGATCAAACGCCGGAAGCGCTGCAAGCCAAAGCCCGTGAAGAGGCTCGGACGGCACTGGCGAATACGGGTCATTCCAGTATTATGAAGGAGGCTAAATAATCATGAACCAAGGTTCTTACGGTGGATTGCCCGGACCGGGCGTAACGACAACCCAGTCTTTCAAAGAAGTTCTTGCTTCGCTCGACCTTCAGGCCAAATTGCCTGGAGGTGTTTTATTGAAGTCTGGTTTCGGGGTTGTGGCTAAAGGCCGCGTACTCGGTAAGATCACGGCTTCTGGCAAATTCGCTCCTTATGCATCGACAACAGTAGCTTCCAACGCTGCTCTTGGAGCAACAAACGTAGTTTTAACCGATGCATCCGCCTTTATTGTTGGCGATAACGTCATTATCGGTACTGAAGCGGCAAAAGCCATTACGGCGATTAACTATGCCACGAACACGATCACAGTCTCGGCGTTGGTGGGGGCACAAAATGCCGGTGTTGCTGTTAAAACGAACGACGGCCGTGAAAATGCTGTCTGCATCCTCGACAATGACCAAGACACAACCAACAGCGACATGGGCGCATCTGCTTGGATCGCCGGTATATTTGATTCGTCCAAGATTCTCGGCGCGGACGCCGCTGCAAAAACCGCTTTGAAGCTTTGCTATTTTGCTTAATATGAAGGAGGTCAAATAACCAATGCCAAACGTACTAGATCCGTATTTTCTGACGGAAGTCGTTCAAAACATCCGGACGGATATCAACTCTTTCCGTGGTGCACAGCTGCTTACTGGCGGCGTAGATCTGAAAACCGAACTTGGTCTTACAATCGAATATGATGTTACCTATGACGCTACTGGCATGACGCCTCCAACCGGACTGAATGACCCTTCTCCGGTAAACGAGAAGGCTGTCGTCGAGCATATCACCTTCACTAACCAAGAGTGGAGAGAAAGAATGATCATTGACCGCGAGAAGATCGCAAAACTCCGGGCTCCGGGGAATGATCTAGAAAGGCGTTGGGGCGAACAATATATGATTGACTCGATGGTTGAGTTGAATCAACGCCTTGAAACACGGTTTGAGTGGATGCGGTGGAAAGCTTTGTCCGGTTCTTTGATCGTCCCTGCCACGAAGAACAAACCGGCTTACACGATTAATTACGGTGTGCCGTCAGCAAATAAACCGACCGCTGCCACTCTTTGGAGTGATACAGCAAACTCAGACCCGATTGCTGATATCGACGCTTGGATCTTGAAATTCCGTGGAAGCGGCGCTCGCGCTGTCAAAATTCTTGCTAACAAGAAAGTAGACACGCTCTTGAAGCAAAATGCAAAAGTGCGTGATCTGCTTAAAACGAACTATGGCCGCGATGTTCTATCTGCAGACTCTCTCGCATTCGTTCTTGGTCAACAATTGAACGGCCTTATGTACGAGGTGTATGATGGCGGATATATCGACGATTCCGGCACTTTCAATCCTTTTATTCCGGACAATGCCATCATCATCGTAGGCGAGGGTATGACCGGGAATTTGATGGATCTCGTTACATCGCCGAACAATTATGAGGACATTTTCACTGGTCATACTGGAAAATTCGCATTGGCGAAACTGATCTCCGGTGATCCGGATCAATGGAACGTCATCAATGGCGCTACGGTGTTACCTCGTTTGAAACATGTAAACTGGCACGTATTCGCCACGGTGGCGTAATCGGGAGGCTAATCAATGACCACGGTTAAAGTATTGGTTGATGCTGTCGGCGATTACAACGCGGGGGACATCGTAAAAGATGCCCCTCCTGGTCTTGTTCATATGGCCAGAGTCGGAACCAAGAATGCGGCAACTGGGCAGCGAATTGCTGAACTAGTGGATGATGATGCCGGTGATGACAAAGAGGAATTGAAGCAGCTCAAGGCCCGGGCGAAGGAACTGAAAATTGATGGGTACGGCAAAATGACTGCCGACGAATTGAAAGTAGCCATCGGTACAGCCGAAAAGGATATTACGGATGCCACTGAGCTGAAAGAGCTTCAAGCCAAGGCATCGGAACTGAAAATCGCCGACTTCGAGAAGTTGGGCCGCGATGAACTGATTGCTGCTATCGAAGCTGTTGGCGGTGGTCAGGGTGCCCAATAGGATTCTGACTGGGACTACTTATCACGGAGAAATTAGAGGGCGTCTAGGCGTTGGAGATGATATTGTCTCTAATACCGATATAGACGCTCTTTCTGTTTTGCCTGTTGCCGAAGCGAAGATCATCGCAAGTGTTCCCGGTTATGCCTCACTTACCAACGATAATGCCAATTACGTTTATACAGCAGCCATCTGCATGGTAGCGGCAATTCTTGCTCCTTCAATGACAGCGAGGATAAAGAAGTCCAAGAAGGACTTCGATTTCTCGCTCGAAAATCAAACAGTTGATTGGGGAAAACGATCTATCGAATTGGTTGATGAAGCTTTTGAATATATCGGTCTCATTGAGGCAGTTGGCGGCGAGTCGATTCCAGTATTGGGTGTTGCCGGTCCTACAAGGGTTAAGCAATCCCAATATGGTTGTCAGTGAGGTGATCCGCTTTGTTCAAAGACTTCGCGCATCGCCATATCCCTTGTACAGTCAACGGTGTTGCGGATAAGGTTATCCTCTCTAGGGAAACCAAAGCAACAACCGTCATCGGTAAGGAGAGTACTTACAATGGTTTATTCGCTCCGACATCGGCAGTTCAGAACGGTTCCTTGGTTGAGGCGACTGATTCGTTCCTCGTGCAGGCGCTTCGCCTAACGGTTGAGAAAGACAAATATTGCTCGTTGATCAAAACGAACGACTTGATAACCGTGCAGCGTTATAGTCGGCAGTATGATTCAAAGGACAATCCTACCGGCATTACATTCGCACCGATCGCTTCAAACGTGAAAGCATTTTCGGAATACGTTACGGCGAAGTTGCGGCAGGAAGAACCGGGATTATTGCCAACGACTGTGTATGTCCTGCAATTGCAAACCAGTGTCGATGTTCGCGATCCACAAGATACGTCATTGGTTTCTCCGGACCGGATTATTCTGAATGGACGTCCCTACCGAGTGGATGCAGTTGACAAGGTGAAGTATCCGAACCTTTTGCATATCCAATTGTCCGAGGATCTCCGATGATTACAGACGTAATATCGGGTTACGATGCTGCCCGTGCTAGTGCCGCATTGGAAAGAGTGCTTGAAACGGAGATTCGAGGGCTAACCGCGCTTGTCCTCCAGACCGCTAAGTCTAACATCCGCTATTACCCCGAGGTCAGGAATCACTTACATGCACAGATGTTTGTAGTTGCCAACAAAATGATCTCGGGTGAAATTACGGCGGACTATTGGCAAGCATGGCTGGAGCAGTTCGGTAAAGGATCGTTAATGGCCGGACCTGATCAAAACCCCGGACTCGTGAAGTATTTCAACTCCGATGTCTGGAATCGTCTGCGGTCACGCGGTAGTCGCGTTGTGGTTGGTCGTTCACGAGGAAATTATCGGGGCATTGACGGCACTGTACGAAGGTCGGGCGGCGGATATGCAGGGGTGGATTTGGAAGAGTTGGCGGCGAGAGGCGACATCGACAAGAAGTTCGCCCCAACGCCTCCGACATTCTTCCTACGAGTAGCGTTACAGTCGAATCGAAACAGGATCCTTCAAGGGATTGCTCGGGTCATTGAAGAATTTCCATACCACAAATATTTCATGCGAGGTGATGCAAGGTGAGTTTGAAACTGATCGACACCATTTACAACACGTTGAAAACCGACGTAGAGTTTATGGCGCTGCTTGGTCTAACCCCTTCATCTCCTCCCGATGTTATTACACCAAAATTGGTACGTGGTGCGGAATCCGATTCTACAATAACCGGGACAAGTTGCCCAATGGTTCTTATGTACGTTAAGCCAGGGCGATTTGGAAGGAATCATCTCGTTTTCGAAGGGAAGTTTTGTTTGGACTTTTACGGAAAGTCGTCATTTCAAGCAAAGCAGATGTTTGAACGAGCCTTTAAGCTCTTTCATAACAAACGAATAACGGATGCGACCTTCAGTTCGTTTCTTTGCGAACTAGCCTATGACAGCGACTTTGCAACGGGAATCAACGGAGTCAAAGGTTACGAGTCCATATTCGATGTGGACTACGTCCGTTCGAATTGAGGTGAAAATATTGGCCGAGAAGGAAACAAAAGAACAAAGCGAACGCGAAAAGCTGGAGCATGAGAAAATCACGCTTGCAAAAAAGCTTGGGATTTGGGGAGAATTCAAACCCAAAAACGAAAATTTTCAAGAAACGGAAGAGTTCAAACGCATTGAAGAAATTGACAGACGCCTTTCCGAAATCATCAACGGCTAAGGCGAATTTTATTTTAAGGGAGGTTTAATAATCCATGTCCGTCTCTACAAAAAGATGGGTTGTCGATGACATTTCCCAAGCTGCTTTGTTTGACATGACTTCGGGCGATCCTGTAGCTATTTTCGAGAAGCTTCAGCAAATCTCGATCGCAATAGCGTCGCCGCAAGCGCGAGTATACGGCGGTACAAGCAAGTATGCTTTCCATCTAACGGAACAAGACGCAGAGTCTGCAGTTACACTCGAAAATGCCGTGCTTGATTACAATCAATTGGTAGCGGCAACGGGAGCGGACTTGACGACAGGATCCTCGGTGGTTCCTTATTTCAAAAAATACACGGTCCAAGCTGGCGGAACTGTTCAAATCGACAACGGCGCTGCTATGGTGGCATTATCCGACCGGGTTGTGGTCGCTACAAAGGGACTTGCAAACTCGGGTTCCCAATTGGTCCGCATCGGCTCGGCTCCGACTGCTACACAATATACTATCACGGCATCTGGACTTGTTACCCTGGGCGACACCGGTCTAGTAGGGAAGGACATCTATGTATTCCATGATTACACTGCCTCAAACGCAAACGTAGCATCGGTTAAAACGGATGGCAAAAACAAGCCATACAAATTCGTTGCTTATGGAAGAGCATTCGATGACGAATTGAATGTTTACTTTGATGTTGTTGTAACGATTTATAAGTCGCAAATGCTCGGAACGTTTACGATCGATCAGACACGTAAATCGGCGACGACGAACTCGCTGGAACTGGCTGTGTTGGATGCGCAAAGAACGGACAAAAAGGTTATCGACATCATTGCGCTTTAATTAATCCGGAGGGGTCTATATAGGCCCCTTCTATTTTTGTATTCACCCACTTTTCAACATATTGGAGGGAACGACGTGGAAGATCAAATGAATTTGATCATGGGTTTCGGCCCGGAAGTACAATTTTCAGCAGAAATCAAAAAAACGATTCGGGTTGGGACAGTAAAGCAAATCCGAGAAGTCGCGGAGCTTTATAAGGACGGTCTTCGACAAATGAAGCCCACTGTTACCTTATCTGAAGGAGAAGAACAGGAAAAAGCGATTGCAAAATGGGTTGAAATCTTGAACATCATATGTATTCAAGGGTTTACCAGAGAGGAGTTCGAAGACGGCATTCCGGAATTGATGGAATCAGCCGTTGATCGATTTCTTTTCGGTAAGTAAGGGTCCAGAAAAGAAAAGCGACAAAAAGGAAAACGAGCCTCTAACCGAGGCGCAAATATATGGCCGTCTTTCGCGGCGCAAGCTTCAAAAAGAATGGTTTGATCACAATCATTACGAGCTCGACGCCATTTTCGAAGATATGAACGAAGAAATGAAGGAACAAATCCGATTACACGGCGGCGAAGTTGAGGAACCAAAGAAGTTAACTCGATCTGGAATTGCGGAAATCATGGGGTATTTCAACGGACGTTGAGATGCCCCGTTCAAGCTAAGGAAAATTTTCCTGACCTCAAATAGCGCCGTACACTTGTATGGTGCGCTTTTTTAATTTATGGCGAAAATCCGAAGTAAAGCGGCAACAATCTGGCTTTATAATAAAGATAGATAAATGCGGCCAAACGGGAGACTCGAGGAGTCTCCTTATTTCATTTGCATAAAGGTGGTGGAATTCAGTGGCAGATGATTTGAATAAAGATGTGGTAGCCGCAAGGATTAACCTTGATACCGCGAAGATATTGCCAGCGTTTAAGGTTATTGACGACGGTGCTAGAAAGAACGCAGAGACCTTCAAAGGGCTTAATGCTGAACTTGCGGTTACTGCCAAGAGTTACGGAGAAATGGCGAAAGCCGCCGACAAGCTGGCACTGACTGCCGACCAACGCCGAAATAAGATTCTCGAAGAGTCTAAGGCGCTCGTTGCATCTCGAAATGCTCAAGCCGAATATTACAAAGCGAAGTCTCAGCAATTAGATTTGAATAATCAAGTCGTCGATTCGAAATTGAAATCTCAACAGTTGATCCAAAAGAAGCGCGAAGATGCGATCGAACAACAAGAAAAAGAGCATCAGCAACGTATGGCGACATTAACGCAGAACACAATGGCCGCCGGAAGCAGAGAGAATTTGATGCAGGCGAAGCTCGACCGAGAATTCCAGATGATGAAGATAAACGATGCTCGGATCGAAATGGAAGCCGAGCGTCACTATGCAAGAATGAATCGGATGTCTCAAAGCATCCTGATTGCGGATGATTTCGGTATAGATGCTAGAAGCTCCCTTACCGATAAAATCAAAAACGCCGCAATCCACGCTACTGTTTTCCACGGCGTCTACACATCCATACATGAGGTTCAACACGCCCTGAAGGTTGGATTAGTTGACATTGAGGCCAATATGGCCGGGTACGTTCAGACCAATGAAAAGTATTTCGTGTCATTCAATGAAGGCACTCATGAAATGGTCATGAATACCGAGCGGCTTCATGATGAGACGGTTAAGTTCATACAGACCGCCCATGATCTTGGTTCCGAAATCACCGACGTAACCGAATCTGCGCGTTTGTGGGGGCGGATGTATAAAGATGTCGGTATCGTGCAGGAAATGGTCCGCGCATCAACAAAGCTTCACACTGTTGATCTGGTAGAACTCGAAGAGGCAACAAAGGGCATGGAAAGTGTCATGTCCCAATACAGCGTCCATATCCGTGACGCCAATGATGCAATGGTAATAGGTAACAGAGTATTAGACAGTTGGTCAAAAGTTGCACATGACACAATGGCACCTGCCAAGGATCTAGCTGCGGCATTCGAACGGACAGGCAAAATCGCGGATGAGACTGGTGTATCTTTCGATTTTATGAATGGCCTCGTCTCCGCCGGTGTTCGGAACACCGCCTTGGGTGGCGCAAACCTCGGGAACATGTGGAAGACTGTCCTCGGTACGATCCGGACGGATAAGGCAGTTAATGAGATCGAAAATCTCGGTGTTGCGACAAAAGAGGTAGTCAACGGCACCGAACAATGGAGACGCGCTGAAGATATCCTGTTGGACCTCTCGATTAAAGTCATCGATAAGAATTATGACCTGACGCAATCGTATGCAGATATTTCTCGCGGAGTGTATCAGTATGCGAAGCTGGCCGCGTCTCTAAATGTAGGAGATATTCTAGTCGGAACGGCATCGTCTATAGGGTCATCCGGTAGTACGATGGAGTATCTGAAAGTTCAGATGGACACGATCCAACGTAAGGCAGCACAAACGAAAGCGTCCCTGCTCGAAATATTTAATCAAGCTGGCGATGACGGGCTGCGGAGTGCAATAAAGAACGCTCTGGATGTTCTAGATCAACTCTTAATTGGAATAGCCAAAGTTCCTAAAGAATTTTATCAAGTTGGCGCTAGCGTGGCGGCGTTAGTGGTTGTCTATAAAACGATCGTTCAGCCTCTGATGCTATGGAAAACCGCCCAAGAAGCCCTAACGGTCGCAATGAGGTTAAACACGGTTACAACCAACGCCCAAACCATTGCCATGATCGCGCAGACGGCGGCGGCGCGCAATGCAGCGATGATGACAGCTCTTGCTACAGGTGGAATCACTCTCCTGACGGGTGTAATCGCGACCTCTATCTTTATGCTCGGTTCTGCTGAAAAGAAAGAAAGAGACTTGGAGCAGGCTAGAAAAGATAACATTTCGGTTAACCAACAATTGATCAGTCAGTATCAGCGTCAAGAAGAGTTTCTTCCTAAACTCGTCGATGCTCACAACCAACTTCAAAAGCAGTATGACAACTTAACCGAAGCAGCTAAGACAGACACCAACGCAGCCGAAAAGCAAATCGATATAAAAGGACAACTTGATAAAGTGAGTCAAGCCCTTACGATCACGTTAGGTCGAGAAGGGGCGGCACAACTTGAAGCTGCTGGGTATACGGTCGAAGCGGTCAATAAACAGCTTGACGTATTGCGTAAATTGAAATCAGAAAAGAATGATCTCGTCCTTGGTGACTTAAAAACCAGCGAAAGCGGATATAAAAGTGATTTGGATTCCAAGGACAAACGAATTAAAGAGATTGAAGAGCAGACCAAGATGTTAAATGATTCCCTTGGATCTGTCCAAGCCCAGTTCCAAGGATCGATCTATGGAGAAATAAATGTCCTCAAAAAAGAAAAAGACAAGTTGTTAAAAGAGAAAGAGGATGTTGAGAAGAGTTTAATAGACACTCGCATTCAGATAACTGAAATGGGAGTAGAATCAGCCTATGATGCGCTTGCAGGTCAGAAATCGAAGCAAGATAAGGTCGATGAGGCTTATGATGCGATAAAACAGACCATGCAAAGTGATGTCAATCAATTCAGGCATCTTGTAAATATTCAGGAAAAAGGATATCAAACTGCGGGAGATCAATTACAAAAACTACAAGCGATCCGTAATAAATATGCCGGGAAGCTTAATGCAGAAGACCTTTGGGGTTTGGATGAAGAGATTTATAGGACAGGTGAAGGTAAGAAAGTAAAGCCAAAAGGAATGGGTAGTGGATCACCCAAGACTGAAGACCAATTACAGAAATCATTTGATGCATTTAGAAAGCGTCTTGAGCATGAAAAATCAATGGGCGAACTTACAGTTAAAGAAGAGCTGGAGCTTTGGAAAAAAGCTCAGGCTGCATTTGCTTCACGAACTGAATTCAAATGGCAAGCGGATGAAAAAGTATATGCGTTAGAAAAGAAACTCGTCGAGGATAAGCAGAAAAAGGAACAAGAATCCTTCAATCAATCAGAAAAGTGGATCTCTCATAAGAAATCTATGGGAGAGCTATCCTTGCAACAAGAGTTAGCGGCATGGGAACGCGTGCAGGCAAGGTATCGCATCGGAACAGAGGAGCGAATGAAAGCTGACGAGCAAGTCTACTCGCTCAAGAAATCCCTTATCCAAGATGAAGAAAAGAGCCTTGATAAAATCTTCAAAAAAGAGACGGACTATCTCAAGGACTCCAAACAAGCCGCACTTCAGAAAATAGAGGATGATCGTGACGCTTATATTTCGGCAACCGATGATAAGATTCAGGAGATCGACCGTCTAATCGCCGCCGAACAGGACGCCAATGATGACGGCGATTACGAAAAGAAACTAGCTGAGAAACAAGCTCGGCTTGCGCTTTTGGCGTCTGCGGTCGGTCCGGAAGGTATCAAGGAACGGCGCGACGTAGCAAAAGAAATAGAGGATATGCAACTCGAACATCAACGAGTCTTGCGTAAGCGCGACCTTGAAGGACAAAAGCAGACACTCGAAGACGAGAAGCGCACGAAGGAAGCGGCTTGGGATCAAGACAAAAAGGATATCGAAAAACGCTACGATGACCTTCTGAAAGCATTCGATGATTTCACGAATGATACTGCTGGCCGGGCTGAATTTCTCAAGAACATTCAGATTATGAAAGAGTCTGAGAAGAATGCAACCATTCTGAGCAATTTAGACGCCTTCATTTCTGAATACCAAACTAAAATGAGCAAGATATCTAATCTATCTATGACTCAAGAGCAAAAAGACCTTCAGGAGTACAATAGCAACAAAGATCAATGGGATGCAGCAAAGGCAAAGGGCGACACGGAAACAATGTCGAAGCTCGGAGCTCGTAACAAAGAAATCCGAGATCAATATGGTATTAAAAAAGATACCGGGAAGCTTCAGCATTTCGCGGATGGTGGTTTAGTGCAAGGTAGGCAGGGAGAGGCTGTGCCGGTTGTAGCGCATGCAGGCGAAATGTACCTTAACCCAAACCAGCAAGGCAACCTTTTCCGGTTGTTGGATTTCAAAATGCCAGCGCTCAACTTCACGGCTCCAAGCTTTGCGATGGCATCTGGTCAAAATCAAAGCGTTGTGAACCATAATTATTACAAGGTATCAACCGGTGACGTTATGTTGGGAGACGATGCTGATATCCGGACGTTCTGGACTGAGAGGGATAACATGGTACGGAGGTTCCAGTCGAGAGGGGGGGCGAAGCAACGATGATAGAAGCGTGGATCGATGGTGTTTCGTGGTCTTCCCTCGGAATTGGGATAAAGAGGAGAGACATTCCTCCACTTCCTGAGACGCGGGATTATTCAGTACAAATTGCGGGCATGGACGGGGAGTACGACTTCGGAAATGAATACGGCTCCCGTATTGTATCCCATGAATGCATTCTTATGGCCAATGACCCGACAACCGACTACCAAACAAAGGTTAGGCAGTTGGCCCGGACATTTGATGCAAAGAAAGGGGAAAGGATTGTCACTTACAGCGACTTACCGGGGAAGAGATACCGAATGCGTTATGCGGGTACATTGCCTATCGAAAAAATCATCTTTGACGGAATGTTTACACTCCCAATGAAAATGTACGACCCTTTCCCGGAAAGCGCAGATGAAAAGATACTAGAGACAACAATTACCACAACACCGAATTTGATCATTATTCAATCGGACGGCGACCTAAACGCTAGTCCGATTTTTGTTTTAACGAACACCGGTAGCCAGACAATCAATAGTTTTAAGATTCAAAACGTTTATCAAATTGAATAGGAGTGATCCAACATGGCATTGGCAGTCAGTAACTTTTTAGCGACGGCAATCCTGAATCAAGTTTTCAGAAATACGGCGTACACTCGCCCGGTAACTGTTTACGCATCGCTTTATACGTCCAATCCAACGGCAGCAGATACGGGAGCGGAAGTCGCAGTAGGTGCATATGCGCGTCAGGCAGTTACATTTGGAGCTCCGGCCATCATCCTTAGCAAGGAAACTATTAAAAATACAGCTGACATCGTGTTTCCAACTGCTACGGCAGATTGGGGAATCATTACTCATATCGGGATCCGTGACGCACTGACGGTCGGTAACCTGTTGTATTACGGGTCACTAGACAATCCTCGCAGCATCCTAACGGGCGATGTCCTGAAGCTGCTGACGAACTCCCTAACATTAAATTTAAGCTAAAGGTGGTCTGATCGGTAATGGCACAACTACCAATGTATCCCGGAATCGTAAACAGCCCACAGACAGAGCTCTCAGCGGCGATCGACAACGTCCAGAATACTGTTCCTGTCGTAGACGCCTCGAAGGTTCCCGCGGCGCCTAACCTTGCAACGATCGGAAACGATGAGACGGCAGAGACAATCCTTTATACTGCCAAGAGCGGGAATACGCTGACGGGAGTTACGAGGGGGTTTCAGGGGGGCGCTAAAGCCTGGGGAACGGGATCAAAGATTGCTCGTAATTTTACGACCTATGACCATGATACTTCCATGGGAAATATCATAGACCACGAAACTAGATTGGCTATTGTAGAAGGAGCTTATCCCTTAACTGATATGGCAAGACAAGCCATCATTAACGGTAACTTTGATGTGTGGCAGAGAGGAACGACTAGAACGGATTCTACAGACGTATCCGGATATTTTTTGGCAGATCGATGGTTGATGCAACTTGTAGCTAACGGAGGGACATTACCAACCGTTACACAATCTAGGTTATCATTAACTCCTGGCGATGTTCCCGGTACTTTTTATGGTTATCGCATCAACGTAAACGGGGCAGGGACAGCACTAGGCACGTCCTCCCAAGCGTACATCGCACAAAAAATAGAAAACGGGACGAGATTTTTATGTGGTTCGGGTAAAAAAGTAACCCTTTCTTTTTGGGCCAAATCTGATATTTCCGGGAAAAAGCTTGGAGTTAATCTGTTTCAGGATTACGGTTTGGGCGGAAGCCCGTCTGCGACGGAAACACTCGTGGGAACAACTTTTTCTTTAACATCCACATGGACGAAGTATTCATTTACTTTTACGACCAACACCTTGGTTGGGAAAACTTTCGGTACTAACAACGACGATTCCTTACACCTTCGTATTCAAAGTATGTGGGGGACAAGTATTGGTTCTCGCTTCAACACGGCATCGGCGGAAACCTTCGTTGGAGCAGGTAATATCGACATCATCCAAGTCGAAGTATGTGCTGGAGAGGTGGCGTTACCGTTTCAGCCACGGAGCTTCGCGGAAGAGTTGGCGTTGTGTCAACGTTATTTCGAGAAAAGTTACGATACGGGAACTACGCCAGGTAATTCAACCAGTAATGGAGCATTTTCATATTCTCAAGGATATACAAGAGGCGCTGGGGGTACCTATTTTGGTGAATTTTCTACTCCGTTCAAAATTCCGAAGAGAGTAGTACCGACCGTAAATATTTACTCGACTTTTGGAACTGTAAATGCTTTTTATGATGGATCTACTGGGTTAACTGTAACTGGTGGGGTTATCAGCACTCTGGCTGGGCAAAATGGCTTTCAGATAAGCTCTCTTACAGCAATAAGCTCAGCCGTAAGTGCCGGGGATGGTATATCATACCAATGGACCGCTGACGCAGAACTATAAGGAGGTAACCCATGGACGGATATCTCTTTGGGCGGTACATTAAGATAAAGGAGCTGAATCGGCTATGAAAGTAAAGAAGACGTCAAAATACGGTAATTTTGAAGACCAGATCGTTGAAATGTCAGAGAAAGAGATTATCGAACTGCTCAAGTCGGGAGATGTATTCGTTGTCAGCGGTGGATACTCGGATTGCGATTTGGTCATCTCTGTGACGGATTCTTACGAGGGGGAATAACCATGGACGGATACAAACACTATATACGCTTAAACCAAGCCGGGATAATCATCCACGGCTTTTCTAATGCTTTCGAACAGCCGCAGGGGGGCGACGTACTTGTTAATGAGGATGGCCCGAGACACTTCAACCCCGTACTGACTGACGGGCAAGGTAACCTCATCTACAAATGGAATGGCACGCAAATGGTCGAGCGCACACAAGACGAAATTTATCCGCTAAGTTACTGGAAGCAGAAAAAAAGTGAAGACTTTATGAGTCAGAGAGATTCAGAAGTCCAAGCAGGATTTCTTACCAATGCCGTAGCATCAACTCCTAATATTCAAATGGGATATGATCCAGTGGATAAAAATAACTATCAGTCTTTGGCTACAATGTTGAACCTTGATCCGACAATAACGAGTGTAAATTTTTTAACCGGTAATGGGATGGTCACATTTACCCGTGACGAATTTATTCAAGTGATTAAAGATGCCTATAATCATGAGAGCTCCTTAGTGTATAAAAGTTTAACCTTGAAAGCACAGGTTGATGCTGCAGTTGATAAAGCGTCGTTAGATGCTATTGTGTGGTAGCGCTATGGGAAAATATTTATGGAATCTACTGATCTCCATTGATCAATTGTGCAACACGATACTAGGGGGCTTTCCCGACGAAACCATGAGCAGTCGAATGGGAAAGCATCTTGCTAAAAGGAATTGTTCTGTATGTATTTTTATTTGTGGGTTATTGAATTTTATCGATAAAAATCATTGCGTAAAAAGCATCGAAGAGGACGAAGGACAGCCAATGTAACGTAGTAAGACGATTATTCAGCAGAAGAGGCCTTCGCAAAGCTGACTCTTTATTTTGGAAAGGAGCGATTGTCCATGTTTAACCGCAGCGCATTCAATCGCTCACCATTCAACCGTACTTTCACAGCAGAGGTTCTCTTCTCGGCAACTTTAGAAGGTGATGGGGGGATGACGGCAGCGGCTAACGTTGAGTACCTTGCTACCATAACGATGCAAGGCGAAGGAGAATTAACAGCATCATTTATTAGAGAGATCGTCTCTACTGCGATTATGCAGGGAGAAGGCGAGATCTCAGCACCAGCAATCCGCGAAAGATTGTTTTCTGCTTTCTTGGAGGGGGAGGGGACTCTATCAGCGAACGCCGGAAGATTTCACGTCCAAGAAATTGAAGTCATTACCCCTTTCGCCCCCGGAGAGAAGGTTATTATCGATTCGACGAAATTCCGTGTAACAAAAAACGGACAAAGTCTCGGTTATAACGGGGATTTCTTTGATCTACATTCTGGTGAAAACCTTATCTCTTATACTGATTCTGCAACCGGTAGATCGATTCAAATTAGGGTGACACACAGGGACAAATATCTTTACTGAGGGTGGGGCGTGTGAAAAGACTACTTCTTTATGATAAGAACTTGAATCATATCGGTGCTGTAGCAACTGCAACGGACGTCGAACGCCGCCGCCGGCTTAATTCGGATAATGAGATTACTTTCGTCGTTCCGATGTCGAGCGACGATTATAATCTCATCCAGATTAAAGGGCACGTCAAAGACGAGCGCGGTCAGTATTATGTCATTAACGACCGGTCCCGAAAACGTGACGGCATCAAGCGCATGGTCCAGTTCGACTGTATGCACATTATCTTCAAACTGGCTGATTTCAAATTCCCTTACGCTTCCTATATGGAAGAAGGGTTTGGTGTAAATATCTCAACGCTCCTCACTTCCATTTCATCGGCTACCGGTGGGAAGTTCACTTTCTCAGTAGATGATACCTTTGATCTGAAGGACGTCAAAGACTTCGGACGCGGCAACTGCCTTCAGGCATTGAATAAGGTGGTAGAAATATACGGTTGTGAGATCGATCCGGATAACTTCGTCATCCATATTAAGAAGCAAACCGGAATGAATCGCGGTTATCAAGCTCGGCTGAAAAAGAACATCATGAACATAACTTTTAAGGATGCTTCCCGGGCTCTCGTCACACGTTTGTATAGCCAAATGAAAGACGGTCGGACATTTATCGACCTACCGTCATCCAATCTCACAACAGAAGAATACAACCTCTTAAATGCCGTTCCCGGTGCAATAGTCGGCGGGATCATCAAGGTTAACTATTTGATATCACCCTATGCCGGTTCCTGGTCGAATTCGACGAATACGTACTATGATGGGGAGATCATCAACCAAGATATCGAAGATCCGCTTGAACTGCTCAAGGCCACACGTATAGCTCTTCGAGAACAGGAAGTACCTGCTATCGATGTAGACTTGAGCGCTGCGGACATCCATCGTATTGATTCCTCCGAACCGATCGTAGACTTAGGTGACACGATCCGGATGTTTGACAGTGAGATGCAGATTAATGATATCTCGGCACGGGTGATGGAACTGAGAGAACCTCTCTTTGACCCAGAAAAGCAACCGACTTTTACACTGGCCAACTATTATCTGCGAGATTACGATGACATTATAGCCGACCTGGACAAGTCAAAGACTATTGTCGATAACCTCATTAGCGGAGGAAAGGTTAGAACAGCCTCTTTTGAAACCTTCGCCGCACAAGCGGTCAACGACATCAATAACTCAAAATCTGAAGTTATCTATGATGCTCGAGGTATAGTTCTAAAGAGCAAAGTAATTCCGAACGACATTGTTGTAGTCTCCTCAAAAGGCTTATATGTATCTCGTGACAATGGCATTACGGCGGATGCAGCATTAACAGCTCTTGGTCTAGTAGCCGAAAAGGTCATAGGGAAACTCGGTAACTTTGTTGAAATAGAAATCGGTATTGGAAACAATGTATTCAAGGCAAATGCTGCAGGTATTCATCTAGGGCATCAGCTCTTTTTAAGTTCACCGTTTAGAGTTGATATGGGCGGGAACCTAGTTGCCTCGCAAGCTACAATAACCGGAACGATCAATGCAACCGGGGGGACATTCTCGGGGGATATCACAGCTATAGGGACGATTACAGGCGGAACCCTGATCGGCGCTACGATCAAAACCGCCACATCGGGCAGGAGATTAGAATTCAATACAGATGGACTTAAATCTTTTGATTTAAGCGGAATAAAAAGAATAGCAATCGAGTCCTTCTCAGGCACTGATTATCATGAACTAAGATTTTATGACAGCGCAGCTGCATGGGCGGGTACGGTATCTGGGAGTAATCTTTCCGGAGTTACTAAATTTAATGTGGTTGGGGGAAATGCATCTTGGATGGTGTTCGGTGGAAATAAAATTTTTGTCGATACAGGTGTAACTGAATTTAATTTTCAGAATGTACTTGTTACTGGTCTTATTCGTAATATATCGGATATAACTGGATTAACATCATCACTCAATAACAAAGCTGCCTCTGGAGCATCCACATCATCATATCCAGTATCAGATAGCCATAATCACGGTTTCGATTCTTCGGATTACATTCAGTGCTACAATAGTTCGGGAGTTGCAACTATTAAAAAACAATGGGCACCTTATGCGGGTTCCGCACCTCATAGCCACACTCAAAACTAAGATTCCCTTCTATTGGTAATTGTCGTATAATAGAGGCAAATGGAAGATAGAGGGGATGACGTTTATGAAAAGATTTTATATGGGTTTATTAATTGGACTAATCGTTGGTGCAGTCGCAGTTATTTCTAGCACAGCTGCAGCTCAAACGGTTATTAATAACATGATCGGAAAAACGATTGATGGGCAATACCCGGTATCCATAAGCGGAGAGACTTTAACAAACCCCGCTATTGTTGTTGATGGGACGAGCTACTTACCCGTTAGGCAGTTCGGTCAAAAAGCTGGTTATATTGTTACTTTTGATCCGGAAGGAGAGATTACTTTGGAACCGGATTTAAGTAAGATAGCAATCATTCATGGAAAGTCGACAGAATCTAAAAAATGGGAAGATGACATGAATGCAAAGAACAAGTTAGAAGCAGATAAAATGAACGTAATAATAAACTTAGGAAATGATATCAAAAAGAAAAATAACGAGATCAAACTAGCCGAAGAAAGAATTAAAACAACAAAAGATAGGGCCGATACTCATCCCCCTCTTGTAACTACAGGTGCCGATGTACCATATAAAGAATCCTCTCAATATCAAAAAGATCTTGAAAGTATTGCAAAAGATGAGGCGGAAATAAATAGATTAAAAGCTGAAATTGCTGTACTTGAAGCAGAGAAAGCTGCACTTGAAGCACAACAATAAAATCAGCAGTAAACCTACATCGCCATATTTCCGCAGTGCGCTAGGATTACAAACATGATACTCTTTAATTAGCGAAACCCTCCACAGCGGAGGGTTTCTGTGCTGAACAGGGGGTATTAGTGATGCTAAGAAAACTTCGAATATGGTGGCACATGTATTGGATTAAGTATCATAATGAAAACAGACATTTTCATAACGAAAAAAGGCTTCATCATTTCAAAGGGCGAGATAAACACTGGCACGCAGTATTAAGAATGGAAGAAAAAGAGGAACAAAGCACCGCTACGTAGAATGAACTCTACGGGGGTGATGGATTTGGAACTTGATTCCAAACAAAAGGTGTTATTGGCTATTTATGCGGAATACCAAAAAGACAAACCTAACATGGATAGCGTAAGACATGAAATTCTCGGGTTGGAAATTGATGTGTTCAAAATTGCCGTTCACAAGCTTGTAAACGATGGTCTGATTAACGATGCTACACTTCAATATGGCGGAAATGACCCAGTCCCACTATATGTAAATCTCAAATACTGCAACATGACGAATTATGGAATCGAGTATGTTGAACGAAAGTTGGAATTGGATAAAACCTTATCAGGCGAGCAGAAGGTTAAAGGAATGTTAGAAAAGACAACTCAATGGGGTTGGGATCAATTCAAAGACTTTGCTGCAAAAGTATTGGCTGAGATGATGAAGTAATATGTTGTGCTGAATGAAAGCTCTCGTTAATTCGAGGGCTTTTTTTCATGCTCAGGAAAATTTTCCTGACCTCAATCCCGCAGTGGAACAGGAATCAAATCGTGATACTCTTTAATCAGAGAAACCCTTCATACCGGAGGGTTTTTAAGCTTAAATAGGGGCGGTGAAGAAGTTGGAGGAACATCGTAATCCACCGAAGGATAGCTGGGGCTTTGAGAAGGAGATTGTGTTTGAAGGTGGAGCCGCGATAGCAGTATCGATATCATACAGCAACGTGGCTCCGCAAGACACGATCAAAGTAATGTCCGGATTAGAAATCCTTTCAAAGCAAATTGCGGAGAAAGTCCAATCTCTAAAAGAAATGAGTAAGTAGCTTTTGAGTCACCGCACCTAACAACCATCCGTACTTAGATGAAGTTTCAGAAAATCGGGAGAATGTTCCCTTTTGAACGGGGATATTGTTTTCTAAGATTGCATTGACCGTGTTCAACAATTCCAACATAAGTTCTTTGTCATCGCCGCAGTTTTTATCAATCATATCGATAATCTGTTTGTCTGAAAAATTGTTAGTAAGTGTTGCTTGTTGTTGTGTTCCGATGATTGAATTTTGAACATCGCCAATGTTGAAGGTTATTGCAGGGTTCTGATTGTTGCGTCTGAAGTATTCTACTTTAGTCAAATAAAAGGCATTCTTTGAGAATATTTCATTTTGGTCGAACCCTCTTGATGTTGTCACATCGTCTATGTAAAATTCCTCACTTGTAAGTTCGGATATCACTACGTCTTCCGGTTGTATATCTGTTCCCGGAAAGAATTGAATCATTTTCTTACCATTGCTTGAATTGCGCATACCATCAACGACTGCAACCACTTCGTTGTTACGAAGTATTGAGAAATTTTCACCGTTTTGTTCCATGAATTCGTTTAATCTCATTTACTGCGATCTCCCTAATGAATAATTTTGTTAAGTCCGAACAATATCCAATATTCGACAGTATGAGAGAGAAATCCTTGCCCACTCAAGATATTTGTTTTCTGGAGGTAAGAACCAATGGCTGAAATGAAAAAGAAGCTAGAAATATCTGTCGAAATTGATAAACCTGTTCAAGAAATTCAGGAATGCATTATTGCTATCTCGATCTTCCATGGACCAAAGCAATTAGAAGTTCTGAAACAGGTCGAGATGTGGTTAGGAGAAACGATAACTGAGGCAGAGCGTCAACAAAGCGAAAAAGATGAAATACCAAAAGAAGAAGATCCTGCATGACCGCTGAACTTTATTAATTGAGGGGGTGAGCGTATCTTCGAACTCATACTTGTTGATCGCAACATAGAACTATGCCAACAGTTTCTATTGAGTTTCGAGCGAATTCCTAATGTATCCGTGGTTCACGGAAGGTTTCAGGATGTCGATGAATTTGATTGCGTTGTAAGCCCTGCCAACAGTTACGGGTTGATGGATGGCGGATTCGATGCTCATTTAGTTCACTTCTTCGGACTCCAGTTAATGGAACGGGTTCAGCAGCATATTATCGACCATTATGCCGGGTCACAGCCGGTCGGAACATCTTTCCTAGTAGCGACTGGAAATGAACGGCACCCCTTCGTTGCTCATACTCCGACTATGCGAGTTCCGATGGTGATATCAGGCACCGACAACGTATACCAAGCGATGAAGGCTATGCTTCTGGCCGTAAAGGCATATAACAAAAACAATGCGAGACAGATTCAAAAGGTGCTTTGTCCAGGTCTGGGAACAGCGACCGGAGGAGTGCCTTTTTCAATTGCGGCAGCACAGATGAGATTGGCTTATGAACATGTTTGCAACGATATGTCGCATATAGACTGGAACTTTGCAATTGAAAGAGAACGATTAGTAAGCAACTCAGTTTAAGCAAGGCATATTTTTATGGGTGGGGGTGGGGCGAGTTGGATACAGATGCAATAGCGCCGATTATTGCAGTAGCGGCGGCCATAAGTGGAATTGTACTGGGATGGTCCGGTCGCTCCCGTTCAATACGTCAGGACACGGCGACAGAGGTTCGACAGAGTGCAACTCTTCAGGCAGACATGGAATATATCAAGCGTGGCGTTGACGATGTACGGCTAGAGCAAAGGGCGCAGGGACAAAGGTTTGACGCTCTTGCTGAGCGTGTAACAAGGGTTGAGGAATCGACGAAACAGGCCCATCATCGAATTACTCGCATTGAGGATCAAAACAACTAATAGAAAGGGTTGAATGAATTGGACAATCTTGATCAATACGGCGGTTTAATCGCTATGCTTGCTCCGATCGTTGCCGCATACGTAGGGATTGCAAAGGAATGGAATGTCCCAAGCAAATATAATCATCCAATTTCATTATTAATTGCGGCAGTGTTCGTCCTAGTTCCGGCATCAGTGCAAAAGTCCCTTGTCATTATTTCGGTTGTGGGATTGACCGCATCGGGCCTCTATCATTTCACAAAGAAAAGGGAGAATGGAAATGGCAAAGCTCAGTAAGCTCGAGTTTATCGCTACGCTATTGCCGCACGTCCTCCGGGTCCGAAAAGAAGGATCACCAATGTTCCCATCTGTCCGTATTGCTCAAAACCTATTGGAGACCGGCGGCGTGATCCACTCATGGAATAACCTCGGTGGGATCAAGGTCGGCAGAGGGAAGCCTAACGCTTATTGGCGTGGCAGGATGGTACACAAAGGGACGTGGGAGGATTATGGCAAGGGGCGAGTAAACACAACAGCTTATTTCCGTGCCTATGATACACTGTACGACTTTTACAAGGATCAGGACTTGTTGTTTCAGAAAGCCCGTTACGCCCGCGTGAGAGTAGCTAAGACGCCGGAGGAACAAGCCGAGATGCTGCGGGCTTGTGGCTATGCTACCGATCCATCTTATGCAAGCAAGATCCGGAATATCGTCGATACCTTTGGGTTAAAAAAATACGATGGGGAGGGGTCTGATTTGCAAGTATATAAAGAGCGTATCGTTGCGGTAAACGGTAGGCTGAAGTATATCCCGCTAGGTACAGGTAGGCCTTATGCAACAAAAGCAACCGATGTCCGGCTGATCCGGGTCCCGAAAGGGCAAGCTCGATATCGTTTCGTTTACGAAAAGGCGGCGAAGGTGTCTGCTCTCGTCAAGAAGTACGGGGCAAGCATCGGCATTAACTTCCCGTTCTTCTATAATGGAGTTCCATTGGGAGACACGGAGGATCAGGACAGAGTCATTTCCTCAGCCTATGGTAAGATGCTAAGCTGGCATGAACTTGCATCAGTGAATGGAGAGATCCGGATCGGGCAACTGAGCAAATCGGACAAGCAAGACTTCCTCGTTCAAGCTACTCCGTTGCTAGTTGAAGGCGGGAAGTCGGTATGGTCAAAGTATACTAAGATTGAGCAGACAGCACCGGACATAGCGTATTCAAGGTGTCAACGCACATTCGTAGGCTTGGCGGCAAACGGTGACTTTCTCATAGCAGTAGCAGATGGCCGTACAAGAAGTGATCAAGGGCTCACGCTGGAAGAGATGGCGCTGTACATGATCGATAAAGGCGCTGTGATGGCGCTTAATGGAGATGGAGGAGGCTCATCGATTCTTTGTACAAGCTTCGGCGGTAAATACTTGCCTTATATTATTGAGTTCAAAGCCGGTTCACTTAACCAAGCGCTGAACACTGGATCGAATGAGCGATCGGTGAACCATGCACTTTTAGTATATTTGAATTAATCACTCCCCCGTTGGCTTCGGCTGACGGGCTTTTTTTATTTACAGGAAAAAACTGGACAAGCCATAAAATACCATGTATACTAGTAAAAAAACAATTAAAAGTAGTAAATGAGGTGCTTGTCATGGGGGATAGACATCCAGATGAAGTTGAGATAACTATTGAGGACTTCCCGGGTAAGCTTAAAGAGCTAAGGAAAAAGAACCTGATGACGCAAGGGGAGTTCGCAGAAAAGATTTCAGTTTCACAGCAAATGGTTTCGGGGATGGAGAAGGGTAGAATTGAGCCTTCGCTCAAAGTATTAGGGGCGATCGCCGCTATTCTTGGAGTTGTTATTATAATCGGGGCAGTATTTTGGAAGGGAGGAAAAGACAAATGAAAGAACTTTTTATGCTTATCGGGGCGTTAGTCGGTATGTATGCATCAGTAAAGATGTTTGAAAAACACATGAATACAGCAGTTAAAGTATTAAGGTAAGTGAATAGTTGGATAAGATAGCCCGGGGGCTTCGGCTCTTGGGCATTTCTTATTTTTAAAGAATATTCTTATTTTTGTTGCATTTATTTTCCTAATGGATATACTGAAGACAGATGATTAAACGCTACTGTTCCGTTGGGATGGTAGGACAAGATGTAAAACGGAGAGGCCTTGCCTCTCCGTTTTCAATTTTAAGGGGAGATGGCGATGAACAATTTTCGGGGAGCAATTTTCATTGATGGCGGCTATTTAGATCAAATTTTGAAAAACTTCAAATGGGCTCGAATCGATTATTCGAAACTATGCGAAGTACTATTAAACGAAGTGCCGCTTTTGAGGACTTATTACTATCATTGCTTACCGTATACATCTCCAGAACCAACTGAGGACCAGAAGACTGAATATGCGAATGCTGATAAGTTCCAAAAAACATTAAGCAGATTGCCTAGTTTTACTGTTCGTAGGGGTAAGCTTGCTTATCGAGGAACTGACGAAACTGGACGGCCGGTATTTGAACAAAAGAGAGTTGATGTGGCACTAGCAACAGATCTTGTTATGCATGCTACAAAGCGTTTAATCACCCACGCGGTGTTGATTACGGGGGACAGTGACTTTATCCCAGCAGTCGAAATAGCACAGTCAGAAGGAGTTAATATTGCCCTTTTCTACTCCTCCAACAGTTCTCCACATGATGAATTACTTGATGCTGTTGATTCTAGAAAACTAATTACACAGGAAATGATAGAAAGCATAAAGCGTCCCGATAAACCAAAACCTGAAACTCCAAGAGTATCTAGGCCGGTACCAGGAATTACGGCTAAAAAAGAGACGGCAATTGCAGAAGATAGGGTAGCAAAAGTCTAATTAAATCCCACTATTACATAATTGAAATGGGTAAATAAATAAAATCTGAAGGCATCGGTAAAATGGTCTCGGTGGAAGCGCCGCTAGAGGCCATTTTTATTTGCCATAGAGCATTTAAATAACAAAATCCACAAACTCCGGAGTCCGCAACATGCCCGCCCGGGTCCAATTACGGAATCGCACTCGAGCTGCGATACTCGGTTTGACATACACGTAGTTCCGATCCTCGCCAGTAACCAATCCCTTTGATACTCCGTAGAAAGCTTTCTTATGTGCCGAAGGTACGGCCAACTCCAACACTCCAACCGTTCTATCCCGATGTTGCAGCAACCATCCGAATTGGTTTTTTCGGTATCCGACTACCTTAACCTCTGCATAGGTGTAGTTGATAATCTTTATCCAGCTCGGATGGCGCCGGCCAACATACTTACTTGTTTTCCTCTTTGCGACAATCCCCTCGAGCTTCTTCTCTCGGATCGCCTCGAACAATGATATCCCGGTGTCATCTACCCTCATTAGTGGACTAATGTAGTGGTTCGCCGATAAAACCTGGTCAAGCAGCATCTTCCGCTCCATTAGTGGACGACCTCGTAGATCCTCGCCCTTATATCTCAAAATGTCGAAAACAAAAAAATGAACCGGCTTACGAACGGCCGCCTCCATTATCGCCATAGGCTTCTTCTTCATAAATCTCTCCATGATCAGTTCGAACTCGATTAAGCCGTTTTCCGGATTCAGACATGCGACCTCGCCGTCCAGAACAACGTCATTATTATCCTCGATCGGAACATTATGCAACTCAGGATATTGTCTGGTGACTTCGTTATTATGACGAGTATAGAGTCGAACGATCCCATTTTCCATAGATAGAATCAGACGATGCCCGTCGATCTTCGGCTCGAATAAGTACCGCTCGTCGTCGAATGGGCTTTCCCTTTTCTCAAGCAACATCGGCGTTATAAACATTGCAATCCCGCCCCTCTATAAATAATTGTAGCATTGGCGGTTGACGAGATAACCCGGTAATTTTATGAATAGGAGGAAAAGCGGGGAAGCATAATACGCGGTAAAACGTGGAGGTGAATTACAGAATGGCAAATAATCAACTTGTTGTCCAACAAGCTCAGAAGGCTTTAGAACAATTGAAATTTGAAGCCTGTCGGGAACTTACTATCCAGATCCCGGCAGATGGTTACTACGGTAATATGACATCAAGAGACGCCGGACGTATCGGGGGTAATATCACTCGCCGGTTAATTCAAATCGCAGAGCAGCAATTAGCTGGGAGGCAATAAGAAAAAATAATATGCCCGTTGGCTTCGGCTAGCGGGCTTATTTCATTTATACGCTCCCTCACAGTGGAAATCTTCTATCTTCCTAATCATACCAGTTGTATAATGTAGATAAGGGAGCAGGAGGGATAAATTGAAACTGGCCAAATACATAGTTATAGCAACGATAGCTTTTTCATTATCTGCAAGTGTAGTTTTCGCAGCTCAGCACCAACGAGTTAAGGGCGCTGACGTTGAGTGGACGTTCGAGGGGAAAGACCAGGAGAAGTTGCTGATCGACGTGATCACATCAGCTAAGAGTACGCTTGATATCGCCATTTACAGTCTGACTGATCCAGATGTAATTGAAGAAATCAAAGAAGCGAAGAAGCGCGGTGTTGTCGTTCGGATCATTACAGATAGGATCCAAGCCGCCGGCAAGTCCCAGACCGAGGCTCTCAAGATTTTAGGAAGTGCAGGGATCTCGATAAAGATCAATTCTCATAGTGGACTTATGCATATAAAAATGTCGATTGTAGATAAGAAGATCGGGACGACAGGATCCTTTAATTACTCCAAGTCGGCTAGCGAGACAAACGATGAGATTTTGATGGTAATCCAGAACGCCGAAGTCGCAAAGAACTTTTCGGCAGAATTCGAATCAATGTGGACAGATACAAAGCGGTTCAAGACAGTTGAATATAAAATAGCTCAGGATCCGAAAGAGTCCAATCCGGTTACGGATAATCCTTCTGTAACTTATGCAAATTGTGATGCTGTTAAGAAAGCCGGTAAAGCTCCGCTAAAGAAGGGTCAACCTGGATACAGTACAAAGCTTGACCGAGACGGTGATGGGGTAGCTTGTGAAAAATAAACTTAATAGAACAAGAGGATAAAGGTAATTCTTAAAATAAAACTCAAGAGGATAGTGAGGCTTATATGCAAAAAGGCTTTATTTTAAAAATACCAGAAGACTTCGACGCGGCGACAACCAAACGAATGAACATCGAGGTTTGGCAGCAAGGTAAAATAATAAATTATGGCGGCTCGATCCAGATGCAAACAGATGAAGCTGTTATCATAAATGACGCGAAATACTTAAAATCGGATTATGAATTTCGAGTACGCTGACAATTAAAAAAGCGCCCTTTACTGGCAATGTCATTAAGTTAAGCTCAAAGACAAGACCTGGAATAAAAATGAAATCCGAAACGGCATGGGGAAAAGCCCTGTGCCGTTTGTTTTTTTGGTCCAAGCAAGGAATAAGCGTACAGC
>FWWL01002235.1_pt1 | contig 41502 bp, 33 predicted proteins | sample 2228331 | NCBI WGS metagenome assembly FWWL01 (sample SAMEA103939775, study PRJEB20133) | metagenome
CATCATATCAAGCCTGCAGACCCCATCGAGGGGTGGTATCCGCGTTCTGCCGAGAGCACTCACTTTTTAATGTGCCCAATGGCAAGGCTGCAGACCCCATCGAGGGGTGGTATCCGCGTTCTGCCGAGGGCACTCACTTTTTAATGTGCCTGGCACAGATGTTTGCTCCAAGTAAGCCAAGCTTTGGCAAGATCAACACCCACTTTCAGCAGAGACAAACGGTCCACAAAGACCTTGGTGGACTGGAAAAGCATTGCCCCTAAACCAGTGGCATATTCAATGAACACCTCGTTTGGTACGGTCTTGGATAAGTTTACCAATTGGAACGTTGCTTCATCTGAGTACACCAAGAGAAAGTAATCAAAACCAGCCAAAAAGTAGAGTAAGATATAACCAGCATCACCTGAACCACAGTCACACGGAATCAGGTCACTCAAGTCAAACGGGAGCACTGGCGCATAGAAACCGACTTTGTATTATTGGGAGGAAATTACCTTGAGGGAAAATGCCACTCCCATGACGTAAGGAACCGCAGGCGCATTCTGGCGATCCTCCGCAATGTATGACGGGGGATGAGCAAGCACGCGGGTTTCCAGAATGCTGCCCAGGCTCGAAAATGGTTTAACGGTCACGTCAATCAGGCTTTGCCCTACCTGTCATCAGTAATTCCCGACTTTAGAAAGCCATGGCAAAGAGTCCGATTTTATTTCTACCTGGGAGTATAATTTACCATCATTTTTTGTGCCCTGATAACAGGTTTTTAAAATATTTGGATAGACGGAGAAATACAACAGTTATGTGGTTGAGTAAAAACAAAACGGTCATTTCCCTTTTGACGATGTTAATTATTCTGTCAAGCGTTTATTTATTTTGGACGAAGATCGCAAATCAAGGTTTGGGGATTCGCACAGACTCAGTGCGTTATATGTGGATAGCCGAAAATATAGCCAACGGTAAAGGTTTTGGACGAACTACTGGAACCGGTGACATCAAGGTGGAATTCCATTGGCCACCTTTGTATTCAATATTGCTCGCTGGCTTGCAGAAAGTAGGTCTCCCTATTTCTTACGCTCAACATTTTATTGCCATAGTATCCTTTCTGGTAATTGGTATCTGCGTTTTTTCCTTAAGCCACACTTATTTTCCTTACGGACTTCTCCTGTTATTGTTTTTACAATATTCTCCGCTCCTTTGGAGCACTGGACTATATGCAATGACCGAGTTGCCATACATTAGCTTTATGCTTGCCGGCACAGTATTTCTTTTGAAATATGTATCTTCTCGTAAAACTTGGCATTTGTTATTAAGCGCTGGATTTTTCGCTTTATCCACCTTAACACGATACGTTGGCATAGTCCCGGTTTTTACCAGTGCATTCTTGTTGTTTTTGTACTGTAAAGAAGCAAGGCTGAAAAAGCGAATTGCTTCAGTCGGAATTTTTTTGGTAGTTTCATTGGCAGGATTGTTCCTTTGGCTGCTGGCTGGGTATCTGTATAATCATGGGGTGGGCAATCGAAATTTGGCATATAACCCCATTTCTCCTGAAGAATGGCAATTGACCAAAGAATTTGTCGGAGGTGTATTACATCATCAATTCTGGTCTCGTATAAGTGGCGTCAGAATTGGTGCCATTGCCCTACTCTTCCCCTACATACTTATATATCACTACCGAGTAATTACTTCAGAACGTCTAAAGTCCTTTATTGAACCAAAACGTATTACCTTTTTAATGCAATTTATGGCTCTTCATACGGTGGTATATGTCATTTTTATCCTGATGTCTAAATTGTATTTCGACCCGTTTATCCCATTGTACGAAGAGCGTATCTGGGCTCCGGCTTTTATTTCTGCTTCTTTCCTTGTTTTCGGAATTTTTTACAACCTTTTAGTCCGCGCTACCCGATTCTGGTCTTACCCTAGTGCTCTCGGACTGGCGATTATTGTTCTGTATTTTGCCCTTCTTGTTGGAATTAAACCTACGGCTCAACAAACGGATTCACTTTATAGTCATGGATTGGGACTGGCTACAATTAGTTCCGAAGACTTGCCTCTAACACCGGTTTTGCAAAAGTACAGGCAGGAAACAAACCAAGGACAACGTGATATTTATATAACCGACAATATTGATTTCATGTACTACTATTATCATCAGCCGGCATTGCAGATCACGAGTGAGAATGCGAGTAAAGTACAACAATTATGCGCTCAATATTCTAGATGCTTTATTGTTCTATTTCAAACATACTCCCCTGACAATACAATCAGAGAATATTTGTCAGGTTTTATCAAAGTATTCAGTGAAGAACCTTACAGTATTTATGTCAGTGAAAAATCGGCCGTCAGCCCTTAAAACTAGCAGTAGCACCTTATTTTTTTCACTTTTCATAATACCTACTCTAGAGATCCATATCTTACCATTGGCTTTTATAGCCATGCTGGAGCCATTGGTCGGATAATTCCTGAAATTTCAACTTCCGATAGCAGTTTTTTTATTCGTTAAACATAACCTTACCCCAAACTCCGCAGGGGATAGAGAAAAACAAACATTGGTTATAACAAAACCTGACAGGAGCAAACGTCAAAATCAATGAATGGTAAAATCGGTGCCATGTCTCACGCCGAAATCCTTGCCGCTCTTCTTAATATTCAGCCTGCGCAGGTGCAGGCTACCCTCAACCTGCTGGATGCAGGCAACACCGTGCCGTTTATTGCCCGCTACCGCAAAGAAGCCACCGGTGGACTGGACGACGAACAGGTGCGCAGGATCGCCGATGAAATCGTGCGTCTGCGCGCACTGGATGAACGCCGCGCCGTCATCCTCAAATCGATCGAGGAACAGGGCAAACTGAGCGAGGAACTGCGCTCTGCCATCGAGGCGGCACAAACCCTGACCGCGCTGGAAGATCTATATGCCCCCTACCGTCCCAAACGACGCACCCGCGCCAGCATTGCCCGCGAAAAAGGACTGGAAGGGCTGGCAAACCACATCCTTCAGCAAACCCTCACCCGCCAGCCGCTCGAAGAGTTGGTGCGCGCCAGTTATCTGAACGAGCAGGTGCTTACCGTGGAAGATGCCCTGCAGGGGGCGCGGGACATCGTCGCCGAGACGATCAGCGAACATGCGCAGGTGCGTCAGCGGGTGCGCGAAAAAGCCCTGCAGTATGCCACCCTGTTTGCCGAAAAGATTGCCGATGCCGCCGACGAAAAAGGCACCTATGCCACTTACTACGACTTTTCAGCCAGAGTGGATCGCCTTCAACCGCATCAGATCCTTGCCATCAACCGCGGAGAAAAGGAAAAGGTGCTTAAAGTGCGGGTGGAGATCGCCGAGAAAGACTGGCGTTCCATCCTGATGGGGGAGTTTCCCGCCGATGCGCGCTCCCCCTTTCGGGATCAACTGCTGGAAGCCATGGAGGATGCCGCCCAACGCCTGCTCCTGCCCGCCATCGAACGGGATGTGCGCCGCACCCTGACGGAAAAAGCCGAAGGGCATGCCATTCAGGTCTTTGCCAGCAATCTGCGCGCCCTGCTCTCTCAGCCGCCGCTGGCAGGGCATACCGTGTTGGGAATCGACCCCGGCTACCGCACCGGCTGTAAAATTGCCGTGGTGGACCCCACCGGTAAACTGCTGGATACCGCCACCATCTACCCACACGAGCCGCAGAACGACCGCGAAGGCGCGCTCAAAACCCTGCAGACGCTGATCGCCCGCCACAAAGTCACCCTGATCACCATTGGCAACGGCACCGCCTCACGCGAGACCGAACGACTGGTTGCCGAACTGACGCGCGCTACCCCCACCGTGCAGTATCTCATCGTCAACGAAGCCGGTGCCTCGGTGTACTCCGCTTCGACGCTTGCCCGTACCGAGTTTCCCCATCTGGATGTTTCGCTGCGCGGAGCGGTTTCCATTGCCCGCCGCGCGCAGGACCCGCTGGCAGAACTGGTCAAGATTGACCCCCGCTCCATTGGGGTGGGACTGTATCAGCACGATGTGGATCAGACAGCCCTCAGCCACACCCTGGATGGGGTGGTCGAAAGCGTGGTGAACCACGTGGGGGTGGAAGTCAACACCGCCAGCCCGGCGCTGCTCACCCACGTTGCCGGCATTGGTCCCAAACTGGCAGGCGCAATCGTCGCCTACCGCGACGCCAACGGTCCTTTCAAGAGCCGCGACGAACTCAAGAAAGTGCCGGGTCTGGGGGCAAAAGCCTTCCAGCAAAGCGCGGGCTTCCTGCGCATTCGCGGCGGGGTCAACCCGCTGGATGCCTCTGCCATCCACCCCGAATCCTACCCGGTGGCGCAGGCGGTGCTTGCGCGCGCGGGGGTGAGCGCCGATGCGCCGCTGGATGACCGGAAAGCCGCGCTGGATGCCCTGCTGTCCCACACCCCACTCGAACGGCTTGCCGCCGAAATGCAGTGCGGTATTCCCACCCTGAAGGATATTCTGGAACAACTCGTCCGCCCCGGACGCGATCCGCGCTTCGACGCTCCAGCCCCCATCCTGCGCTCCGACGTGGTCAAAATGGAAGACCTCGTCGCCGGGATGCGCCTGAAGGGAACGGTGCGCAACGTGGTGGATTTTGGCGCTTTTGTGGATATCGGCGTCAAACAGGATGGCTTACTGCACCGCAGTCAGATCCCTGCCGGAACCCTGCTCAAAGTCGGGGATATTCTGGAGGTGGAGATTCTGCACATCGAAGCCGAACGCGGGCGGATCAGCCTGGGGTGGGTAAAAGAAACCAATTCGTAACCCCCTTCATCCATACAGGCAGGCTGGAGGATTAAGGATTTCTCCAACCTGCCTGTTTTCACCCAAAAAGAAATTGCTCGACCTTTGGTGTAAGTTTTTCAGGGTTAAAACCACACCTTGAACGTCTTGATTTCGTAGGGAGCAATGGAGAACTTCAATCTGTTCTCGTAAAACTCCACCGGCATTTCGCTTTCTTCTAACAGGTTGCACTCTACGGCTTTACGAACGGGTAAACCAAAGGTCAACACGGCATGAGGATTGCGGAATTGTTTGAACTCGTATAACCGAATAATCCATCCATCCCCATCTTCTGCACGTTTGACCGTTTCCAGCGCAATGTGATCACAATCCACCTGTGCAAACGAAAAATCGGAGGAGACCTTCCCCCTGGAATTCTGACCTACCGGCTCACCCCAAAGAGGATTATTGAGGCTGTAGGCTTCGAATACCACATCGCTTTCCCGCCAGTGTCCCGCATGGGGGTACAGACTGTAAGTAAAGGAATGCCAGCCCTGATCTGCAGTCGGATCCGGCTCTGTCGGAGAACGATGTAAAGTAATCCTGAGGACCTGATCTTTGACATCGTATCCGTACTTGCTGTCGTTGAGCAGGGCTACGCCGTAGTTTCCCTCGGATACATCTACCCATTTTTGTGCGGGGTTCTCAAAATGAGCAACATCCTGAGGCGTATTCCAATGAGAAGGACGGTCAATATTCCCAAACGGAATCTCGTAGGTGGCGTACCGAGAGCGCACATTGACAGGAAATGCCGCTTTGAGTAATACCTGATGCTGATGCCAGTCCAGTTCGGTGCGAAAATCAATGCGGGGGGTATGGTGGTAGAGAGAAAGGCGCTGAATGACCACCGATTGAGCGAACGCCCACTTTAAACGCAGCGTACCACGAAGGGGACCGCTTTCCTCGACAACGGCTTCAATCAGGTTATTCAGTACACGCATTTTATCCTGATAGAAGACATCGATCTCCCAGGCTTCCCCGGTCAGAGGACGATCTTCGAAGATCTGCAAGACATTTCCCAATTCACCGGGCAATAGAACCTCGCGCTGATTTTGTTTATCGAACAAAGACGTGATTTGCCCGCTGGAATTCAGTTTGATCTGCCAGAAAGCATTTTCAAGGAAAGTTGGAGTGACGATGATCTCGGAATGGGGGACTGGATCGCACGTCATCCATGGGAAAAAGCGGTATCCCAGTGAAGGAACCCGTCCCACCTCGAACAACCTGCGCTTCTCTCCGTTGGAAATCACGGTCTGACACAAAAGCGGGTTGCCATCTTCCCCTTTCAGGCACTTGTTTTCCAGATCCGGCGACCAGGCTACATCCACGATTCCGGTACATTCCCATCCCAGAGGATTAAATACGATCATCCCCTCTTCAGGAGTTTGAATTTGTTCCATCAATTGACGTTGTGCATCGTCACGACAGGCATTCCCGATTTCTATTGCGGTGTCAAAATCTTTGAGCGCATCGGCAATCACTTCAGGGATGGATGTGCCCGGTAAAATATCATGAAACTGGTTATGTAAGATCCGTTCCCATCCTTGTCTTAAGGCAGTGTCCGGATAACGGGTTGAGGATGTCAAAATATCGGCTAAAGAGCAAACCCATTCGGCATTGTGAAAGACCATCTCAGATTTTCGATTGGCTTGCTTAATTCGGGCTTGCGAGGTGTAAACGCCATGCGTACCCTCCTGATACAGTTCTCCATCCCAAACGGGCACATTTTTCCCTTGAAGTCTTTTTGAAAGGTTTTCAAAATAAGGTTCTACTTTCCCGATGTGAACCCGGGCATGCCCCGGAAGATTTGCCTGAGCCCGAATGGATTCGAGCATTTCCCGGGTGGGACCTCCCCCTCCATCTCCCCAACCGAAAGGCATCAACAGTTCCGAGTTAAGATCCTTTTGACGATAGTGTTCCCAAGCCACTTTGACATCATAGGGAGCAATCAAGCCATTGTAGTTGTAATGATTTTTAATCGTTTCGCCGGGCGCCGTGAAGAAAGTAACCAGAACCTGCGAACCATCAATGCCTTTCCAATAAAACGTGTCGTAAGGAAAGCGTCCAAACTTGCTCCAGTGAATGGACGAAGAAGCAAAATACTTCAACCCGCTCAGTTTCATCAACTGTGGAATGGTGGCAGAGAAGCCGAACGTATCGGGCATCCAGAGTACCGTGCAATCGTGCTGGAAATGTTCACGAATGAAGCGCTTTCCGAACAGAATCTGCCGCACCAGCGACTCACCTCCGGGCAGGTTGGTATCACACTCAACCCATGTCCCGCCGGTCACCTCCCACTGCCCCATGGCTACTTTTTCTCGAATTCGTTCAAAAAGGGCAGGATCATCCTGCTGGATAAACCGATACAACTGCGGAGAGGAATGTAAATAACGGAATTCGGGATACTGCCGCATCAAATGCAACATGGTCGAGAAAGTGCGCCGGGCTTTTTCGCGGGTGTGATGGCTACGCCAAAGCCATGCCATATCAATATGAGAATGACCAATCGCATTGACCGAGTAAGACAGTCCATCTCCTTGTAACTGCGCCAGGCGGTCGGTTAAGCACTGATAAGCATCGGCAACGGATTGATAGAACTCCGGTGTGCGAGGTTGAATGAAATCCACCCGGGTAAGAGCCTGGTTCAACGCGTCCACCAAAGCCACCCGCACAACGCTGGATTCATCCATCTGTTTGACCGCTTTCGCCAGAGTATCTGCCAGATAATAGAACTTTTCTGTAACCTCATCCACCCAGATCAATTTCGCCTCTTTGAAACGACGCTGAGGAGGAACGCGCAAGACACCGCTCCACGCTCTCAACGCAACCGTAATTTCTTCCTGATGGGCAAATTCAGGAGGAAGCCATGCTTCCTCATGCCAAATATCTATGGCTTGCAAGGGAACGCCATTCACATACAGTTGCGTTTCGGCAGTAGAACCGTAACCATCCCGTGGACCAACGAGAAAACGGAGAACCAGTTTATGGTCGCGCCACGTGGAAGGAATGGGCACTTTTGCCCGAAACCAGGCAATGCGATCATACCCTCCCCATAAACTTCCCACGTGGAAATCCTGCCAGTGCGTGTCATCATAGTCGGGCGCTTCTGCTCCCTGGCAATCTCCATCGTAGAATTTAAACCGAGGGATTTCCAGGGTCTGGAAATAGATATGGGAACGCACTTCCTCCAGCAATTTTTGAACTTTTTCTACTGTGAAAAACAAAGTACACCTCCGAATGGGTTGCGTTGGAATGACTACTTTATTTCTTATGATGAAACATCGGAGAAAAATTCTTCCTCCAGCATGGCACACAATGTGTGATACACGGGTAAGTGTCTTTCCTGGATTTCCGAAGTCGAATTCCCCGGAACGCGGATCACCACATCACACAGATTGACCAGTTTTCCACCCGAAGGACCTGTCATACCGATGGTATGCAGTCCCAGCGCCCGTGCCGTCTGAAGCGCATACAACACATTCCGGGCATTTCCCGAAGTACTGATTCCCAGGAGCACATCTCCCGGTCTGCCATAACCCAGCACCTGCTGAGCAAATACCAGTTGCGGGTCCACATCGTTAGCAAAAGCGGAAATCAAGGCATGCTGGCTCACCAGCGAAATCGCCGGTAAAGCCCCCTGTAAACCCTGCGCCAGAACTTTGCCTTCATCCGGCTGATTTTGATAGAGTTTTTCCTGAAGGGATGGCGGAAGAGGGCGCTTCATTCGAAAGCCCTTCATTAACTCTCCAACGATATGCTCTGCATCTGCGGCACTTCCACCATTCCCACACACCAGTAATTTTCCTCCTTTCTGGAAACATTCTCGGAGCACATGAAACGCCGAAAGGATTTCTTGCCTACATCCTTCCAAATCCGGATAGGCAGTTAACAATTGAAGCAACAGATCCATAGTTTCCTCTCAATCTTTTACCTAAAACCCAAAAACCTGCGCGCGGCGAAGGTCAGCAGCCTTTCAAATGATCAAGCGCATCCTTAAAAAACTGCGCATCTCCAAAACTTCCAGACTTGAGCACCAGGAAACGAGGAGGGTCGGACAGCGAAAGACATGAAGGCAGTCCGGGCTGAATTTCTTTCCAGAGATACATCCCTCTGATTCCCAACCGAGCACAGATTGCGGCGGAAGTCTCGCCGCCAGCGATTATCAGGCGATTTTGCCGTGTCTGATCCAGAACCTGCCAGGAAATTTCAGCCAGCACATCGGAGATTAAAAAAGCCGCCTTTTTTTCATCGAGACCGAATGTTTTCCCTTGCCTTCGGAAGGCTTCTATCTGATCAGGCTGATTGGGCGAATGCAAAACGACATCCTTGCCTGCCTGAAGGATGGACACCATCTCTCGTACCAGACGCCGAATTTCCCGTTGCCTGCCAGGTTCATCGAACAATTGAAGAGCATCCAGGCAGAGAACGGGAACGCCCTGAGTTTTCAGGAATTCAATTTGTTGCCTGGTTTGAGGCATCAAACTGCCAACAAAAATGGGGATTCCTACATTCTGCAAAAACGGCAGCGATGGAGACGAGCGAGGTTGAGGAAGGATCTTCCAAACCACAGGGAGTTCCTCGCCAATTGCCGAACTACCACACAAGACCATCTCATCCGAAACCGCACGGGCGATTGTCTGAAGAGCGTATTGATCGGGAACATCCAGAATCAGATAGTGACAGGATTGGCGCATCTCATGGATTTTCTGGCGGAGCACTTCATCCCCCTGTCTAATCACATCCTGATAAAGAGCCGCCACTTTTCGACGGGTTTGCGCTTGAAGAATTTCCACCAGATTGGAACACCGCATGGGATGAATGGGATCATTGCGAAACTCGGACTCTTCCAACTTGACGCCATGAACGTAGTGGATGCCCTGGATGGTTGTGCGCCCGTTTTTCGGAAATCCAAGGATCACCACAGCGAATTCCACGCCGAGGGCATCCAGCATTGCATCAAATTCAACGCCTACGTTCCCTCGAAAAACCGAACAGGTTTTCTTAAAATACTGTCGGAAACCAGCGGACTGAAGTTTTTGGGTGGCGGTAAAAACCTTTTGATACGCCACTTCAGGCGAATCCAGACGGGAATGGGTGTTCAAGATCAGCACATTGGGCACGGGATCAGGGATTGGCTCGGCATAATCCAATACGCAGACATTCATACCCGCTTTTGCAAACATGATCCCAATATCATTCGAACCCGTCAGATCATCGGCAACTATCCCCATGCGCATCTCACGCACTCCACTGGCGAGGTTTGCGGTAACCCGAGCGGGTCAGGAAATCGGTAACGGTATCGGCATTAAGCGGCTGGATCTCCAGTCCAGCACTTCTCGCCATAATCACCATTCGACAAGCCACTTCCAGTGTTTGAAGTGCCATCAGAGCCTCCTGTAAGGAGACATCGAAAACCAAAACTCCATGATTCTCGAGCAGTAAAACATTTGCCTGAAGCGCTTTTTCTCTGACCGCTTCGCCCAGTTCTTTGGAACCAGGATGATAGTAAGGAATGCGAACAACTCGTTCCAGGTAGTACATGGCTTCTACAAACCAGTTGTTCGGCACATCCAGGGTTGAGCAAGAAAGTAAAGTCGCGTAGAAAGGAGAAGCATGGATCACCGCCTGGATTTCGGGACGCATTTCGTAAACCGCACGATGCATCGGCATTTCTTTAGAAGGTTTTCCCTGCGAAAGAATTGCACCTTCGACATCACAGAGCACAAAATCTTGCTCCGAAAGTTGCCCCAATCGGGTACCGCTGGCGGTAATCAGGAAGCGGCGGTCTCCTAAACGGACACTCATATTGCCTGCATTTCCCCAGGTTAACTGGTGCTGGAAAAGAAATTGCCCAGCCTGCCGTAAATCCATGGAAGCATTTTGGTACGCTACGTTTTCCATCATTACCCCTTTTATTTATCGAAGAGAACCTGCGGTTAAGCGCTCGCCATCCTACCAACCACGAGCCGGTTCGTATTCCAGCCACGAATAGAGAGCAAACGCTGGTGCGCCGGCACATCCTTCCAGTGTGCCTTTACGCGAAGGGTTTCCCGTGGGAATAAACAGCGATAATTTTGATCCAGCCAAACCCATCCGGGCGCCCCAGGGATACGCTCCTCTTCCAGCCAGAGGAACAGGGCTGAATACTGCCCATGATTGGTCACATTTAATGTCCATGTATCACCGTCTTCCTCCCAATCCACCTCAATGTGGGTTGATGGAACATGAAGCAGAGGGATCAGGTCATTCGTACGAGTAAACACATAGCGGTTCTCCGAGAGCAATTGATTGCCATTCCACAACTTCAAATCGAAGAAGAATACCTGCCCCACATGGAGCATAGGACAATGGAATCTGGCTAATGGGTGGGCGCGATCTGCCTCCATCGAGACCACACAGGTAGTCGATTCGAACTCCTCGCCATTTCCCCCTATCAAACTCATTTGCAGGTTTAACCCTTCTAAGGCACTGTAAAGCGAATTGCATCCCCAAACCTCAGCCATAAATTCCTCCTGCCCGCCCAAAGCAATGGCTGGAATTTTTGCCGAAACGTGGACAGGTTCATAAGCCATAGCCACCGCATAATAGGCTGGTTTGGGGTTGCCAAAATAATCCACCGCCGAAGTGCAGGCAGCCATAGGGTATGGTTCATTAAACTGCCATGGAATCGTTCCGCTATTGTGATACTTCCTGCGGCAATCCGCTTCTACTGCATACCGAAGCCCATCAAATTGAATCAATTGAGTGGCGCGTACATAAGAATCGATATCTGGTAATACCCCAAAAACCTTATCCCAAACTTTGCGGCGAACCCACCAGGCACCTAAATGCCGCCAGTAGGGGTTGATGTCCAGATCTACGGGCATTTGACGATTTGCAGGCAAAATCACATTGAGGGTTTTAAGATTGGTGATTGCCTCCACCCCAAATTCGCTATGGAACAGGGAACTGCCCCGATTATATAAAGTGTACTGCTCAACAACCCCCTGATATTCCCAGGGTCCATGCACATCATGAAGTGCGGCTGGATCTTTCTCCAAATTTTCCAGCGAATTCCCAAATACTGGACCTGAAGGAGAAGTAGGAAGCCATAACCGATCGGGGTCAAGCGTATTCACTACTTTCTTCAATGCACTCAAAACGGGATGAGAGTCGTCCAGTGGACGTCCTTCATCATCTTGCAGTTCATTTCCCCCACACCATAACACCAATGCAGGATGATTGCGTTTTTTCGGGATGATTTGTTCGGCTTCTTTCACTAAAAATTCGACGAAATCGGCTGAAGAGGAGGGCTGGTTATCTATGCCCGAACTGGATTGAATAAATTCCTGCCAAACCATGATTCCCAAGCGGTCGCACAGGTTATAAAACGCTTCTTTTTCGATAAGCCCGCCTCCCCAGACGCGCAACAAATTCACATGAGCCTGTTTTGCCAGCAAAAGTAAGCGCTCTAGTTTTTCAGGTTGCGGCACACCATACAACAAATCTATGGGGACCCAGTTCCATCCTTTGATGTAAACCTTCCTGCCGTTGACTTGAAAAGTATAGGGCAGGGCATCGGGACTGGCTTCTTCATTGGGCACCAGCGTAATTTTCCGAATTCCAAATGGGACCGTCTGCTGATCCGACAAAACATCGTCACCATAGAGGACAACCTGAACCTCATAAAGGTCCTGCCAGGGAGACGCCTCTTCCTCTGTCGGGACACATCCGTTGGGCAACCATAAATGAGGATGATCAATATGCATCCGAAGGTCAAAAGACTGACGGCATTGCTTCATGGGAAGCCGCGCTGAGGCAGTGGTGACCGTTTCTCCATTCCACAGAATTTTTGCTTCCAGAGTGACTTCTTGAGGAGCAAGAGCATCTACCTCGCCAGTGAGGATGACTTCAGCCTGGGTGAAATGATCGTCCAAAATGGGTCGAACAAACAGATTTTCAAGGCGCGCAGGACCAGATACTTTCAAGTACACATCATCCCAAATCCCCAGATGAACAAGACGAGGACAGAAATCCCACCAATAGGTCATTCGGCTTTTATGTGTCCTTACCAGGCTGGTGCGTCCCACCTGAGGTTGCTCCTGGGGGGCAGGTTCGATGACAACACTCAGCACATTTTCCCCGTCAAAATGGATCAAGGCAGTTACATCGATGTCGATGGGGGTAAACATGCCCGTGTGTTTGCCCAGAAATTCCCCATTCAAAAATATTCGGGATTCATAATCCACGCCATCAAAATGCAGGTGAATTCGTTTGCCCTCAAAGGTTTTATCCACCTGAAAAAATTTTTTATAAACCCACGTCCGTTGAGAAACCCATTCACATGACAATGTGTTTTGTTCAACATAGGGATTGGGAATATCTCCTGAACGCCAGAGATCATAAACAGGTGTCCCTGGGACACTCCCCGCTCTCCACCCACGCGTATCGAGGGTGTTGGGCATATGCGACTGACGCCAGAGCCAGTCTTCGCCGTAAAACTCCTTGATCTTCCAATCTGTGCCATTAAGCGAAATCCTCTGTTCCATTTTTCTTTACTCCCATTCCAGTAAATTGACTTCTTTCACGGGGAGTGCAGGATCACGCGGCACCCAAAATGTCTTAATCTCACCTGGAGCAAAACTTGCCTGGATTGTCCGCCCCCATTTAGGCAACTCAATCCTTCCCTGAGTTGCCCAGCCATTGGTCTCGTAGGCACGCACAATAAAGGCTTGACCATCTTCAGCATGTTTGAGCACGGTCACCATGATATTGTCAGGTTCGGCGAGAAGGAACGAATCGGATAAAGGGAGCATCCCTTCGGGGTGGAACGTGGCAAATAGAGCAAACGGGCGCTGGTTGAGAGCCTGCGCCTGGCGAACTACTCTGGCTTCCTCCCAACTGCCTTCATGAGGGAGCATGGTATAGTTGAACTCCTGGATTCCCTGATCAATGTAGGTATACACCTTTTCCGATTTCAACTCAGCGGGAATATGATGAGCGTAAGCCGGACTGCGGAGGATGGTTAACCCGATATCTCGCACATTCACATCCAGACTGTACTTTCCATCATTTAATAGACTGAACCCATATGGGATTTCTCGATCCCGTGAAATCCCAGAGATATCCACCCAACTCTGTACCGGATATTCATCCCCATTGGCGTAGTGTTCAATATGCCCATAGGGGGTTTCACGGGTAATTTTCATAAACTTGACGTTCACTGGAAAGCGCAGTTTCAGCATCTTGTTCTGCTCACGCCAATCTACCACCCCATGGACATCAATTTGATGGCGATGAGGATAAACGCTGAAATCCTGTATCAGTGTGGAATGCTGATACCTGCTGATTACCCGAATTACCGATTTGACGGGTCCATGTTCTACAAGCCGAACCGATTCCGCCCGGAAAGTTCCGCAAACATCATCCCATCGGAACGTATTATGTCCCCACGTATCAGAAGGATCATTCAATACAAGGGGAGTTGCGGCAGGACCAGAAAACACTTCTACGGATGCCCATTTATCTCGCAGGCTGAGAATACAACCGGTTTGTGGATCAAATTCCAGGCGGAAGCGCTCCGTCTCAATCCACTGATCCGAGGCTTTTACAACCGCAGAAGTCTGCAACATCTGCTTTTGTTTTTCTTCGAGGTTCGAAGGGATGTTGTTGGAATGAATCCAGTATGTTCGATAGCCCAACGGAGGAAGGTCCACCGGGAAGCACAGACGCACTCGATTGGTTACCGTATGCGATTGCACAAACTGAAGAGGTACAATCTCGCCATCTGCTTCGCACATCACAGCATTTGCCGGCAGTGGGCGCGATTCGATCTCCACTACATCATTCAACCGCCAGGTATGGGGATTAAAGACCACAAGAGGTATCACATCTTCGTTCTTTGGAATGGCAATGTTCCAGACAAAAAATTGCAAAGCAAGATTTAAATTGCGATCCGCAATCGAAATGGCTTCGCCCAATCCATTTCGTGCATCCTCATAGGCTTCGGGCAGTGATGTGCCCGCCAGCACATCGTGAAATTGATTGAAGAGCACCTGTTTCCATGCATGGGTGAAACTGGCAGGATAGGGTGGTCCCCCCATCCAGTTCGCCAGAGAACACCATTTCTCAGAAGCAAGCAGGCGATGTTCTGCCATACGGTTCCACCGCTTGATTCCAGAATGCGCCGAGTAGCAACCACTGGCATGGTTTTGAAGTTCATCCCGAATCACGGGCAAATTCCACTGTTTTTCTTTTACATGCTGAAAGAAAATACCGGGAGAGGAACACACTACCTGATAGGGAATCCCGGCATCCTCGTTCAATCGATGGATGCTTTCGATATTTTGAATGGTCGGACCACCGCCATGGTTTCCAACCCCGTAAAAGCACATAAATTCATCCAGGGGCTCTTTCATTTCGCCCGCACAGCGTTGAATATGATGATCAAGTTCCTTTCCCCAGGAAAGATATTCAAACGGGATTCGGAATGCCAGCACTCTGGAACCATCTCCGGTTTCCCACCAGAACAAACGCGCAGGTAATGACTTTTCATGCGGCATAGGGCGCAGGAAAACGTAATGCTCGATACCGCTCTTCAACAAGATTTGGGGAAGGGTGTTGCTGTGTCCAAAACTATCAATATTGAAGCCTGTAGTGGCAATTTTTCCAAATTTTTCAAAGAAGTAACGTTGCGCATACAAGCCGTGACGAACAAAAGACTCCCCTGCGGGGATATTGCAATCGGGTTCCACCCACCACCCGCCTACAATTTCCCACCGCCCTTCGGCTACACGCTGTTGAATTTCCCTGAACATTTCCGGGTCTGATTGTTCTACCCACTCATAGAATGCGGCAGAACTGGCTACAAACATGAAATCCGGATATTCCTTCATACGATCCAGGGCAGAACGAAACGTGGCTTTTACTTCATGAAAACCTTCTTGCCATGTCCATAACCAAACCGGGTCAATATGAGCGTTCCCAATCATGTGTAAAATTTTCTTCTTCATGTCTCCCTCGTTTTTTCCATGTTCAAATCAACAGTCCCTCAACCAGATTCCTCTGGTTGCCCAATTTCACCGCGCCCACATTCCCATTTATCCATCATCCACTCATGTCAGACGGCGAAACCTGCGATATTTAAGAAATTTTTGGCTTAACCGTGATGAATGCTTCGGCTTGTTGTCCCAAAGGTTTACCGTCAACCGTTAAATCCACCGCAATGCGTTCGCGGTAGACATTCAGGGCTTCAGGTAAAACCACTTGGAACCGGATATGCTCCTGATCTCTCACTTGAACAGTCTGGATTTCTTCTATTACTTTCCAGCCTTCGGGCACGACCAATCGCAGGGTCACTTCCACTGGCTCAAAGGAGGGAATGATCTCTACGTCTACCGGAATAGAATCGCCTGCCCATGCTTCTATCTGATACGGATGAATACTCACCCTGAATCCTTCCGGGCTCCACTCTTCCGGAGCAGGCAATAAATCCTTTTGTAAATTTTCCAGCCATTCTGCCCTCTCAACCAATCCGTCAAGGTATTGGGGGGTAACCCATAATGGCTGCCAGTGTCCGGGTAAGATCAGGTCTGGACGCAGACGGCGGTAGAGATGAGCCGAAGTGGTATAGTCTCCAATTCTGTATTCTCCCATGTACACATAATTCCACTTCGCCCCATCATCCCCCTGATACTGGTCACCTGTAACCAGCACCCTGTAACCATCCACCTCAAAAGCAATTGCTACCGCATATCGAGTATGCCCTGGAAGGGGGTACAGCGTGATTGAATATTCCTCCCATGGAATGGGTTGTTCGAGGGGGATTCGCTGATCCACCGGGATGGGATCGTACCAAAGACATGGGAGATTATGCGCCGCAGGGTTTTCCAATACATCGGCAAAGTTTTCCGCACCCCAAACCCGAGTACCCTCCACCGCCCGCAACACATTAATTCCTGCCACATGGTCATCATGGGGATGCGTGGGTATGACAACATCAATGGTTTGGATTCCAAACTGGCGTTTAAGCACAGGGATGGTATAAAGCCACGGTCTTCGGGAAGCACGATCGCTACCGGCAGGTAAACCGGTGACGAAGTCGTAACCGAAGTCGAAGAACAGGGCTTTTTTGGTTTCTGAAAGTAATACATATGTCTTTGCCAGGCTTGCACGATGTTCTAAAAGATGAGGCGTAATCGGTTGATAAGGATTTTCGCGCAGGAGAAATAATCGGGGGTTTTCTCCCCTTGCCCGGAGCAAAGCCCATAAACGTTCTACAACTTGATCCACGGCTCCGGCAGGATTTAGAATTGGATCCCCATGGGATGGGTATAAAACGGCAGGGCACCTCTCTTTTAAGTCCAGCAAAGAAGCAATCGTGGCTGGCACGCCTTCAGCGCCGTTGTAAGTCCATTGAGTGGCAGATAAACTCCAGAGTTTTCCGGGGGCAAAAATCAAATCGCCGGTGAATGCCACAGGTTTGCCATCTACTTCCACCCATATCGAAATAGAACCGGGGGTATGCCCTGGGGTCGGGAGGATGGTCATCTCAAACCCGGCAAAATGGTAATGCCCGTAATCCATCAATGTTCCGGCAACAGGGATTGAAGAGAGGAGAGAGAAGCGATCCTGTCGAGGGTTGTAGTTGTTGAAAATTTCTCGTCTTAACCAATGCTCGTCTACCCGATGAAACAGGTCTTGTTCTGTGTGAGGAACCCATACCGGAATTCCCGCTCGGACAGCGCGCGGCAACCCCTGCCCCTGATCGCGGTGATGGTGTGTCATCAGGATAGCCGAAACATGCCTGATCCCAATCTGATTCAAGAAATCAAGGATCCTACCGCTGCCAAAGTCTATTAAAACGGCTTGATCTTCATGCTTGAGCAGATAAACAACGCATGTATCCCGAAAACGGAAAAGAGAAGGAGAAAGGGCTTCCAGATAATCGGTCATAAGGCTTGTTTGATCTTTAAATCTCCCCTGCACTCCGGTTGGCAAGGCACAGGCTTGAGAGTTCTCCCACAATCGCAGGTTTACCCCCCTGCCATCCCCTGACTGCCCAGATAACGACAAATCTTTTCGCGCACCACCGCTTCCACCGCCTGTTGCGCCCGGGTCAAGTCGTTCACCGAAAGGGACGACATTTCCGAATCGGTCAGCGGCGTTTCTCTTCCCAATGCTTTCAGCGCTGCCAGTTCAAGATCAGTAGCAAAATTGACCTTGCTGACCCCTCCACCGGGCAAATGAATGGCGCTTTGAAGAACCGAAACAGGTAAACCGGAACCACCATGAAGAACCAGATGAACAGAGGTCATGGCACGTATCTGTCGAAGGCGTTCCAGATCAATCGTTGGGGTATGGGATCGATACACGCCATGCACTGTTCCAACCGAGACGGCTAGAGCGTCCACTTGCGTTTGAAGGACAAAATACTGAGCCTCATCGGGTAATGTATAGGAGGCTTCCTGATCATCGGTTTCGATTTGATCAGCAGAAAAGATGCGTCCCAATTCCGCTTCTACCGAAACCCCATGCTGATGGGCAAATTCAACCACTTCCCTCGTAATCGCAATGTTTTCTTCCAGATTTTTATCGGAAGCATCTATCATTACCGATGTGAAGCCTGCCTCGATGGCTTCTTGAATTAAGGGAAACTGCCGGGTATGATCCAGATGAAGGACAACAGGAACAGTAAGGTTTTCCTCCTCAATGACTCGGAAAAACGTCGAAGCGAATTGACGCGGTGTTATCTGCGAACGGGTTAATTCTTTCTGGGAGATTTGGACGATAAGCGGTGAGGATAAAGCCTGGGCTGCCCGCACCACTGGAGAAATCATCCCGGTATAGCGAGGAGAAAAAGCCCCAACCGCATACCCCGCCTGTTCCGCACGAGGAAGCAACTCTCGAAGGGTCTCTAATCTTCTTTTAGTAGCCATTGTTCCCTATCTTTTTGTCTGAAAATGGGGTGTATCTACGCAATACATCCTGAAACAACAAAAACCCGTTTTCGAAAAGATCATTGTAAATGCGGTGGCGAGATGGATCCGGGAAGAACTCTTCAACCGGAGGCTGAAGAGTAGAGGAGAGCGCATCTTGCTCATCCCGGTAAATGCCACATCCAATTCCAGCAGCCAGTGCAGCACCCTGTAAGGTTGCCTCTGATTGAGACGAAACCCTTATTCGACACCCGAAGATATCGGCTTTTATTTGCAACCACGTACGATATCGTGAGCCACCGCCAGCCACAATCAAATCCGAAATGGTTTGTCCCGTCATTTTCTCCCCCGCCCGACGGATATATTCCATTTCGAATCCCACCCCTTCCAAAACAGATTTTAGAAGGTCTTTGGTTCCATGGGAAAGATCCAACCCGATAAAAGCCCCCCTCACTTCAGAATTCATATGCGGGGAACCGCTTCCCAACAGGTAAGGGAAAAACAAAATTCGAGTAGGTTCCGGGGAGGCTAAACGAAGCAAATCGTCCAGTTCATCATAGGAGATGGGGACACCGCCGGGAAGCCCTCGCAACCATTCAATCGCACCTCCCGAGGTAGAGAGCCCACCCATCCAGTATCCTCTCCCTTTCGCTACATGACAGCCATACTGAAGTCCAATCTGAAAATCTTTTTCGGTCAAAGGGCGCTCTTTCAGAGTGCCAATGAGCGCTTCGGCGGTCCCCATGGAATCGAATACAATTCCTGGCTCAATGGCTCCAACTGCCAGCGCCGCACAAACGTGATCATGTCCACACACAGCCACAGGAATACCAGCAGGCAATTCAAACGTTTTGCCGGTGGTTTTTCCAACAATTGTCCCACCGGGATAAGCCGGAGGGAATAATTCTGGTCGGAGATCCCATTCTTTCAGCCAATCTCGATCCCATTCCTTGTGATCTACCCGAAAGGCAAGGGTACGACAGGCGAGTGAATAATCTGTCGCCTTGACTCCCGTCATCTGGTATAGAATGTAATCTGCAGCCGAAAGCCAGATTGCGTTCTTTGCAATTTGGGGCTCAAATTGACGCAGCCATAAAATTTTAGAAAGACTGCATTTGAAATTGGGCATCAAGCCAAATTTCTCATATAATTCCAGAGAATCCGCACTTTTGGCGATTAAATCCGCCTGGGGATGAGAACTGGAATCGAACCAGGGAATCAATGGAGAGCGAGGCTCTCCTGTCGTACAATCCACCAGTATTCCGGTCTCAGCCATACTGGCTATGCCAATGGCGGCAATGCTCGACTGTTTATCTCCGGTTACGTCCCGAATAACATCTCGGACAGTTTGCAGAACTTCATTTGAATTAAAATAATACCCGCCTTGTTGGTTCTTATATGGGTTCATGGGCTTGCTCGAAATGGCAAGCGAATCTCCATTCAAAGAAAACAACCCTGCCTTGCAATGCGTTGTACCAATATCAATCGCCAGTAAACTCATATCTGATGGGTGCCTCTTCAATGCCGGGTTATAAGATTGTGTGACTGACATCCCGCACGCGCTCCATTCCTAATTTTGGACTGGTAAGACACTTCTCTTGTAAATCGAAGGGCAATCGGGAAACCGCTTCAGACATAGAGACCTGGGCTAATACGATCACATCCGTCTTATGGCTTATCGATTCAATCGCCTGCGCTACCATCACATCATGCGCTGTACGGTCTCCTTCTGAAAGTTTCTGGAAAGCATTCTCCACCAACACCGGATAGATTTCCACACTTTGCCTGCCGGATTTCTGCGCTTCTCTCTGCACCAGCCGCGTAGTCGGATGAAGCGTGGTCGGTACGGTGGCTACAATTCCGATACGCGTTCCTCTTCTAACCGCCTCTTCCGCCATGGGGGCATCAATGCGGAGCACAGGGACACTCACAACCGTCTGTAATTTCTCTGCCAGTTCGCCAATGGATGAACACGCCAGCACAATGATTGATGCGCCTGCCTGCTCGGCAAAGCGGGCATACGCCGTCATGCGCTCTTCAACTCCGGAGATTTCTCCTCCATGATGGAGCAGGTAAGGGAGGATTGAGTCATCTAAAATATTGATCACCTGAACCTCTGGCATCAACTCTTTTGCCAGTTGCCTTAAGAGGTTCACGGTCACCACTGTGGTGTGAAGAATTCCCAAACTCTTCATGTTATGCTCCTTCCAAAGATAAAACCGTACCCGTTTTTCGCCCAAGAGGGAGTGATAGAGTGGGAGACGCGGTGAAATCGAACGGTCGTACTTCGCCAGTTAACATGTCTCGGGCTGTTCCATGTTTCACAGAACAACAGCGAGCGTCTAATCGGAGCATGGCTGTTTTCTCTTCGTTCCCTGCATTAACTGCGATGATGTAATGATGGACTCCTCTTTGAAATAGCGCTGTTAACACACCCGAGGTTTGCGATTGGACCGGAATGGGAATCTGGAAGAAATGATGGACCCCATTCAACAATTCCGCCGAAGGCGCCAGACCGAGCATCGTGACCCGTCCGGCTCCATATCTCTGTGTATATCCAATCGTGTATTTTTCGCCGGTTTGAAGGTTCCACTGTAAAGATAATTCTTCGGCTGGGAGGTCCTTCATCTGAAGCCGTTCTGCTTGAATGGGTTCTCCTGGTACAGAAGAAAAGTGATAACACCATGGGCTTGTCACGGTTAATCCCCACGACAGCCTGAGCGGCATCTCCATCAAACCATTCACCACACCATCCGGATGCGGAATATTCAGCAGATTGCAGGGTAACAAGGTCTCATCTAAATACGGGAAAACGCCCAATAATACCAGATGCCCACCACGCTCAACGTAATGAGCCAGGCGCTGTTGTGCTTTGGCTGGCAACCAGTTTCCACCCGAGTAGAAAAGAATAGGAAGAGAGCATTCCGCTTCGCCTTCCAGGTCGAAAAATTCGTAATCAATATCTGCATCGTAAAAGGCTTGCAACAGGGCTTGTCCTGGTCGTTCCGATGCCCGTTGTGAAGGAGAAAATGTCACTGCCGATGAAACTACTTTGGATAAAGTGGTGGGGTCCAACCGCTCATACAAATCCACAATCTGAGAGAACTCTTTATAAAGGTTTGGGCGGGTGTAACCCCGCTCATTAATCGGACTCTGGTACCAGTTATCGCGATTGACCAGCATATACCAGTTCCATCCAGCGGCGCCAGCCATCAAGGCAGAAAGCCCCATCAAGCGATAGTGATTTGGAGGAAGAGCGCCCACATCGGGAAGCCAATCGTGCCAAATGCCGGCTTCGAATTCCGGAATATACGGTAAGCGTGAATAGGTACGCGTATATCGAACGGCTTCCAAAAAATTACGATGCTCCACTGGACGTTGATTAAACTCAACGGAAGGGTAAATATCCGGACCAACCAGATCGGCAATTGTTTCGAGGGCTCCCCACTGCTGGGTTCCCACTCCACTGTAGGTATTTAAGACAATGGGAACATCTACACCCAATTCTCGATAGGTGTTGACTGCCCAGGCCGCGACACGATTCACATAATCATGCTGAAAACGCACAAAGTCGAGGTATCGCGCCATAAGGACGGGATCGTTGACAAACATCCTGCTGACAGCGCGGGCTTCCTCAAAAGTCTGATATTGGGCACGCCACGCTTCATTCAGCAACTGAATATCGCCATATTTCTGACGAAGAAATTCCTGGAATAATCCGGGTTGTTTCCCCAACCCCAGCGATTCCGTATACCAGTGAGGCCAGAGGTCAATTTCGTTATCTGCCTGCCATAAGAGAATATTTCCTCCTTGCGAAGCCAGATAAGAGCGGGTGACTTCAACCACTGCCTGCATGTACGTCCGGGCTTCGTCCTGGAAGGTTGGGTGAAGACGATGAAACCGGGCTACGCGGTCAGGGACCCCACCGTTTCGCCATTCACTATAAATATAGGGACCGGGGCGTAAAAACACCCACAATCCCTGCTCTTTGAGCAAGTCTAAAAATTGGATCAGGTTGCGCTGAGGTTTGGTTCTTCCCTGAAAATCGTACTTTCCAGGTGCAATTTCGTGAAACTCCCAGCAAACGTAGGTTGCCACCATGTTTAGACCCATTTCTTTTACACGCTTCAAGATAGGAAGCCACATATCCGGGTCTAAACGCCAGAAGTGCACCTCACCGCTTAAGGGGAAAACGGGGGTTTCATCCACCCATATCTTTTTTTCCCGAAGAAACACCTTCTTCACTGCAGTTCCTCCTCAACCTTGCCTTGCCACCTTTCCCACACCTCTCGAATTAACCGGTAATCCTCCTGGTCAAACATTTCACCCGTTGAATCGATCTGAGACACAAAGTACAGGGAAGGCACACCTAATTCCGGTTGAATTTGAAGATATTCCCTCCATGCTGCTTTATGAGGCATGGGCCAGTTATCCGTATCAATCAGGGCATCTGGACAGGCAATGCGAGCAACGCGGGCTCGATGCTCCATGGCTGGATTCACCGGTGCGCCTGTGTTGACATCATTCAATCGAATCATATCCACCACATCTGTAAAGTAAGGATGAGGGGTATGAGTAATGATCAGCGCATCGGGCTTTACTTTTTTGGCTTCGCTGTAAAGAATGCTCAGATAGGCTTTCATCAGTTCTACCCCCCATAAGGTACCGTAACCACGCAATCCGGAACCAGAAGGGATACGGGCAGTGAAATCGATCTTGAAGCCATCGGCATTGTACCCATCAGGAGAAAGCATCTCTCGCACTGAATCGCGCAAGCGCTGTTCAAAGCGTGGATGGGTTGGGTCAAAAGCGACCGGCACGCCAGACGAATTAATGATGCACTCTTCCTCAGGAAGCCCTTCCGGGTCCCAAGCCTTGAGCCAGAGCAGAACTTTCCGCCCCGCATAATGTTGATGGGAAGTAAATGCCGGCAAATCTTCCCATTTTTGAAGATCCACCTTATTTAATCCGTAAGCCGTCTGCCATTTATCATCTATGACCACAATGCCGGGGGAGATGCGATGTTGTTCGAGCCGATGGAGAAAGTCTTCATAGACTTCCTGACGGGCATAATCCTGTGGCTTTCCACCCTTTTGCGCCGCTAACGCACACTGGGCGCCCCAACCGCAGAAGATGGGAGTAAACCACCAGCGGGGCTTTTCCTGTTTTCTCACCAGCGGCACAAAGCCCTGCTCGTTTAACGCATGAACGTGCTTCTGCAAGGCTTTATAGGCATCGTCCGAGGCGAAGTCAAACCCAATGCCAGGTAAACGAAATGCCCCCTGAATCGGGGTATGTCCCTCGTAAGAAAGCGTTAAATAAAATGCAGAAGAACGACCATGATACATAAACTCGGTAAAGCGGTTCATTTGTGGAGGGGCTTCTACCCCCATCGATAGCCAACCACCTGGATACTCAAAAGCAAAGCAAAACGGAGGGGGGGTGAAAAACCAGTCCGCTTTCCCGGGGAGTGGAACACCCGTGAGATTGATGACGGCATCTTCCTCAGGAGCAAAATATATCTTCTCACTGCCGTTCGGCTCAGGGGTAAATCCACGCAGGAAAGACTGCCCTGACCAGAAAAAACCTGTACCCCACCGAATATGTCCAGAATAGTATCCTCCAAAATAGTGGGCTTCGGCTAGATGTCCCTCTCCAATCACTGCCACTTCATAAACCAGCCGGTGAGGAGTGCAACGAAATTGGATAATTTTCTTTTTCCACCACGAACTTTCTGCCTGCAAGGTAAATAGAACTTCATTTTCTGTCTCTACCGACTCCCAGGAACCGATTCGTGTGGTCTCATCCCGTCCTTCTAAAGGGTGGATGGAAGAAAGGAAAAACAATTCCGCCAAACGCTTCCCTTCAGGGCTCTCCAGAATGACAAAAGGACGATCTTCCGGGAAGGATAAACGATAGAATTGCGAAGTAAATTCCTTCAAGGTTTACTGCCCTCCCATACCTGTAAAAGTGATGCCTTCAATGAAGTACCGCTGGAAGAGGACAAAAACAATCAACACAGGAAGCATGACAACAAGGCTTGCCGCCATCAACCAGTTCCAGGCAGGCGCTCCACCTGCTGCTGCCTCGAATTGACGAAGACCCAGTTGAAGGGTGTAGAGGTGTTCGCTTTGTAAGTACAACAAAGGACCCATAAAATCTTGCCAGACACCGTTGAATGTAAAAATTGCTACCGTTGCCAATGCTGGTTTGCTCAACGGCAGAATAATGCTCCACCAAATGCGAATTTCGCTTGCTCCATCAATTTTTGCCGCTTCGGATAATTCCATGGGAATACCCCGCATAAACTGACGCAACAGGAAAATGTAAAAAGCGCTTCCCGTAAAGGATGGCACAATTAACGGCAAAAACGTGTTTGTCCAGACTCTAGAACCTTGAAAGCCAAAAGCAGGTAATTTCGCAAACAAAACAAACTGTGGGATCATCGTCACCACACCCGGGAGCATCATGGTAGCAAGGACGAGGGAGAAAAGCAAGTCTCTGCCCCGCCAACGCAACCGGGCGAAAGCGTAAGCCACAATTGAGGAGGAAATCACTTCTCCAATCACACAAGAAACCGTAATAATGACGGTGTTCAATGTCCATCGAGGCCACATGCCAAAACTGAAGGCATCGCGAAAGTTTTCCCAAGCCAGCCGTGTAGGAATCCAGTTTTTGTTTACCAATTCATACGGTTCTTTTAGAGAAGTGGAAAGCATCCATAGAAAAGGCACAATGAACAAAATGCTGATCCCGACCATCAGCGAGAAAGCCAGAAATCTTCTAATGCTCCACTTGCGCAAATTTTTCGTTAATTGAGTCCAAAGCGAGGTTCTTACAAATTTTTCTCCAGACACGCTCATACCCAACCCTTTCCCGTATCACTCACCGGTCTCATAAAACACCCATTTTTTCGATAATTTCAGTTGGATCAGCGTTACCAGTAAGATAATCAGGAAGAGGATCCATGCCATAGCCGAGGCATAGCCCATTTGCAATCCACCAATTCCTACCTTTCCAAACGCACGGTTGTAGAGGTATAGCACATAAAAGAGCATGGATTGTTTTGGCCCACCCAAAGCCGCATTAGGTCCGGAAAGGATCAGTGCAGTTGTAAAAATTTGAAACGCCGCAATGATTCCTGTGACAATTTGGAAGAAGATGGTCGGTGAAAGCAGAGGCAGGGTAATATACCGAACTTTGTTCCAACCGACCGCCCCGTCGATTTCTGCTGCTTCGTAAAGGGTTTTCGGAATTCCTTTGAGCCCGGCGAGATAGATCAGTACATTTCCGCCAATCCACCACATTCCCATGACAACCATACCGGGCTTTGTCCATTGAGGATCGGCAAACCATGCCGGCCCTTTTATTCCGAAGATTTGAAGCGCAGAGTTAAACAACCCATTGGGAGATAAAATCCACTGCCATAAAAAGATGGCTGCAATGCCAGAAAGGACATTCGGCAAGTAAATGACGGTACGGAAGAACTTTTCTCCCGGGATTCGCGCATTCAGTAAAACAGCCACTCCAATCGAAGCCAGCACCACCAAAGGCGTTTTTACGATGACCATCCAAAAAGTGTTCGCCAGAGATTTGTAAAAGAACGGATCCTCAAACAACAACGTTTTGTAGTTGTCCAGTCCGATCCAAACCGGCGGTTTGATAATGTTGTATTGGGTGAAACTGGTGTAAAGCGAGTAAAGCATGGGACCAGCGGTGAACAGCAGAAAACCAATAATCCATGGAGAGGCGAATAACCAGCCGGTTAGTTCTTCTTTAACCGCGGGACGAAGAATGGGACGACGTGTTGGGCGAAGTTCTTGTTTCATGCCAGCACTTTTCCAAAATTTGGGTGATAGCCAATCGCCGGCAAAGCGACCTGGCTATCACCCATTGATCCTGTCAGTTTTTATTTGATGGCATCCAAAACAGCCTGTTGGGCTTCATCCAATGCCTGTTGAGGAGAAAGTTCTCCAAGCCACACTCTCTCCCAGCGCTGATTTAACTGCTCAGTCCAGTTGGGATATTTCGGAACGTAAACCCCACCCGTGCTGACCGCCAGCGCATCATCCACCACCTGCCACAGAGGATTCGCTGAGAGGATGGGATCGCTTGCGGCAACCACATTGGTGGGTTGCGCCTGAGTATCTCGTGCCCAGGAAGCCTGAGCCTGTGCACCGGTAGCGCATTTGATGAATTCCCAAGCCGCATCCGGATTCTTGGCGCCTGTCGGGATGGACAGGGAGAAACCGCCACTCCAGGTTCCTGTTTCGGTGTTTGCAGGCAGCAAGGCAACACCCCATTCAGTCCTCGGCTTACTACCATCGGCAAGCGGAGTGGTTGGGCGGTAGAATTCCAGCTGGCTGTTATACCCAAAGATATCTACACGCATGGCAAGTTTTCCACTCATGAAGTTATCATTTGGGGGCGCGCCAAACTTGGCATTCCAGTCTTGCAGCGCCTGCCAGCCACCATATCGGTCGACCCATTTCTTAATCCACTCGACCACCTCAACCATCTTGGGGTTATTAATCTGTGGCGTTCCGTCAGGGGCGATCATATCGGCATCGTTGGTGTACTGCCAGATATCTACCCCTCGATTCCACAATGGGAAGAACGCAATGGTATCGTAGGTTCCATCGTCGTTCTTTTTATCCAGTTTGTCGGCATATTCCCATAATTCTTCCCAGGTTTGTGGGGGTCTTTCAGGGTCAAGCCCGGCTTGCTTGAAGAGGTTCTTGTTCCAGAACAGCACACTTACATCGGTTTCGTGTGGCAAGCCGTAAATTTCGCCATTATAGACCGTCTGATCCCACGCCCATCCATAGAACATGTCGCGGGTCACCCCATCACGCTCTGCATATTTTTGCAGGCTCATATAGATACCATCAGCGGCATCCTTTGGCAGGGTTGGACGATCCGAGACGATGACATCGGGCATTCCGGAACCTGCCGCCACGGCTGCAATGTTAGCCGTCCAGATATCTCCCCAGGGTTTGACCGTCTCTTTCACCTTGATATTCGGGAGTTTGGACTCGCATAATGCAATGACACGGCGAATGGCGTTGCGGCGAACAGGCGATGCCCAGAAGTGCCACATTTCGATTTCACCCGAAACCTCCGGGTTTAACTTGGGTTCCCCAGGAAGCGGCTCAGGCGTCACGACGACTTCTTTGATGACTTCAACTGTCTCAACAACTTTTTCTCCCGGCACCTCAACCGTTTGGACAACCACCTGTGGAGTGGGAGAACCACAGGCGCTCAGGAGAGTTGCCGCAATGAGCAAAACGGAGACAATGTACCAGATCACACTCCTCGAATTCTTCATTTCAATTACTCCTTCACATGGACAGTGGATAGCGCTCCAAACAGAGCATTTCAAATACAGGAAATTCTCTACGCAATTACCCCCCCTTAGGATCACCTCCTTTCACAACCGCAGATTGAGCACTGCGTCTCAATGTTTCCACTGGAAAAGAAAGAACATGGTTATAAATCGTGGCGATGGCTCCCATCAAACTGGCATCACTCCCGTATTGAGCAACGACAATCTGTGAGGACTCCGACGACCAACGCAATGCCCGAGCCTGTACAACATTTCGAATGTGGGGAAGCATGAGCTCATAAGCCGGGGTTAAGTACCCTCCCAACACAATTTTTTGCGGGTTAAAAATGTTGATTAAATTCGCGATCCCAATGCCAAGATAATGAGCCGTTTCATCTAACGCACGCAACGCAGCCTGCTCTCCCCGCATGGCAGATTCAACAATCATGGGAATAGCCGTGCGGCTGAAAGAATCCAGCACCCCGTCTGGCAGAGTGGATTGGAAACCCGCCGCACGCAAATCTTTGATCCGTTGCAGTAAAACAGGGGCTTTTACAAACGTCTCCCAGCATCCTACATTCCCACAATTGCATCGAGGACCATTCGGGTCAATGGTGATATGCCCTACCTCTCCCGCCAAACCGGCAGCGCCGCGTAAAATCTGTTGATTCAGAACAATCCCTGCCCCGGCACCAGCCGTAATGTTGATATAAAGGACATAATCGCTGTCTTGAGCAGCCCCAAAATAACTTTCCCCCAACGCCGCTAAATTGGCTTCGTTATCCACAAAGATAGGGACTTCAAAGTACTGACTCAACCACTCTTTAATGGGAACATCTCTCCAACCCAGATTGGGAGCAAAAAGCAACACCCCCTGCACATCATCCACCAAACCAGGCATGCTGACCCCCAAACCCAACACGGGGCGCCCGGTTCGCGGAACTTGCTGAAACGCTTCTTGAATCAGGGTCAGCAGATTATTCTGAATATGCTGTCGATCATCATTCCAATCATGCCGAATATCTGAACGCCATAGAATTTCGGAAGAAAAATTGGTTAAGATAGCCGAACAGTAATCCACATCCAGGCGCGCTCCAATCATATAGCCCCCATGGGGGTTTAATTCCAATAAAATCGAAGGACGCCCGGTTACTGAGGACTGCACGCCTGTTTCAATCACAAAACCATGCTCAATCAAATCCCTGGTGAGCCGGGTAATGGTAGCCTTGTTCAGCCCTGTTTTTTCGGCAAGCGCCACTCTGGAAATTGGGGCGTGCTGACGTAAACAAGTCAACACTGCAGTCAGGTTAACTTCTCGCAGCATTCCCTGATCGCCGGATATTCGTGAGAAGGTTGGCATGGTTACACCCAAAAGGCGGAAATCGTGATATGATATGCGTGTTAGTTGATTTCAGAAAGAAACTAAGTCCATTCTACAAAATTTCAAACCCCATGTCAAGCCCCATGCAGGATACAATTGGGGGAAAATTTTTCCGGAGTTTGTTATGTCCTCATCTGAAGTTCGTCGTTTCTTGATCCCCGATTCCCCTTCTTTCGTAAACAGACCTAAAGTTCGATTGCAACCCATTCTAGCCAGATCAGGATCTCCCAGTGTGAATCTCGATCTCTTAAAGGCTCGGCTTAACGACTATGCCACTTTTGAAGATCTCATTTCCATTCAATCTCCGCAACATTGGGAAGAAGTCATTTACAACCTCCCGATTCCGATTGATGCCGTATTGCCTCTCAGTAACCCCGCATATCCTACGGAAATCTGGAATGCTCATCCCCTTCCCCTAATCCGTCGAGGAGTTCCTGTGATCTTTTGGTCACTGATGGAGCACGACGAACCTGATTTCTGGCGCTTTGCAGCGCGGGATTTACTCCGCACGTTGGGAGCCGAGGTGTACCTTGTCCACAACCACGCAGAAGGGATTGCTCTGATCAAGGCTTTATCTACCCGACGGTTTTTCCGCCAGGGGAAGATGGTCGTGTTTGGTGAGCAAAATTTTCCCTGGAATGCAAATGCTGTAGGAGATCGGGTCACCCGCTCTCTGGGGATCCAGATTTTGGTTAAACCGCTGGAAGAAATCCGCGCTCGCTACCCGCAACTCGGTGATGAAGAGGTCATTCTCTACTGGCAAGCCAGGCGCGGTACGCGTTATGTGGAAAAGGGAGTGCTTCCCCAGCACCTTCTTCAGGCTGTTCGTACATCTCTGGCAATTCGCCAAATCCTGATTGAGGAGCAGGCTTTTGGGTTTGGGGTCAACTGTTTTGGCGATCTGGTCATAAGCGGTAAACGAGATACCCCTTGCCTTGCCCAACTCTTATTACGAGAAGAAGGGTTTATTTCTGCCTGTGATGGCGATTTTATCGCCATGGTTGGAATCGCCATTGGAGCCTATTATCTGGATAAACCTTCAATGACTTCCAACCTGTATCCCCTTTTATATGCTGGGGCGCTCTTAAAGCACTTTGGCTCCTCCCTTTCGGCTGGTAAGGCGTTTGCCCACCTTGATCCACATCAACTTGCCCGCATGGCTCATTGTGGCTTTGTCGGTATTGTTTCTCCTGAAATGACATCTTCAGGAAATGTTTATTTACGCGATTGGGGAGGAACTTTTGAAATTCAACGAGATGGCAGAGGCTGCGGTATTGATGCCGATCTGGTGCCTGGAGAGACGATCACCGCTTTGTCACTCAATTTCAGCGCCGATCATCTTATGGTGACTCAGGGCGAAGTGCTTGAAACCACCCGTCATGCAAACATGCCCCATTGTGAATCCAGTTTACTGTTGAGGTTGGATCACTTAATCCATTTCTTTGAACAGGTTTCTCGAGATCATGTGGTTATCCTGTACGGTAATCATGTTCACGACTTAAGAATTCTGGCAGAAGTCCTCGGATTAAAATTCACCGTGTTTTAGGAGAAGGATATGAGTGTGTATGTGGGTCTGGATATTGGCGGCACGAAATTCATGGTGGCGGCTGCAGATGAGCAGGGGAACATATTGCGGCGGGTTCGGAGGGCGCCTACTTCCAGCCTTGAGGAGGACTTGAACCTTCTGAACCAGATGATTACCGAAGTAACAGAGGGAGAAAGAGTGCGGGCATTAGGTGCCGCTATTGGAGGACCACTGGATTGGAAGCAGGGCATCGTTTCCCCCCTGCACCAACCCAACTGGCGAGAAGTACCGCTGAAATCCATTATGGAGGAACAGTGGAAATGCCCATTCTACGTTGACGTAGATACGAATGTAGCGGCACTGGCTGAATACTACCTCAAGACTTCTGGGATTTCTCACTTAATTTACCTTACCATCAGTACGGGGATGGGTGGGGGCTTTGTCATCAACGGGAAACTCTATCGTGGGTGGAATGGGGCACACCCTGAAGTAGGGCACCAGTCCATTCCCTATAAGTGTTCGAACCCGTCTGGGGTGTACTGTGAATGTGGAGCGCCAGATTGTTTGGAAGCCCTGGTATCTGGAAATGGCATCCGCCGAATTTATGGCAAACCCGCAGAAGCATTGAAAAAAGAGGAGTGGGAAGAAGTAGCCTACAACCTGGGACAGGGCTTACGAAACCTTGCTGTCTTTTATGCCCCTCAAGTTATTCGCATCGGCGGGGGAGTGGCAGTAGGAGGAGGAGATTTTTTCATTAACGAAGCCCGAAAAGTCATGGCGGAAAACCTGAAACTGGTCCCAGTCCCCGAGGTATCGCTCAGTCAACTGGGGTATGATACCGCTTTACTGGGCGCCATAACTATTGCCAGATTTGGACTAAAGGAATAACTCTCTCACTTCATGGTTTCATTTATGATGCTGAGATAAAGTGCTTCAGGTGGGTTTAGCGCTGCACGGTGTTGCCAGAAGCATCCATGCAGTGTGAAATCCAGTCGGTGGGAAAGGGAAAAGGGGCAATATCGGCGCAGGTGGGAATGCCCTGCCCCACATGCACGATGATCCATGTGCCATCCGGCTGTTTACCGGCAAACCAGCCTGCGCCGCTTTCCTCTCCGGCGCGTTTGACCCCGCCCCTTGCCATGCCGTTTTCCACCTGTCCCAGGGAGAAGACGAGTTCGCCTTCCTGCCAGCCCAGATATGCCAGCAGGGCTTGACGCAGGGCTTCTTCATCGCTCAGCGCAGGGGTTGCCGTGGGGGGCGGTTGCGTGGGCTCCCGGGTGGGCTGAAATTGGGCAAACTGGGTTTGTTGGGCGCTGAGGGTGGCGGGAATATCTTGAGTGGGCTGAAGTTCTGCCAGTCGGGTCGCCACGCCTGCCGCTACGGTTGCATCCACGTTGGGAGTGGGTGAGGCTGGTTGGGCAGGCAGACAGGCGCTCAGCGCTGCCAGAATCAACCCCAATGCCATCCATACAGGAAGGGTTTTCATGATTCCACCTCAAAAAATGGATATGTTTAGTTTATTGGTATTATATCCATCTTATGGGAATCCACCCTGCAGGAAGACCGTTGGAACTGGAGTTGGAGAGAGCCTCCTGAATCTCGCCGGAAGATCGGCTCAAACGACTCACCTCCTTTCAGTGTCAGGGGGAAGCGCGGCTCTGGCAGCCTCCAGCCACAACAGCAAGGGGGCATCTGTGATGGTCTGGCGCGCCGATTGGAAAAACGCCTCGGGGCGCTCCAGCGCCCCCTCACGGGTGTAGGTCACTGCCTGCAGCGCCATTTCCAGCCGATCCACCTGGCGCACCAGGCGCGCCTCGGGGGTTTCACCCTGTTCAAACTCCTCCCACAAGGCGCGGATGTCCCCGGCGCCCTGCATCCCTTCCAGCACGCGCTCCAGCGACTGCCGTTCGCGGGCATGTTTTTCCTCCGGCGGGATGGCGTCCGAAGGGGTCAGGTCACCGGCGTAAATTTCCCCCAGTTCATGGATCAACGCCATGCGCAGGACGCGATCCAGATTGACCGCAGGCACCGCGCCTGCTTCCACCAGCAGCCAGCACAGCATGGCAACCCCGAAAATGTGGTCGGCAACCGTTTCACAGCGCTCACGCGGTACGCCTGCCTTTAACCACCCCTGACGGTACAGGTGTTTGAGGTGTTGAATCTGATAAAACGCACGGAGCGCCGGTCCGTTTTCCAGGCGCTCCAGCAAGGCTTCGTCCAGTGGGGATTTCCATTCCATAACAGGTCTCCCTTCAGGGCTGTGGCAGAATGTACCGCATGATGAGTCGGTGCGGGGTGGGACGGGCAACTTCCACAAAGCCCACCTCACGGAACGCCGCCTCCAGTCCCAGATAAACAAACGGATCGGGGCGTCCTTCGCCGCTGGATGGGCTGGGGTATCCTTCCACGATGGAGCCCCCGCGCCGACGGACTTCTTCAATGACTGCCTTGAGCAGGGCTTTGCTGACTCCGCGCCTGCGATATCCCTTTGCCACATAAAAGCACACCACCGACCAGACCGCCTGATCATCCACGGGCTTGAGGGTGCGCGACGCCTGCAGACGTGGGTACTGCTCCCGCGGTCCAAAGGCACACCACCCCACCGGCTCATCTCCCAGATAGGCAAGCATGCCCGGCGTATGCCCCGCCTCGACGCGGGCTTTCATTGCCTGGCGGTTGAGGTCACCCTGCCCCTGGGTGAAAGCAGAGCCCCGCAGGAACCAGAACATGCACCAGCACCCGGCGTAAGCCCCATGTGCGCCGAACAGGCGCTCAAAGTCCGTCCAGCGTTCGGGGGTGAGCAGGTGAAAGGTGAAGGCAGAATCCTGCGGGGCGGTCACGCGGCTACTCCCAGCGCGGCGAACGTTCGGGATTGAAGGATTCGGAAATGGTCCAGTAATCTTCGTTCCAGGTGTCCATTTCCGCCATGTCTTCCGGACTGAGTTCAAAGTCAAAGATGCTGGCGTTTTCCAGAATGCGCTCCCGACGCACCGATTTGGGAATGACAACCAGATCGTGCTGAATTGCCCAGCGCAGGGCAATCTGAGCGGGCGTTTTGCCGTACTTCTGCGCCATGGCAACCAGGCGCGGATCTTCCAGTTTTTGCGCCCGCGCCAGCGGACTGTAGGCTTCCACGACAATCCCGTGGGAAACGCAGTAATCCAGCAGGGCTTTACGGTACAGGAAGGGACTGAACTCGATCTGGTTGGCGGCGGGGACCAGTTCGGTGTTGGGGAGCAATTCTTCCAGATGGCGAATGGTGTAGTTGCTCACCCCCACCGAGCGGGCTTTGCCCTGTTTGTAAATTTCGACCATGGCTTTCCAGGTCTCATGGCGCAAGCCTTTGACGGGCCAGTGGATCAGGTAAAGATCGACGTAATCGGTCTTGAGACGGCGCAAAGAGGCTTCCAGCGCGCGGAAGGTGCTCTCGTAGCCCTGATCATCGTTCCACACTTTGGTGACAACGAAAATGTCCTCGCGGGGGATGCCGCTATCGGCAATGGCGCGCCCTACATCTTCCTCATTGCCGTACAAGGCGGCAGTGTCAATGTGGCGATAGCCGATTTCCAGAGCCCAGCGCACGGCGTTGTACGTCTCTTCCCCCTGTTTGGATTGGAACGTACCCAACCCAAAGCGAGGGATTTCCACACCGTTGTTCAACCGGATGGTGGATTGCAGATGAAGCGTTGACATGATCGTGTCCTCCTATTCCTTGCGGTATTTCTTTAAATCAACCGAAGCAATGTAGGGCAGGTTGCGCCCTTTTTCATCAATGTCCAATCCATAGCCTACCACAAATTCATCGGGGATGGTGAATCCGCAGTAGTCAATCGGGATGGGGTACTTGTGGCGTTCGGGTTTATCCAGCAAGGCGCAGACCTTCAAACTGTGCGGGTTGCGGTCTAGCAGAAGTTTGCGCACCATCCACAAGGTGTACCCCGAGTCCACAATGTCATCCACCAGAATCACATCCCATCCGGCAATGCTGGCTTTGTGGTCGTGGTCAATGCGCACGAAGCCGGTGGATTCCGTGCCCGAGTACGAAGAAACCGCCATGAAATCCATGGTCAGCGGGCGGCGGATATGGCGCATCAGGTCGGTGATGAACATGACGCTACCGCGCAACAGCCCGAGAAGCATCAGTTTTTCCGAATCCAGATAATCCTGCGTGATCTGCTCGCCCAGTTCGGCGACACGCTGTTCGATTTGTTCGGGCGTGATCAACACCCGATCCAGAAAGTCATAACGGAAATGGTAAGGAAGTCCCATATGCTCACTGCCCCCGAAAAAGTTTTGGAAACGTTCTCATTTTTATCACAATTTTGAGAAAGTGGGTGGAAAAGGACAGGGTTATGGAATGGGTGGATGGATGAAGAAAATACAGGTTTACGCCTTCAGAGGTGCGAGAAGTCCGTACTGGCTTGCCAGGCTCCATCGAACAACCCGGTGTCACTTTTTTAAGGGCAATCAGGGGAGATAGGGACATTTCCTATCTCCCCTATCGGTTTCTAAGGAAAAGATTTCATGCCGTCACCGCTTCATCGGGCAGGGCTTCCCAGCGTTCAGCCAGTTTCTCCATGACCTGCGGCAGGGTGGTGTATTCCATCTCATCCATGGGCAGGCGGTGCGGCTCAAAAGGACCATGCCGCCGCAGTTGATCTGCCAGCACGTTGACCTGACGGCGCACCTCATCAAAGCCGGGATCGTCGAAGAGATCGCGCGGACCGATGAGGTTGCCCTGCGCCAGTTGAAAGCCCAGCGCCACCACCCGTGGAGGACCATCAAAGCGGCTGGGGGTTGCCTGCCGCACCGCTACGGGCATCAGCGGACCATAGTGCGAGCCCCGCATCCAGCCTTCTACGATGTGCGGCATGGTGAACGGCTCCAGCACTTCTCCCACGGCAGGGAACTTGCCCTGACTGCGCACGATGCATACCGGGTCGTCCTTGCCGACGTACTTGCCAGCAATCAGCGCCAGGCGCTGGGTGGACGAAACGGCGCCAATCTCACCGTCGTGGGTGTACACGGCTTTGATCACGTATCGTCCCGATGCGCCGATGAACACCAGCAGGTCGTACATCTCCGCAGGGGTATCGAAGAAGATGCGTTTGTGCTGTTTCACGTCGTGCACTTCAAAGCGGAAGCCCTCATGCATGCTGGGCGAAATCACCAGCCCGGCGGTGTTGAATGGGTCGGCAAACATGCGGAAGAGCGGCAGATTCCATGCCCCGGCGGAGGTTTTATCTGCCATGAAGATGATGATCGGCTCGGATTCGCGCTCATGCAGTTCCATCTCGGCGACGCCGGGTCCCATGCCGCGCACATTGCCCGAGAAGGCATCGGCAAGCAAATCCTGCCCGGCGCCGTACAGTTTGAGTTTGCGGGCAATGGCAGTACAGCGTTCAAAGACCTGCCATGCCAGACGGTGAATCTCTTCATTGTCCACCCCGCGGGTGTGGGTCATGATCAACTGCAGGTCATCTCCGCAGGCAGTGACGTAAAAATCAATCAACCAGCCTTTCTGCCGGGCTTCCTCAAGGGCGTTGCGGGCAGTGGAGATGAGGTCAGGGTGAATGGCAGAGTGCCCCACAAAACCTCCGACATCGGCTTTAATCACACTCAGAGTGAGTTTTTCAGACATCTCACACCTCCTCTGTGAACGGGCTCAAAAAAAGACCGCCTGCACATCATGCAGACGGTCCCAGTCGTGCTTACCCCAGACTGCTCATCCGGACTCAATCGTAAAAAGAGGGTGGGGTGCGGGTTTCATCTACTCCCATTATAGACATCCCGGGGGGCAATTGCAATCGGTTGAGCAGGGCGCTGATGCGCCAGAATCAGCGCAACCAGTGAAAGAACCAGCAAAGGCAGATGCATGACTCCCAGCCAGAGGCGTTCGGGAACAGCCCAGTGACTCAGGTTAAACAGTGCATACAGCAGTGCATTGAATGCCGTCAACCGGAATGCTAGCCCATCTACCTGTGGATAGGCAAGAATGAGCAGGAAGAGAAATACAGGCGTCATGAAACAGTACGCCAGTGCATAGTCAGATGAAGTGAGCAACAGGATCGGGTCAAAATTCGGGATTGCCCTGCTTCCATCCATTGCAATGGGAGACCAGAAGGTCAAGAGAGCCAAAGGCAAAAGCAACCAGCGCCAGAAAGGGACACTCTTGAAGGTTAGAGTGAGTTTTCCTTTCCATGCTACCCATAACCAGACAATTCCCAGAACAATCTCAACGACCAGCGCCCCCGTGTGGACAGCATAGCCGTAGGTTGGGGTGAGGGCGCGGGTCTGGGTAAAAGCAATGATCAGATAATTCAGTCCAAAATACCCGGCAATAAATCTTCCGCCTGAGGGCGGATTCCAGATGGCAATGCCAATCACCAGCAAGGTGAGCAGGTGAAAAGGCAATCCCCACTGCGCGTAAGGAACAAGCGCACGGTTGAGGATTTCAAAAATCACCTCTGAGGTATTGCGCGGATCGTATGGCAGTTCGGTGGAAAGAGGGAGGAAAGCAACAATCACCAGAAGAAAATACATCAATGGAGTAAACCATTTACGAGCCGTCAGGGAGTTTTCCATAGAAATGCAAATTCCCTTTCATCAAAATTGGAATCCATGCGTTGCTTGATTTATTGTATTTCCACAGGAATCAAAAACACAGATATAACAGGCATTGTTTACAAGACATTAACCTTTGAGAGACTAAACAGATGTTTCTGTATTCCGTTTGTTTTGGAATGTCCCGGGAAAAGCCTTTGCAAAGGAAAGGAATTGGAATATACTGAATACTCACTGAGTGAGTATTCTTGATACAGGAGAAAACCATGGATCTACCCGCACTCCAGCCGATTGGTCTCATTCATTCCCCCTATCACGATCCTCAAAGCACCCCTATTCAGTCCAGCCGTTCCAGCGCTGATGGCTGGGTGGAAGTATATCCAGAATACGAGGAAGGATTGGAAGGCATAGAGGGATTTTCCCACATCATTCTTTTATATGTGTGGCATCGCGCCCCTGCCGAGGTGCGTCTGAAGGTCAAGCCCTTCCTGGCAGACTTTGAGACCGGGCTGTTCGCCACCCGTTATCCCTGCCGCCCTAACCCGATTGGCATCTCGGTGGTGCGTCTGCTGGATCGGCAGGGCACACGTCTGCACATTCAAGGGGTGGACGTGCTGGATGGCACTCCTCTGCTGGACATCAAACCCTATGTGCCCGATTTTGATGTCTTTGCACCCGAACGGATTGGATGGTATGCGCAGGTCAAACAAGGCAAGTAAGAAATGTTCTCCGAAGGTAGTTGGACAAAAGCGTTGTACTGGGTTTGGCTCTTCTGGCTGGTCATGGGGTTGAGCGGCTGTGGGACTGTGACGGAGGTGTCATCCCAATCTCAACCGGTTGAACTGGTAATCTTTGCGGCAACGTCACTGACAGAAGCCTTCAGCGAAATTGGAAATACCTTTGAGCAACAACACGCAGGAGTTCGGGTGACTTTGAATTTTGCCAACGCCAATACCCTGCTCCAGCAAATCGCTCAGGGCGCACCAGCGGATATCTTTGCTTCTGCCGCGCCCAGATTCATCGAGGATGCGGTAACGCAGGGCTTGATCGAGAAAGATGCCGTGAAGGTGTTTGCCCGCAATCGTCTGGTCATCATCCTTCCCAGAGGGAATCCGCAGGGAATTACGACCATGCAGGACCTTGCCAGACCAGGGGTGCGCCTGATTTTGGGTGCAAAAGAAGGCCCGCAGGGGGTGTATGTCGAGCAATTGCTGACCAACGCGTCTGCTTCGCCCGATTTCATGCCCGACTTCAAAGAAAAGGTGTATCAAAATGTGGTTTCCTATGAGAGCACCGTCAAGGGGGTGGTGAATAAAATCGTGCTGGGTGAAGGGGATGCCGGGATTGTGTTTCTTACCGATGGAAAAAACGCCGAAGGGCAGATTCAACTGATGCCCATTCCTGAAGCGGTCAATGTGGAAGCGGTGTATCCCATCGCGGTGTTGAAATCTGCTCCGCACGGCGATGAAGCCCGAAATTTTGTGGACTTTGTCCTCTCGGATGAAGGGCAGAAAATTTTGCAGAAATACGGTTTCCTGCCGCCGGATGGAATGCCCTGAACGGCAAAGGGAGTAAAAAAACAGGGTGCGCCTTTTCAGACGCACCCTGTGATTACATCAGCCTTGGCGGTTTAGTATTCCGGCATCGGCGGGGTTGCGGGTTTTTCCTTCTCCGGCACGTCGGTGATCAGGGCTTCGGTGGTCAGGATCATCGCCGCAATCGAAGCCGCGTTTTCCAGTGCACCGCGGGTGACCTTGGCGGGATCGATGACGCCGTCCTTGATCATGTCAACGTACTGATCGGTGATGACATCGTAGCCGATGTTGGGGTTGTTCTCGGCTTTCTGGCGCTGGCGGACGTTCTCCACCACCACCGAGCCGTCTTTCCCGGCGTTCTCGGCGATCTTGCGCATGGGCACTTCCAGCGCTTTGCGCACGATGTTGACGCCGATCTGCTCATCTTCGAGGTCCATCTTCAGACCATCCAGAGCCTTCATGGCGTTGAGCAGAGCCACACCACCGCCGGGCACGATGCCTTCTTCCACCGCCGCGCGGGTCGCGGAGAGAGCGTCCTCAACGCGGTGTTTCTTTTCTTTCATTTCGGTTTCGGTCGCAGCGCCCACGCGGATGATGGCAACGCCACCCGCCAGTTTCGCCAGACGCTCCTGCAGTTTCTCGCGGTCGTAATCGGAAGTGGTCTTCTCGATTTCGACGCGGATCTGCTCGATGCGACCCTTGATGGCTTTCTCATCGCCCTTACCACCCACGATGGTGGTGTTGTCCTTATCGGCAACCACCTTCTCGGCGCGACCGAGGTCGGCGATCACGGCGGTCTCCAGTTTGCGACCCGTCTCCTCCGAGATGACCACGCCGCCGGTCAGGATGGCAATGTCCTGAAGCATGGCTTTGCGGCGATCACCGAAGCCGGGGGCTTTGACAGCCAGCACGTTGAGCATGCCGCGCAGTTTGTTCAGCACCAGGGTTGCCAGGGCTTCACCGTCCACATCCTCGGCGATGATGACCAGATCGCGTTTGCCAATCTGCACCAGTTTTTCGAGGATCGGGACAATATCCGCGGCGGCGGAGATCTTCTTGTCATGGATCAGGATATAGGGATCGTTAATGACCGCTTCCATGTGTTCGGAGTCGGTGATGAAATAGGGCGAAATGTAACCGCGGTCGAACTGCATACCCTCGACGTAATCCTTCTCGAACTCGAGACCCTTGCTCTCTTCCACGGTGATGACGCCGTCTTTCCCGACTTTGTCCATGACCTCAGCGATCAGTTCGCCAATCTGGCGGTCCTGCGCGGAGATGGTGGCAACGTTGGCAATGTCATCTTTGGTGGTGACGTCAATCGCCATTTCGGTGATGGCTTTGGCAACCGCTTTGGCGGCGGTTTCAATGCCGCGCTTGAGCAGCATGGGGTTGGAGCCAGCGGCGAGGTTCTTCAGACCCTCGGTGACGATGGCGTGAGCCAGCACGGTCGAGGTGGTGGTGCCGTCACCGGCGATGTCGTTGGTCTTGGTGGCGGCTTCTTTGAGCAGTTGCGCGCCCATGTTCTCGAAGGGGTCCTGCAGTTCGATTTCCTTCGCCACGGTCACGCCATCATGGGTGATGGTGGGGGAACCGAACTTGCGATCGACTGCCACATTGCGTCCCTTGGGACCCAGGGTGGTGGCGACAGCATTTGCCACAATATCAACGCCGTTCTTGAGTTTTCGGCGGGCTTCTTCAGCGAAGACCAGTTGTTTGGCTGCCATTGTTCAACTCTCCTTTTTTCGGGTGTGATTTAGAATGAATTTACTCGACGATTGCGAGCAGGTCGCTTTCGCGCAGGATGAGCAGTTTCTTGCCGTCAACCTTGATTTCGGTGCCGGCGTATTTGGCGAAGAGGACTACATCGCCCACTTTCACGTCCATGGAGATGCGATTGCCTTTGTCATCGCGGTCGCCAGGACCAACCGAGAGCACTTTCCCTTTTTGGGGTTTTTCTTTGGCGGTTTCAGGCAAAACAATGCCGCCCGGCGTGACGTCTTCGCTTTCGATGGGTTCGACTACGACACGGCTTCCGAGGGGTTTAAGATTGATAGCCATTGGATTCCTCCTGCTTCAGGATTTTGGATCAAATTTGGTCTCAAAAAAATTTAGCAATCTAATATTTAGAGTGCTAAATTTCGCCGTTTATCTTACCAGTTTTGTGAGGAAAGTCAAGAGGGGAAATGAAAATTCTTATAAATCTCTGATAAATTCACCGGTAATCAGGAAATGTTCCAGCGCCTCTCTGGATGCTTCTCGAGCCGTCATCACCAGCCCGTCTCCGGCTTGCAGGATAGTGTTGCCGTGGGGTATCAGAGTCACTCTGCCTCGATTTATGGAAACGATGAGGCAATCCTTGGGTAGGGGGATTTCCTTAAGCATTTTTCCCACCCAGGGTGAGGATGGCGGGAGGGACAATTCATACACCTGAACCGCCGTAGGGGTCATCCAGTCCAGACGCGCCTGTCCGGCACGGTGTCGG
>FWWL01002236.1_pt1 | contig 41496 bp, 51 predicted proteins | sample 2228331 | NCBI WGS metagenome assembly FWWL01 (sample SAMEA103939775, study PRJEB20133) | metagenome
TATCGGATTCTCCTTCGAAGGCGGAACGCGAAGCATCTCGGAGAAGGCAATGGCAATATCCTTCGGCACAAGCAACTGCCGGTACGTTTCGTCGGAAGGAAGGCCGATATCGGACATGAGGGCACGACTCACGTCTGCGCCCGGCCTAATACGGGCACCCTCCCACTCGAGTAACGAGAAGGACGCCTCACGCTCCCGCCCTATGGTGGTGAGTTCCTCAAAGCGCTTTGTCGCTACGCGCTGCGTTGCCTCGCGCGCAAACAGGCCAGCACCAAGGACGCGCTCTGGCAGCCCCTCGATCGCGTCTGCAATTGCCTTGACTACGTCCGGCGGAAGCGATGCCGCCTCCCGATTGACCTTCGCCATCTGCCGAAGAAGCGTGGCGGCGCGCTCGTATACCTCGGGCATCGCCTCTTTCAGCATCTGGCGCGCAGTCGCAGCCCTCTGCCGGTCGATATCCCTGAGGATCTCGGCGTCACTCAGACGCCTTGCACGTAGCTCCTCGAAATGCGCCTGGGCGCGTCGCAAAACAGGGTCCCACTGCGCAAACAGCCGCTCGTCCGAGAATGCCTGAGCCAGCTGCTCGAATGTCTGCGCGTAAGCATTCAGATACTCCGCTCTAGTCGTCGCGTCCGAAATCATTCCCCGCAGCACCGTGGCCTTCTCCGCCGCGACAGGACGAAGCCGCTCAAGGCGGTGCCTCAGCTTCGGAGCGTTTTTGGCAACGTTTGCAACCTTGTCGCGGAGGGAGCCGCCGGGGACGGCCTGCAGAGCAGCTGCCGCCTCAGCGACATCTTGAGCCCTCTTGGCCAGGTCCTGGGCGGTGGCTGGCCAGGACTCAAGCATTTTCGCCAGCTTAGCGTAGCGCTCAGCTTCGCCCGAAAGAATCGCACTGATATAGCGCCGGAGATTGATGGGATCGCGGAGGCGTTCAATCACGTCTCCAGTCGTCTGGAACCCAAATGCGGTGAGGACTCGCGTACCGGGCACCGCAGTATCGAAGATCTGATCGACACCACCAAGCAGACCAGCAATTCGGTCAATGAGCGACAGTGTCTCGCCGAGGTATGACAGGACCTTATTGGCTGCCGTCAAGCGCGCGGCTTTGTCGCCGCCAGCAGACTCGACCGCCTGCAGAGCCAGGGCGGTGCTTCTGAAGGAGGCTGTCACATAGTCACGTAGACCGGTAGCAACGCGCTGAAGCACCGTCAAGATCTGATCGGTCGACCGGCCAGTGTGATCGAGCGTGGAGATAGCCCAGCGGAGGCTATTCAGGTACGAAGCGACACTTGTCGCGCTAGTAGCCCCCATGTCCCAGAGGCGATAGCTGCGGAGCCCAGCTTCGACCTCGGTAACCCCCAGCGCCTTAGCCACGGCCTCGAGCGGCTCCTGAAGCGGTTTCCGCGCAGCGTCTTCATCGATCGGCCCCTTCGCGATGTCCGTCAGTAAGTCGAAGGTGTTCCGCAGTACTGCACGCAGCTGCGCCTTGAGCTCATGATCGACATACCCGAGCTGAGCTCGCAGGCTGATGATCCTCTCAAGATCGGCCGGGTTGAGCAACACCTCGTACTCGCCGACCTTTACGGAAAGTGCCCCCTCTATCCTTGCCTCAACCGGGATCTCGGCTTGCGGGTCACGGCGAACAACAACGCGGGCACTCTGAAACGCATCATCGAGCTGATCCTGAAGCCTTGCGCGGACCCTCGCAAGGCCTGCAGCAAGCTCGAGGGTTGACGTTCGGGCGGGCCGCTGCCCCGCTCGAATTGCTGCCGACGGCGAAAAGCGCGACGGCATGTTGCGTTGCAGGAGCTCGAGAAAGTCCTTGTCGAAGTACCCGTGCCACGTGCCCTGCTCGAGCAAATCCGACAGAGCAGCTACCCGGGCTGGCTGGTCCCGCAAGATCTGCTCCGCTGCTACCTCAATCGCCTCCTCTTTAACAGCGCCGCCAGTGAGTCTGCGAGTGAGCCGCTCGATATTCGCGAGAACCCTTTCACGCCTCGCAACGGCAGCTTTGGCGTAGGCTGCCGCATGCCTGCTAACCTCCGTATATTCCTCCAGAGCCTCCTTGATGCCCGGTGCCTCTTGGGCCGACTTGGATACCCGCGCCAGCCACCGCGCCACGCCCTCCCGTAGCCCCTCCATCTCCTCTGCGGTGAACGGGAAAATCGGAAACTGCGGACGCCTCATCCGCGTCTTTGTTCTAGCGGTGATAGCGCGCTGAGCTACAGGCGGACCCGAAGCTGGCCCGAGGCCCAGCGGACGAACCGAAAGCCTAACGACGAGTTCGCGCCCGGGCCCCTCGGCCGAGAACATATCAGCTAGGCCGGCCGCACGGATCGACTCGCCAAGTCGCTCCAGCACAACGCGATTGAGCTGCGCCGCCATCGGAAATTCCTCAGGCAGTCTCTTGACGAGCCCAAGGGTCATGGCGATCCATGGCGCAGCTGTGGACACTAGCGGAGGGGGCATATAGAACAACGTCATCCGCGGATCCGGCCCAAAAGCCAGAACCTCCGGCGCCAGAAGGTTGAATTGCCGCTGGATAAGCTGCTCAAGCCAAGGCGGAGCTGGAGTTTTGCCGGAGGTTACACCCTCGATCGCCCTGCGATATGCCGCAGATGCCCGTTTAGCCAGTTCCTCCCGGGCCACGTCCTTGCTCGTCCGAATGAAATCAAAGTCGGTCTCAAGGGGTTGCGGCGCCCCGGACTCCAGGCCGAGATTCCGCTTCGACCACTCGGCGGCCATCTCGGCTATCTCGGGATCCACCGGCTTGCCGGCCTTGACAGCCCTCTTGTAGACCTCGTGGGCCTTCTTCAGCTGCGCATCGGTCCACCGCCTACGTGCGGGCCTCCATATGGGCTGCTCAAAGGATTTCGCGAAGTACTTTGCCTCGTAGTAGAAAACAGCTGCCAGGTCAGCCGGAGTAAGCTGATCCAGGTTTCTGGCGACGACCTCATCGGCAAGCTCCCACTCCTGGCCCAGCTTGCGCGCTCGCTCCAGGAGCTGAATCACATAAACGCCAGCGCGCGAAAGAGGGAGGCCGGTATCGAGCGGGACATCGGAGTCGATCCTGAAAACCATGGTGCCGCTGGAAAGCGGATCGGGGCCCATCTGGAAATTAGCCGCTTTCGTCGCAGCGAACTTAGCCTTTGCTCCCGATGAGGTAAGCCCCTCCGAAACCCCTCGCTTGACGATCTCCTCCTTCGCCTTGACGGCCGCAGCCTTCCTCGCCATCGCGGCTTTATACAAGGCGACCTCAGGTCGCCTCATATAAAGGAAATCGAGAGACCTGAGAAAGGTTTTGCCTAAGTTCGTCTCCGTGATTCTGCGAAGCTTCGCGGCCGCCGTCGCAGACGGGGAGATCGGGACCTGAGCCGGAATGGCCCTGTAGATCGCCTCCAACGCAATCTGCCTATAGCGCTTGGGATCCGCAACGCTAAGCACGGCCAGGAGCTGCTGAATTCTCCCAAAGGGCATGTCATGTGCGTCGTATAACCCCATAGCCGCGAGCGCGGCGCGCAGCGCGGCACTGCCAGCCGCATCGGCCTTTGCCTCCAAGTCGGCTACCGCCCGCTCGAGGAGCGCTTCCTCGAGCTCATCGTCTGCGGTATCAAGATCAGCTACTCCGCTCATCCTTTTCGCCATCTGCCGTCGCAGAGCGACATCGATGAGCGACGGGTCGATCTGCATTACATCAACATGCATTCCCTCGCGATTCAGGAACGTGTAGACATCGACAACGTCATCGTCCCCAGTAATGTCAGCAAAAGTCAGGCGGTATCCACGTACGAACCCCTCGCCCTTCTCGAGAAGTTGCTTCGCGAGGTTCATCCGATCGGCAGACGTGAGCCTGAGCCCCCCAATGGACTCTTCGACTAGAGAATCAATTGCCTCGATCAGCTCGTTCCTGAAGGATTTGCTGCGCGGGAATGCCGGCGGAAGGGTCGAGGGAACGATCTCGAAGTAGCGGTAGAACTTATCTACATCGCCCCGCGTAATCGGAGACCCAGGAGACGCGGCCCACTTAGCGATAGCCTGCCGCAGCTTATCTACATTTTTCGCGGTGTACGGAAAGGGCGTCAGAATCCACGCTCTCCTTCCGACCCCCTCCCTGGAAAGCTCCTCCTCAAGACCGGCGGGAATCTTCGCCGGCGGGTAAAGGCTGCTCCGTTTCGGATCGGTAGCACGCAACAACACCTTGTACGCATCGCGCATGTCCTTGAACAGCGAGGAGTCAATGCGAATAGCAATCGACTGGGATCGCCCCTCGCGATTGAAGACACCAAGCTCTTCGGCAAGATGCAGCAGGACGGCCGCATTGTTGCGCTGAAGGTCTGCGATCTCCTTACTGAGCCTGCCTCGAAAATTTTTCTCCTGGTCTTCTATCCGCTCGCTTGCTTTCCTCAGCTCGTCGTAATACTTCGCGATCGCCTCGCGAACAGGCTTCACATCTGGGTCAATCGGTGGGAGGGGCAACCCGGGGACTTTGCCGGCAACGAGGTCATCAACTGCCTTGAAGACGGAAAGCGCCCCCTGTTCGGTCATCATCGGGCTGGACTCCAGGAAAAGCCGCCTTGCCAGGTAAAACCTGGTTGCTTGCTCATCAAAGCCCTCCCCAGCCACGGCGGCGGCAGCTCGCTTTGATCCAAGGTGAAACGCCTCGAGTACCCTCGCCCACTCGAAGCCAGGGGTCGCGGACGGTGAGGTTCCGAGGGCCTCAGCCAGGGCGCTAATGGCATCGGCGGCAATGCCAGAGACCTGCTCGAGTCGCTGTTTCAGCGACTCTGCGGCTTCGACCGAGAGCTCGCCTTTCACGGCCTGTGCGAGTTCTTCGATCTCTTGCGCCAAGGAGTTAATGGCCTGCGCATAGTTGTCCGCCACGACGGGACCCTCAGGCGCCTCCCGCAGTACGCGGCGCCCGATTCCTGTATTACTGAGATATGTTCCGACCTTCTCCCAGCCGAGCCCTTCGGCAAAGTTAACGTAGCGCCCGCCCCCAATCGCCTGTGCGAACTCTCGTGTAAGCTGAGCAAAGGCTGAGGCCGTAGAAAAGAGCTCCTCGACTGCTTTTACGAAGCGGTCAGCCCTCGGAACACCGGTCAAGCTCTTTACGGCCGACTCAGGTACCGCAGCGCTCAGAAGCTTCTCGAGCTCCCCGGATAGCCTTGCGATCTTGCGCTGTGCTCTCTTCTGCGCTTTGCGCAGCTCTGCTGCCTCCTCGCTCAGTCTTGTAACTTTGGCGACCTGGGCGTATTTCAGATCTGCCATGTAAGAAGCGAGGTCATTCTTGGCCAGGTGAGTCGCTTGCCGAACCTCTTCGTAGAACTTACCCAGCGGCCCATCCCATTGGACATCGCCACGCGCAACCGCAGCCTCCCATTCGTTGACTGCCAAATCAACGTATGGCTTCATCTTCTCGGCAGGGCCAGAGGTGATATTCGATAATGCCTCTCGAAGGTTTCGCAGCTGCTCGTCGGATGCAATCGGGTCATAGTCGTCCAGCGCCCTGCGAAACGCGGCGAGATGGTCCTTGGCTCGCCTGATCACGTCGTCGGGAACCTCAAGCCTCTTAGCCATTTCCTCGGAGTAGCGCTGCATGAGCTCGACGACCCGCTCAAACGCCGCACGCTTCTCCTTTACCACAAGCAGCGCTCGCGCGACAGACTCGTTGGTCTCAGCCAGTCTCTCCGCAATCTCGATCGTCCTTGCTTCAGGAATGAGCTCGGGCGACTCGGCCAACGCTTCGTAGACGGTGCGCTGGAGATCGCCGACAGCCTGGCCGAAGACCCTCGCAAATGTCGCAGCGCTCTCGCCGAACAAGTTAGGAAGTCCCTGCAATGCGAGGTACGCGAAGCGCGCCGTCTCCCTTATCTCCGGCTCGAGAACCCTGAGCAGGTTCTTGTAAAGGGGCACACCGCGGATGTCAGTGCGAATCTTCAGTTGCTCAACGAAGTGCGCCGAGCGAATATCAGAGCGGAGAAAAGCGAGGTACTGTGCGACCGCCTCCCGTGGATCGAGTTCGAATATCTCCTCCGTAAGCTCGCCGGAATAACGACGACGCCGCAGAGTATGCATCTTGATCTTTCCCTTTACGCCCGGCTGCACCTCGAAAGTCCCACGCATTGCCGCGTCCCGGAGCTCCGAGAGAATTCGAGGGAAGCCGAAGTCCTTGCGCTCGGGAATCTGCAAACCAAGCTTTGCGGACTCGTCTACGACCCGCTTGAAATATTTGTCGAGTTCATCCCGGAAACGCTTCTCGGTTACGGACAGCTCGTAGTCAGTGAAGCCCGGCTGCCCGTAGAATGCGATCTTCCGCTGCGTCTCGACCGGTAGATCAACGAACCGAACGCCATCGACTGCAATCTCCGCGAAGCTATCGGAGAGCTCTTTGGTGAGCGAGGAGGCTCGAGACCATGCGATATGCCAGGCCTCCTCGAAGTTGTCGATCGTCACTGGATCAATGAAGGGCGCAAGCCGGCGAAGAGCGCGCCGATAGACGGAAAGCCGCGAGAACTTGGACATGAACCGCCCAGAGAAATCAAGTAGCGTGGAAATTCCGGGCATCTTGTCGAGGGCGTTTACGACGTGGGCTACTGCTAATTGCTTAGCGGAGAAGGTCAGCCAATCCGGCGCAATAGCCTTGCCAGCGAAGCGTACGAAGGCTGTCGCATCTATCTTCCGCGCCGCCTGGCCAGGCTTCTTGTAAACCTCACTCAAGGCATCCATGAAGCCACCCCAGGCGGCCGGATCAGCCTCCTCGACAATCTGCCGGGTCCTTCTCGGGCCGAATACCCAAAGTAGCTCCGCTATCGATATGCCCTCGTCCTGGACCTCCTCACCGGTCTCCGCGCCGAGTCGGGCCATAGCTTCGGAGAGGTCATCGCCCATCTTGGCGAAGTCGTCTGCAAACCCGTCCGTGAGGCGGGCTGCCGCCTCCGCCTCTTTCTCTGCCCAGCGGGCCGAGAAGCCCCTCTTCGCGACGGTCTCCACGACGTCATCTGCAAGACCCTTGACCTTGAAGCGCGCCGCGGTGCGGAGGACTTTGCTCGTAGCGAGCGGTGCCTTTCCGAGACCGAAGAAGGGGTCGATGGAGAAGACGAAGTCAATCGTCGCCTCTGCAGTCCCCGTCAAGTATGGGAACGGGATACTGATCCCGAGGCCCACGTCCTTGAGGGCCTGGCTCGGCATAAGTACCGACTCCTCCGTCCCCGAAAGGACAGCGTCTCCCCACTCCCACAGTCCCTTCGGAACTGCCCAAAGGATCATGCCGAGGTTCTTTCCCAGCGCCGCGCCGAAGTGTCCGAGAAACGCCAGAGCTTTCTCGAAACCCGGCCGGTCCTGATCGAGCACTTGCCATGCCTTGGCGTAATCCTTGTCGAGCCGCGCGGACAGCTTCCAAGCATGCGCGACCATGGACCCGAGCGGAGAGAAGACATCTCCCAAGGTCTCCAGGCCGGCGAGGGTAGAGTACGCAGCGGTTCCCGTTACATCGGCAATGACGGACCGCTCCTGCTCGGTCGGATTCACGATCCTCCCGGCAATTGTCTCGGCCTGCATTTGCGCAAGCGCTGCATCGACGGGTAGGCCAGCGAGCACTTTTGCGGCAAGTGGATCCGGGGGCTCTAGGAGCGGGGAGACGTCCGTATCGAGCTGCTGGCCGCGTACGCGGCCTGCAGAACCCCGAACGAAACCGCGCATTTGGTCGGTCTGCTCTATCGCTTGGACAAGGTCACTAAGCCGTATCTGGCCACCGGGCAAGGTCGGGGCAGGCCTTGGGACAGAGAAAGAGGGCACTTCCGAGCCAACGCTCGGGACCGAAAGTACCGACTGCGGCGAGGGGAGACGGACGGTTTCCGCCATATTATCGAGCCATTGCGGCCATCCGCTCGATAGCGTCGGCCGCTTCCTTGCCGTACTTCATGCTGATCCATTCCTTGGCCTTGGGCTCGCCGATCGCGACGAGCACCTGCCACAGCTCGAGCGCAGAGAGCGGCTGATTGCCAAGCGCCTCCTCGGTTCCGTCGGCCAACCTGTTGAAGAGGTTCCACCGCTCGGTACCGAAGGTGGACTTCATCAGGTTCGCAGCGCGCGTGATCCTCAGCGCCTGAGCTGCATTTTCGTATGCGAGCTGATTCTTGAGAACGGCCGCAGGGTCGTCCCCTGCGGCGCCACCGAAGCCAGCGATCATAGCAAACGCTTGCTCGGGCGTAATCCCAAGTGCCTCACTCATCGTCTTTGCTTTGGCTACCATCTCGGCATCCCGTTGCTGCTGCATCCGGAAATACAGTTCGAGATTCGCCTTGAGTCTGGCCTCGTCAGCAGCAATAGCCTCGGACGCGCGCTGGCCGTATCTTGCCTGAGCGTCGATGACTCTCTGAGAATGGCCCGTCTCTGCGGCAGCAAGAGCACCCGCCGCACTTACTGCTGGCGCCATCATCTGCTCCACAGTTGCTGCCCCATGCTCGGCTGAACCCGGAACCGAATACTGAGCAGACTGAGCCTGGAGCGTGGCCGCAGCTTGCGGCGCGATGTTGGCCGTAGCTTGGACGAACTCGCCAGCAGCCTGGCTCTGGCCAGCGGCGAAAGAAGACATATCCTGGAGCGAAGCAGACACGCCCCCCTTGAAGGCGGCCTGGGCTGCCTTGTAGTGCTCTGCTACCGCAGCGAAGATAGCCTGCTTCGTCTTCTCCCTCTCGCGCTCCAGCTCCAGCAAGTATTTGTCAAGCGGGCCGAGCTCAGGCTGGGGCTGTCCTTCCGGAGCGGGCTGCCCCTCCGGAGGGGGTGGCGGAGGAGGCGGGGGTGACGGGGGTGACGGGGGTGACGGGGGTGACGACGACTGACGTGCGGGGCCATCCGGCCCAGGCTCAGGAGTAGGCGGGGCCGTAATTGGAAACCCAGGCGGGACAGCGGTGAAGAAATGCCGTGATTTGGACTTAGGAGCGCGCTTAGCGGCCATAGCTCACCCCGTAAGAATCCTCATGCTTTCTTCGACGTCTTTCTGAAGGGTGGTCAGGGCGTCATCACCAGCGACGTCGCCCATACTTATTGCGCCCTGGAGCAGGTTGGAGTAAACATCCATCACCCGCCCGAACGTCGAGCGAAGGATATCCCGCTTCCGCATTGCGAATTCTGAAGCGACTTTGGCCAGCTCACGCTGCGTCAGACCAGAGAAATAAAGGCCTCGGCCAGCCATGATGTCCCGAACGCGCTCCATCGCATCCTTTTCCAGCAGAGCGAGATAGGCCAGCTTCTCGGCTTGCTCTGCCGTCGCTATATCGAGCGTCTTCTTCGCCAGCGACTTGTATATCTCCCAAGCGCGCTGCTGGCGCTCAAGAGTTACGTCTGTCGCTGAGTCCGAAGTCGCTGGTGGTGCTTGGGGTTCCTCCGCCACGGCTAGCCTTCTCGTAGTACCGGACCATGTCAGATAGCGACCGGTAGCGGTAGTTCATCTCCGATGGCTGATAACCGATTTGGTTCAATTGTAGCTGCGGATAGGTGGGCACACCAGGAGTGTAGCCCGTACCCATGAGCTCTCCCGCGTTAGACGGCTCCCAATGCCACGGTTCGTGAGCCATAGGCTGGACGAGACCTAGCTGCGGTGCCATCTGGCGAAATTTAGCCCAGTCACTCTCACTCATTGCCAGGTCAACAGCAAGCCCGTAGTTGTGGCGGGATCTACCCGGTGGAGCGACCCTGTTTGGATCCCGCCCATATTTTTCCCAGAGAGCGGCTTGCTCTTGGTAGCTGCGGTAGCCAGAGACGATGGTCAGCGACGGCAGGTGTTGCTTCAGGTAAATCAGCGGGCCACGTAGCGCAGGATGAAGCTTGTTGACCTCCGTCCAGAAGTCGGCCACCTAATCACCTCCGCACGAACCTTCCACTGGGTGGGCGCTGCTCCGGCTGGCCGACTGCAGAGAAAGTACCAGCCTCGGGGTTAGGAAGGGAACCTGGCGGGGAGGGGAGCTTAGGAAGGCGGGTCTGCTGAGCCGTGCCCATCGCTCCACCTAACTGGGGAATCGCGACCGGTCCAGCTCCAACCTCTGCAAGAACCTGCGGAATGAATCGCCGATAGGCCCCGGTGCGGTAGGTCGTCCAGGGTTTAAAGTTGGTACCGCCCGCCGATATCTGTGCCATGGCATATGCGTTCATCATCGGGTTGGTCAGATCTGCCCCTCTATATTGCGGATGGGCGGGGAGATGGATTTGCCACAAACCGAAGGATGATCCTCCGTCCCCGACCGCCTCCGGCCTCCCCGAGGACTCAGCCAAGGCAATAGCAGCGGCAACCACAGCCGAGCTGTGGTCAAGCCCGGCCATACGTGCAAGCGAATAGAGTTGTCTACCTGTCAGGGCCATTCCGTCAACACCTCGTACTCGATCACGACCTCTTCAATTCTAACCCCCTGCCTGTTGTCGTCACCGAAGAACTCGCAACGAAGACCGAAGGCCTGCACCTCCTTCCCGAGATCTGGCGGGATACCGAGACGATGGAGTCGACCATCGGTCGGGATGTCGTATACAGCCGTCCAGGAAGAGGTGTCGACATAGCGGTCCAGCAGCGGCATGGGGTACCAGTCGCTCTCTCGCGGCTCGGGATAGACCGGTATGTAGCTGCAGGACCAGCGCACATTGGTGTTGGGGGCGTCCGCGTACAGCCTTGAGACCCTCACCCAGACCTGGTGTATCCGCTTAGGGTGGGAGGTTCCGAAACGCCAATAGGGAAATTGGACGACATCGGCAAGGTCAGGGTTGGTCGTCCGCGGCCGCCAGTTCGCCCTCGCAAGCGTCATTCCGTCGAGATAAGCGAACCCGACACCATTGTCGGGAGCATTCATCCCGTCTCTGAAGGGGGAGGAGAAGAGCCAAAACTGGTTCGTCCAGTCCACGCCGCAACTAGGTCCGCGCCCGACGTCGGGGGCATGCCAGAAGAGGTAGCGTGACCTAGTCCATCCTTCCGCCACCAGGTTGTAGATATACGGCGATCGCTCCCTGTCACGGTGGTAGCCCTGTTCCGGATTCCTCTGAGGCCACACATCGGTAGGTCCCGGCCGAACCCCGGAGACATAGATGTAGTCGGGGATCGAACCCAGCGCAATCGTGTGTCCGCCCCGCCACATGCCGATCCCGCGCTCGCGGTGCGTGGGCTGAGAAATATCACGTAGTCTCGGAAATAGGCCTAACCAAATCCGATTCATGTCGTCGACGATGGCTACGCGGCCATCCTCGTACCTGATGAAAGTGTGGGGCCCACCGGCAGATGCGATGTCGTTGAGCTTGGTGAGCTGCCATTCGGCAGGGTCCCGGCCAAAGAGGGAAAATATGCCGTAATCCGCGGCGATGGCCAGCTGGTCCGGCAGCCCAAGCATTTGCTCGACGCCGCCCCACTCCGTTCGACCCACCTCGAAGAAGTCATTGATCAGCCACCCGTCCCGGTTGTCGTGCGCAGCACCGGGTTGCGAGAACTGAACTCTTCTGCCGCTCGCCCGGCCGGGAACCGATTCGGTTACGTGAGCAGCGAGAAGCAGCCTCTCTGAATGGACGCCACCGATCAGCGGATAGAACCAGCGGTGACGGACGTGGCCGCCAGTTAGGTTCTCCTTGACCCTTATACCGCCCTGGTCCTCCGCGTCGGAGAGTCGCCCCCTCCAGAAATCTGGTCTGGTCTGTTGTTCGCAAGTAGTACCGAGAAACGCCGACCTCCACTTCCCACCGATCGCAGAGGTCGAGTGGGGTGGGCCGACATGCGGCATCGACTTGCCGAGATGGAAGTTGATGTCGACGTAAACCCCACCGGCTTTCCGGGGCGAGGAACCCTCCGGGTCCGGCTGTCCGTTCTTCAGCCACTCCGTTTGAGGCAACGCGTGAGCGCCCCCGACAGGTGGCGCCGCTGTCGATAGTGTGTTGAAGACGTCGTAGGGGATGAAGTAACAGCAGCGGTTGTAGTTCACGAATCGCTTGATCCACAGGAAGTAGCCGGTCCCCCACGGGGGCGGCCAAGCATGCGCGAGAACCCACGGCGTCGCCTGGTCCGACAGATTGGCGTGGTCGGTCTTTATGACCACCGTCGCAGGCTCCCGCGGAAGACCCTCGTCCTCCCACCAGGAAGGATACGCCTCTGGCCAGACATCCACGGCTGCGTAGAGGATGTGACCCCACCCACCCCCCTCAACGTCGAGGAAGGCGGAGGGGCCGATGTGGCAGACGGCAATCCTTACGTGAGCAGGGTCGAAGATCGCCAACCGTCCATCCGGGTTCAAAGGAACGGACGTCCACGATGGCTCGGTGATGAGCTTGCCAGCGGAATCAAGAACGAAGCCTCGCGCATCGAGCAAGGCGTCATCAGGCAGCGACTGGCGAGAGAGTCTGGCCTCGATCCCGCGCCAGCGCTCGATCGAGAGAAGCTTGCGCTCTCCCATCAGTATCGCCCGAGGAGTTCCCTCATCCGTGCCTCGACCTGGAAGAAGAGGGCGTCACCGAGCGCCACGCGAAAGCGCTCGGTACAGATCGGACAAAAGTAGATGTCAAGCGTTACGCCCGAAGCTCGCAAGCCCCCGCTGAAAGGCTCACTCTGTTCGAGATTTGCGCCACACAGACACCTCAGAGGGTGCCGTCCAGGTCGACCAAATGGCGCGTCATCACCGCCATCACTGGGACCGCGGCCGGGCCTGTCACGAGAATCGGCCATCCTGCACCTCGTGGTCTGAAGTCGATCCAGAGCGTCTCACCTGGCGGGACGGTGAATCCGCCGACAGTCACGTTCGAAGCGTGGGGATTGTGGACGAAAATCTCCCAAACAGTGTTCCGCGATGCGGGACTCTCGGCGTCGCCGAAGTAGTCGTAAAGGTCGGCACCAGGCGTGACGTCCCGCGTCTCTACGACCTCTTCCGATCGCAGAAGCTTTTCATATCTATACATGGCCTGCTCCTTTCAGTCTGAAGTAGTCCTCGTAGAACGAGACAGTCTGCGTCCAGTTCTCGAACATCGCCTGCGCTAAGTGCTGGCGATACTCGATCTCCTTGGCCGCCCTCAGGTCGGCCCTCCCGAGATTCTCGTAAACGTACACCATCGCCTTCATGCAGACCAGTTCCCTGTAGGCAGCCCGCATAGCAATGACGTTTTGCGGATTGAGGTCTGGCCAGTTCGGCAGCTGAATCCAGTGAAACCACAGGGTACCATCCCGATCTGGAACAGGATATACGCGCACTTGGTCGGGACCAGGGGTCGGATCTTGACCAGTAGGACCATAGATGCCAGGCTGCCTGATCGTGAAGCTGTCCGGAACACCAGGCCTGAAGGGATCTCGCTCGACCCTCCGGTACATGAATTCAGGCGACACGTAGTTGAGTTCCTGCCGGACTTCCGTGTTCGGCGGGTCGCCGATCGCATAGTGACAGCTGATGATCCGAACAACGTTATCTAGCGGAGTGTCCACCAGATACTGGCCTGCCGTAATGGGGATCGGTACGACGTTGTCGGCAAACTCCCCGTCGACCACTACCGAATCGGATGCGAGCTCGAGAAAGTTGAGGAGTGTCTGATCCGAGAAACGAGAGGGGCCGGGCTCTGCGATCAGGCGGCGAAGGTGAGCAAGGAGATCACCTATCGTCTCCAGCGCTGGCATTCACTATCCCCCCTCTTCGGCAGCTTCGTATGCCGCGACGTACTCAGCAGCAGCCTCCCTTCTCAGCCTTTGCACCTCGTCCTTCAGTTGGTCGACAACCGTGCGGAGGTCGCCGTCCGTCTCGGCGAAGTCAGGCTCCCAATCCGGGTCGTAAAGTGGCCACTTGACAGGGAATTCCTCTAGGCTGTCAGGATCGAGCACTCTCAGCTTGGGGATCTCCCGCGGGAAGGGAAGCGACTTGGAGAGCCCCTTGACGACGTCCTTGTTCTCCTTGGGCACAGCTTTCGAGGACATCACTGTCTCGAGCAACCTCACGCGCTCCGAGTAGCGAACGATGTCCTCCTGGTAAAGCTCGTCGAAGTAGCCATAGCGACCCTTGAGGTTCTCGTGCACTAACAGCCTGATCGGTCCTCGAAGAGCCCAATTGCCGAGCCAAACGAACACCGCGGCGAGCGGCACTCTCTGTTTCTCGCCCGGGGCGATCCGATACTGCTTGCCGAGCGCTTTCGCAGGAGGGCCCTCGAAGGGCTGGGTGCCGACGTTTTCCACGATCACGTCAGTGGTCTGCAGATACTCCGCGACAGCCCAGTCGCCCAGCTGGATCGATTCCTTGGAGCGATCCTGGCCAGCTGCCTCCTCGAAAACCTGGAACGTCGAACGCAGTTCCATATCAACCTCCTGCGTACTGCTGGGAATCAACCAGCGAGGGGGAAATGTGAAGCCAGGCGCCGTATATCCGCCTTCCCTCGTTGTTCGTTCCGAATTCCTCCACGATGAAAGGCGTGGACACGAAGGTTCCGATCCTTGCCTGCAGCCCGACATATCCGGCCGAATTCTTAAGGATCGCGCCAGAAACGCTGTTGGAGGCAAATGCCGAACTCCCCGGCCCCATGTTCGGAGGATGCGTCGGGTCGTTTTCGTAAGCCTCGCACTGGGCAAGGACTACGCCCCGCCGCGCGATACGGCATAGCCGCACGAGCGGATAGAAGGAATAAGCACGCTGATTCTGCTCCTCACGGAACCGACCCCTCCAAACCTCGGTAACTACCCCCGCGAAGACGGCCTCCGCGGTGGCTTGCATGTACTGGAAGAGGCGATCACGAGGAACGGCCGCCTTGATCTCGGGGGGCAAACCGTCATAGGTAGCCTCGTCGACGGTCTGCACTGCCGCGCCGAGAGGGTATCCAACGGCGCTCTCGGCGAAGCGCGGAAGAATCAGGCCGAAGAGGTCTGGGGCATCCCCCCGCTCTTCACCCACATATGCAGGATAAAGCGGCGAGAGGACGCCCCTACCAGCATCCCTCATCGCCTACCCCTACAGGGCCTGTGGCTGGAGGACCGCGTAGCAGTAGTCCTTTCCATCCTCGGTGAACTTACCGCTCACTGCGATCCCGTAGATGTAGGTCGGCGCACCACCGGCAGCCTGCAGCACACCGTTCGTACCGGAGGCCACGAGCTGGTCGCCTGCAGCTACCGTTCCACTCACCCTCACTTTGGTCGGGGTATCCGCTCGGCGGACCGACACTACGACGATATCGGTAGGCGTGTCGTAGCGGCCCTTGTCCAACTTTCGAGCAACGACACCCGCTACCGCCAATGAAGCGTTCGAGCCATCGACCAATCGGACCGCGTCCTGGGGCCCGACGTAGCGCCGGTACGTGTCGAACGCCGCGCCTACCGTATCCGTGTAGTAGACGACCATACCCTCCTCTACCTGGTCATCCGTCGCTCCGACGACGACCTTGGTGTCCGAGAAGTTCTGGTCGCCGGCGTTGATCAGCCCGCCGAGGTGGTCGGCATAGACCGGGGCGCCGATGATCAGATCACCCATATCGCCTCCTAGGACGTAAGCGCGGTGAACTTGGCGTTCGACCGCGGGTGAATGCAGTATATCGTCCCGACCCAGACGACCCTGAACAGCCACACTTCCTGGAACTGAGCCAACTGCGGCCCGATCAGGTTGGCCTCACGGCCGGCATAGGTCACCATCTTGAACGAGCCGGGGTCAAGCCACAGGAAGTGCTGGGCGGGTATCGACCAGCTGTGATAGACCGGCAGCCCGAAGAGGAAGATCGTCTGGGACATGCCAGTTGCATAGTTCGCCTGGCCAGTGCCCTCGACGATATACCGCTCCTTCGGCTCGAGCCGGTTGCCGATCGACACGAACAGCTGGCGAGTCGTCCAGCCGATGGCGGGCTTGCGTTCACGGTAGTTGGTATTGACCAACGCCGTAAGCAACGCCGAGAAGCTGGCGGTCGTCGAGGCCGCATCTACGTAGGCCTGCCAGGTGGGATAGACCACCCGGGATTGGCCCCCGTAGGTGGGCTTGATCGTGCCGTCGTCCACCCCGCCGAGGATACCGTCATCGAACTGCGGCGCAGAAACGACTGCGGTTTCCAGCCTCTCCCTCAAAGCCGCCTGAACCTTCTGCAGGTCCGCATCGATCTTGGCCACCAATGCGTTCTCGTGACCAGTTGCCAGAAGCTCGTCATCCGAGAACTGGAAAGGCACCACGATACGGCGGGCCCGGAAGATTACAGACCGCTCAGAGTCGTAGGTCTGATAGTTGAAGCTCTGGTAGCCGTCGATCCACAGCGGGTTGACGGGATTCGACAGGTTCACCACGACCTCTATGGCGAGATCGCCACTCCTCGTCTCCCTGGAGTCGTAAATCGAGGAGAGGATCGGAGTGTCACGGTAGACCTGGTCGACTATCTCCGTCGGTGACCACCGCGAGCGGACGAGCGCTTCCAGAGCATTCTGCGCTGGGCTCGTGCCTGGCATACGTCACCTCACTTCCTTTGCCATGAGGAACTGCCTTGCGGCTTCTACCGCCATCGCTTCCGGGCTCCGCTTCTCGGGCCCCTGTCCCTCCGAGGCGACGTTGCTTTGTGCCTTGCGGTTTATGACTCGCTGCTGAGCGAGTGCCGCTTCCCTTTTCAGTCTCCCTTCGACCTTATCATAATTTAGCGCCACGAACGCACGGCGTAAAGGATTACCGCCATCGGCCGCCGGATTCATCGGGTCGAGATCCCCGAGCTTAACCGCCTCCGTGACCAAGTTGGCGGCCTCCTCAGGTGATATCCTCACGCCGAACTCGTGCTCTAGCTCCGCGACGAAAGGCTCGGCTAGCCTCGCCAGGTTGAAGACTCGCTGAGACTCCACAAGGGGCGCAATCTCCTGGCGCACCTCCGCCAGTATGTCCTGCTTCAAGCTGTCGAGCGGAGGTCGTTCGCCAGTAGATGGCGCACCTTCCTCTACCCAATCTTCGAATCCCTCGGGCTCGTACCTCGGTGATGGATTCGCCTGAAAGGCAAGCTGATGGTTCGGCCATGTCGCAAGGAAGCGATCAAGATCCTGCCTGAACTGCTCGTTGGAAAGCTTCGGGCGAAGGGCCTGAATGAAGCTGGCCCATTCCTCCAGTTCCTTGTTATACCGCCTGGAAAGTTCGAGCTCCCGCTCGGCCTCGGCAACGAGGTCGTTCCAGACTTCTGCCTTGGAAGCCAGGTCCTTGAGCAGAGCAGGGTCATAGAGCTCCCCGTCGATCTCGACCATCGAGGATTCCTGAGGCGGCTCGGCCTCGCCTGCCTGCTCCTCGACTCCAGGCACCTCGTCGACGCCGAAGGCCTCGAGATAAGCCTTGGCGTAGTCGACATCCTCGGATGAGACCGATTGCTCGGGGGCCTCCGTAGGCTCATCCTCGGCAGCCGCCTGCTCTGCCGCCTCTTCGACTTCGCCTTCTATGACCTCCTCATCTTCCACCGCTCAAGGTCCTCCGATCGACAGTTTGGGTCCTCTGTCTCAGGTCGTAACCGCCAGGGGTCACCTCACCGATGTCGACGATCTCCTCACCTGTCTCGCCTTTGGAAAGAGCGGTAAGGAGCTCGACGATCGCGTCGAGGAGGGGTTGGTAGGGCTCGGCCTCAGGCAAGAACGTCGCGCGCTTGATCGTTGCCCCGGCCTGAGAGAGGCGATCTGCAAGTCGCTCACCTTTGCGCGGCCTAGCCATATCCTCTTATTAAGGAGAAGGAATCTGAGGCGAGGGAGTCGGCACCGGAGCGCTGCCCTCTCCCCCTCCCAGCTGGCCTTCTAGTAGCTCTCCCTGGACCCCCGCTTGCTCCCCTTGGAGCTGGACGATGAGCTCTTCGGGTAGTTGCCCCAGCTGGAGTCCGATGCTTCGGTCGGTATTCTCATCCCCCTCGGCTGGGGGTTCGGATCGCGGTTTTGGCGCTGCACCTTTGGCATCAGGACCTCCTATTGCTAGCGCTGCCTGCCGAATCTTCTCTGCAATCTTAGCAAATCGTTGCGCATATGCCTGCATTCTCTGCTCTTCGGACTGCCGCGCAGCCTGCAGGACCTCAGCGACCCCGTCGATACCCAGCTCCTGCCCCAGCCATTCGATACCGGGCGCACCACCGGTTGCGGTAAAGAACTGCAGAGCCGTAGCAGCCCTCAAGGCTCGAGAGACAGCCATTTGGCTGCCCGCTTCGAAATGAACCGCGAACTGCATCGGCGCCGTCGTCCCGTCCGGCTCGACGGTCTGGAACGGCCTGGGAGGCAAACCGACGTAGGTGTCAACGGAGAAATCCTCGACTAACGGGACCGTGCGCTCCGCGATGTAGTAGTGAGCAATGAGGTCGGAAATCGCTCCGAAGAGGTGCTCCACCTCGCGCTCGTAGCGAGCCGCCATCTCCCGCACCAGAACCTGAGAGGCCTCGGAGGAGATCTGAGCAGCACCGACAGCCATCTCAGGAGAGGGGGTCAGTCCCCTCATCACTGCGGACATGCCGGTCACCCTCTCGAAGAACTGCGCCATGAACTCGGCCAACACCATCTGCATGTTGTTGAGCGGTGGAGGGGGAACGAAGCCGGCCTTGTCGAAGTAGCCGTCATTTAAAGGAATAACCTCGCCCGCCCTGATGTCGACCTTCGCGCCCCTCTTGCGAGCACCGGCCTCCTCTTTCCATATCGGGTTGCCGGTGTACTCGATCTGCCGCTTCGTGGCAGTCACCATCTCGTTCAGTGCCCTCTGTGGGTAGTAGAGAAGCTCGCAGAATCCCTGGCCGACGAAGCGCCGCGTAGGCGTGGGCAGGAGCGTCATCTTGGCGAAGGGCAGTCGAGCGTAGACGGTAAGCGGCGGAAGGAAGCGCATGACGTACCGCGAGGTCGGTACCCTCTGTCCAGCTCGCAGTCGGCGCTGGTCATCCGGCAGCAAGCCGAAATGCACAGTGAACTTGTACCACGCCCAGGACTCCACCCCCTCCGTGGATACCGGCTTCTTCACCCAGAAGTCGAACACATAAAGGAAGGGCGGATCCGAGGTGCCGGTATAGCTCGACGCGTGCGAAGGATACAGAACCGTCTCCGCCGGCGCCACGTTGGAGCTCACGTGCTGGTGCTCGAGCGTCACGAACCGGTCGCCCGAGATGGTCTCGATCTGGGAGGGGTCCATCCGTCGTCGAATCACGAAATAGGACAAATCCCGGATATCCGAGCCTCCCGGCCCTGGAAAGCAATCACGAGGCGATATCCGCCTCAGAGCGACATCCCCCAACCCCTGAGCATCCTGGGAGGACCAGTAGGCCTCGAGAAGGCCGACTCCGTAGATCAAGCTGTCCCTTATCGCCTCGGTAATCGGCTCTCGGTACCGCCCGACTACGTAGCGAGAAATCAAGCAAGAGCGCATCACCTCCGAAGCGGGCATCTCCACGGGGCCCGTGTTTCGAATCACGACGATCTTGTCGACGGCATTCCTTGAGGTAGGGAAGACCCGGAAACGCGGGACCCTGTCCGTGAGCCAGGCCGTCATGTAGCGGATATGGTTCTGGGTCTCGTTCAGTACGACAGCCGAGGGCTGCTCGGAGGGGTTGGGTTTCCTCTGGTCCTCAGGATGGATGGGCGACTTGAAGTGTCGCCCCTCATAGAGCTGCTCGTAGCGGTCGAAATCCGGGTAAAGATCTACCGTGGGTGCCGAGGCCTCGGCTATCGCCTGGTGCAGGAAGGAAGCAAGCGCTCGCTGCTCCTCCTCGTCGAGGCGGTCGAAGACCGCGATGTTGTCCGCGGCCCACCGGACCTTGGTCCCGACAGATGCCTGGTAGAGGTCTTCAAGCTTGCTCATCAGCGAAATCAGCGAAAGGAGGTGGGGAGGGCTTCTTGGTTCCGAATATCGTCTCCGGACCTTCCGGGTCGTAGGACCTCACCTTGTCCCCGTCCAAGAGTACGTCTTTCTCGGAGGGGGTCAACATCTCTTCGACATGGTCGACGCGGCGCAACTCTGCACCGACCCGTTCCGAAAGCTCGTCGACCCTCTTGTCTCTCTCCTTCTTAGAATACAGAACCTTGCCCAGCCCCCGGTTGTAATGCGCCTCGAAGAATTCCCCCACCCGGGTGTAGGGCCCGCCGGGACAAGAGGAGGGCATTCCGCAGACAGGGCAAGCCGGACCCCGCCTCGACCAGGGTTTATCCACTGCGGGCCCGAAGAAGCAGTGGCCCCGGATGCACCGGTACCTCATCGTATAGCCCTCAATATAGCCAGAGCCTCCTCGTAGCGGCGCTCACGTGAGGGCTCCGCGACCCCGGTAGGGGGAGCGATCCTCATCGCCGCATAGCCTATCATCGCCGCCATCAGCAGGTCTGCATGCCCTTCACCCTTTGCGAGAACGTATCGCTCCCTTCCCTCGCCATGGCTGAACCACAAAGCCTCCTCGATCAGGCGCGAATCGCTGAGCTCTACCAGCTCCCTCTTGATGGCCGAGTTCATCTCCGAGACGATGAAATCCTTGGAGACCGCATTGGTCTTCCACCCGATGGTATCATCGAAATTCAGCTCGGTGCGTATCGCGTTGCGGTCCCGCCACAGCGGAGCATAGCCCATCTTCCTCAGCACCTGAATGAAGTGCCGCCCTGAGCCCGAGTTCTGCTCCGGACAGATGGTAGCCCAGTTGTAGTACGCCCCCGCTATGTAGGCCTTGCGTGCCAGCTCCTCCGGGTCGTACCGCTCCCTCAAGGTCGCGACGACCTTCGGCTTGGGCCCCCACTTCCATATGCACAGAGCGGAGAAATCCGCACCGCCGTCAGGCCGGACGACACCCAAGGCAGTGTCCACACCCATCAGGTACAGCCCCCGCTTGTCCGGCTCCTCGAAGACATACAGCTCACCCGAGACCGGATCAGGCACCAACCGGGGGTCATAAGAAAGGGTGTGAGAAAGGGCGTACCGCTTCGGCTTGCCGCTCCTCCTCAGCTGAGCAAGCAACTTGGCCCTGGGGAACACCTCGATCCTGGAAGCGGCAAAGGCCTCCTCCACCGAGGAAGGGTAGTCCACTCGAAAAGCATCATGGTCCCCGTCCAGCTCGTTCTCGATCACGTAGCGGCGAAAGGCGAGCTGGGAATCGCTCAAGCCGTAGAGCTGCCTCAACTCGGCCTCTTCCTCGTCGAAGGAGGGATCGGGGGGGAGGACCCGCTTGCCGTCGATCTCGACTAGACCCGCGTCGTAGGTGTACCTCGGGTCGACGAACCACGGATAGAAGTGGGGCTTCCAGAGAATAAAGGACCCCTCGCCGCTCTTGCGCTTCTCCTCCGCCTCCTGGGCCTTCATGAAGGTCTGGTAGAACCACCCGTCATCCCCGTTTGCCGTCGACTCGACGACGACGATGAATCGCGAGTCTTCCGACTTGGGCAAGGTCGGCATCACTGCCCTTATCAGGTCCTTTCCCCCCTTCGGGTAGAAGGCAGCCTCCGAGAAGTGCAGCAGAGCCTGGCCGGTGCCCTGGAGCGGCTGGGAAGACCCGGCCGTCGCCGTGTAGATCGCCGAGCCCCAGTCGAACCTCCAGAAGAACATGTCCTGGTTGGACAGCCGACACAGAAGGGGTGAGTGGGTACAGGTGGGCGAGCACTTGTAGAGCTGTCGCAGCTCTTCAGGCATGTCATAGAAGAAGCCCTCGAAGAACTCCTTCAACCTCACCGTGACGTCCTCTCGGTGGGCCATGGAGGCAACGGAGACGTTCGAGCGGGTCATGCACAGCCAGAACGCAAGATACATGCAGGCAGAAGAGATGCCCATCCGCCGCGCCTTCAGGACGATGTGAAAGCTCTTGCCCCTGTTGTAGTCTCTTACTATGTCGGACAACAACAGTCGCTGAGCTGGGCGGAGAGTGAAGCGGACCGGCTCGCCGGCGTCCTCGGGACGGATGTAGAACTTGTCGGCCCAGCCGATGGGGTCGTCCCGGAAGCTAGAGCCAGTCAGTCCCACGACTAGTCTTCTCCGACCAGGAAAGATCGAGGCTTTCCTGTATGAGATCGAGCCTCTTTAAGACTTCCTCGTGGTTCTCGGAGCGCGGCTCGGAACTCTCCGCGAGTTGCAGCCTGATGCCCGCCAGCTCGGCCTCGATGCGCCTCAAGCGCTCCTCGATCCTCGAGATCGTCGGGCGCAGGCGCCTCCAGAAGAGAAACACGACAAGGAAGGTAACTACGAAGTAGACGGCCTCGGTCATTCGAACGGATTCCTTCCCCGGTTGTCATTGTAGACGACAGTCTGTGGGCCTTGGAGGGACTGGGCTAGCCTTACGAAGTCCTTGGGTGGTATGGCCAGCTCGTCGGATTCCAGCAACTCCAAGTACTTGTCAGCCTGGCGAGCCACCAGCCTAGACACCTTCAACCTGGCCTCCAGGGACCCTTCCTCGACTATCGCCCTGAAGGCCTCCCGGGCGGCGGGCGACAGCCTCGCATTGTGGATCGCAGCGAGGGAGATCTGCATTTCCGGCCTGGTGCGGTCGATGTGGGCCTTGATCTCTTCAGCCGTCACCGCACCGCATTCGTATGCCTCGATTATCGCTTGGACGACGGGGTCAATCCGAAGGGGCTTTCCGCCGGTAGGCAGGGGGACGATCTCTGATTCAGCAGACATATCCGTGCGGTCCTCCTGTCTAGTCCGAGGGCTTCCAATGCACGGGTGGCCTTGTTGGGTAGCCCTGGCCAATATCTTACCGGGCGAATGGAGGAGTAGGCGAGATATGCAGCGGGAACGTCGAGCAGATCAGCGAGGGCCTGGATCGTCTGGATAACCCTCAGTCGCTGATTGCGGTCCCGTAGGTTCGGCATGTACCGCATTGTAGCACATTTGGGGGGATGGTGGGACAGGTGTTTCGGGGTGTTAAGTGTGTGTGGGGGAGGGGACCCCTAGGGCCGGCACGAGGCCTCGCCACCGGGACCGTGCCTCCCCGGACAGTACGCCCGCGGAAACAGCGGTTCGCCTTCGGCGCTTGTCGCTGGCGCCCGCTCGCTCGCCTAGGGGGCTCGCTCGCTTAGGCGCCAGCTATAACCCGCCCCCGCCGCCCCAAAAGCGGTTGCCTTCGGCGACCGCTTCGGCGGCTCGCTCGCTAGTGTGAATGGACGCTCGCTCGCCGGCCGGCGGCCGCCTTCGGCCTTGTTTTCTCCCCGCCCAACCCGATAAGGGGGGAAATCGGTTCGCCTTCGGCGCTTCTGCCGCTCGCTAGCTCGCTGGCGCTCGCAAGCGGCGGCATAGAAGAGAACCTATTTCCCCCCTTGAAAAGTGAGGGGGAAAAAAGAAGAAGAAAGGAGGAAAGATGGAGATGACGTTGTTTGCAATCGACTGCCAGTCCGGTGAGGTGTATGCCAGCCTCACGATGCGGTCGGTTGAGGTCAGGGAGGTCATCTATGCCCTTGCCGACATGCTGCAGGAGAATGCAGAGCAGCTGCCGGCGGAGATGGACGTCGTTCTGGAGGGGGGATTGGAGGTGGGAGCGCTGCGGGTAATCCGCGGTCGGGTGATCCCATGGATATATCCGTGAAAGGAGGGAGAAATGCGCGTTTGGCTCATTGAGGTAACAAAGGATCAAAAGACGGTCGCCCTCGTGGTGACCGATGATATCCAGGAAGGGCTGGAACAAGTAAGAAATCTAGGGCTCGTGCTCCTCTGGGACGGAGAAAAGATCGTAACCCGTACCCAGAAGGGGCACGAAACCGAGTACGCGGTACACGTGTACTCAGCTTAGCAGTTGCGCCGGCCGAAAGGTCGGCGCTTTTTTTTGCCGGCGACGAAGACGAAGCGGGCGGGGCGGAGCCCTGCAGGCCGACATCCCAGGCAAGAGGGCAGGGCACGAGATCCTTCGCCCGAGAATAGCGGGGGCGAAGAAAAAAAAGGAAAGGAGAAAAAATGGCGAACATCGGGATAGAGGAAGAGGAAGTAGAAATCGTACCTCTGGATGTACCAGAGGTGATGCCGGCGCCGATGCCGGAGCCGGAGCCCGAGCCGCTGCCAGAGCCGGCGGAGCCGGTGGAGCCGGAGCCGGCCGAGCCCGTCCCGGCCGAGTAGCGCCAGTCGCGCAAGGCATAAGACAAAGGAGGGCAAAATGGCGTCCCTAGTGCCAACCGCTTACAGAGGCTGGCGAGGATATGACCTCGCCATCAAGGACGGAAAGGTAGCCCTGATGGGGGCCTACGGGCTCCTCTGGACGGGGCCACAGGCCACGGTTGAGCATGATCCACCGGCGCTGGGAAATAGCGCCGGAATCTACATCGCCGCATCACCCTTAATCGCCACAGAGTACGGATCCATTCTCGCCGAGGCAATAGGGTGGGGCAAAGCCGTAATACACGAGGCCGGCGCCCGGGTGGAGCACGCACGCATAACACGGCTCCACGTGCCAAGCGCGATAGCCAGGATGCGAATAGGGGGCGAGCCTTTCCTTTACAGGCTCACCGAGTTCGCCCCGGTGATCGAAGTAGGGGTGAAGACCAGCCCCAAGATCTACGTGACCAATTCGACGGTCAAAATCGACACCACCTTGGCCCCCGCAACGCACAAGGATACACTCAAACTCGACATCCAGGAAGCCGAGGTGCACATAGTGCACTTCGGAACTATCGAGGTGAACACATTTAGGGCCCGTATCTCGGGCGAATTCGAGCTGTCGCTCGTCGACAGCTTGCTCGAAAAAACCGACGTCCAAACCGCAGTAGTACTCAGGCGCTCCAACGTCTGGAGATCCACCATACGCAAGCTCGTGTACGCTGCGGAGACACGCTTCCTCGCCTCCACCGTCGCAGCATACGGGTACCTCGGGGGGACCATCGATGATGGATACCTCGAGGACTGCAAACTGAAGGGCTTTTCAGAAACGGCCCTAAGCGATGTCCGAATGCTGAACTGCAAGCTTTCCCACGAACAAGCGGGGGAAATCTAAGAAGAAAGGAGAAGAAATGAAGCTAGTCACGCAGGCGATCAAAGGCTACCGCCTCTTTCAGTTCGGCTGGAGCCTGGGCCACACCGTATTCGGCATGACCGGGCACGAATGGAAGACGCCGCAACTCACCGCGCACGAGGAGCCGGCGCTCGGCAACACGAGCGGCATATATATCGCCGATGCGCCGACCAGCCTTATCACCGAGGACACAACGGGCGACCTCCTGGGTCAGTGCATCGGCTGGGGCAAGGCCGTCCGGCACCGCTTCGGATGGCGCGTACAGCACTGCCGGGTAACCCGGCTCTGGGTACCCACACACTGGAAAGAGTACCTCCCGGACGAGTGGAAGCAGCTGGCTGAGGAAGACTCCCGCACCTACGGAAGCTACCTCATCCAACCGCCAGCACCCAACTTCGGTGAAATGGTGGTGGACATGGGCAAAATAACGGGAGTCAGCGCCCTACACATACCCTCACTAGCAGGGGTAACGGTAAACCTGAAAGGAGGCCGCAGCCTCTGGGCGGAAGAGCTCTGCGCACACGCCACGGTAGAGTTCCAACAGCCAAAAGTGGCGGCTCAGATCGTGGTGCTGGACAATGCCCGAATAAAAGGCCAACACCTCCACCTCGACAACGTGCGAATCTACGACTCGCACATAGTCGGCGACACAATCACACTCTACAAGGGAACGATAAGGAACACGCACATCCACGGCGACGCCGTCATCAAGTACTGTCATCTCACGAACGTCACCGGCTGCGGCAGCATCAAACTCTACGACTGCGACGGCAACGTCGAGGACATCACGTCACTCGGCGTCCGAACGCTATGCGATTCCCCCTGAAAACCGGGGGGGAAATCTAAAAAGAAAGGAGGTGAGAAAAATGCCGTACATCGCCCGGCTCGAAGCCGACGCCTGGCTGTTCAGCCGCTGGCTGAGCAGCGGCCCCTCCGGCGAGGGGACCTGGGTCGGCGTCTACAACGTCGACTCAGCCCTCGTCGAGGAGGCGAAAAGCGAGGGAATCGACCTCGCCGACTACAGGGGAAAGCACCTGGTCGTCTACTACGACGACTGGGGCTTTGAGGAGGTCCTCGAGTACGAGGACCTCAACGAGCTCGGCGAGTTCCTGATCGCCCTCGAAGAGAGGGAGGCTCAAATAGCCGAGGCGGAAGAGGCTGGCGACTGGGACAAAGTCGCCGAGCTGATCGCCGCCCCGCTCTCGTAGCCCGACGGCCGGGGGAGGCCAATGCCTCTCCCGGCCCCTTTTTTGCCTCCCTCATAATACCCGCCCACCCACCCCAGCGGGCGTACTGTCCGGTCGGCACTACCCCAACCAGACAAGCCCAGCCAAGAGGTCCAAATCCAGGCACGCACGCAGCCAAGAGGCGACCTTCCAGCAACCGCCCCCGGCGCCGCCCCCGCCCCCCGTGCCCGCGCGAGCGACGCTCGGCACGCAGGCAAGAGGCCGCGTGCCACATGCCACACAACCCCCAAGTGTCAGGTCCCTACCGGGACATCCACCATCGCCTCACCTAGTCAGGTCCCTACCGGGATATCCACCATGACCTCCAACTGTCAGGTCCCTAGTCCGAGACAGTAGGCACGCAACAGGCGTCACGAGGCGAGACGCCTGGCACCCGCCCCCCATGCTCTTTATATACAGCCAGCGACCGGCCCGATCATCGGCCAACCGGGCAGCGACACAAAAGCCCAGGTCAGAGGGGGTTTTTGGCACCCCCCACCCCCCCGAACCGCAGCCCCACGAAAACCCCTCCCCGCCCTCTGCCGACGCCCCCATTCTCGCCCTCTGTATCTTCTCCGGCCGGTCATCTAGAGGCTGTGACGTGACCTGCAGAAACGGCGGCCCTGCCGCCGCCCGCCCGGCGGCGGGCCCCACCCTTCCCGCCACCACATTCAACTACGTATCCCCAAAAAACCCAGCTCAGAATCGCTTGACAAACCAAGAGCCCATGGTACACTGGGGGTAGAGAGACCGGGAGGTGTCATGAGATACGACATGCCAAAGGTAAACATCGAACAGCTCTCTGGCGTAGACCGTGAGTACGCCGAGCGCATCACTCGGCCCGACGGCCGGCTGCGGGCGACTAAGCCGGACACCGACCCCGAGACCAACTACGTCTGGCGGATGGTCGCGTTCTACGTATCCCCAAACCCGCGTCACCACCACATGCCCATCGTCGCCGATCTCGAGCTTCCCGGCAGCTTCGACGAGCGCAACAGGCTACGCCGCTACCTCATGGACATCGTCGACCGCATAGTCGACGCCGTCGACAAGACCCAGTGGTACGGCGTCCACCGCTGGGCCCGTGCACTCGGCGCCTATTGATATACCGGTACAAGGTTTGACACTGTACACTCGTATGGTACAATTAAGCGCAGCGAACAGGAGGTAACATGTTTGCGCTTGACACTGGCGACATACCCATAGAGCTACAGTCCACCAGCTACGGTGACGCCGTCGTCGAGGCATACGAACTGCTGGAGGACTGGGCATATACGCTGTACCACGACCCGTGGAATCCACCTGAGGACGGGTACGTCACCGTCACCGGTGACCTGCTCTACTATCCACCTGACCGACTCGGCGGCAGTCTTGCGACCCTCACCGTCACCTACGACGGGGCGGTCAATACGGACTACCAACACGTTGACTATTGGAAGTTCCACGACGACATTGTGCGTCGTGAAGCGGCCAGGGCCGTCGACGAACTCCTAATGGCCGCGGCCGCACTCAATGCAATCCACAAGTCGCTGCGATAACAGGGGCAACAGAAAGGAGACGCTATGTGGGAACTCATAGGACCGGCCCGCTGGTCAGCCGGTTGGCTGATCTGCGAGGGCGTCTGGCACGGAACTGGAATACCTCTCGCCCGAACGAGGGCGCAGGCAGAGGCCCTGCTCAGGGCCGGCGTCGACCGCAAGGGCCGCCCCCTGCCTAGCCGGGGGCTCCAACTGGTGCACTCACCCTCCGGGGTAGAGTATGCCTGGGAACCGGAGGACCAGCAGCTTGTCCGGGTCACCCCGGGTCTGCGATTCAGAAGGGGGAACCGATGAACCGCCCCATCCGGCGTCTCGAGCGCCTCGCGTTCACCCAGGACCACTGGGACCGGATGGAGGACAGGTGCACCTGTCCCCCGTACGGGGAAAACTGGGATTGCCTACGGGCAGACGCCCAGCACTACGTCCACCCGCTCGGTCCGGAGGACGTCCCGGGCCTCGTCCGGAGCGCCCGGGCTGTACTGCGGATACTCGACCAACTGGAGGGCAAGTGAGCGACGGACCACATCTCATCCAGGCCCGCATCAGGCGGGCCGGCGGCGAAAGCCGCAACCCATACACTCAGCGCGTCGCCGAGGACCGGCGGCGCGCCGAGGAACTCGTAGCCATTACCGAGACCACTGTGGTCTCGGAGATCAGAGCCGGGGCGACCCACGTTCCCGCCGTTTTGGTCGCGGAGGCCGGTTGCCGGGCCTCCCAGGACAGGCGGGCTCTGACAGGGGTCGTCGTCTCGGCCCGCCAGAACACCGTCACAGCACGCCCCGGCGGCAGCTGGGACGTGCTGGTCATCACGTATGGCCCCAGGCGCCGGCCTCGCCTCCTGGGCGGCGACGCCCACATACTCGCCTTGGACGAGGACGGCCGGGGCTCCGGCGGGTGCATCCTCGCCGTCCGCCCCGGGGCAGTCTACGCCTTCGACGGTGAGGTGCGTAGGCACCTCGCTGTGAACGGGACGGGCGCCCGCTACGAGGCCGCCCCGTCAGTCGACGCGGCCCGGGCTCTCGGTTGGCTCCCGCTCGCCGAGGGCGAGGCCGAGGTGGTACTGGAGTGAGGATGCGGGTACGCAACCTCACTCCGCACCCAGTCCACCTGCAGGCCCCCGACGGGGCCGAGGTGACCATCCCGCCCGAGGGTGTCGTCCCTCGGGTTCGGGAGACCTCGGCGCCTGCCGGCGCCGTTGACGTCGAGGGTACCGCTATCCCCGTCGTCAGCGTGCGTCGGGTCGGCGTTGTCGGGCTCCCGGAGCCGGAGCCGGGGGTCCTTCTGATCGTGTCGTCCCTCGTGGCCGAGGCCGCGGGGAGGGACGACCTGGTGGTCCCCTATGACCTCATCAGGGACGACCAGGGCAGGGTGGTAGGCGCCCGGGCACTGGCCCGGGTGAGATGACTGGAGGAATAACAAAGACAGGAGGGCGACATGCACACGTACATCTGCTATCTCTGTAACCGTAAGGTAGTATTCACCGTCGACGGGCCCGTCCACCAAGGGGGCTCGTTCTACCTGCAGCGCTGCGACACCTGCGGCAATGAAGCCGACAGGTTCTCCCCAGCGTGCCCACGCTGCGGCGAGGTCAGGGGGTGGAAGGACGACCACGCCGTCCGCCCCGTCACCGCCGCCTACATCACCAGGCGCGGCCGGCGCTGACATGCAAACAACGCTCCTGTCCCGCGGCATAAGGGCCGCTATCTCGGGGGGCCGGGCCGTCCTCGTCGAGGGCCCGGTCCTCATCACCTGGCGCAGCGACCACAGTTGCGCGCCCCCCTGCCTGATGTGTCGATATGTCGCCGAGGTAGTCGAGCTGGGCCTCGACTACCGCCACAGGCGGCAAATGCTGCGAGTAGAACCAGGAGACGCCGAGTGATATACCGCGACGCAACCGCCGAGGCCCCCACTTGGATATGGCGTGCCGGGCCCGAGGACCGGTACGTCCCCAAGGCCCTCGGCTGGCGGTGGGAAAAGAACAAACGCCAGTGGGTGACCTCCGATCCCGAGGCCGCGCGCCTCGCCGCCCTGGCAACCTCGCTCGACCCGGAGCACCTCGGCATCGTGCAGCAGGACCCCTATTCCGGGCCATGCCCGGAGGGCCTCTTCCAACACCAGGTCGAGGCGGTGGAGGCGTGGAGAACCCAGCACCGCCTCCTGATCGCCGATGAAATGGGGCTCGGAAAGACCCGCACAGCGATCGCCTGCGCACTCGTAGCCGATATCTGGCCGGTTGTCATCGTCTGTCCGGCCGCACTAAAGCGACACTGGCAGCGGGAATGGGCAGCCGTCGCACCCGAAATCCGCTGCTCGATAGCCTACGGCGACGAGCTCGACACCTCGGCCGAGGTGCAGATAATCAACTACGAGCTCCTCGGCCGCCACGCCCTGAAACCAAGGCTCCTCGTGATCGACGAGGCGCACTACTGCAAGGACAGCCGCAGCTTACGCTCCAAGCGCTGCCAAGCCTTAGCCGAGGACGCCGAGGCCCTCGTCCTCCTAACTGGTACACCGATACTGAATCGGCCGATAGAGCTCTACCCCTTGCTCCGGATGCTGAAGCATCCCCTCGCCCGCAGCTGGAAGCGCTACGTCGAGCGCTACTGCGCGGCCCGATACACACAATGGGGGCTGGACGTGCGCGGCGCGTCGAATGTCCAGGAGCTGGGGAAGCTCCTCGGCCCGTACGTCATCCGACGCAAAAAGGCAGACGTCCTCGACCTACCGCCGAAGCTCTACCAGGTCATCTCCCTATCACTTGCCGACGCCCCACGCCTGGCTGCTGCCGTCGCCGAGGAGCGAGACATCATCGCCGCGGCCCATGCAGACTACAGACGCGTCAGGAGGAAAGCCGCCGATGCGCTATCCGAGGTCGCCGCCGCCCAGGCGCGGCTCCTCGCCGAGATAAGCCGGGCACGGCGTCAAACAGCAGAAGCCAAGGCGCCAATCGCCTTGGCCGCGCTCCGAGACATGGAGCCGACAAAGGCGGTGCTATGGGTGCACCATCACTCCGTCGCCCGGATTCTCAGGAGCCAGCTAGCCGGGGAGAACGTAGTAGTCATCACCGGCGAAACGGCTCCATCCGAGCGACAGCATCTCGTAGACGCCTTCAACGAGAGAGACAGCGGGTACGCGATCTGCTCGATCCGAGCGGCCGGCACAGGCCTGTCGCTTCACACTTCCCCACTAGCCTGCTTCTTTGAGCTGGACTGGACACCGGGAGCGATGGCGCAGGCCGAGGATCGGATTCACCGGATCGGCCAGACCGCTACCGCCAACATCATCTACTTCGTCGCCGAGCGCTCGATCGACGAGATGGTCGCCGAAGCGCTAGTCGAGAAGACAGTGACAATCGAGGCACTCGACAAAGGGATAGACCAGCTGGTGGAGCGCTACCTGTAGAGATACGCCAAGAGGCAGCGGACCTACCAGCGACCGCAAAACCGGGATAGTGGAAGCTCATAGGACGGGTACGACGTAGACGGTCTCCGCGATACGGACCGGCCCGCTGGACCACCACGAGTAGGCGCCGTCCAGGTTTCTCGTCCCCGCCATCGCCCAGAGGTCGAAGGCTGCCTTCTGATTCAGCCGCAGCTTCACCTCCCACGGGCCGGCGACAACGCCCCCGTCGGAGCCGTGCAACTGAAACCGAAAAGTAACGTTGTCCGCCGCCCCCATCACGTTGAGCCAGGCCGTCTGCAATAGATCGGCCTTGCTAACGCGATAGTCCGAACGAAGGTAACCCACGAATATCTGGCGGGCACCGAAGCCAGTGAACTCTTGCTGTGGCTGCCAGATGTTCACGTCCGCGAACCTCCTACTAGATGATACCCCTGCCCGCTCCGCGATCGCCACGATCTCGGGAATACGGGACACCAGATCCCCGGGGCACTGAGTCGAGTACCAGGCCCGGTGATAGGACACCGCCCTACGTGGGTCCAGGGAATAACGGCGGCAGATCTCGCCTACGAGTTCGCCGAGAGCTTGGACCTGCGCAGCCGAAGGCTGCGCCCCCCCGAGAAACGTTCCCTGGACCTCTATCCCCACAGAATCGCTGTTTCGCCCAGGGCAATGCGAACCGATCACGTGCTCCGGCCGCCCCTCGAAAACACGACCAGACCGCATGACGGTCCAGTGCTGCCCAATGTCCGCCCACCCCCTGGTCACCATGTGAAACCGCTGCATCTGTCGCTGATACGCGATCTCCTGCTCCAGCGACAGATCCGCATTTGGGCCGGCGGTATGGTGAAGAAGGACGTAACGCGTCGCCCTACGGGGCGACCACGAACGAGGAGGGGCGGCCCCCCATTCCTGCCTGGAGATAACTCTCACCGCCGAGGATCGAACGGCCCGGCAAGCACATCGACTTCAGGCGGCGAGATGCGGTGATGGAGGGCTGTTGCTGCGACCGTGAGGAGGGCCTGGAGGGCCGCCCATGCTGCCAATACCAGCTCATTACGAGACGGGGGGCGCCCCTGAGCCAGGGCCGCGCCGATCGCCCCGCCAATGACAACGAACGCCGCAGCGACCGCCTGAGCCGCGGTCCGAATTACGCGCTCCTTCATGGCCACCTGCCTGGCACTAGCGACACTCCCATCATATCACCTACTGGCGCCTGCTGGTAGTCAGAACGAGAAGCCCGACCACGGCAACAGCAAGCACAGAAAAGAGGACATCGAGCCAGCTCAACGCCGGCTTGCGAACCTCAGCGACCGGAAGGGCGGTCGCAGACAGCTCAACAGCAACCGCGCCAACAGAGGCCAACGGAGAAAGCCGGCACGTCCAGGCGCCCTCGACCCAGGAGCAAGCTTCAATGTGCGGTCCCGGGTCGGTCTCGATTGTGGGCGAGACCGAGAGGGCATCGGGGAGGGTCCAGCTGGGATGACACCGCCAGCTACCCGATGCCCGATCGCAGCGGTCGGTCCCCGTAGGAGGGGCACTGGCCCGGACACTCCGCCCTCTGGCATGGCTGCTCGCTCGCCCACGCCCGGGCCAGCACGCCCTCCAGTGCCGGGAGGCAGATCCAGCGCGGACCGAATCAGCGAACCGCCGTGTCGCCCATTCTGGGTCCTGGCGCTGCTCGGAACTGCCCCATCCCGGCGACATCTGGAACGGCCCCTCGTACTGCCCGTTGCGTGCATCCGGGCGGAAACCCGACTCGCAACGGGCCACCGCCGCAGCGAGGTCCGGATCGATCCCCTCCTCTTGGGCGGTGCGGCGAATTGTCTCCTCGGCCTGCTGCGCCTGCGCCGTGTCGTCGCAGAGAGCAAGGAGCGCCATGATTGCGACGAACAACGCGACGAGGACCCAGTCGGTCCTGCCGTCGCCTCCGCGATCCATCAGTCAGTCTCCTCGAATTGGAGCTCGAGCCGACCCCCGACCACATGGCCGACGAGCTTGTCGCCCGCATCCAGGCGAGCAGCGAACTGTCGGCCCTGGTCAGTTAGGACGGCCACGTCCTCGTCGAGAGCGATCAGGCCATTCCTGAGGGCCGTGACCAACATCTCCACCCCCTCATTGACATCGGGGGCACCTGGCATCCTATCACGATAAGCCTTCGCTAGGGGGTAGTGCGGAAGCGGTCCGCCGCCCTCGTCCCTCAAGGCGAGGGTAAGGGCGCATACACCCCGCGCGATCCGTTCCCAGCGGGTCATTCTCTCGCCGTCAGAGTAGCTCACCGTTGCCCTCCCTCCTCTGTCTTGCAGCAGCGCGCTTCAGTCCCTCCAGATAGCGGAGAAACTGAAGCATCCCTCGATGGTCGTCGGAGAACCTCCTCAACCTTATCAAGGTCATCCGGCCACCAGACGTACCACTCCGCCCCGGCGGCATCGAGCGCCTGAATCCATCTCTCTTGCTCAACCGACAACCTCCCTTTCGGTCCCTTCAGCTCGACGAAGATCACCCGGTCCCGGACCATAACGAGGTCCGGGAAGCCGGCATCCGCCCCCAGCGAATAGGGGTGGTAGTAAACCTTCCAGCCATAGAGGCGGGCTAGGTCCCTCACCTGGGCGCGCCAGTCGGCCTCCTTCATGCGTCGCGAGCCTCCCGCCTTACCCGGTGGACCTCACCACTCGCCCACAGCAGCGACGCCCCGACATCGTCGGCGACAATCTCCCAGCGCTCGCCGTAGGTGCCGTCGTCTCGCTGCCACCGCTGGACAGACAGCCGGCCAACCACGATCACACGATCACCCTTAGCGAGAGTTTCCGCGATGTGCTCAGCCAAACCGCCCCAAGCGGTGCAGTCAATAAAATCCGTACGATCCTCGTCATTGATCCTTCGGCTAACGGCCACCCGGAACGACACGACCGATTTTCCGTTAGGCGTGAGCCTCAGGTTCGGCTCCGCCACGAGGTTTCCGCAAACGGATACCACGTTCATACAAGCCCTCCTCTTCTGCTAGGTGCGGGTGCCGATGCACCCACTCATGACACCGCCGACACAACACCACAACGTCACTGTCGTCCCCCCCACGGGAGCGAGGTAGCACATGATGCCGATCAAGCCACCGCGTCGCTCCACAGCGACTACAGCTTTCCACCGAATGCCTCCTCGACCAGCCGCCTCGCCGAGCCCCAGCGATATTGGCAGCTCTTGGCCGAGGCAACATTAGCGGGCCGGCCCTTTTCCCAGCGCTGCCAGAACCCTCGGCTACCGCCATCTAGCCACACTCGCCGCGCCCAGGAGTAAGTCGCCTCCAAGTCGTAGCGAGTAGAAGTCGCCCGACTTCGGCCACGGACCCCGACAGTCGCCAAAGCTGCCGACCAAGACCCGAAGCGGCGGCTAAGCGTAGTCACCGAAGGAACGTCCTTTCCCTTGGCCCACGCCCGGTAGGCGGCCGCCCCCCTCTTATCTGACTCCGCCAAGAATCTCTCGAGGACCTCGATCAGGTCTTCTCTCGAGTAGCGAAGCCGGCCCTCCCCGCCAGGGCCCGTCCGCGCCCGGTGGCGAGCCCAGCGGATGATCTTGCCTATCAAATAGGCGATGAACGTCTCCGGCTCACGCCGTATGTGCCAGTAGACCCCCTCGCGCGTTACGCCCTGCTCCTTCGCGATACTGGGGACTGAGCGACCCGACCGAAGTTTCCCCTGAAGATCAGCCTTCACGATTGCCTCCTCGTCAGTCGCAAGTACGCTGCGCGCCTAACTTCTCTCATGTATGAAGCATGACAATCGGGGACCTCCTTGGCGTGCAGTCGGGAATCAAATCTCGACTGCGTGCCCTCGGGAACCCAGACAAGGCGCCACCTGTCGACCTCGATCGCTTCATCGGGCCCCCACTCCCTGGAGGTCAGTAAGAATTCCTTCAGGGCCGCCTCTTCCTTTTCGAGCTCTTCTATGGTCTCCCGGATTACTCCGAGGCGCACCACCGCCTCGGCAACATCCGGGGTCGCATCTACCGTCTCGCGTGTTATGCAGTGACCGCAGTCGCAGGGAACATGCTGCACGCTCCCCACCTCGATCGCCTTTATCACTGGCACAAGGTGATCTACGAGATCGACGATCGAAAAGTCCTTGAACTCGTACTCGACGCTCTCGCCAGATTCTCTGGCAACCACCACGAGCCGAACCGGCAAGGATAGAGCGAGCCCATAGGCGGTAATCTGTCGGCCCCATCGGGAAAAAGCCTCGCCCTGAGACGGGAGCACACCCCCGACGGTCTTCACTTCGACAATGTGGCTCGGCTCTCCTGCCTGATTGTGGGCGACAGCATCGGTCGTCCCCTCGACGACCAGTTCCTTGCCGTCACCGTAAGTCGTCAAGGGTAGCTCACACTCGACCTGTGGAGCGAGAACGAAGCCCGTCTCCTGTTGGTAGTCGCTGAGAATCAGTGGCTCGAGCGCCTGGCCCGCCTCGGCGGCCGCTGCCATCGCCGCAGACACCGGGGCAACGCGGCCGAGGACAACCTCCTCAGCCAACGCTCGACGGCACTTATTCAGGGACGAAGCACGGAGGTAACCGACCCCGTTCTCCTCCCTGAACGTCGCTCTCTCGGCTCTCTCGTTGCGCTCAGGCACCCTCTTCCTCCTTTACTTCCCTGTATAGGCGCTCTAGCTCCTCGTCCGGGAGGGTGTCCAGTGTCCCCCCATGCTGGACGAGGAGGGGCTTTACGTCGTTCCACCGCCCAGACTTCAGCAGTGCCCCCTGCAGCGCCATGATGCGCTGGGGGTCGCGAAGGCCGTCCTTGCCGTTGTTAGCGGACTGCTTTTTGCTATTGCCCCCAGCGTTGTACTTCGCCACGGCCTTCTCAGCAGAAGACCGGCCCGGCTCAGCGTCGGCGACGCCGTCCTCATCCTCGGCGGGTTCGCCGGCGCATAGCGCCTTGAGCAAGTAGTACTTGACCGCAGAGGTGACGGCCTTCTGAATTGCCTTATCGCCGGTACCGTAATCGGCCCCCTCGCCGACGTAGCGGCGGACAGACACGTTGTCGTCGACGTCACCGAGAGCGATATCCACCGCGACCCTCGCCACGTAAGCGATCTTGTCGCGGACGTTCCTGGTCTCCACCTGGACGTCCTGAACCGAGACGTCCAGCCAAAGCCCATGCTTTGCCAGCAAGGGCCGAAGCGTTTCGGCCAGGTGGTCCCAGGCTATGTAGGGGTAGGTAACATCACCCTGCCTCGTAGGAGTCACCTTGGGAGGCGGGGTGAACTCAGACAGCAACTGCACCCAACGCTTTCTTAGAGACATGGCACCTCCTTTCTGCCCCTATTCTACCATATCGATGAAGTTTGTCAAGTCCTTTTGAATAAACAGCATCTGCTCACCGTAGAAGTCGGCCGCGACCAGGGCCGTCGGCCCGTAGCGGTTCTTCGCTATCCTGCAGATCAGGTGGTCATTGTCGTGATAAAGCAGGATAACGACGCTCGCATCCTGTTCGAGCGAGCCAGATTCCCGTAAGTCCGCAAGGCTAGGAGGGCGGTTAGTCTCTAGCCGTCTGAGCTGCGCGCCCGCAACCACCGCAACGCCACGGCTGCGAGCAAGGCGCTGAAGCGCTCGAACCACCGTCGCCACCTCTTGCTCCCTGGTACTGCCAGGGGCGACGACAAGCTGGACATAGTCCAGAACGATCACTTTCGCCCCGAATGAAACGGCGCGCTCCGCCTCGGCCAGCACCTCGTCGATACTGCTACCAGGAAACACCCACCGAATACGGGGAAGATCAGGCCATTCTCCCTTTTTCTCGAGGCCAAGGTGGGCGAGCACTCTCCGCGCAACCTCACGCTCACCCATCTCCAGATCAATGACGCAAACGCTAGCATGGCGAGAGACCTGCATTGCGATCTGCAGCAAAAGGGCAGACTTTCCTACGCCGGTGCGCCCGGCGACGATGTAGAGCGCAGGCCTTAACCCCTCGATCGACTGGTCCAGCGCGTCGAGCCCGGTTATCGGGGGCTCGACAATCAGATCAGATTCAGCCTCGGCGAAGCTCTGCAGGAGTTCCGCCGTACCCATAGCCTCAGTTCGGCCATAGAGTTCGGGCGGCGAGTAGACGAGCTCCGCCATATCGGCAACAGGTGAGTCCACTGCCCGAATGAGGTTCTCCGCCCACCGCTTGACCCTGCGCCGATTAGCCAGGTCAAGTAGTTGCCGCTGATAAGAGCCAGCGAAGAAGTCGACTCCGAGCTTCACCAAGTCGGCAAGCCCCTCGACCCCACCCAATTCCTCGAGAGTGCGAGGGCTTAGCCGCGCTGCTATCTCGGTGACGCCCGCATCGCCGACCTCAGACAGAACTCCGTAGAGCTCCCGGAAAGCGGGCGAAGTGAAGGCTTCTTGGGGGACGGGATACTGCTTCTGCTCCGTGTAATCCGCCAAAATGGCGGCGATGTAGAGACGCTCAGCCTCGTGCTCTACAGCCGTAAGCACGCTCTGCCTCCTTCCGCTCCCCTATCACCTCGAGTAATACTGCCCTTATGCGTGTAAGGCCGGGCCAGCGGTCGTAGCTAAGCAGACGGCGCCTGGCTCTTCGCAGGTCGCTCTCCTCGACATCAATATCCGCCAGCGCTTCTTTGGCCGCCTCGGGGTCGAGCTCGTGCTCGAACACTCGGGCGATATCCCACACGAATTCAGCTTTCAAACACGCGCCTCCATTCGTCCAGGGTGGTCACCCGCTTATCATGATAGCGCATCTCGTACACCTTCGCAACTACATTATCAGAGCGCACGGCCCAGTCAAGAGACGCGCTCCACCCCCGCTTGTTGTGCCCTCGGAGAAAGCGGGATGACGAGATCAGCTCGAAGTACCGGCGCCAGCCCTCCAGCGTCCGGAGCTCTGGTATCGACTTCATGCGGGCGCGGATCTTGCGCGCCCTATCGTCGGTGAGGATCCTCACTCGGTGCACATCGCCGAGAATCTCATTCCAGAGCTCGACGACATCGGCCGGGCGAACCCAGTCCTGATTTTTCGGAGCATCGAAGAGCGTTGCTTGCTCTGCTCCCCCTGTTAAGGAAGTATCTTCCCTATCCTTCATAGCATCACCTCCAAATGCTCTCTCTCTTAAGTACTTAACTCTTAGAGGGGGGTCCCCAAGCGCTTTCCCATTGCCGCCGGTTGCGAGCTGGGCCTTTTCAGTTATGTCAAGATTGCCGCCGGTTGCGACCTGCGTGTTCGCAATTATGTAAAGATTGCCGCCGGCTGTGACCTGGGAAGATGTGAACCGACCGTCTTCTTGGCGCCTCTGCGGGTGGCGGTAAGCGAGATTGAGGGATTCAAGCCGATGAATAGCCCAGCGGACAGTCCGGGGCGGCATCGACAGCGCAGTAGATATCGTGCTGGGTGAAGCCGGGCCGCGAAGCAGGAAGTTGTAGACAAGTCTGCAGGAAGGTGGTAGACTATGTCCTGGCGAGCCCACATGCCCTCCTTTCGCACCCCACACGACAGGGGCGGCGCCTAGGCGTCGCCCCTGTTGCTTTTGGCCCAGCGGCGTAGCCGGCGCGCGACCGGGTCACTGATCCCATAGCGGCGCTGAAGATAGCGCCGTGGCGCACCGTGCAGCGCAGCCCAAAATGCGTCAAGCCCTATACGGGACTGCGATGCCGAGGAGTTTGATGAATTCATCGATCGCACCCCCGTTAAGAATCACGGGCAGCAAGCGGTTGCCGTCCACATCATAACATTCGATGTCAAGCCTTGTCGCAAGGTAGAGGAGAACGCCCAGCTGAGCGACGGTGTCGGGTTCCCATGAGACTACGAGCGGGACCTCAGCAAAGGCTGCATCCTCGACGGCATTGGCGAGCTCAAACGGAATCGTCTGCTTTGTAATCCTCACGGGATGCGCATTCTGCAAGTCCCGCCGCGAGTTTCTTCCAGTCGACTCGGTGGCCACAGAGTTCTGCCTCCAAACCAGTCACTAAGCCAAGAGCCTCTGGCACGCCGCGGAGACGGTGGGGGAGCTCGGAGCCCGCTCGCGTGTGCCATCGCAACCAGACCGTGATGGCATCCGACACCGTCGCAGCTCGACCACGGGTCGCGAGGCGCTCAGTGAAGAAGTCGTCGAGAAGCTCCTCGACAAGGACCGCGAAGCTCAGGAGCTTCTCTTTCGGCCCTGAGCTGCCCATTTAGCCATTTGCTTCTTGCCGTACTTCTTTCTTCCTATGGAGGCGGCGATCCGGCGCGCCGACTCCTCCGAGTACCCACGCCGCTTTAGCTTCTGGACGAGCCGGGCAAACCGCCCACCCCCTCCGGGCGCCATGCTCTTAGCCATCAGTCGATCAACCTCCCGATTGCGACAACAGCGGGAACGATAGCTAAGGTGAAGGCTAGTGAGATCCTGATGTACGCCTTGAGTCCGGCTAGGTCAGCGCGCAAGCCGGCGAGTTCCGCCGTCAGGTCGTCGAGGCGCTGCTCGAGTCGATCAACGGCCGCCTCGACGTGCGCAACGCGCACCTCGACGCCATTAAGGCTTGGCCCACCGGAGCTCATCTACTCGCTCCTTGGCCCGATTCAGGGCCTGCCTCTTTTCCTCCGCCAGCGTCCTCAGCCTTTCTGTTTGGTCGACAAGCGCCTGCAGCGAGGCGATGTGTTCGATCTTGCTCCTTATCGCCTCGCCGGCTGCGCTTACCAGCTGCTGGACCGCGTCGGACAACTCCTGAGCAGCCTCAGGAGAAGCGACTTTGTCCACAAGTAAGTCAGCGACGAAATCGTCCATCGTGCCGACGAGCTGCTCCGCAATAGCAGAGACGTTATCCGCAATGCTGTAGAGCTCACGTACGCGTTCCGCCAGTTCAGCCCTGGCGGCATCCAACGGACTGATGGGAACGGCGCTTATGGACTCAGTCATTCATCACCTCGACAAGCTTCCGAAGACGGTGAACCTCGCTAGGGACCAGGTCCCGCTTTGCCAGTTTTGCCACGTAACGATTGTAACTACGCCAAGCCCTCCTAGCGCGTAGGGCGGCGCGAACAAAGTCCCGCTCCGAGCTGCGTGGAAGCACGCGCCCACCGGCCGTCCCCGCGATCCGCACAGCCGCTAAGTCGTTGAGCGCTGAGACGACCTCGCGAAAAAGCTTTTCGGCGGTTGCGGCAACCTCAGATGGCCACATCACCGCGTGAACCCGACGACATCGGCAGCAGAGAGATTTTCATCTCCGGTGTTCCTTATCCGCCTAACGCCAAGAGCGGCCATCGAGGGCCCGCCAGTGAATTCCGGAATTCCGCTTCCGGGCAGCGGGTAGCGACGTTGTCGCGACGAGGGCACGTAGCGCGGATTACCGGCGGCCACCTCACGGGCAAGATCGCGGCGCCGGTAAGCCTCGCGCGAAGCAATCGTCTCGAGGCGCTCAGATGGCAAGCCAAGAATTCGAAGCAGCGAGGTATCGCGGTCGGCTTGCTGAATCGACCGAAGGCGCGGATAGCCAGGGATGAAGATGTCCTTCCATAGAGCAGCCCGCCGCTCAGGATTCTGCGGCTTGCCGGTGTAAAGCGAGTAGTTAAGTACGTTCTCCGCAAGCTGAACAAGGGGACCCCCGAGAACGGAACCAGCTGTCTCCCGCAGGGGCCTCGCGACACCCGCGGGTTCCTTCGGCGCCCCTGGCAGGGCGCCAATAGCACCGAGCACCGGCCGACCGATTGTGCGAAGGAAGTCCGACGGAGGTAAGTCGATGAAGAAGCTGCGGCCCCGGAAGAAGAACGGCATGCGTTCCAGCCCTTCCCTACCGATCATTCGGCGCTCTTCCTCGGAGAGCTCCTTGTAGCTGATTTCCGTCCAGAGGTCAGCCAGCTTCGTGTACGCGAAGGGATAGTGGGACAGGAGGTAGAGATGATACGCGGTGTTCTTTCGAAACCACGCGTAGAACGGAATTACATACGCCCTCAAAGCACGCTCCGCGGGAAGCAGGTCGGCATAGTCGAAGAGGACCCGCTTCACCTCCATAAGCGCCTCCTCGGCTGTGTAGCCGTCGCGACGCATCCGCTGGAACAGTGCGAGCCTTGCGATCATCTCGTTGGTGTTGGTGAGTGCTCCAGCTGGCTTGGCAAGCTTGTCGAGCAGGCCGGGCGAAACGAGCTCGTCGTTGATGAGCTCCACATTCCCGACCGACGAATACGGCGTGTCCCACAGCCGCAATTTGCGGAACCCGCCAAGTTCCGCCCGACGGGTCAGCAGTCCGACGTCTACGGCCGCGAGCAGCGCATCGGGGTCAATTTCGCCGCGCATCACGGAGACCACGTCTCGGACCAGCAGGTGTGGCCGGGACAGGTAAATCGGTGAAGAGAGGAGGTGAAACATGTTCGAGATGAAGTCCCTCACATAGCGCCCTGGCCAGTAGCCGACGACGCCAGCCTTCCAGAGGCGGATCAGTTTAACTATCGGATTCTCCTTGGAAGGCGGAACGCGAAGCATCTCGGAGAAGGCAATGGCAATATCCTTCGGCACAAGCAACTGCCGGTAC
>FWWL01002240.1_pt1 | contig 41485 bp, 49 predicted proteins | sample 2228331 | NCBI WGS metagenome assembly FWWL01 (sample SAMEA103939775, study PRJEB20133) | metagenome
TAGAGGGCGGAATTTTGCCGAGCCGTTCACGGCCGTCTGCGCGGCCGCCCCTCCACCACCGCCTGCGGCGGCGGTCCCCCTCCCCTGCTGCGCAGGGGAGGAATAGCATGCACCCAATCATGACCATTGCGGCGATAGATTACAGGCCGTAAGCCCCAGTTCAGGCACAATTGGCTAGTACACGGCCCCGATCATGGGTTCGGACAGGTTTCAGGCACAGGTGAAGATGACTTCGAAAGTCGCGCGTTTCGGCCGGATTGCGGCCCTTGTTCTGGGTATTGCGGGCAGCACCGCCATGGCGGCGCAGACCGTCGATGACGCGGCAGTGCCATCCACGGCAAACCTGAACCTGCCGGAAAATCTGCAGCTGTTCAGCAAGGCCGATCCCAATGTGCGCAAGCCGACGGCGATCGTGAACGGCTATGTGCTCACCCGCACCGATGTCGATCACCGTGTCAACCTGGCGATCGCACTCAACCAGTGGAAGCTGTCCGAGGAAGAGAAGGACCAGCTGCGCATGCAGGTGCTGCGCCTGCTGATCGACGAGACGATCCAGATCCAGCATGCCAAGGCGGAGAATGTCTCGATCGCCGCCGAGCAGATCGAGCGCAGCTTTGCCGGCATCGCGCGCCGCTATGGCCGCTCGCCCGATCAGATGCGCGCCTGGCTGAAGGAAGTCGGGTCGTCTGAGCGCTCGTTCCGCCGCCAGATCGAAGGCGAACTGGCGTGGCAGGCGGTAATCCGCCGCAGCGTCGGCCCGTTCATCAACGTTGGCGATTACGAAATCCAGCAGATCATCGACACGATCGAAGCGTCGAAGGGCACCAACGAATATCATCTGCGCGAAATCTATATCTCGGCGACGCCGGAGCGCGCGGGCGAGGTGTTCCAGGCGATGCAGCAGATGATCCAGCAGATGCAGCAGGGTCGCCCGTTCGAATATTTCGCACGCTTTTCCGAGGCGACGACGAGTTCGCAGGGCGGCGATCTCGGTTGGGTCCGCACCGAAATGCTGCCCGCCGCACTGTCGCAGGCGGCGCAGCAGATGCAGGTCGGTCAGGTCGCCGGCCCGATCGAAGTGCCGGGCGGCTTTTCGATCCTGTATCTGGTCGACAAGCGCCAGGTCGGCATGCCCGACCCGCGCGACGCGAAGCTGAGCCTGCGTCAGCTCACCGTGAAATTCCCGGAGGGCATCACCCAGGCCCAGGCCACCGCCAAGGTCGCGGAATTCGCCGCGGTGCTGAAATCCACCAATGGCTGCGGCGCGGTCGGCAAGGCGGCCGAGACGCTGGGTGCCGATGTGATCGACAATGATTCGGTGGTCGCGCGCGACCTGCCGCCGCAGTTGCAGGATCTGATCCTCAACCTGCAGGTCGGGCAGGCAACGCCGCCGTTCGGGTCGCCGACCGATGGTATCCGTGCGCTGGTGCTGTGCGGCCGCGACGATCCCAAGGTCGCCGCCGCGCCCTCGCCCGACCAGATCCGCGACGGGCTGGAAGAACGCCGCACCAATTTGCGCGCCACGCGGCTGCTCAAGGATCTGCGCCGTGACGCGATCATCGAGTATCGTTGAGCCGTGAGCGGCGCGCTGCGCCCGCTTGCGGTCGCGATGGGCGACCCGGCCGGGATCGGCCCGGAGATTATCGGCAAGGCGTGGCGCAACCGCGAGCTGCATGCCCTCGCCCCGTTTTTCGCGGTCGGTGAGCCCGGTGCGATTGCGGCGGTATGGGACGGGCCGGTGGCGCGGATCGGCACTCCGGACGAGGCGCTGAACGCGTTCGATGATGCGCTACCGGTGCTTGCAGTAGACTGCTCGGCGACGGTGCAGCCGGGCGTTCCCGATGTGGCGGGCGCGCGCTGTGCGCTGAGCAGCCTGGAGCTGGCGACGGGGCTGGCCCGATCGGGCGCAGCGGGCGGGCTGGTCACCGGGCCGGTGTCGAAGGCGCAGCTCTATGCGATCGGCTTCACCCATCCTGGGCAGACCGAATTCGTCGCCGAACGCTGTGGCGTCGCACCGGAGAATGCCGTGATGATGCTGGCCGGGCCGACGCTGCGCGTGGTGCCGGTGACCACGCATATCGCGCTGGCGGAGGTCGCGCCGACGATCACGATTCCCTTGATCCTGGCCAAAGCGCGCGCGACCGCACGCGGCCTTGCCCGCAATTTCGGGATCAGCGCGCCGCGCCTCGCCTTTGCCGGCCTCAACCCGCATGCGGGCGAAGGCGGGGCGATCGGGCGCGAGGAGATCGACCTGTTGATCCCCGCCATCGAGCAGCTCCGCGCCGAAGGAATCGACGCGACCGGGCCGTTTGCGGGCGACACGATGTTCCATGCGCGGGCGCGCGCGACTTATGACGCCGCGATCTGCCTGTATCACGACCAGGCGCTGATCCCGCTCAAGACGCTGCATTTCGACGAGGGGGTCAATCTGACATTGGGCCTGCCGATCGTGCGCACCTCCCCCGATCATGGCACAGCATTCGGCATTGCCGGCCAGGACATGGCCGAACCGGGCGCGATGATCGCCGCGATCCGCATGGCCGCTCAGGCAGCCGCGCATCGGGCGGTCTATGATGCCGAGCAGGCCGCGACCGCGTGACCAAGCTGCCCCCGCTGCGTGAAGTGATTGCGAAACACGGGCTCTCCGCCAGCAAGGCGTTGGGCCAGAATTTCCTGTTCGATTCGCAATTGCTCGACCGGATTGCGCGGGTGCCGGGCGATCTGGACGGCGCGGAAGTGTTCGAGGTCGGCCCGGGTCCCGGCGGCCTGACCCGCGCGCTGCTGGGCGCTGGCGCCAGGGTCACGGCGGTCGAGCGCGACCGGCGCTGCATCCCTGCGCTGGAGGAACTGGGCGAGGCGTTTCCGGGGCAGCTCAAGGTGATCGAGGGCGATGCGCTGGAGGTCGATGCCCCCGCGCTGTTTGCGGGCAAGCCGCATATCGCGTCCAATCTGCCGTACAATGTCGGCACCGCGTTGCTGGTCGGCTGGCTGTCCGCCGAGTGGGAGCCGTGGTGGGCGAGCCTGACTTTGATGTTCCAGAAGGAAGTCGCCGAGCGCATCGTCGCGACCACCGACAGCGATCATTATGGCCGCCTCGCCGTGCTCGCCCAGTGGCGCAGCAGCGCGCGGATCGCGATGCCGGTGCACCGCAGCGCCTTTACCCCGCCGCCCAAGGTGATGTCGGCAGTGGTGCATATCGTGCCGGGCGATGAGCCGCCGGGCGTGAAGTTTCGCGTGTTGGAGAAGCTCACCGCCGCCGCCTTCGGCCAGCGGCGCAAGATGCTGCGGCAGAGTTTGAAGGCGGTGCCGGGCGCGGTCGAAGCGGCGGAAGCGCTGGGGATCGATCCGACGCGACGCGCCGAGACGGTGAGCGTGGCGGAGTTTGTCGCGCTGGCGCGGGCGTTGTCCAACTAAATCCTCCCCGGAACGGGGAGGTGGCAGCGCGTAGCGCTGACGGAGGGGGCCCTCCTTGGAGCGAAGCGTTTGCCTCGGGCCCCCTCCACCATGCTGCGCATGGTCCCCCTCCCCGTTCCGGGGAGGATTTTTTCAGTTCTTCTTCTCTTCGGCCTTCGGTGCCGGGACGACCTGCGCCGTGGCGGTCGCCGGCGGGCCCTTGGCGATCGCTGCGGCCAGCTGGGTCGCGTCGGCGCAATTGCCGCACAGCGTCTTCAAGCGCGCGAGATTTTCCTTGGCCCGTTCGACCGCGCCCTTTTGCACCATCGCCTCGCCCTGCCCGCGCAATGCGGCCTGGTCGTTGGGTTCGAGCGTCAGTGCCTCACGGTAAAAACGGATCGCCTTGCCCGGCAGCCCTTGGGCGCGCGCGATTTCGGCCAGCGCGAGATAGGCGGGCCGGTTGCGCGGATCGACCGCGAGCGCGCTTTCGATCAGGCCGTTGGCGGTGTCGAGGTCACCGGCGGCGCGCGCCGCCTTGCCGCGTTCGAGCAAAGCGACCGATCGGGCGTCGATCTGGTCATCGGCGCGCTGGGCATTGATCGAGGTCGAAACGCTGAGCAGCGCGAATGCTGCGGCGGCCGACACGAGCGAGATACGCATGACAGTCTCCGGACGTGGAATGGGTAGGGCTATCATGCGCGCACCAGCCGCGCGACAAAAAAGCCGTCGGTCGCATCGCTGAGCGGGGTGAGGCGCATGCCCGGTCCATGCGGCGTGCCGCGCGGGAGTGCAAGCGGCTCTGCGCGGAAGGCCGGATTGCGCGCGAGGAAGGCGGTGACCTGATCCGCCCCCTCGGCATCGAGCAAAGAGCAGACGATATGGATCAGCGCGCCGCCGGGGCGGACCAACGCCGCACCGACATCGAGCAGGCGCGCCTGCGTCTCCACCAGCCGCGCGAGCCGGGCGGGGGTGAGGCGCCAGCGCGCTTCCGGATTGCGGCGCCAGGTGCCCGTGCCGGAACAGGGTGCGTCGATCAGCACGACATCGGCGCTGTCGGCCCAGTCGGCCAGCGCCTCCGCCTCGCGATTGGGGTTGAGCAGGCGTGTTTCCACGATCTCCACGCCCGCCCGCTGCGCACGCGGAGCGAGGCGCGACAGGCGCGCACGGTCGCTGTCGCTGGCAAGGATCGCCCCCTGCCCCGCCATCGCGGCGGCGAGCGCGAGCGTCTTGCCGCCCCCGCCCGCGCACAGATCGACCACGCGCATGCCCGGCGCGGCGGCGGCGGCGAGGGTCACCGCCTGGCTGCCGGCGTCCTGCACTTCGAACCAGCCGTGCTGATAGGCGTCGCTCTTCTCCACCGGCGTGTCGCCGGGCAGGCGCAGGGCGAGGTCCAACCCAGGAATCGGCGCGGACTCGGTGAAGATGGCGGCAAGCTGATCGCGGGTCGCCTTGAGCGGATTGGCGCGCAGGTCGAGCGGGGCGCGGTCGAGCAACGCGGCGGCCTGATCTCCGTCCACACCCGATGCGGCGAGTGCGTCAATCAGCCAGGCCGGGGCGACGCCCGGCCTTGCGGCGGGTTCGCCGGGTGCAATCGGCGCGGGGCCGTAGGACGATCCGTCGAACATCGCGGCGAGATCGGGGTCCCGTGCGGCCAGCGCAAGCAGTGCCGCGCGGCCGCTCGCCGGGACTTCGCCGCACAGCCGGATCGCATCATAAACCAACGCCCGGATCGCGCGGCGGTCCTTTGACCCGGCATAGCGCCGCGCCGCCATCTCGCGCGCGATCAGCACGTCTGCCGACGCGCCCCCGTCGCGCGCGGCGGCGATGATCGTGTCGAGCAGTTCGATGGCGGTCCGAGTGCGCGCGGCGGGGGTCATTCCGGCGCTTTAGGGGATGGATAGCGGTTCGGCGAGAGTCTGCGGGAATGCTCGGATAATCGCGGGCGCAAGCTTGGCGGCAAGCGTCGCGGGCACATCGGCGCGGGTGCCTGCTGCCTGCGCCGTCAATGCGCTGCCGCGCCACACGACCTTGTCATCGGCGCGGCTGACCAGCTCGACCGTCAGTGTGGTGACGATCAGGCCGCGCAGCTGGCGCTTGTCGGAGGGCAGTGCGACACTGACCCCGCCGCCCCAATTACCAAGGCCGCCCGACGCGCCCGGCTCGCGCCCGTTCGATGCCACCGCGCCACGCTCGGCCCGGGTCACGCCGATCCGCGCGATGTAACGCCCACGCGCCTGCGGCGGCAGCGCGGTGAAGCGTGCGTCGAGCAGCGCCTGTTCGACCGCATCGACGAAGGCCTGACGCGCCGCTGCGGGCATCGCCTCATCCTTGACCGCCTCGACCGTCACGGTGCCCGGCGTCAGCGCCGGAGCCTCCTGAACGCCGGAGGCCAGTAGCGCCAAAGCTGCCATCCACATCATCGTCATTCCTTCCTGAAAGCTACCGGACGCGTGTTGAGTCGATTTCATAGTCGATGCGAATTCGCACCCATTCGCCCACCTGATACTGCCCGCGCAGTCGCGGAGGGCGGACGCGGAACTGCCAAGCGGCAGCGAGCACGGCGCGACCGATCTGCGCGCCGTCCGGATATTCGTCGAGCAAGGTGCAGCTGTCGATGCGATACTCCTGCACCGTCCGGCACGCAATCAACGCCCAGCCCGGTGGACGCGCGGTCGAGAGATAGCCGCGCAGCTCGCTGTCATAGGGTTCGCGGAACCACGACGCGGCGTAGAGCGGCTCGCCATTCGGCCCGCGCCCTTCGACGCGGCGCGAATCCCCGGGATCGGGACCGGGCGCAGGCGGCCCCGCAACGCGGCGCGCGGGCGCTGCCGGTCCGGCGGCAGGGCGACGCGGGATGCTGCCGATATCGGGCATGCTGTTCAACGGGATGTCGAGCAGTAAGGGCGGGGCGGGCGGTGGGTCGGTCACCACCGGGGCGGGCGCTGGTGGCGTATCCGCATCGCGCGGCTGCGCGCGCATCGTCGGCTGAGGCTCGGTCGCGGCGGGGCGGGCTTCGGACGGCGGCTCGGGCGCGGACTCGGGTTCGGGACTGACGCCAAAGGTCTTCATCGGCACCGTCTCTTCGGGCGGAGTCGAGATGTCGGGCGCGAGCGTCAGCAGCAGCAGCGCCAGCAGCAGCTCGATCAGCAGCGCCAGCGCGATCGCAATCGCACGCGTGCCGAACCGCTCACGCGCGCGCTGGAGCAGCGGGCGTGAGTCTTCGGGTTGGGGCGGGACGGCGATACTCGACAAGGCGGGGTCGGATTGCCCATGCATTGCGTCGAAATGATGTCGTCCTGAAATCCTCTCCCTGGCGGGCGAGGATCGCTCCCCCTACACCCGCTGCAGCATCGCGTCCCCGACGGCGCGCTCCAGATCGGCCTGGGTGAAGGGCTTGTTGAGGCGGAGCAGATGTGCGGCCGCTTCGGCGGGGGTTTCGCCATAACCGGTGGCGAGGATGATCGGCAGCTCCGGACGCCGGGCGCGGACCCGGGCGATCAGTTCGGTGCCGGTCATGCCGGGCATCGCCTGATCGGTGATCAACAACCCGATATCGTCCCGTGCCGCCAGCTGATCGAGCGCGGCGGGACCGGATTCGGCTTCGATCGCCTTATGCCCGAGGTCAGTGAGCAGATCGGCGGTGTTCATCAGCACCAGCGGGTCGTCATCCGCCACGAGCACGACGAGCGACCGGGTCGCGGCACGGCCCACGACATCGCGCGGCGCGGCGCGCGGCGCGCGCGCACAATCGCCCGCGACCGGCAGCCAGATATGGGCGTGCGTCCCCTTCCCCGGCGCACTCTCGATCTCCAGCATCCCGCCATTTTGCCGGGCAAAGCCGTGGATCATCGACAGGCCAAGGCCGGTGCCCTTGCCGACGCCCTTGGTGGTGAAGAAGGGTTCGGTCGCGCGGGCGAGCGTCGCGGCGTCCATGCCGGTCCCTTCATCGCTCACCGTCATGCGGACATAATGGCCCGAGGTCAGGCCGCGCACCTCGCCAATCACCTCGCGCTCGACACCTTCAATGCGGATAAGGCCGCCGTCGGGCATCGCGTCGCGCGCGTTCACGGCGAGGTTGACCAGCGCCATTTCGAGCTGGTTCACGTCGGCGGACACGGCGGGCAGGCGATCGGGGAAATCCATCTCGATCCGCCAGGACGGGCCGATCGTGCGTTCGAGCAGCCCGCGCATATCGGCGACCAGTGCGGGGACGTCGATCCGTTCGGTCTTCAGCTCCTGCCGCCGGGCAAAGGCGAGCATGCGCTGGGTCAGCGCGGCGCCGCGGTCCGCCGCCTGCATCGAATTGTCGATCAGGCGCGTGATCTGTGCGTCGCCCTCCGGCAGGCGTTTGCGCAGCAGGGTCAGGCCGCTCATGATCGCCATCAACAGATTGTTGAAGTCATGCGCGACGCCGCCGGTCAGCTGGCCGATCGCCTCGATCTTCTGGCTCTGGAACAGCGCCTCGCGCGCGACTTCCAGCTCGCGCTGCGCTTCTTCGCGCTCGGTGATGTCGCGGGTGATCTTGGCAAAGCCGATCAGCTTGCCGTCATCGTCATGGATCGCGTCGAGCACCACACTGGCGCGGAAGCGCACGCCGCCCTTGCGCATGCGCCAACCCTCGGCGGCGAAGCGCCCTTGTCGTCGCGCGGTTTCGAGGGCGCGCTGCGGCTCCCCGGCGGCGCGATCCTCCTCGGGATAGAAGGTCGAGAAATGGGCCCCCATGATCTCATCGGGGGTATAGCCCTTGATCCGCTGTGCCCCGGCATTCCAGCTGGCGACGATGCCGTCGGGGTCGAGCATGTAGATGGCATAGTCGGTCACGCCCTGCACCAGCAGGCGGAACTGGGTACGGCTCTGTTCCAGGGCGGCGGCGCGCTCATCGGCGCGGTGTTCCAGCTCCGCATTGAGCTGGCGGAGCTGTTCGGCGGTCTTGCGCAACTCCGCAGCGGCGGCGGTGCGCTCGACATGCGCCCAGCTGCGATCGGTCACCTCGCGGATCAGCGCGATCTCGTCCGGCGTCCAGACATGCGGCTCGGCATGGTGCGCCGCCATCAGCGCGATCAGCCGCCCGTCCTTGACCAGCGGCACGCAGCACGTCGCGGCGATGCCGATGGCATTGAAGGACGCGGCTTCATGCGCGGGAAGCTCATGCGCGATGTCGTCGAGGATCAGCGGGCGACCGGCATTGAGCTCACGCACCGCCTGTTCGCCGAACGCTGCAAGGCTGTAATGGCCGACGATCGACCGCAAACCGGGCCGCGCCCAATCGCCGCGGATGGTGAAGCCATCGCCGTCGGCGTCCATATCGGCATACGCGCAATTGGCGGCTCCCAGCTGGTTGGCGAGCATGCGCGTCGTGGTTGCGAGAATCTGCGACGGGTCGGTCGCGCTCCCGGCTTCGCGTGACAGCGCATCGAGGAACCGCAGCCGCGCCTCGCTTTCGCGCAGCGACACTTCGGCCAGTACGGAGTCGGTGGTTTCGACGACCACCGCCATCACCCCGCACGGACGCCCGGAGTCATCGAACACCGGGGAGTAATCGAGGTCGAGCCAGCAATCCTCGAACGTACCGGTGCGGTTGAGCTTCAATTTGTGATTGCGATAAGCGAGCGTGCCGCCGGCCAGACCGACCTGCATCACGTGCGAATTGAAGTCAGCGACTTCGGGCCATGCCTCCAGCACCTTCATGCCGAGCAACCCTGGATGGCGCCCACCAGCAACGACCGAATATCCGTTATTGTAGATGAGGTGACCGTCCTCGCCCCACAACATCACCATCGGCACGGGCGAGTTAACCAGGAACCCGACAATGCTGCGCAGGCTTTGCGACCAATCTTCGATCGCACCGACACTGGTCGTGGACCACTCAAACGCGGCGATGCGTGCGCCCATCTCTCCGCCATTGGCCAGAAATGCGGGTACGTCCGCCACCCGAATTGCGCTGGATTCCACGCTTGCCCCGCCATTCCCCCGCCGATGCACGTGCATCGAGCCGGAGGATTGAACGCGTGCACGAAACGATCGGTTCCGGCGGCGCTAAATTTTTGAGATTGCCGGCATTTGAAGTTGCCGCCGCTGCTTGGCAGCCCCCTCGCCCCTCCGCAGGAGGGGAGAGGATAGTCCGGTCCGATGCCTTACCGCGTCGGGTAGTTCGGCGCCTCGCGCGTGATCGTAACGTCGTGGACATGGCTTTCGCGCAGGCCCGCATTGGTGATGCGGACGAACTTGCCCTTCTTCTGAAGGTCAGGGATCGTCGCCGCGCCGGTATAGCCCATCGCCGCCTTGATGCCGCCGATCAGCTGGTGGATCACGTCCTTGGCCGGACCCTTGAACGCGACCTGACCCTCGATCCCCTCGGGGACGAGCTTGAGTTGATCCTTGATATCGCCCTGGAAATAGCGGTCGGCCGAGCCGCGGCCCATCGCCCCAACGCTGCCCATGCCGCGATAGGATTTGTAGGCGCGGCCCTGATACAGGAACGTCTCGCCCGGTGCTTCCTCGGTCCCGGCGAGCAGCGACCCGACCATGCAGGTCGAGGCCCCGGCGGCAAGCGCCTTGGCGAGATCGCCCGAGGTGCGCAGGCCGCCATCGGCGATCACCGGCACGTCCGATTTGGCGGCTTCATTGGCGGCGTCCATCACGGCGGTGAGCTGCGGCACGCCGACGCCCGCGACGACGCGGGTGGTGCAGATCGATCCCGGGCCGATGCCGACCTTCACCCCGTCCGCGCCCGCGTCGATCAGCGCGCGCGTGGCGGCGGCGGTCGCGACGTTGCCGGCGACGACCTGAACGCGGTTCGACAGCTTCTTCACCCGCTCGACCGCGCGCGCGACGTCCTTATTATGGCCGTGCGCGGTGTCGATCACGATCAGGTCGACCTCGGCATCGACCAGCGCCTCGGTCCGCTCAAAGCCCTTGTCGCCCACGGTGGTCGCGGCGGCGACGCACAGGCGGCCTGCGCCGTCCTTGGTCGCGTTGGGATAGTTCACCGCCTTTTCGATGTCCTTGACGGTGATCAGGCCGACGCAGCGGTAATTTTCGTCCACCACCAGCAGCTTTTCGATGCGGCGCTGGTGCAGCAGGCGGCGGGCCTCTTCCTGACCGACGCCGATCGAAACGGTGGCAAGATTGTCGTGGGTCATCAGCTCGCTGACCGGCTGGCCCGGATTTTCGGCGAAGCGCACGTCGCGGTTGGTGAGGATGCCGACAAGCTTGCCGCCCGCTTCGGTAATCGGAATGCCGCTGATCTTGTGCCGCGCCATCAGCGCCTGCGCCTCGGCCAGCGTGCCGGTGGGCGACATGGTGATCGGGTTGACGACCATGCCGCTTTCGAAGCGCTTGACCGCACGCACCGCCTCGACCTGCTCGTCGATCTCGAGATTGCGGTGAAGCACGCCCATCCCGCCCAGCTGCGCCATGACGATCGCCATGTCCGCTTCGGTCACCGTGTCCATCGCGGAGGAGAGGATCGGGATGTTGAGCGCGAGGTTGCGCGTCACGCGCGTGCGGGTATCGGCCATGCTCGGCAGCACCTCGCTCTCGCCCGGGTAGAGCAGAACGTCGTCGAAGGTGAGGCCGAGGGGGATATCCATGGGGTGCGCCAATGTCCTGAGTCGAAGATTGGCGGCCCATGTAACCGCGCTATGTGACGCGCGCTAGGGGGTGCGGCGTTGCAGCATCAGCCGTTCAGCTTTTGCAGCCATTGCAGCGCCTGCTTGGGTTCGCCAACCGCATGCGCACCGACCTTGCCGCGCGACGCCAGAAACTCGGCGTGCAGGTCGAACGGCGGCATGGACAGGCGCTCGCGCATCGCGTTGATGTCATCGCCCAATTCGGTCAGTTCGGCAACCATCGGCGCGGCGGCAGCCCGGTTGGCGCGATCGTCATTGTGGCCGAACAGGCCCCAGCGGCCGGCCGCAGTCACCTCAAGCGCCTTGATCAGCGCGGCGCGATAGTCGGCCTCCAGCTCGATCCGGTGTTCGTCGAGCTTCGCCAGGCGATCCGCCTTTGCCATCAGTTGTGCCCATCCGCCCGCGCCAGCAGCGCCCTGGCGCGGTCGACATGCATCTCCTCGATCATCGCGTCCTTGTAGCGTTCGGCGCCGCCGGTGAACGCCGCGACGAGCGCGCGGGCTTCTTCCAGTTCCGCCTCGGTCGGGTCGAACGCCGCGCGGGCGATGTCGATCTGGTTCGGGTGGATCAGGCTCTTGCCGTCGAAGCCCAACAGCCGGCCCTCGGCGCATTCAGCGGCCAACCCCTCGGGATCGTCGAGGCGGTTGAACACGCCGTCGAGCACCCAGAGCTCGCGCGCCCGCGCCGCCAGCACGACCAGTTGCAGCGACAGCGCCATCTGGGCGCGGCCCGCTGCCGGGGGTAGTTTTAGCGATGCCGCAAGGTCGTTGGTGCCGACGATCAGGCCCGCCAGCTCGACACCCCAGCCGGTAGTGCTGGCGATCGGCCCGACATTCATCACCCCCGCCGCGGTCTCGATCATCGCCAGCACGGGGCGGTCGGCATAGAGCGCGGCATAGGTGATCGCCTCCGCCGTCTCGACCTTGGGCACGATGACATGGGTCGCGGCGGATTTCTTCACCGCCTTGAGGTCGGCCTTCCAGTGATCGCTGTCCTTGGCGTTGACGCGGACGCCGAACGGGCGGTCGCCAAAACCTTCGACCGCGCGCACCGCCTCCCGCGCCGATTCCTTGTCCTCCGCTTTCACGGCATCCTCAAGGTCGAGGATCACCATGTCAGCATTCAACCCTTTCGCCTTTTCGATCGCGCGGGCATTCGACGCGGGGAGGAACAGCGCGGTGCGCGGCGGGGCGTAAATCGCTTTGCTCATGCGGCCTCTATGCTAGGATAATCGGCGATACGCGAGGGGAACCAAGATGGAACTGACGGTCGGCGCATTTTTCATCCTGATGGTGCTGGTGCTGCTGTACCTGTTCGCCAGCATCAAGATCGTCCGCCAGGGCTATCACTACACGATCGAGCATTTCGGCCGCTTCACCACCGTCGCGCAGCCGGGGTTCAACCTCTATCCCGCATTCTTCTACCGCGTGGGTCGCCGCGTGAACATGATGGAGCAGGTGATCGATATTCCGGGTCAGGAAATCATCACCAAGGACAACGCGATGATCTCCACCGATGGCGTGGTGTTCTTTCAGGTGCTCGACGCGGCCAAGGCGGCCTATGAAGTGTCGGACCTGTATGTCGCGTTGCTCCAGCTGACGACGACCAATTTGCGCACGGTGATGGGGTCGATGGACCTCGACGAAACCCTGTCGAAGCGCGACGAGATCAACGCGCGGCTGTTGTCGGTGGTCGATCATGCGACGACGCCGTGGGGGGTCAAGATCACCCGCGTCGAGATCAAGGACATCCGCCCGCCCGCCGACATCGTCAACGCGATGGGCCGTCAGATGAAGGCCGAGCGTGAGAAGCGCGCCAACATCCTCGAGGCCGAAGGCTCGCGCGCGTCGGAGATCCTGCGCGCCGAGGGGCAGAAGCAGGCCCGCATCCTCGAGGCCGAGGGCCGCAAGGAATCCGCCTTCCGCGACGCCGAGGCGCGCGAACGTGCCGCCGAGGCGGAGGCCAAGGCGACCGAGCTGGTCAGCCAGGCGGTCGAAAGCGGGTCGGCGCAGTCGCTCAATTACTTCATTGCGCAAAAGTACGTCGAAGCGGTCGGCAAATTCGCGACCAGCCCGAACGCCAAGACGATCCTGTTCCCGGTCGAGGCGACGCAGCTGATCGGCACGCTGGGTGGCATCGGCGAACTGGCCAAGGAAGCGCTGAGCGGCAAGGACACGCCGCCCGCGCCCCCCGCCCCGCCCGCGCGGGTGCGTCAGTCGCCATTCGGTGGCACGCAGGAATGAGCGACTGGCTGGCCGACCAGGCGGGGTTTGTCTGGCTGATCATCGCGGCACTGTTCGCGATCTGCGAACTGATGCTTCCCGGCGTGTACCTCACCTTCCTCGCGCTCGGTGCGGCGGCGACGGGCGTGCTGGCGCTGCTCTTTCCCGAGCTGGGCGCAATCGGGCAGTTCATCAGCTTTGCCGCCTGGTCGACGGTCGCGGTGCTGGTCGGCAAGCGCTGGTACGGCGCAAACCCGGTGCCGAGCGCCGACCCCGACCTCAACAACCGCGCCGCGCGGATGATCGGGCAGAGCGTCACCGTGGTCGACGCGATCAGCGGCGGCAGCGGCCGGGTCCGCGTCGGTGACGGCGAATGGCCGGCGGAGGGGCCTGACCTGCCCGCTGGTTCAAAGGCGCGGGTCGCCGATGTGCGGGGCGGCGTGGTGGTGGTCGAGGCGGTCGCAAGCCTGCCTGCGGACTGAGCCCCGCGCTTACCGGATCGAAGGGATTTTGCCGCTAACCCTGCGCGTCAGGGAGCGGATCGATGTACGTTGAGCGGATCGACTGGGCGGAGCAGCGCAACGGGGTCGCGGTGGCGCGGCATCCGGGGATCGACGGCGCCGTCGATGCGCTGACGCCGCTCCTTGCTCCGGAGCACCGCTTTCTGCGCGCGGCCTGGTTCGGTGCAGCCGATGACGGCGACGCCGCGACGCTGATCGCGTATCGCGGCGACGACACGCCGGTGGCGGCGATCCCGACGATCGGGTTCGGTCCGGCGCTGGTCGGAGCGCGGACCGTGCCGGGCAGCTACTGGCCGTTCCGCGCGCTGCCGATCGCGGCGGACGCCTCCCCGGAAGAGCTTGCCGATTTCCTCGCCCATCCGGTGACGCTCGGTGCGCTGGGGCAGGTGTGGCGGCTCGGCCCGACCTATGCCGAAGATCCTGCGACACAGATCTTCTCACGCGCTGCGGCGATGGCCGGGTGGACGGTGCTGTCGCGCCCGCTGGGCCAGACGTTCATCTTCGATCCGGCGACCGGCTGGCCGCGCGCATCGACGCGGCGGCGGCTCGCCAATTATGCACGACAGCTCCAGCAACAGGGCGCGGTCACGATCGAGTCCGTGCGCGGGGCCAGGTGGAGTGCGGCGCTGCTCGACGATCTTAGTGCGATCGAACAGGCGAGCTGGGTCGGCCGCGCGACCGACGGCACGGGTGCCAAATTCCTGTCCGAAACACGCCGCGCCGACTGGCGGCGCGTCCTAGGCGATCCGGCGCTGGCGCAGATGCTGATGGCCACCGTGCTGCGCGTCGACGGGCGGCCGATCGCCTTCTCGTTCGACCTGCTGACCGCGCCGGTGCAATACAGCATCGCCAGCAGCTATGACGAAGCCTTCGCCGCCTATCGCCCGGGCAAGCTGGTGACTGCGCATCTGGTGGGCCAGGCAGCGGCGCTGGGGATCGACCGGATCGATTTCGGATCGGGCGATTCGGGCTACAAGCGCGAGATGGGCGCGGAAGCTGGGTCGCGGATCGTCGACCTGTTGCTGGTGCGCAACCGCGCAGCCTCGTCGCTGCTCCAGCTGCGCTGGGGCCCGGAATGCGCCATCGCCGCCGAAGCCTATCGCACCGCCAGCCTGCTCCGCCACGCCGCCCGCGCGCGCAAGGGGCGCAGCCGGATCGACATGCTGATGGCGATGGGCGCGATTGCGGCGGCGGCGATCAGTTTCGGGGAATAGCGCGGGCCTGCAGTTGGTCAGCCGCTACGCCTCACATAAGGCCGCACGAACAGATACATGCCGGTGACGATCAGCAGCGCGAGCGGTGCCAGCGGCGCATAGGTGATCGCGGCGGGCGGCGGGCCGAAGACCATCGCGATGAAATTGGCGGCCACGCTGAGCGTCAATGCGAGGCCGAGCCAGCGATGGCTCGCGCGGATCCAGTGATGTCGCATCATCGCCCCCCTCAGCGCTCGACCAGCTTCCAGCCATTGCCGGACGGATCGCGAAAACTGGCATCGACCGCGCCGTAGCGCTCGACCGGCTCCTGGGTGAATTCTACGCCGCGCGCCCGCATCTCGGCATAAGCGGTGCGACAATCCTTTACCGACAGCACGAGCGGCGGCATCGCGCCCTTTGCCACCGCCGCGTCCAGCATTTGCGCCGTCGCATCGTCGACCATCGGCGCGCCGGGCTTGAACAGACCGAGCTGGAAGCCGTCCTGCCCTGGATATTGCACGGTCAGCCAGCGGAAATTGCCGTTGCGCACATCGCTGTGCACGCGAAAGCCAAGCTTGCCGACATAGAAATCCAGCGCCTCATCCTGATCGCGCACATAGATGCCGGCGACCTGTACCCCTTCCATCGTCATGTCTCCTCAACGAGTGACTCCGGGGTAACGCCAGCGGCGCGGCGGCGCTTCTCCGAAACTGCTATCTTCAAGTCGGGGCGCTCGGCGGCGCGCAGATAGCATTGCGGCATCGCGGGCCTGGCGACGGTCAGGGCTCGCAACTCGGTCGGCGTCTTGCCGGTAATATCGCGGACGGTGCGGCTGAAACTGCCCAGGCTGCTCCATCCGGTCTGGAATGCGATATCGGTGACCGATGCGTCGGTCTCGCGCAGCAGCGCCGCCGCCCGCTCGACCCGGCGGGTCAGCAGATAGCGGTGCGGCGGCATTCCGAACGCCTGGCGAAAGGCGCGGGCGAAATGCGCCGGCGACACCCCGCTCACCCGGGCGAGCCGCGCCACTGGCCACTCCTCGTGCGAGGCAGCGTCGATGCGATCCCGGGCGCGCAACAGCCGGCGCAGCAGGCGGGGGTCCTGAATGATCGAAGGAAGAGCCTCAGTCGGTTCGTTCATTGCCGCACGATGATGCCCGCCCGCAGGGCGACGCACAACGCGCGCTGTTCCAGCGAGGGGGTGGCGTGGCGCAGGGCGCGCGCTAAGGTAACGTCAGCAACCACCCTCCCGCGTATCCGGAGCCCGCATGACCCCCAGCCGCCGCCAGTTCCTTGCATCGACCGCCACGCTTGCTGCATTTCCCGCCCTGCCCGCCTGTGCGAAGGGCGCGCCGTCGGCGGATAGCGCCGCCGATGCGTTGCTGAGCGCGACCGCCGAGCAGCTGCTGACCAGCGCGCCCGAAAGTGCGACCTCGCTCGGCATCGACAAGGGGGAGCGCGCGCATCTGCGGTCGATGGTCGAGGATCGCAGCATGGCGGGCCGGCAGAAGGTCGCCGAGGGGCTGCGCGCGCGGATCGCGCAGATCGACGCGCTCGACCGCAACGCGCTGTCGCCGGTGATGCAGACCAATGTCGATGTCGTGCGCACCGCGTTCCAGAACGGTCTGGACGGGTTTGCCTTCGGCTATGGCGATGTCGCGGTCGGCGGGTGGCGCAATACCCCCTATGTCGCGATTCAAAATGTCGGGGCCTATCTCGACATGCCGCGCTTTCTCGACAGCGAGCACAAGGTCGAGAGCGCGGCGGATGCGGCGTCGTGGCTGGCGCGGTTCGAGGGCTGGGCCGGACAGATCGATGGCGAGACCGAACGGCTCAAGATCGCCTATGACAAGGGCGTCGTCGCGCCCGACTTCCTGCTCGACAAATGCCTGCGCCAGATCGCGCTGACGCGCGGCACCGATGCCGGCAAATGGGAGCTGGTCGAGAATTTCACCGGCAAAAAGGTCGTGACCGGCGGTCAGGCGGTGGCGGCGGCGAAGCTGGCGGCGGGCAGGATCGCCCCGGCGCTCGACCGTCAGATCGCCGAACTCAAGCGCCATCGCGCCAAGGCAACCAGCGACGCGGGCGTGTGGAAATTCCCGGACGGTGAGGCCTATTACGCCTGGGCACTGCGCGCGGCGACGACCACGACGATGACCCCGGACGAGGTGCACAAGGCGGGGCGCGAGGAGCTGAAGGCGCTCCAGTCGGAGATGAACACGATCCTGCGCAAGCTTGGCTACAGCAAAGGCAGCGTGGGCGCGCGCATGACCGCACTCGGCAAGGATCCCAAGTTCCTCTACCCCGACAATGACGCCGGGCGGCAGGAAATCCTCGCCTATATGACCAAGACGATCCAGGACATGAAGGCGAAGATGCCGCAGGCGTTCCACACGCTGGTGCGCGGCAATGTCGAGGTGAAGCGCCTGCCGCTGGCCGAGGAACCGGGCGCGCCGGGTGCCTATGGCGGGGCGGGGTCGATCGACGGGACCGTGCCGGGCCGCGTCTGGCTCAACCTGCGCACCACGCATCTGCACACCCGCTACAGCCTCGCCACCCTTGCCTATCATGAGGGCATTCCGGGCCATGCGTGGCAGGGCGAATATACGTTCAAGCTGCCGCTGGTCCGCTCGCTGCTGGCCTTCAATGCCTATAGCGAAGGCTGGGCGCTGTACGCCGAGCAACTGGGGGCGGAGCTGGGGGCGTATGACAACGATCCGGTCGGGCGGCTGGGGTATCTCCAGAGCCTCGCCTTCCGCGCGTGCCGTCTGGTGGTGGACACCGGGCTGCACGCCAAGCGCTGGACGCGGCAACAGGCGGTCGAATGGTTCGCCACCGCCAATGGTTCGTCGGTCGAAGAGGTTTCCGGCGAGGTCGACCGCTATTGCAGCTGGCCCGGACAGGCGTGCGGCTACAAGCTCGGCCACACCGCGATCAACCGACTGCGGACCAAGGCGCAGCGCGAACTCGGCCCGCGCTATGATTTCCGTGGGTTCAACGATGCGCTGGTGCTGGGGGGCGGGGTGCCGATGAGCGTGCTGGAGCGCGTGATCGACCGGCATATCGCCGGGCGGAAGGCCTAAGCGCGCCCGTCTTCGGGGATCGCGCCCGCCCCGCCGCTGGAGCCTTGCTCCCCCGGCGCGGGCGGCACGGGCAGCGCGACGGGTTCGCTCCAGCCGGGTCGGCCCAGCTCCATGCGGCCGCGCGGTAATGCCTCGGGCATCTCGTCGCGAATGAACGCCAGCATCCCCTCGCGAATGTCGCAGCGCAGGTCGAAGGCATTGGCGGCATCCTTTGCGGTGACCAGTGCGCGCACCTCGATCGCGTCGGGTCGGGTGTCGGTGACCTGAAGCACGAAGCCGCGCCCGTCCCAGCGCTCGTTGGCACGGACCAGTTCCTCCAGCCGCGCGCGCAGCCGCGCGATGTCCGCGGTCGGGTCGAGCCAGAAAAAGGCCGTGCCGTGCAGCTGGCTGGAGTTGCGCGTCCAGTTCTGGAAACTCTCTTCCAGAAATTTCGAGACCGGCACCACCAGCCGCCGCTCATCCCAGATCGCGACCACGACATAGGTCAGCCGGATTTCCTCGATCCGCCCCCATTCGCCGTCGATGATCACGACATCGTCGATCCGGATCGGTTCGGTGAAGGCCATTTGGATGCCGGCAATGATGTTCTTGAGCGCGGGTTGCGCCGCCGCGCCAACGGCCAGGCCGATCAGACCCGCCGACGCCATCAGCGTGACACCGACCGATCGCACGCTGGGGATCGACAGCAGCATCAGGCAGATGGTGATGAAGCCGACCACGAACACCGCGATCCGCGTCAGGATCGCGCTGCGCGTCCGCCGGCGGCGCGCGCGCAGATTGTCGGTGACGCTGATGTCGGCGCTGAGCTCGACCGCCCTGCCCCCGGCGCGGATCAGGTTGATCGCCAGCCAGCCGAGCAACAGCGGCACGATCATGCCAGCTGCCTGCCCCCACAAAGCGCGGGCGCCGTCGTCGAGGTGGAGCAATTGGCGTACCGATGCGAGCGCCAGGGCGACGAGAATCCAGCGCGCGGGCCGTGCCGCCGCATCAACGAACACATCGTCGATTGAGTCGGGCGTACGTGCGGCGATCCGGCGGGCGATCCGCATCGCGACCCAATGGATCGCCAGCGCGATCATAATCGCGGCGGCAATGGTCAGCGCATCGACGACCTGCACCGGGACGTCCCAGTGCGCGGGAAATATCTGCTGCATTGCAACAGGAACCGGCCACACCCGGGCCGGTTCCCCGATAGGGTCACTTCTTGCCGAAGAACCCCGATGCCATGCCCGTCAGGTCGTTGAGCGGATTGCCGTCGCCATCGCGGTCGAGCGCGCCGAGGATACCCGCTGCACCATCGGCCTGCAGCATCGTCGCGAACTTGCCGAGCGCGCCTTCGCCGCCGATCTGGGTGATCAGCTCCTGCATCTTGTCGAGCGGCAGGCCGGTGGCCGCCGCCGCACCCTCGGCCGTGTCGCCCTGCATCTGGTGATGCTGGGCCAACGCCTGCACCGCAGACTCGACATGTTCGGGCGAAAGCCCGACCTTGGCCGCGAGATTGGTGAGACCGTCGGTGCCGCCGACCTGGCCGAGGATCGAATCGAGGATGCTCATCTGCGTCGCTCCTTGAATGGGGAAATGCCCCGCATGATCCTACCCCAGCGGGTGGAGCACGTCGAGGCGGGCGAGCACCGCGCGCGCGCCTTCGTCACTGGCGACGGCGAGGTCGATCGGACGCCCGCCCAGCCCCTCATCATGCGTGTTGAGAAAACTGCGCGCAGGGTCGCTCTCGCGCAAGCGCTCGAACACCAACGTGGCGACGCGGCCCTGTCGTGCCGAGGCTTCGGGCGACAAACGCGGCGTGTCAGTGTAGCGACGGAACTGGCGCGTGCGCGGCTTGCCCGTTTCAGCGACGGGCGGCGTTTCGGCGAGCGGAGTCAACATGCGGCCCGCGTCAGCGAACCCTCTTTGCCCAGCGCGCTGCGGAGCGTGCTGATCTGCGCGGCGTAGCCGCGTGCGAGGTCGCGGTGCGCGCTGCGGGCGCTTTGGCAATCACTTGCCTGAACGCGCATCAGCGAAACCTGATGGCGATAGAGAAGGTAGTTGAGGTCCATATGGCGGCTCCTGACCAGTAAGCGGGAGCACGAAGAATCTCTCAGCCGTCGGCGCCTACGGAGCGATCTGCCGACGATATCCTCTATGTAGGAACGCCGACCCGCGATTGCCAGCACGATGCCCCGCCGACGCGTCTGCCGGCGGGGGCTGTGCACTGGGTCAGGCGGGTTCGGTCGCCCTGCTGCGGCTCTTCGGTGCAGCCTGACGGACGCCTTCATCGACATGCTCGGCAAACTGAGCGAAGTTGGCGACGAACTCGTCCACCAGCTTCGCCGCAGTCGCATCATATTCGCCCTTGTCGGCCCAGGCGGCGCGCGGGTCGAGCATGTTGGGGTCGATATCGCCGACGGCGACCGGGACCATGAAGCCGAAATTGGGGTCCTGCCGGAACTCCGCATCCTTCAGGCTGCCGTCGAGCGCGGCGTTGAGCAGCGCGCGGGTGACGCGGATCGGCATGCGCTTGATCCCGGGCATCGTCGCCTTGCCACCGCTCCAGCCGGTATTGACCAGCCAGCAATCGACCCCGCCCTTGGCGATCCGCTCCTTCAGCAGATTGCCATAGACCGAGGGGTGGCGCGGCATGAACGGCGCGCCGAAGCAGGTCGAGAAGGTCGCGCTCGGCTCGGTCACGCCGATCTCGGTCCCCGCAACGCGCGCGGTGTAGCCCGAGAGGAAGTGGTACATCGCCTGTTCCGGCGTCAGCTTCGCGATCGGGGGCAGCACGCCATAGGCGTCGGCGGTGAGGAAGATGATGTTCTTCGGCACCGGCCCCAGATTCTTCTCGCTCGTGTTCGGGATGAAATCGAGCGGGTAGGAACCGCGGCTGTTCTCCGCGAGGCTGTTGTCGTTGAAGTCGAGCTCGCGCGTCTCCGGGTCCATCACGACATTTTCGAGCACCGTGCCGAACCGCTTGGTGGTCGCGAAAATCTCCGGCTCGGCCTCGGGCGAGAGGTTGATCATCTTGGCATAGCAGCCGCCTTCGAAATTGAAGACCGCGGTGTCCGACCAGCCATGCTCGTCATCGCCGATCAGCGTGCGGCTGGCATCGGCCGACAGCGTCGTCTTGCCGGTGCCCGACAGGCCAAAGAACACCGCCGTGTCGCCGTTGGGGCCGATATTGGCCGAACAATGCATCGGCATGATCCCCTGCGGCGGAAGTAGATAGTTGAGCAGGCCGAACACGCTCTTCTTCATCTCGCCGGCGTAAGCGGTGCCGCCGATCAGGATCAGCTTTTCGGTCAGGTTGACCGCGATCACCGTCTCGCTGCGGCAGCCATGCTTGGCCGGATCGGCGCGGAAGCTCGGCAGATCGATGATGGTGTATTCGGCGGCGAAGTCCTTAAGCTCATGCGCTTCCGGGCGGACCAGCAGGGTGCGGATGAACTGGCTGTGCCAGGCGAGCTCATTGACCACGCGCACGGTGACGCGATGCTCGGGCTGCGACCCGCCATACAGGTCCTGGACGAACAGCGTGTCCTTGGTGCCGAGGTGCGTCAGGAAATCGGCCTTGAGCGCTGCAAAATGCTCGGGCGTCATGCCGACATTGGTACTGCCCCACCATACGGTGTTCTCGGTCTCGGCATCGCGGACGATGAACTTGTCCTTGGCGCTGCGCCCGGTGTGCTTGCCGGTTTCGACCACCAGCGGCCCGTCCTTGGCCAGCCGGCCCTCACCGCGACGCACGGCATGCTCGACCAGTTGCGCGGGCAGCAGGTTCCAATGGATGGCGGTGTCCGCCCCGACGCCCAGCGCGTCGAGGCCGATCTTCGGGGTACGATCGGTCACGTCTCTCTCCTCAAACCGCGCCTCTCCGCACGGCATTGCATTCGTATGCGTAGGAGTCGCGCATAGGCAGCGGCGGAAACGGGGGTCAACGCCAGTAACCGGTGTCAAAAGCGCGCTAACCCTCTATTTTTGGGTGACAACGCTGACCTGTTGCCGAATGGCGCTAGCCGCAGTCTGCGTGAAAGGACCGCCAGCAATACGGTCCGCAATCGGCCGCCTTCCAGTCAGTTCTTTGCAGTTTGTCTTGGCTCACCCAAGTGCCTGTCGCGAAGGACAGCGATGTTGTTGGTCGCTGTGATGCGGACATGCTGCATTTGGCCGGGCCGTGATCGCTCACGGCGCAAATCAAGAACTGGCCATACAGGGAATTTCCCGGAACACCGTGTTTCCGGATCATCGGCGGTTCGTGAGGATCGTCGTCGCGCATCGCGACAATCCGGGTCGTGCCGATAATCCAGACCCTCCGGATGCTGGAGCCGTTGTAAATCCGGTATCGACCACGGACCCAACGGCATTGACCGGCGCGGGCTGGCGGGCTGGTGATCGGTTGCATCGCGCTCACCGCCAGCATCATCGCTAAGCCGATCATGGTGTTCCCCTGCTACCAATTGACGCCAGCCCCTATTGCCTGACCTACAATCCGGCGGGGAAGCATGACAAGAGTAAGGCCGCAGACGGACGATTTTAGCTGACCCGCACCGACCCGATCAGGCCCAACTCAAGCCAATGATTAAGCACTGCCCCTGCTGCCGCCGCGGCCTCTTCCGTGGGAAGGCGTTCCGCCAAACGGGCGCAGATGTCGCCGAATGTCGCTTCGTGTAGCGCGGCGTTCAGTGCTTCGCCCTCATGGTCGGGAAGTAGCGCGAACACCGCTTCCTCGCCTTCGCGCCAGACCAGCAGCCAGTGGCGCGCCTCAAGCCGCTCGAAGGTCGGCTCATCCGCCGCGTCCGCCAGCGACCGCCACAGGCGGGGGAGATCATGGTTGACCGGGCGCAGCGCAGTGCCCGCGAGGGGCACCGGCACGAAGCGCTCCCAATCCGCCGGACCGAACGCTGCCGTCGCAGCGGCGAACCCGGCATGGGTCAGCGGCGCGTCGGCGGCGGCGGTGAAGGCGGATTGCATCGCCCATTCCAGCCAGGCCAGCTCCGCCACATCGGGGTCGTTCGCGAACAGCTCGGCGCAGGTCTCCGCGAATCCCTCCCCGGCCCGGTCGATCGTCCAGGACGATGGCGGATGCGCGATCAGATGGTGTGCCGCCGCCTGATGAAACGCCTCCGCACCGACCAGCCGGGCGGTGCGCGCATAGCTGTCGGCCAGCACGTCGAGCAGCCGCGCGCGATAGCCGTTGCGATAGACCGCCATGCCCGCCGCGCGCGTAGCATCCAGGCCGGGCGGCAACGGCGCGTCATCATCGTGCAGGCAGGCGAGAAACGCGTCCTGCAATGCGGCGAGTGCGGTCATGCCGCCGCCTCAAGCCGCGCGCTCGCGGCGATGCTGCGGGCCTGATCCAGCTCGGCGAGCAGTTCAGGCAGCGGCGGGATGGCGTCGTCGCGCTCGATCATCACCGCGACCGGCCCGAGCCGCGCCATCGCCCGCGCGAACAACGCCCACACGGCGTCGCAGACCGGGCGGTCATGCGTGTCGATCACGATCTCCCCCGGGGTGTGCCCGGCAAGATGCACCTGCCGCACCCGGTCGGTGGGGATACCGGCCAGATAGTCGAGCGGGTCGAAGCCGTGATTGCTCGCGCTGACATGGATATTGTTGACGTCGAGCAGCAGGTAACATCCGGTGCGGCGGCTCATTTCGGCCAGAAACTGCCATTCGGTGAATTCGTCCTCCGGAAAAGACAGATAGCTCGACGGGTTCTCGAACAGCAGCGCGCGGCCCAGCACGTTCTGGGCATGGTCGATATTGTCGCACACCAGATCAAGCGCGTCGCGGGTCAGCGGCATCGGCAACAGATCGTGGCTGTTATGCGCGCTGGTGCGGGTCCAGCACAGATGGTCGGACACCCATAGCGGGTCGATCCGGTCCGCCAGCGCCCGCAAGCGGGAGAGATGATCGGAGTCGAGGCCGTGCGCCGATCCGATCGACATCGACACGCCGTGCAGGATCACCGGGCGCTTCGCGCGAACCTGTTCCAGGATGCGCAGCGGGCGCCCGCCATCGACCATGAAGTTTTCGGAGATCACCTCGACGAAATCGACCGCGACCTCGCCTTCGAGGAAGTCGCGATAATGGTCGCGGCGCAGGCCGAGGCCGAAGCCACCAAAGCGGGCCAGTGCAGTCATCGCGTCGTCCTCAGATCAAAAGGGGGCGATCCGGCGGGCCAGGAGTCAGGGGGGCGGCCCGCCGGATCGGGGCGGGATCAGCCGAGGTCGCCGATCGTCCCGCCCTTCGAGAGGCATTCGCCAGCCTTCATCGCTTTGAAGCCATGACCCTTGCACGCATTCTGGCCCTTGCACTGATGCTCGGTCGTCGCGCAGTCGGACTGCCCCTTGCAGCTGTGCAGGCCGTAGCAGTGAACGGTGTCCTTTGCCCCGATCGCGCGACCCTTGCTGCCGGCGGGCGTGTCGGCGGCGAAAGCGGCGACCGAGCCCAGTGCGATGGCGGCGGCGGTGGCGGCGATGGATGCGGCGGTGCGCGTTGCGGTCTTCATGTCCCAATCCCTTCAAACAGATCGTCGTGCGAAAGCGCACATCGGTCAGTTCGCCGCGCACGGGACCGGGGTTACACCCGAAACAATTTTTCCTGCGCTGTAACGATCGGCGCGCCGGCGCCGAATGAGCGGCTGTGTCGAGGCTGATGCCACGACACGGACCAACAGCCGGAGACGATGACGATGACCACTTCCACCATTGCCCGCCTCGCCGGGCTCGCCGCCACTGCAGGCCTCGCCGCTGCGCTCGGCACTGCCCCTGCCGCCGCGCAGAAGCCCGAGATGGAAAAATGCTATGGCGTCGCCAAGGCGGGCAAGAATGACTGCGCGGCCGGCCCCGGCACCAGCTGCGCCGGCACCTCGACCCGCGACTATCAGGGCAATGCCTGGAAGCTGGTGCCCAAGGGCACGTGCGCAAAGACCGAAACGCCCAAGGGCAAGGGTTCGCTGACCCCGGTCCAGCGCTGATCCCTTCGCACAGACAGGAAATCGACATGCAGCGCATCGCATCTTTGGTTGACCGGGCCGTCACGCTGGTCGGTTCGCGGACGGCAGAGGGCGTTGCGCTGCTGCTGGTGCGGGTCGCGCTCGCCGGAGTCTTCTGGCGCGCGGGCCGCAGTAAGGTGGTGGAAGGCAGCTGGTTCGAGCTCAGCGACTCCACCCGCTATCTGTTCGAATTTGAATATGGCGCGGTGCCGCTTCCGCCCCAGATCGCCGCGCCGCTGGCAACCCTGGGTGAGCATCTGTTCCCCGCGCTGCTGCTGATCGGGCTGGCGACGCGCCTGTCGGCGACCGCGTTGCTGGGAATGACGCTGGTGATCCAGTTTTTCGTCTATCCAGAAGCGTGGTGGGCGACGCATATCCTGTGGGTCGCGCTGGCTGCGGTGCTGATCGTGCGGGGCGGCGGCGCGCTGTCGATTGATGCGATCATCGGCGGCCGGCGGCGGAAGCGGGGCTGAACATGCGCGCACGGGAGGGGCGGCGATGATTGCGGACGAAGCCGGCTTCGTGCGGCTGATGATCGCGTCGCAGGCGGGCGACCGCCGCGCCTATACGGTGCTGCTCACCGAAGCGCAGTTGTGGCTGGAACGCTATTTCCGCCGCCGCGTCGCGCCCGCACAGCTCGACGATCTGGTGCAGGAAGTTCTGCTGGCGCTGCATGCCAAACGGGCGACATGGGACGCGACGCGCGCCTTCCTCCCCTGGCTCGCGGCCATCGCACGCTATCGCTGGGTCGATCATCTGCGCCGTGTGTACCGCGCGGGCGAGGACGCGCTGGAGGACCATGACTCGGCCGAGGACAGCGAGGAAGAGGCAGTGCTGGCGCGGATGAGCCTGGAGCGCCTGTTCGTCCACCTGCCCGCGCGCCAGTGCGAGGCGATCGATCTGGTCAAGATCAAGGGGCTGTCGGTGACCGAGGCCGCCGAACGCAGCGGCCAGAGCGAAAGCCTGATCAAAGTGAACATTCATCGCGGATTGAGAAAGCTCTCCGCGCTCGTAGAAGAGGCCGACTGACCATGGACCGCCCGCCGTCCCCCCTGATCGCCCAGCTCGCCGAAGAGCTTGAGCCCGTTCGCCCGATCCGGTTGGCGCACGGCCTGGCGCTGCTTGCGTTGGCGACCGCGCTGACGATCGGGCTGGTCGCGCTGTGGCAGGGGCTGTGGACCGGCCCCGTACATGGGCAAGCGGCGGCGATCTTCTTTATCGCCAACGGCCTGATCGGGCTGGTCGGGCTTGCCTCGGCGCGCGCCGTCGTGCGGATGGCGGTGCCGCAGGTCGGCGCACGGCAGGACGGGTCGCGCTGGCTGCTTGCCGCACTCGCGATCCTGCCGGTGACCGCGCTGCTGCTCGCTGCGCTGGAGGGTAATCTGGCAGGGCATGACCATGTCGCCGATGGACTGCACTGCTTCCTCGCCGGGACGGTGAGTGGGGTGCTGGTGGCCGCCGCGCTGGTCGTCTGGCTGCGCCGCGGCGCCCCGGTGGCGCCGAATGTGGCAGGGTTCCACACCGGCGTCGCCGCCGGCGCGCTCGGCAGTTTCGCCTATGGCCTGTCCTGCCCACAGGACACGATCATGCATCTGGGCCTGTGGCACGTCGCGCCGGTCGCAGTGTCGGCGGCGCTGGGGCGAATCGTGGTTCCGCCATTGGTGCGGTGGTAGCGCCGGGGCGACCCGAGCGGCCGACCCGCAGCATCCCCCTCCCCCGTTGAGCCTCGCCCCACATTCCGCTACCCCCTCCGCATGACCGCAACGATTGCGCTGGTCGATGATGACCGCAACATCCTGACGTCCGTGTCGATCGCGTTGCAGGCCGAGGGGTTTGTGACGCGCGTCTATTCGGATGGGGAGGCCGCGCTTAAGGCGCTGGTCGACAATCCGCCCGAGCTGGCGGTACTCGACATCAAGATGCCGCGCATGGACGGGCTGGAGCTGCTGCGGCGACTGCGCGAGAAGAGCCAGATCCCGGTGATCTTCCTGACCAGCAAGGATGACGAGCTGGACGAGGCGCTCGGCCTTGCGATGGGGGCGGACGATTATATCGCCAAGCCGTTCAGCCAGCGGCTGCTGATCGCCCGCATCCGCGCGATCCTGCGCCGGACCGATCTGGTCGCGGCGATCGCGCAGGGCGAAGAGGCGCCGGCGATCGAGGCACAGCCGGTGATCGAGCGCGGCCCGCTGACGATGGATCCGGCGCGGCACAAGGTGACGTGGAAGGGCGACAATGTCACGCTGACCGTCACCGAGTTCATGATCCTCGAAACGCTCGCCCAGCGGCCCGGCATCGTCAAGACGCGCAACCAGCTGATGGATGCGGCGTATCAGGACGACATCTATGTCGATGACCGCACCATCGACAGCCATATCAAGCGCGTGCGCCGCAAGTTCCGGCAGGTCGATCCCACATTCGACGCCATCGAGACGCTCTATGGCGCCGGATATCGCTTCTCCGACGAATAGGCCCGCGGCACCGCGGGAGGAGCGCGACCTGTCGCTGCGCTGGTCCGGCCGGGTCAGCCTGACGCCGCGCATCCTGGCGGTGAACATCTTTGCGCTGGTGATGCTGGCGGGCGGGTTCTTCTACCTCGACAGCTATCGCGCGCGCATCGTCGACAGCCGCGTCGAACAGGCGAGCCGCGAGGCACGGTTGATCGCGCAGGCAGTGGCGATGACCCCACCGGACGATCGCACTGCGCTGATCCAGCGTGTCGCGAGCGAGGCGGATATCCGCATCCGCCTGTACGATCGCACTGGGCGGATGACGCTGGATACCCGCGCGCTGGGCCTCAACAATTTCGTGCTGCGCGATCCCGACAAGGATCCGTGGAACCAGAGCGCTGCGCGCTTCCTCGACGCGGTGATCGACACGGTCGCCGGCGCGGATCGCGACCAGCAGTTTCGCGAGCGCGCGCCGACCAAGGGGCTGGACTGGCCCGACATCGCCGCCGCGCTGCGCACCGGGGAGGCCAGTGCGACCGTATGGCGCGCGCCGGATCGCACGCCGGTGATTACCGCCGCTGCGCCCTATGGGCCGGAGGGGGCGGTGTTTACCAGCTCCAACGCGCGCGACATCACCCAGACCGTTCGGGTCGAGCGGTTCCGGCTGGGGCTGGTGCTCGCCTTCACCGCGGGCCTGTCGATCTTCCTGTCGCTGTTCCTTGCCCGCACCATTGTTCGCCCACTGCGCCGCCTCGCCCGCGCCGCAGTGCGGGTGCGGCTGGGGCGTGCGCGCGAAGTGGTGGTGCCGCGCCTGCCCGAACGGCGCGACGAGATCGGGCACCTCGCCCGCTCGCTGTCGGACATGAGCCTCGCGTTGCGCGCACGCATCGACGCAACCGAGGCGTTCGCGGCAGACCTGGCGCATGAGATCAAGAACCCGCTCGCCTCGCTGCGCTCCGCCGTCGACAGCCTGATGGCGGTGCGCGATCCCGCGCTGCAGGCGCAGTTGCTGGCGGTCGTGCGCGACGATGTGCTGCGGCTCGACCGGCTGATCAGCGATATTTCGGAGGCATCGCGGCTCGATGCCCAGCTGTCCCGCGCGAAGTTCGATCCGGTCGATCTGTCCGCGATGCTGGCGGCGATGGTCGAGCAGCGCACCGCGCGCGGGGTCGAGCGCGACATCCGCCTGCGCTTCGACGCGCCGATCGGGCCGATGCCGCGCGTGATGGGCGAAGGCGCGCGGCTGGAGCGGGTGTTCGCCAATCTGATCGACAATGCCATCTCCTTCTCCCCCGATGGCGGGACAGTGGCGCTGTCGCTGATCGCTGCGGGCGACATGCTGGAGGCGCGGGTCGAGGACGAGGGGCCGGGCGTGCCCGAGGAAGCGCGCGAGGCAATCTTCCGCCGCTTTCACACCGACCGACCGGAGGGCGAGGAATTCGGCAAACATTCGGGACTGGGGCTTGCGATCGCACGGACCATCGTCGAAGGTCACCAGGGGACAATCGGGGTCGAAACGCGCGAGGACCGCATGCGCGGCGCGCGCTTCGTGGTCCGCCTGCCATTCGTGCAAGCGGGTTGAGCGTACGGGGAGTTAGAAGCGTGGCGATCCTGTCTTCCGAAACGCTGCACGCGTCCTGCGTCGCGATCGACGGGCGCGCTGTGCTGATCGAAGGGCGATCGGGCGAGGGCAAGTCGGACCTGGCGCTGCGCCTGATCGATCGGGGTGCGGCGCTGGTCGCCGACGACTATACCATCTGCACGCGCCGCGACGGCGTGCTGCACGCCAAGTCCCCGGCAACGATCGCCGGCAAGATCGAAGTGCGCGGCATCGGCCTGGTCACCCTGCCCCATGCCGACAGCGCGCCGATCGCACTGCTCGTCACCATCTTCGACGATCCGCCGCGCATGCCGGAAGGGCCGCAATCGCGGAAGATCGCCGGTGTCGACGTGCCGGTGGTCGCTCTCCCCGCACTCGAACCCTCCGCACCGATCAAGGTCGAGCTCGCGCTGCGCCACATGACGGGAGCGGCACGATGAACAAGCGGCGACCGAAGCAGATCTTGCTGGTCACCGGCATGTCGGGCGCGGGCAAGTCGACCGTGCTGCGGACGCTGGAGGATCTTGGCTGGGAAGTGGTGGACAATTTGCCGCTGTTGCTGCTCAACCGCCTGCTCGACACCGACCCCCCCGAGGGCAGCGATGGCGATGATCGCCCGCTCGCGCTCGGCATCGGCACGCGCACCCGCGGCTTCGACGCCGACAGCATCGTGCGCCGCATCAAGAAGCTGCGCGACGAGCGCGGCTATGACATGGGCACCCTGTTTCTCGACTGTGCGGGTGCGGAGCTGGAGCGGCGCTATTCAGAGACGCGCCGCCGCCACCCGCTCGCGCTCGACCGGCCGGCCGGCGACGGAATCGTGCGCGAGCGTGAGTTGCTTCAGCCGCTGCGGCGCTGGGCCAACCGCGTAATCGACACGACCAGCCTGTCATCGAACGAACTGGCGCAACAGATTCGCTCGACCTTTTCCGGGCGGGGCTTGGGCGAAACGGTGGTGTCGGTGATGTCGTTCGGCTTTGCGCGCGGCGTGCCCACCAGCGCCGATCTGGTGCTCGACATGCGCTTCCTGCGCAACCCGCACTGGGTCGAATCGCTGCGCCCCGGCACGGGCAAGGATGCCGATGTTGCCGATTATGTTGCCGGCGACCGCGCCTATCCCGAAGCGATGACGCGGATCGAGGAGCTGCTGCTGCTGCTCCTCCCCCGCTATCAGGCGGAGGGAAAATCCTATGTTACCATCGCCTTTGGCTGTACCGGCGGGAGACACCGGTCGGTGCATGTCGCCGAACGCGTCGCTGCCCGGTTGCGCGACGCGGGTTTTTCGCCCACGGTGATGCATCGTGACTTGCAAACCGCGCCGCAGGACTCGCTAGAAGGCCCGCCGGTCGGCAAATGAACCGCATGGGACAAGCGTAAAGACATGATTGGACTGGTACTCGTGACGCACGGGCGGCTCGCGGAGGAGTTCGTCGTCGCGATGGAGCATGTCGTCGGCCGACAGGACCGCATCGCCACCATCTGCATCGGCCCCGAGGACGATATGGAGGAACGGCGCGCGGATATCGCCAAGGCGATCGTCGCGGTCGATGGTGGACGCGGGGTGATCCTGCTCACCGACCTGTTCGGCGGCACACCGTCGAACCTGGCCATTTCCCTGCTGGAGGCAGGGAGGGTCGAGGTGATCGCCGGCATCAACCTGCCGATGCTGATTCGCCTGGGCGGCGCGCGCAAGACGATGAAGGTGACCGAGGCGGTCGCGGCCGCGCGGGAAGCAGGGCGCAAATACATCACCGTCGCCTCCGAAGTGCTCGGCGAGGCTGCCGCTTGAGCCGCGTCAGCCGCACCGTCCTGATCGGCAACCGCCGCGGACTGCATGCGCGGGCGAGCGCCAAGTTCGTCACCCTCGCCTCATCGCAGCCATGCGAATTGACCGTCGAGAAGGACGGCAACGCCGTCACCGGCACGTCGATCATGGGCCTGATGATGCTGGGCGCCGCGATGGGCGACACGATCACGATCAGCGCAGCAGGCGACGGCGCCGAGGACGCGGTGCTGAAACTGGTCGAGCTGGTGGAGGACCGCTTCGGCGAGGATTGAAGCTGTCACGCATTGTCACTATGTGTATCCGGAAGGCAAAGGATACACATGATGCGCACCAACATCGTGATTGATGACCAGTTGATGGCGGACGCCATGCGCGCCAGCGGTGCCAAGACGAAGAAGGAGGCCGTCGAAGAGGCGCTCCGCACCATGATCCGGATTCGTGGCCAAGAGGATATCCGCAAACTCCGCGGCAAAATTCAATGGGTCGGTGATCTGGACGCGATGCGAACCGACTGATGGTGTTGGTCGATACGAGCGTTTGGATCGACTATCTGCGCGGCGCGCGCACCGGGCAAACCGAAACACTGGATCGGTTGCTGCAGGGCGAAGGACCGTTGCTCGGCGATCTCATTTTGGCGGAGGTTCTTCAGGGCTGTTACACGGACCGTGATTTTGCGCGCACCAAATCTGCATTGGACAATCTGCGGCTGATCGAAATCTGCGGTGGGGAAATTGCGGTGAAGGCGGCACAGAACTACCGCACGCTTCGCAAGCGCGGCATCACGGTCCGCAAGACCATCGATACTCTGATTGCCACCCGCTGCATCGTCGATAACATCCCCCTTCTCTACTCCGACCGGGATTTCGACCCGTTCGTTGAACATCTTGGATTGATCCCGTGCCCCGCGAAATAACCGCCTTTTCCAACCCGCTGGTCAAGCGGGTCCGCAGCTTGCGCGACAAGAAGCATCGTCGCGACGAGGGGCTGTTTCTGGCCGAAGGGCTGCGCATCCTGACCGAGGCGCGGGAGGCGGGGCATCTGCCGGCCTATCTGTTCTTCGCCAAGGGGCATGACGGCCACCCGCTGGCACAGGAGCTGATCGCCGCCACGGAGACTGCGGGCGGTGAGGTCATTCAGACCGACAGCGACATCCTGTCCAAGCTGTCGGGCAAGGACAATCCCGGCGCCGTCGTCGGCGTGTATCGCGAGCTTTCGACCGACCTTTCCCGCATCGACCGCACCGCAGCCCCGCTGTGGCTGGTGGCGGAGCGGCTGCGCGATCCGGGCAATCTCGGCACAATCCTGCGCACCGCCGATGCGGTCGGCGCGGGCGGGCTGATCCTCGTCGATGACTGCGTCGATCCGTTCAGCGTCGAGGCGGTGCGCGCGAGCATGGGCGCGCTGTTCACGATTCCCTTGGCGCGTGCGCCCTGGGCAGAGTTTCACGCCTGGCTGCGCGGCGGTCCCGGCCAGCTGGTCGGGCTCGCGCTGGAGGGTGCGGTCGATTACCGCGCGCCAGACTTTGCCGCGCCGGTGTTTCTGCTGACCGGCAACGAGGCGCAAGGGCTCCCCGCCGACTATGCCGCGGCATGCGATGTGCGCGTGAAAATCCCGATGCTGGGCAAGGCCGACAGCCTCAACGCCGCGGTCGCGACCGCCGTCATGGCCTATACCGTGCTTGACCGAATCCGTCCGTTGGACTGACCGCCCGACCGTTGCACAATCGCAACACGGGCGATCCGCTTCGCTACGCGCTTGGAACAAAACCCTGATTCCGTGCGTCGAACCGGGCAAGTCTGGAGACGAGCCGATGTTTTACGACGCGACCCCCTTCACCGCCGCTAACAGCGGCTACCGCATTGCCTTTCGCCCCGGCGAGGCGAATGTCTGCCCGGGATGTGGCCAGTCGCACTGGATGATCGGGCGGATGACCGCCGAATGCGCTTTCTGCGCCACCGCGCTGCCGATCAAAAATGGCGGAAGCTTTGGCGCGGGGCGCTTCACGGTCAAGTCGCTGGCGGCCTGAACCCGCTCGGCGGTTTGACCGCCGCCGCCGCCGCGCTATGGCGGGGCCATGACCTCGGCACCCCTCACCCTCTACAACAGCCTTACCCGCGCGCTCGAACCGTTCGCGCCGATCGACCCCGCCAAGGGCGTGCGCGTCTATTCGTGCGGGCCGACGGTCTATAGCGACCCGCATCTCGGCAATCTGCGCGCCTATGTCTTTACCGATACGTTGAGCCGCGTGCTGCGGTGGAAGGGCCACGCCCTCACCCATGTCATCAACATCACCGATGTCGGCCATCTGACTTCCGACGCCGACGAAGGCGAGGACAAGATGGAGGCGGCGGCGAAGAAGCGCGGGATGAGTGCGTGGGACATCTCGCGCCATTATGCCGATGTGTTCCGCCGCAATCTGCGCGACCTCAACATCCGCACCCCCGATCATATGCCGCTGGCGACCGATTACGTCGAGAAGATGATCGCGTTTGCCAAGGGCATCGCGGACGAACATTGCTACCAGCTCGACAGCGGCCTCTATTTCGACAGCAGCACCGTGCCCGATTACGGCAAGCTGTCGGGCGGGCAGGACGATGCCGGTGAAGGCCGGATCGAGAGCGTCGAGGGCAAGCGGCACCCACAGGATTTCGCGATCTGGCGCACCACCCCGCCGGGCGAGACGCGGCAGATGGAGTGGGATTCGCCCTGGGGCCGCGGCGCGCCGGGCTGGCACCTCGAATGCTCGGTGATGAGCGCCGAGCTGCTTGGCCTGCCGTTCGACATCCACACCGGCGGGATCGACCATCGCGAGATCCACCACGTCAACGAAATCGCGCAGAACCAGGCGCATTGCGGATGCGCGAACTCGGGCGCGAAAATCTGGATGCACAACAACTTCCTGGTCGATCGCGGCGGGAAAATGTCGAAGTCCAAGGGCGGCATCGCCACGCTCAACGCGCTGGTGGCCAAGGGCGTCCACCCGCTCGCCTATCGCCTGATGTGCCTGAGCGCGCATTATCGCAGCGAGCTGGAATTCAGCGGCGAGAATCTGATGGCGGCTTTGGTGCGGCTACGTCGGCTGGTGCTCGCGGCAGAGAAGTTCCGCGCGACCGAGGGCAAGGGTGGCGGTAACGCGGCGAGCTATCTCGAACGGCTCGACGCGGCGATGTCCGACGACCTCAACACCCCCAAGGCGCTGCCGGTGCTGGAGGAATTGCTCGCCGACAAGCAATTGGGACAGGAAGCGCGGCTGATGACGCTGGCGCAGTTCGACACCGCGCTCGGCCTCAACCTGATGGACCTGTCCCGCGCCGACCTGCGCGTCCGCCCGGCGGATGCACAGGTGACCGAAGCCGAGATCGAAGCCCGCCTCGCCCAGCGCAAGGAAGCCCGCGCCGCGAAGGACTTCGCCCGCTCGGACGCGCTCCGCGACGAGCTGATCGGCGCTGGGGTCGAGGTCATGGACGGCGATCCGATTGGGTGGGACTGGCGGGTGGAGCTATAGCAATTCCGGCGCGACCAGCCCTGCCGTCGCGATCGGGGTGTTGGGCGGGGTGTAGCCGGGGCGAAAGAAGTTGAACACCGACGGGCTGCGCCCCATCGATTGCGCCAGCCGGTTGGTCGAGTTGCTGGTGTCCCCGGTCGTCCAGTTGCCCGAGTTCGACGTCGCCCCGAACGCGCGCGCCCATGCCGTCAGGCGCATGACCGGTTCGCGCAGCTTGCCCGCGCTGGTCGATGTGGGTTCGGTCCGCGCTTCAGTGTCCATCAGGATCGCGCGGATCACCGCCTGCATGTCGCCGCGCACGCCCGATCCGTTATCGGCGAACTTCGCCGCGACGCGCCCGACATAGGCCGCCGAAGGGTTGCTGGTGACCAGCCGCTGGATCAGCTGCTTCGACACGAACGGCGGCACATTGGGATGCGCGAAGATCGTGTCGAGCGCTTGGCGGATCGCATCTGCGCCCGATGCTCCGGCGGCGACGGTCGTGCCGAGGAAGGTCGACGCACCGGTTTCATGCTGCCCGGTGTTGAAGATCATCGCGCGGCGATAGCGATCGGGGGTCGTGTTATCCGACCCGTCGAGCACGAGCCCCGTGAACACGCGCGCCAACCCCGACACGTCCGCCGGCGTGTAGGTTTCGACCGGCTGTCCGCCCGATGTCACGACGCTGCCATCCATGTTCAGCCGCACCAGGCCGATGGTGAACAGCTGCATCAACTCACGCGCATAATTCTCGTCCGGGACCGATCCGGTGCTGGCATTCGCCTTGCGGTTGCCGAGGAAGGTCAGGAACGACCCCATGGCGGCGTTATAGGTCACGCGCTCGATCAACGTCCGGAAATTGCCGAACGCATTGTCCATGAGGATGTCGACATAGGCGGCCATGGAAAACTGCCGCCAGCTCAGGTTCACCCCGCCAATGCCGACCACCAGCATTTCGAGCAGCGCCATGCCGACGCGCTGGCGCAGCTGGTCGCCCGCCCCGGTCAGCTGGCTCCACATCGCATTGTCGAAGCCGCTTTCGTTATTCATGTTGGTGGTGACGTTATAGCCCTTGCTCACCAGCCAGTCCCACAATGTGGTCGGGCGCGGCTTGGCGAATTCGGCGGTGATCCACGCGTCATAGCCGCGCGCCTGAACGTCGGCGATGTCGGCAGCGGTCGCGCCCATCGTTGCCTGCGACAGGAAGCGGCTGGCTTGCGCCGCCGTAGGCGGTGGCGGGGTCGGGCTAGGTGTCGGAGTCGGGCCGGGGGTCGAGACGACACCGCCGCCACCGCCACCCGAGTCGCAGGCAGCAAGCGCAAGTGCGAGCCCGCTGACGCCGGCTGCGGTAAAGCTGCCGCCCACGCGTGCGACATCGCCCGCGCCCGCCGGTTGCGGCGCGAGCGGTTCATCCACCGCGATCAGCGGCGATTCCAGTTTGTCCATCGGTCCCACCCCGGACGCACGGCACCTCCCGTGCCACGTCGCCCAAGTGAAACATCCCCCGTTCCGCTGCCGGACACCAGCCGAAAAGAGTATCAATTTGTCGCAAACCACCTTCTCGCGCCGCGATTGCCCCGACGCGCGGATCGCGCCATCCTGCGCCCATGAAAGCCGTCCTACCCGCGCTCGCCCGCCCGCTGATCGAACCCGGCCTGCCCGCCGGCATCGACGCGCATTGGTTCACCAGCCGCGAAGAGGCGCTGGCGCTGATCGGCGACGCGGATATCGGCTGGGTCGACATGAACCGCCCGGGCTGGACCGGGGAGATCGCAGCGGCGGGCGAACGGCTCAAATGGCTGTCGACGATCTATGCCGGGATCGACGCGTTCGACATCGACCTGCTCAAGGCGCGCGGCACGATCCTGACCAATGGCGTCGGCATCAACGCCATCGCAGTCGCCGAATATGCGGTGCTCGGCATCCTCGCCGCCGCCAAGCGCTTTGACGAGGTGATCCGCACCGCCGACCGCCGCGAATGGCCAACCGACGCGCCGGGCAAGATCGAGCTGTTTGAGACCCGCGCGCTGGTCATCGGCTATGGCACGATCGGGCGGATGATCGGGGATCGGCTCGCCGCGTTCGGGATCGAGGTGACCGGCGTCACCCGTTCAGGCCGTGACGGCACGCTCACCCCCGACGCCTGGCGCGCGCGGATCGCCGACTATGACTGGATCGCCCTCGCCGCCCCCTCGACCGACGCGACGACGGCGATGATCGGCGCGGGCGAGCTGGCAGCGATGAAGCCCGGCGCATGGCTGATCAACATCGCGCGCGGCGACATGGTCGATCAGGACGCGCTGATCGCGGCGCTGCACAAGCGGCGGATCGGCGGCGCGTTTCTGGACGTGGTGACGCCCGAGCCTTTGCCCGCCGACCACCCGCTCTGGACCGCGCCCAACACCATCCACTCGATGCATCTATCGGGTCGGTCGCAGACCCGGATGTTCATGCGCGCCGCCGCTTTGTTCCTCGACAACGCCCGCGCCTTTGCCGAGGGTCGGTCGATGAAGAATGTCGTCGATCTCGACGCAGGCTACTGACGCGGCTAATCCCCCCCCCATGATCCTCGTCATCGACAATTACGACAGCTTCACCTGGAACCTCGTCCATTACCTGATGGAGCTGGGCGCGGAGGTGAAAGTGGTGCGCAACGACGCGCTGACCGCGCAGGAGGCGATTGCCAGCAACGCGCAGGCGTTCCTGCTCTCCCCCGGCCCGTGCACCCCGAACGAAGCCGGGATCAGCCTCGACCTTGTCGCCGCCTGCGCCGATGCGGGCAAGCCGCTGCTCGGCGTGTGCCTGGGCCACCAGTCGATCGGCCAGCATTTCGGGGGCAAGGTCGTGCGCGGCGGGCTGATGCACGGCAAGACGTCGCCGGTCAGCCATGACGGCACCGGCCTGTTCGAAGGGCTGCCCAGCCCGTTTACCGCCACCCGCTACCATTCGCTGATCGTCACCGACATTCCCGACGCCCTGGTGGTCAACGCCACCGCATCGGACGGCAGCGTCATGGCTTTCCGCCACCGCGACCTGCCGATTCACTCGGTCCAGTTCCACCCGGAGAGCATCGCGACCGAACACGGCCATGCGATGCTGGCGAACTTCCTCAACATTGCCGGGATCGGGTCGAAAATACTGGCGTGATCCCTCGCGAGCCGCAGTCAATATCGGCTTAACCCTTTGGCGCTACCGTCCTCGCACAAGTCGTAATTGCGGGACCGCAAGCACGCGGAACCAGCAGGTCAGCCATGGACGAAGCAGCGATCCGCGAAACCCTCCCCCCGCGCCAGCCACGCCAGCAGGTGATGCTGAGTGCGGAGATTTGCGGCTTTGGCGGGGGTGCGCCGACCAAGCATCGCATCAAGGATCTGTCGGTGTCGGGCGCGCGGATCGATCGCGCGGACGGGCTGCGACCGGGCGCAACCGTGCTCGTCTCGGTCGGAGTGCTCAAAGCGGTTGGCGCGACCGTGATCTGGGTCAAGGATGGCGTGGCCGGACTGCGCTTCGCCGAGACGATCGATCCCGATGCGGCGCGATCCAAGGCGATGATCGCTCCGCCCAAGCCGCGCCCGCCCGTCACGATCGACCGGGGTGCGACGGCGGGTTGGATTCAGGATCTGCACAGCCCCTATCGCCGCTGACCGCCTGCGCTCCGGCTTGCCTCGCCGATAACAGGAATTGCTCGACTCGCGCCGCGTGCCCCGGAATAGAGGCGGCGTGACCAGCTTCAGCCTCCTCCCCGACCCCGCCAGCCCGCTCGCCCGCGAAAGCGCGGCGCAGGCATTCGCCGACATCCTCGACGGTCGCGCCGCCGAGGAGGAGATCGAGGCGTTCCTGATCGCGCTATCCGATCGCGGCGAAACCAGCATCGAGATTGCCGAAGCCGCACGGGCGATGCGCGCGCGGGTGATTCCGGTCCACGCACCCGCCAACGCCATCGACGTGTGCGGTACCGGCGGCGACGGGCACCACACGCTCAATGTCTCGACCGCAGTGGCAATCGTCGTCGCGGCGGCGGGCGTGCCGGTGGCCAAGCATGGCAACCGCGCGGCCAGCTCCAAATCGGGCGCGGCGGACACGCTGGAGGCGCTCGGCCTCGACCTCGACCGCGCGGCCGCGAATGCGGAGGCGCATCTCAACGACCTCGGCATCGCCTTCCTGTTCGCGGCGAAGCACCACCCGGCGATGGCGCGCGTCGCCCCGATCCGCAAGCGCATCGGGCGCCGCACGATCTTCAACCTGATGGGGCCGCTCGCCAATCCCGCCGGGGTACAGCGCCAGCTGATCGGCATCGCCCGCCCCGATTATGCGCCGATCTATGCCGAAGCCTTGGCACAGCTTGGCGTCAAGGGCGCGGCGATCGTTGCGGGCGAAGAGGGACTCGATGAGCTGTCGCCCGAAGGCGGATCGCTGGTGGTCAGCGTCGGCGATGTCAGCCTGCCCGCGCGCGTGACGCCCGCCGATGCCGGCCTGTCCGCCCACCCGCTCGCCGCCCTGCGCGGGGGCGACGCGCAGGAGAATGCCGCCGCGCTCCGCCGCCTGCTCGATGGCGAGCGCGGGGCCTATCGCGACGCGGTGCTGCTCAACGCGGCAGCCGCTCTCGTCGTCGCGGGCGAGGCAATCGATCTGCGCGAAGGCGCTGAGGAAGCGGCGGAGACGATCGACAAGGGGCTTGCCAAAGCGCTGCTCGACTGCTGGATCGCCGCCGCATGAGCACGATGCTGGACGAGATCATCGCGGTGAAGCGCGGCGAAGTGGCGGACCGCAAGGCGACGACCTCGCTGGCCGACCTTCAGGCGCTGGCACTGGCGCAAACCCCGCCGCGCGGCTTTCGCGCCGCTTTGGATGCCAAGGCCGCAACCGGCTACGGCCTGATCGCCGAGATCAAGAAAGCCTCGCCCTCAAAGGGCCTGATCCGCGCCGACTTCGATCCCCCCGCGCATGCCCGCGCCTATGCCGCCGGCGGCGCGGCGTGTCTGTCGGTGCTGACCGATGCGCCCTTCTTTCAGGGGCATGAGGACTATCTGATCGCCGCGCGCGCCGCGTGCAATTTGCCCGTGATCCGCAAGGACTTCATGATCGACCCGTGGCAGGTGCTGGAGGCGCGCAGCATCGGCGCCGACGCGATCCTGATCATTGTCGCCGCGCTCGATGACGCGCAGATGGCGGAGATCGAGGACGCGGCACTCGGCCTCGGCATGGACGTGCTGGTCGAGGTCCACGACGAAGCCGAACTGGACCGCGCACTCGCGCTCAACTCCCGGCTGATCGGGGTCAACAACCGCAACCTCAAGGACTTCACCGTCTCGTTCGACCGAACCTATGAACTGGTCGGGCGTGCGCCCGATGGCTGCACCTTCGTCGCCGAAAGCGGGCTGACCAGCCGCGCCGACCTCGACGCAATGGCGGAGCATGGCGTGCGCTGTTTCCTGATCGGAGAGTCGCTGATGCGGCAGGATGATGTCGAGGCGGCAACGCGGGCGATGATCGGGTGAGCGGCCTCACCCATCTCGACGCCAGCGGCGCGGCGCGCATGGTCGATGTCGGCGCAAAGGCCGAGACCGAGCGCGTCGCCATCGCCACCGGGCGGATCACCATGTCCGCAGAGGCCGCCGGGGCGATCCGCAACGGCCTGCTCAAGAAAGGCGATGTCATCGCCGTCGCGCGCATTGCCGGGATCATGGCGGCGAAGAAGACCAGCGACCTGATCCCGCTGTGCCACCCGCTGGCGCTGAGCAAGGTCAGCCTCGACCTCGTCCCCGACGACAGCGGCGTCACCGCCACCGCCACGGTCGGCCTGACCGGGCGCACCGGGGTGGAGATGGAGGCGCTGACCGCCGTCACCGTCGCGTTGCTCACCGTCTACGACATGGCCAAGGCGCTCGACCGCACGATGGAGATCGGCGCGGTCCGCCTGATCGAAAAGCGCGGCGGCAAGTCCGGCGACTGGCACGCCGATTAAAGTATAATCCTCCCCCGCCAGGGGGAGGATTAGATGACGCCCCGCCACACAGGGTTAACCCGCCCCTTACCGCGCTCGCTCAGCGAATCTTGACGGCGTTGGCCGCACAGCTTTTCCGTTCAGTTGTGGGGCGTTATGTCGAGTTCAGGGCGGTCGGCCATCTTTTCGCTGTCGGGCGGGCTCGACCCCGTTGCGCCGGGTAACGGCGAGAATGCCGCGCAGGGCCGATTGGTCGGCAGCACCGGCACGCGCGACTGTTTCGTGCATCGCATCACCTCTGCCGGCGCGACGCTGACCGTCACCGGACCGGTCACCAATGGCGATCGCGGCCGGATCGAACTGCCCTTTGGCGTTATCGCCGAGGGATCGGTGCTAGGCGACGACCCCGCCGCCTTCACCTTCTGCTTCGACGAACCGCTCGACGTCGTCGCGGCCCTCGCCCGCTGCCTCGCCGCCCTGCCCTCCGAACGTCGCCAGATGCCACGTGTCGAGCTGCGCCAGCGACTGTGCATTCGCCATGGCGAAGAGGTCGATTTCGCCTGGACTCGCAACCTCTCCCCCGCCGGCCTCGGTGTCGAGACCCGCGCAACATTGCGCGTGGGTGAGGCGGTCGAGATCACGCTCGACGGCCTGCGTCCGATCGCGGGCGAGATCCGCTGGACCGAGCGCGGTCAGGCCGGCGTCGCCTTTGCCGAGGAGTTGGGCTGGCAGGTGCTGATGCCGTGGCTGCGACAGGTCGCCAATCGCCGCCCGCCGGTGGCGCAGGAACCCATGGCGGGCAGCGCGTCGCCGCTCGGCGCGGTCAAGAACGCGATCAAGCTCGACGCCGCGACCCATGTCCGATCAGGCAGCAGCTGGTGGAACGCCCAGATCACCTCGCTCAGCAATGCGCTGGTCGAGTTCGAAAGCGATACCGAATTCGCGCCCTTGTGCGGCCTGTGGCTGTCGCTGCCGCAGATCGGCGGCTGGCCGATCCGCGTGATCGAATGCCATGGTGCGCGTCATGTCGCCGAATTCCGCCTGCCGCTGCGCCCGCACGAAATGACGCGGCTGAGCGAGGCCGCGCGGCCCCGGTGAGAGCCTGTTTGGGAATGCGCCTTCCGGCGCATCGCGGCACCGGCCCGCTCCCCCACCCGGCCACCCATAGAATACACTGTCGTTGGGTGGCCG
>FWWL01001848.1_pt1 | contig 41459 bp, 44 predicted proteins | sample 2228331 | NCBI WGS metagenome assembly FWWL01 (sample SAMEA103939775, study PRJEB20133) | metagenome
AATCCATAAGATCCCGTTCAGCACCTCCCGATCGTCCCGTCGCGGTCGGCCCCTGCCGTCGAGCCGTTTGGGGGCTGGGGGATCAGCGGCTAAATCACTGCCCATTGCTCATCAGTCAGGTCCATGATCCACCTTTCGTCGTTGGCTGCCCCATTTTACCTCTATCATTTTTGAGATAGCTTCTAGAAACCCGCGGATCCAATAGCAAATAAAGGCCAAGCCTAGGAGCGATCCTATTTATTGTTGAGCTTCCCAGCCAACAACATGATAGGAATCTCTGCAATTGCTCCTATAGCCCAGGCCAAACCCACAATCTTCTTGTCCAGACCCAAATTTTGTAGATGTAAACCGAGAAAATTGTTCCCGGCTCCTAACGTGACCCCTACAATGAACACCCCCCCAAGAACATCAAGAACAGGCGCTTCTTCACCAAGGTTAGCGCTTCTCTGCTGAACGCGGCTCTTTGGGGGATAGGAGAGGCGGCCAGAGAAGGGAGGGCCACCCCCGCAGCGATCCACAAAAAGCTGGCATAGCTATAGAAATTTGCTCTAAGACCGTACACCTCGCTTAACGTCCCCCCCTGTCACCGTAGCGGCGATCCATCCCATGGTTCCCCAGACGCGGAAATGGCCTATTTGTCCACCAGCAATTAACATAAGTGGCAGCGCGATCCAAAAGGGGAAAGACAGGACTATTGAACCAGCTATGGAGTGCTCCCCATAGCAGGCATGGTCTGGGCTTTGGATAAGGCGAGCATAGCGGCGGGAGTGAGAAGCAGCCCCACCACAAGTATCAACCGGTGCTGGTTTTTGGCGTCAGCTGCCCCTGCCCACACCAAAGCGCCTATCGTTCCCGCGAGAACGCCCAAAGCAGACACCCAACCAATCTGCCACGCCTCTAGACCTATGATTAAGCAAGGGCATAAGAGAACCGCCAGCAAAGTAACAGAGAAAATAAAGGGCTTTTACCCGCATAGAAGCGGTCTTTTTTATGGGTATACCCCTCTTATGGAGCTCCATTTTGGCTGAAGGCAAGTTTAGCCTCGCTATGCACGGAAACGAAATCGGGGCTGCAAGGAACAAAGACACTCATGTTGCAGTTTTGCAGTGAGCTTGGCGCCCCGCAATAAGTAGGGTTAAAATCGGGCAACCTTTTTCCGGGAGGTGCTTTGTTCATGAAGAAGGCGTTTGTGGTGTTGGGCTTGGTGTTGAGCTTGGGAACCTTGGCGTGGGCGCAGGCCGTGGAAATGCGGTTCTTCCCCACCGAGGCCCGAACCGTGGCGTGGTTCCTCAACAAAACGGGGAAGGCGGTCACAGGCCTGAAAATCGAGTTCGACCAACCGGTGACCCTTGTGGGTAAGCTGGAAATCGGCGGCGGGTTCAAAGTCCTGGCCGGTGGAACCGACGCCACAGAGCTTGTGCTGGGCGGAAGCCTGGTCAAGGACGGGTTTGTGGAGCTGCGCTGGCAGCCGGCCGCGGCCCGACCGGTCTTGGTCGTTTGGCTGGTGGATGGCCGCGCCGCAGGACGGCCTTACTTCGGCTCCCTCCCCGCCCTCATCAAGGTCCTGGCCGAAAGCCTGGTGGCCCTGCGCGACGCCTCCCCCCAGGCGTTCTCCGAGCTGCTGACCACCTTTTTCGCCACCAACCCCAAGTTGGCCGATTCCCTCAAACTGCTCGGCCTCACCCCGGAGCTCCTCACGGCCATGGTGCTGGCCTCCCCCGCGGAGGGGATTGCCAACCTGCTCATGACCCTGGCGGCTTCGTTCAAGCTGGACACGGTGGAAGCCTTTTTGGGGGCTTTGGACTGGAGCCCGATCTTCCAGGCCTTGGGCTTCTAGGCGGGTTAGAGAGTTCTCGATAGGGGCCGAGGTTCGGCCCCTTTTTTGTTGGCCCACCTTTGGGCCAACGCCAGCACATCGTCCAGCATTTGGGGGGTTAGGCGTCCCGTTTGCGTGTTTTGCCGCGAGGGGTGGTAGGAGGCCACCACCACCGTCCCGGCAAACGCAAGCCGGCCCAACGCCACAATCGCCTGCACCTGCTGGAGCATTTCGAGTTCTTCTGCCAAATAGGGGATGCACCGCTGGATTTCCTCGGGGGTGGGGCGGTGGCCGGGAGGAGCACAGCGCACCACCGCGGTGAGATAAACCCCGTACAGGCTGAGCCCGTCGTCTTGGCTGCACGAGAAGGGCTGGTTGGCCAGGCCAGCGCGGTGGAGGGCGGCCATCAGGAAGTTCCCCGCTCCATAAGGGCCGTCACCGGTGAACATGCGGCCGGTGCGGTTGGCGCCGTGGGCCGCCGGGGCCAAGCCCACAACGAGCAAACGGGCCTGCGGATCGCCCCACCCGGGAACGGGCCGGCCCCAATAGGGCTCGTGGCGGTGCGCGGCCCGCTTGCGCTGAGCCACCTCCTCCCGATAGGCCACCAGCCGCGGGCAGCGTCGGCAGTCCACCACGCGGCGGTGCAACGCTTCTAGCTTCCCCAGCGCCACAGCCGCACGGTGTGGTCCCGCGACGTGCTGACCAGCCTCTTTCCATCGGGCAGGAACACGACCATCCAGATGTCCTCGTCGTGGCCGGGAAATTCCGCGATTTTCTGCCCGGTCTCCAGGCTGTAGATCTCCACTTTCTTGCCGAAGCCGCCCGTGGCCACAAACTTCCCATCCGGGGAGAACGTCACCGCGTACATCGAGCTCTTGACCCCCTCGCGGAACACCTTGTACAGCACCCACGTGTCCGTGCGGTAGATCCGGATTTCTCCGGGGTTGTTGGAACAGGCGAGGTAGCGGCCGTCCGGGGAGAAGCTCAGGGAGTACACGTTGATGCCGGCCTGGATGGGGTCGCGCCGCAAGCGCAGCGTGTCCACGTCCCAAATTTTTATAAACCCGTCGCAGCCGCTGGTGGCCAACGTCTTTCCGTCGGGGGAGAAGGTCGCGCAGCGCACCCAGCCCACGTGGGCGCGGTCCTTGTACTCCGCGTCGATGAGGCGGGGATCGATGAACACGCCCACTTCGGTCCACGTGCGGGTCTCCCACAGGCGCACCGTGGCGTCAAACGAACCCGAGGCGAGGAGGGATCCGTCAGGGGAGAAGGCCAGGGTCCACACGGTGAATTTGTGGGCGTAGCGGGACCACACCATCTGGCCGGTGCCCACATCCCACACGGTGATGTGGGCGTCCTGATCGCCGGCAGCCAGCCAACGCCCATCCCGAGAGGCCGCCAACGCGCAGATGAGGCCGGGGGCCCCGCGGAGGGTTTTGACCGGCCGGGTGGGGTTGGACCAGGAGAAGATTTCCACCATACGGCCTTGAGCTACAGCAAACGTGTCGGTTCCCAGCACGGCCAAGGCGTGCTCGTGGTACCCCCCTTGTTCCCCTTGGATCACCTGGCCCATCAGGCCCCAGGTGAGCACGCCGAGCCACGCTCCTATCGCTACAGTTTTGACCATGATCGCCTCCTGAAACGCAGTGTATCGCTGGAAGCCGCGGTGGGCTAACATCGGCGGCGTGGACCGTAAGTTGGCTTGGGTGGGCCTGAATTTGCTCCCCAGCCTGACGCCGCGGCGGTTGCGGTTGCTTTTGGGGCGCTGTGGGGGGCCGGTGGAGGCCTGGGAAGCCCTGGGCCGCGACCTGCCCGAGGACCTGGAGAAGGAGCTGGGCGAGGGGGTTGTCCGCGAGCGTAAAGAAGCCCATCCGGAGCAGGAGCTGGAGAAGGCGAGGCGGGCGGGGGCGGAGGTGCTCACCCTCGACGACCCCGCTTACCCCGAGCCCTTGCGCGAGCTCCCCACGGCCCCACCGGTTCTGTACATGCTGGGGGAATGGACGCCGCAGGACCGGGTGGCGGTGGCGCTGGTGGGCACGCGGCGCTGCTCGGCCTACGGCCGGTTGGTGGCCAAAAAACTCGCCGAGGAACTTGCTTCGCGGGGGATCACCGTGGTTTCGGGGCTGGCCCCGGGCATCGACACCGCGGCCCACCAAGGGGCCCTCCTCTCCGGTAGAACCATCGCCGTGTTGGGCACGGGCCTCGGCAAGGTCTACCCCGCAGGAAGCGAAAAACTGGTCCAGGAGATCCGCGCCCGGGGCGCCGTGCTCACGGAGTTCCCCTGGGACATGCCGGGGTCCCACTGGTCGTTTCCCCGCCGCAACCGCCTCATCGCCGGGCTGTCCTTGGCCGTTGTGGTGGTGGAAGCTCCGTTGCGCTCGGGCGCCCTCATCACCGCGGACTACGCCCTCGAACAGGGGAAGGAAGTTTTGGCTGTGCCCGGCCCCATCACGTCGGAGGCCTCGGCCGGCACCAACCGCCTCATCCAAGAAGGGGCCAAGCTCGTCACTTCGGTGGACGACATCCTCAGCGAACTGGGCTTGGTCCCGTTGTTCGCCGAGTCCCGCCGGCCCCGGCCGGAGCTTGAGCCCGACGCGGAGAAGATCTACGGGCTTCTCGGCCCTGAACCCTTGGATCCCTCGGAATTGGTCCAGCGTTCAGGCCTTTCCCACGCCCGCGTGGCGCAAATCCTTCTCGAGCTGGAGCTGGCGGGGTTGGTGCAAGAACTGCCCGGCCGCAAGTACGCGCGGGTGTAGCCGACGTTACAGACCAGGTCAAGCCTTCCCCTTATACTGTCCCCAGGTTCCCACGAAAAAGGGTCAACTGTCCGCTCGTGGGGCGCGGTGCAACGCGGAGACAAGGAGGAAACGATGAGATGGATGCTGTGGGGTGCAGTGCTGTGGGCGTTGGTGTGGCCGGTCTGGGCTGAGCCGGCGCGGATCGCGTTCATTTTGGATGCCTCGGACTCCATGAACCTGCCTCACGATGGGATCACCAAGTTTGTGTTTGCTCAAGAAGCGCTGGTGCAGGTGGTGCGGGACCTCCCCGAGGGCACGCTGTTTGCGGTGATCGCGTTTGGGCATCGGGTGCCCAAAACTGCGGAGGCCGCCAGTTGTCGGGACATCGAGCTCCTGTACCCGTTCCGGGCTTATGCGGCCGCGGAGCGGGAGGGCATCGTGACCGGCGTTTACGGGTTGACGGCCATGGGAAAAACGCCGCTGGCGGCGTCGCTGAAGTTTGTCCCCGCGCATGTCCCAGCGCCAGCCCGGGTGGTGCTCCTCACCGACGGGGTGGAGACGTGTGGAGGGAACCCTGAAGCGGAGGCACGCAAGTTGGCCGCTGCGGGGTACATCGTGGACGTGGTGGCGTTGGCCGTCAAACCCGAGGAGGAGCGGGCCCTGAGGGCGTTGGCGGCCGCGGGCGGGGGAAGGTTCGTCTTGGCCCGTGACCCCAGCGAGCTGGTCCCGCTGTTTCGGGAAGTCGTGGGCTTGCCGCCTGCGCCGCCGACCCCGCCCACGCCACCGGCTCCTCCTGTTCCGGAATGCTTGGCCGGCTACCGGGTCGACCCGGGCCTCGTGCAGCTTCTCCTCCAGCACCTGCCCTATCCGGAATGTCATCCCATGTGGGACCTGGTGCTGCGGTTCCTGGAGGTCCACCCACCGGCCAAGGTGATTATGGGCACGGAAGGGGATGACGTGCTGTTCGGCACGGCAGGCCACGATCTCATCCTTGGCCTCGGGGGCAAGGACCAAATTTACGCGTTCGCCGGCAACGACCTCCTCATCGGCGGAGCTGGGGACGACCTCATTCAGGGCGGCGAGGGCTGCGACCTGATCCTGGGCGGGCCGGACAACGACCTTCTCTTGGGGGGTCCGGACAACGACGTGATCTATGGCGAGGAGGGTGACGATCGGATCGAGGGCGAGGCCGGGGACGACGTGTTGTGCGGCGGCCCGGGTGACGACGTCATCTTGGGCGGCCCAGGGTGCAACCGCATCGACGGTGGCCCCGGCTGCAACAAAGTGTTCGACGACGGGCTGTGTGCGCCGTGCCCACCTCCGCAGCCGGCTCCCGCCACCAAGTGCGCGGTTCCAGCGGCCCCCCAGCCTCCGGTGTGCACGGTGCCCAAGGTGGTGAAAACCGTCAACGAAGGGGAGTGCATCACCCTGCGGGCGGAGGTCTACGATCCCGATGGTGACGCGGTCAAGATAACTTGGTCCGCGCCCAAAGGGTTCTTCACCGATCCTCACGCGTTGGAAACCACCTACTGTGCCCCCTGGGTGCTCCCCTGCGAGGGGGAAACCGTGGAGATCACAGTGACCGTCGAGGACGCCTGTGGCGCGCGCACAGTGGAGAAGTTTCTGCTGCACATCCGCAACGTGAACCGGCCGCCGGCGGTGGACGCCGGTCCGGACCTCGTGGTCGACGAAGGGGGCCGAGTGCAGTTGCGCGCTCACGCCGCGGACCCCGATGGGGACGCCCTCACGTTCCAGTGGATCGTCCCTTGCGGCCGAGGCTCGTTGGACAACCCCGCGGCGCTGTGCCCTGTGTATGCCGCTCCCCTCACCTCGCGCTGCGAAGGGGAGATCGTGGAGCTGGTCCTCCAGGTGCGGGACGCCTGTGGGGCTGAAGCGCAGGACACCGTGCGCATCCACGTGCGCAACGTGAACCGGCCGCCGTGGGCCGATGCCGGTCCGGACCTCACCGTGCCCGAATGCGGCCGCATCGCCATCCTCGCCAAGGCCGGCGATCCGGACGGAGACGCCTTGACCTCCAGCTGGACGGCCAGCGCCGGCACCCTCCTCGGTGCCGACACCCTGTGCCCCATCTTCCTGGCCCCTGAGGTGGACGGCTGCGAGGACCTCATCGTGACCGTGGTGCTCCGCGTTGTGGACGCCTGCGGGGCCGTGGCCGAGGATGTGATGTGCATCCGGGTGACCAACGTCAACCGCCCGCCGCAGGTGCGCGTCGACCCCTGAGCCGCGGTCGGTTGAAGCCCAGTGGGGCCGCCTGTGGGCGGCCCCATTTTTTCAGGGAACTACCGTTTCCTCTTTGCCGGCCGCAGGCCCCAGCCGGTCCCGCACCTCGTGCAACGCCTCCAAAATGCGAAACCACACGATCAACAGCTCGCAGTAAATGCGGACGAACAGCGGGCCAAGCAAGATGAGGAGGATCCCGCGCACCACCGGCCAGCCGCCGCCGTAAGCGCGGGAAGCCCCGGCCGTGATGCTCACGATCCCTGCGATCACGCAGGCGCCTACACCCACCCAAAACAGCACTTCTACAATGAGCGGTGTAATCATCTTCCGAAACGACAGAAACTCGCCCATGGTTCACCTCCGGTGGACTATAGGCCGCTTGAGGGAGGGGAGCCAACCTTTACAGGGCCTGTCGGCACAGGACGTTATCGGGTGGGCATTCCAACTGCTTAAGTTCCTGGGCGATCCCTTGACCGATGGGGTTTTCCCCCCGCGCCAAGAAGTGGGCCAGCTGGGCGTGCAGGCACTTGACCCGTTCGAAGTTTTCCAGGCCGGCGATTCCGGTGGTAGTGCGCTCCACCGCGGCGTGGGCTTGCAGAAAGGCCCAGTCTTCGGGGGCCAACAGGGCGTTGCGCTCGCGGCGGTAGCTTTCGTGGGCCCGTAGGTAGCGGGCTTTCAGCTCGGGATCTTGTTGAAGCCGCGCTTCCCACCGTTTGACGTCGCCCCGCGTCTCCAGGCGGGACACCGCGGCGTTCAAAAAAGGGCAGGTGAGCCAAAACAGCGTGGGGAAAAAGACGAACTCCTCTGCATCCCGCCACGGTTGACGCTTAAGCTCCCTCTCCCCTCCGTGGGTCGGGGTGAGGGGGGCTTGCTTTTCGCCTTCCCCCTCCCTCGGACTCCCTCCCACCAAGGGAGGGAGGACTTGTTTGCCTTGATGGAAGGGCGATGCTTCGCTTCCAAGATGTTGGGCACTGGACCCCCGTCGCAAAGGGTGGCTCTGGATGACTTGGGGGAAACCGTAGGAGCAGGAGCGCACCACGGCCAGGACTCCCTGGGGTGGGCGCCCGATTTGCCAAGCGAGGACGCGCAGGTCTTGGTCCGTGGGGGGGCGTTTGTCAGGCGCCATGGGGCACGAGGCGGCCGTGGGCCAACGCCCACTCCCTGAGTGAAATCTCTGCCACCGCGGGCACGCCCAGCGGGCGAAACGCCTGCAGCACCGTCTGGGCACCTTCTTCCATCCCCACTTCCTTGCCCACCAACGTGGAAAGGTCGGCCATGGGCACGCCGCGGGAGGGCACGCCCTTGGGTTGGTAACCGGGCTGCAGGGCGCGCAGGATCCGCGCCGGGGGGACGAGGTCCGGCTTGAGGAGAAGGGTGCCGTGGTGGAGGAGGGCCCGGTCCCGCAGCTGGGCCGACCCGGAAACCTTCTTGTCCTCAAAAAACACGCTTCCCTCGCGGGCTTCGAACGGAAGGGCAAACTGCTTTCTCAGGGCCTGGGCCAGAAGCTTGGTGATCCGCTCCCGGGACCGGTGGACACTGACCCAGTCTCCCGTAAGGGGGAGGAACAACGAGAAGTTGAGGTTGCCGGGGTAGTGGTACACGGCCCCTCCGCCGGAGGCCCGCTTCACCACGGGGATGTGGTGGCGCTGGCAGTACTCCAAGTCCACTTCGTCCTCGGGGTGCTGGCCCCGGCCGATGACCACGCACCGTGGGTTTTGCCAAATGCGGAGGGTGGGGGGCACCCGACCGCGGGCCAGCTCGCTCAAAATCGCCTCGTCGAGGGCCAAGTTGAGCTGGGGATCGCGGAACGCAAAGTCCAGCAGCACACGCATGGTTTACCCCCGGACCTGGCGGTAGGCGGCCTCAGCCCGGTACGAGGTGCGGGCCAGGGGCGCCGCCACCACCGCGGCAAAACCCAGCGCCCGAGCCTCCTCGGCCCACGCCGCAAACTCTTCCGGCGGAACGTACCGGGCTACGGGAAGTTGCTTGGGGGTGGGCCGCAGGTATTGGCCGAGCACGACGATGTCCACCCCTACATGACGGAGGTCCCAAAGCACGCCGCGCACCTCATCCGCCGTTTCTCCGAGCCCCAAAAGAAGCGAACTTTTGGTGACGACCTCCGCAGCGCGTTCTTTGACGGCCTTGAGCACGCGCAGGGAGAGCTCGTAGGAGCAGCGGCGGTCCCGCACCCAGCGGGTCAGGCGGGGCACAGTTTCCACGTTGTGCCCCACCACATGCGGACCCGCTTGGAGCACGGCCTCCAACGCCCGGGGATCACCCTGGAAGTCGGGGATCAACACTTCGACGAGGGCGTGGGGGGCCGCTGCGCGGACCTGTTGCACGCATGCGGCGTAGTGGGCGGCGCCGCCATCGGGCAGGTCGTCGCGGTCCACGGAGGTGAGCACCACGTACTGCAGGCCCAAGTCGCGGACCGCCTGCGCCAGGTGCTGGGGCTCGGTGGGATCAGGCGGTTGAGGCCGGCCGTGATCCACCGCGCAGAACCGACAAGCCCGCGTGCACACATCGCCCAGGATCATGAACGTGGCCGTGCCCTGGCCCCAGCAGGTGGGCAAGTTGGGGCAGTGGGCGGAGCGGCACACCGTGTGCAGGCGGTAACGGGCGAGCACGCCGTCCACGTGGGCCACAAGCGGGGCCACGCCCGCCCGCACCGCAACCTTCAACCACGCAGGCTTGGGGCTGCGGTCCACTGTCGGATCACCTCCCCGGCCACGGGCACGACCTCGACCTCAAAAACTTGGGCGAACGTTTCCACGGCCCGCGGGGTGACCTCGTCCAGGCCTACGGGGCGCCCCAGCGCCTCAGCAAGGCAATCGGCGCGCACGCCATGCAGGCCACACGGCACGATGAACTCAAACCCGTTGAAGGAGAGATCCACGTTGAACGCCAGCCCATGCAGGGTGACCCAGCCGCTGACGTGCACGCCCACCGCGCCCAGTTTGCCCCGGGTGGTCCACGCGCCAGGGTAGCCCGGCCGGCGGAAGGCGTGAACCCCCAAGGCCTGCGCAGTGCGGATCATGACCTCTTCAAGGTTCCATACGTAGCGGTGCAAGTCCAACCCCAGGACTTTGAGGTCCACGATGGGGTACATCACGAGCTGACCAGGGCCATGGTAGGTCACGTCCCCGCCCCGCTCCACGGGGAACAGCTCGACGCCCCGCCGCCTCAGCTCCTCAGGAGGGGCCAACACGTGCTCGGGCTTGGCCCGGCGGCCAAGGGTGATGACCGGCTCGTGTTCCAGCGTCAACAATACATGGGGTACCTGGCGTTGGCGGCGGAGGGTGTGCAGCCGCCGCTGCAGCTCCCAAGCTGGTCCGTAGCCGATGCGGCCCAGGTCGGCATGCAAAACCACGCGCGCCTCTTGCAACACAGGGCTGCTGTCAGCTTGCCTCATGGCTTCTCAGACGGGCCAATACTTGCCCCGCGCGCACTTCCTCGCCCTCGGCGGTGAGGACCTGGTCCAACACCCCTGCTACGGGGGCCTCGATGACGAAAACGGCCTTGTCGGCTTCCACCTCGGCCACGGCTTCGCCGGCATGCACCCCTTCTCCAGCTTGTTTGAGCCAGCGCACAAGCCGCGCCTCGCCCACTTCCCCCAGCTCGGGCACCACGATCTCCATCGGGCCTCCTTGCGCGCAATTCTAAAGGGGGTCCTGCAGCCGGGGACGCGAAGCGTGGGCCCGGCGGTAGCGTTCCTGGGCGGACTCCACGAGCTTCCACGCCTCGTGAGCCCCCTGCCAGCCCAACACCTCGGTCTCCTTGGCCTCCAGGGTCTTGTACACCTGGAAAAAGTGCTCTACCTCGAGGAGCCAGTGGTGGGGGATGTCAGGGAGGTCGCGGGTTTCTTGGAAGCGGGGGTCCACAGCGGGCACGGCGAGGATTTTCTGGTCCCGGCCCTTTTCGTCGCGCATGTCCAAAAGGCCAATGGGCCGCACGGGGACCACGCAGCCAGGGAAGGTGGGCTCGTGGGTAAGGATCAACACGTCGAGGTGATCGCCGTCGTCGGCCAACGTGTCCACAAGGAACCCGTAGTCGGCGGGGTAGTGGAGGGGGGAGTACAGGACGCGGTCCAAGCGCAGGCGGCCGGTCTGCAGGTCCAGCTCGAACTTGTTCCGGCTGCCCTTGGGCGTTTCCACCACGGCTTGCACGACGCGCTCCACGCTGGACTCCTTCGCGCTTACGGTGAAGCGGGGGCTTCCAGGCCCTCCAAGCGCAGGCGAATGTCCGCGTCTTCGCCCACTTGGGCCAAGGCCGCGCGGTAGCTTTCCATGGCTAGGTTGCGGTAGGTGGCCATTTGCTGGGCTAGCTCCGCGAGTTGAGCCGTTCGGGTCGGCGCGTCCGGCTCAGCCAGAAGCTTCTCCCGTTGGGCTTGCAGCTCCCCCATTTTCTCCTCGTACGCCGCGCCCAAGATGAACGCCAAGTACTTCTCGTCGGTTTTTCCTTCGCGGGCGAGCTTTTCCAAAAGGGCAAGGCCACGGTCGAGGTCTTGGGTTTTGATGTAGGCGGCTTCGAGGAGTGGGTCGAGCACAACAAGCTGGGCTGCGGCTTTGGTTTCCTCCAGCCACGCCTGGAACCGCTCTTGGACGAGCTTGTTCTCGGCATCGGCGCGCACCTGGTCCGCCACCTCAGCAAAGACCGGCGTGTGCGCTTCTCGGCGGTTTGTTACGAGGATGATGTGGTATCCATACTGGGTTTTTACCACATCGCTCAACTCCCCCACCGGGAGGGCAAACGCCGCCTGTTCAAATTCAGGCACCATTTGTCCGCGGCCAAACCAGCCCAGGGCCCCACCCCGCGCCGCGCTCCCAGGATCCTGGGAATGGGCGCGCGCCAAGGTGGCAAAGTCCGCCCCGGCTTTCAGTTCCGCAAGGATCCGCCGGGCTTCCTCCTCGGTGGAGACCAGGATGTGCGAGGCTTCCACCTGCTCTGCGGTGGCGTAGCGCTCGAGGTTCTCCTGGAAGAAGGCCAGGAGGTCGGCCTCGGTGAGGTTCAAAGGGCCGGCGACAGCGCGGGCCACCCGGTCGTACACCAGGCCCTCGGCCACTTGTTTGCGGGCCGAGGCCTTGAACGCCTCCAACGTAGACCCCTGCAGCTGCAGGAGAACCCCCAGCGTCGGCTCGTCCAACCCTTGGGCCTCCAGGAACTGCGCGTATTGCCGCGCGAACTCGGCGTTCAGCTCCTCTTCAGTGGGCACGAGGTTGCGCCGCTCCGCCTCGTCCTGGACCAACGCCCGGCCGATTACGCTCTCCAAAGCGGCGACCTCGATGTCCAGCAAAAACAGGCGGCCGCGGGCTCCACTAAGGAACTGCTGGAGGTCCAACCCAAACTGGGCGTAGATGCGGCCATAGTAGTTGAGCACAGTGGTTTTAACCTCTGTGTACTCCTCGCGCGAAACGATGCGGCCATTGACGACCACAAGGGTGTTGGCCGGCCACGCGGGTTGCGTGGTAGTCTGGGGTGGGGACGCCGTAGGGGTAGGTGTTGAGGGTGGGGTCTTTTCCTTGCAGCCTCCCAGGGCCAACCCCAGGCACAAAAGAAGAACCCCCGCCTTCCCAAAGCGCTTTCGCACAACAGCCTCCTTGTGGACGTAAGGTTAACCGTTGCCCGCGGGGACGAAAAGGGACAAATGTGGAAAAACTGTGGAGAGCTCGCGTGGGAAAGGAGGGGGCTGGCAGGGCCAACCCCCTCCTTGAGCCTAGGGCCTCAGGATGGGAACAAGTTTTGTGATCAGCTCGTCCATCGCGCTTCCCAAGGCCGCCCCCCACGGGGCCTGGGTGAACGCGGACGTGCCAAACACCAGCTCCGCTGCGGCGGCAGGCGCAATGGTGAACGTGCGCGTGGCCAGCAGAACGCTGGTTGGCCAGTCGTAGAGCTCCGCCACGTAGTCCCCTGGTGCCGCCTGCGGCGGGAAGCTCTGGTCCCATGTCCAGGTCACACAGGGATTGCCGGGAGTGGACGAGGCCACCGGGGAGGTCCAGCTCGGCAACGCCGAGGCCACGGGGTGGATGACCACGTAGAACGAGTTGGGGGGTGCCGGATCGAGATAACCCAGCGTCACCGTCTCCCCGGTGTAGTAGATGGCCTTATCGGTGAGGAAGCCCCCGCTGCACACGCCGATGGGGAAGTACAAGGTGACCTCCACCGAAGCCGGCCCCGAGGCCGTGCCGAATCCGGACACGGTTTTGCTCTCTCCGGTGCGGAAGTCCACCACCTGGGCGCTCAGCTCCGTGGAGACGGAAGCCCCGCGCACAGTGAAGAACAAAAATGTGAAGGTCATCGAGGAGGCGGAGAACTTTTCTACCGCCCCCTGGATGAACACCTCAGCGCCGAGGTTTTGCGCGGCCAGCTGCCAGGTTTGTGGGCCGGGCACAAGGCCAAATTGCTGCACCCACGCCTGGAGGGCCGCTGGGGGAATGACGAAGAACTCCAGGTTTTGCAGGCGCTGGGCCAGCATTTCGCCCAGTCCTGGACCTATCCCCGGCAGGCCGGTGTAGGTTTTCTCCACAAACGGGGCCACGGCCACCCGGGGCCCGGTCTGGGCCATGGCGGCCACGGACACGAAAAGAACTAAAGCTAGCAGCATTCGCTTCATGCGGACCACCTCCATCGGTCCTGGGGATATACCCTCAAGGGGTGGGCCAGGTTTCCAACCCCGTGGGGAAAAGGTCGGTCCGGTAGGCGCGCAAGGTCCGTTCCCCTGGGCTGTAAAGGGCGAGGAATTCCTCCCCGCGGGCAAGCAACACGGCCCGAAGCGAGCCCGCCCGCACCGCATACACCTCCACGGTGCCGACGTCGGGCCACTGTTCCTTGCGCAGAAACTTCATGTCCAGCGAGGTCACGGCCAGGGCACGCGGCCGACGGCCTGGCTCCCCACCTAGGCCCAAAACCTCCAGCTGCAATCCTTCGGAAGATGCGCGCAGGCTGTACAGCGCGGGCAGCAACACGTAAGCCGAAACCGTGCCCGCGAACAACGCCCGCTCGGGGTTCACCGGCCCTTCCAGCCTTTGTGCCCCGACCGCGGCCTTCACGGCCTCCCCCTCCACCTGGGCTAGGACTGCTTGGTTGCCGATCCCCAAAGGTCCGCGTGTCTCCAGCCGGTAAGCCCGTGGGCGGAGGAGCGGGTCGACAGCGATTTCCTGCACGAACGTCCATTTGGCGGTCACGAACAGCACGCGCACGGAAAACTCCCCGTGGGCGCGCAGCCACAACACATCCCCTTCCCAGCTGGTTTCGTAGGACTCTTGACCCAGCCGCCTGCCCTCGGCTTCGTAGACCAGCGTCCCCTTGAGGGTGTAGGTCGGCGGCAAAGCTTTGGGGGAGAGTTCCTCGACCGGTTGGGCCTGGGGGAGTTCCGGTCCATCCAAGTCCGTGTTTGATTCGGGTCCTTTCGCCATCGGATCTTCCGTTCCCGCGGGCCATTCTTGGATCGAGAAGGGCTCTTCCCCTGGGGGGAACGGGGCGGGGGGCCCTGGAGGGGGTCTCCGCCACTGCACGGGGAAGCTTGCGGTGAGCAGCAGGAGCAAGGCCAGCGCTGCTTTGCGCTTCCATGTGCCTGTCTTAGGCGGCATGGTCGCAGTGTACGGCCGCGGCCTCCCTTTCCGCCACTTGGGCGTGGGGCGGTGGTTCGTGGTACGCTCCAGGTGGTGAAGCTCGAGCGGTCGTTTGGGATTTTGCTTCACCCCACGAGCCTTCCGGGGCCGTGGGGCATTGGAAAAATCGGGCGGGAGGCGCGGGCGTTTGTGGACTGGCTGGCCCAAGCCGGGGCCCGGTGGTGGCAGGTCCTGCCCCTGGGCCCCACCGGATACGGCGATTCGCCTTACCAATCCTTCTCGGCCTTCGCCGGCAACCCGTACTTGATCGATCCGGAGTGGATTTTTGCCCGCGGGTGGCTTGAGCGCGAGGATCCGCCTGCCTTTCCCCAGGAGCGGGTGGACTACGGCTGGGTGTACAGCTGGACTTGGCCTTTTTTGCGCCGGGCCTATCAGGGGTTTGAGGCCCGGGCTGGGGCGGCCGACCGCCGGGCATGGAACGAATTCCGCGAAGCGGAAGCGTCCTGGTTGGAGGACTACGCCTTGTTCATGGCCTTCAAGGAGCGCTTCGGTGGGCAGCCGTGGTCCCTTTGGCCTGCTGAAGTGCGCTCCCGTCAACCGGCTGCACTACGGGCTGCGCAACAACAGCTGGCTGGCGCCGTGCGCTTCCATGCCTGGACCCAGTGGGCCTTTTTCCGCCTGTGGGGTGAGCTCCGCGCCTATGCGGCCGCCCGCGGCATCCGCATCATCGGCGACATCCCCATCTTCGTGGCCTATGACTCCGCCGACGTGTGGGCCCACCCCGAATATTTCTATCTGGACGCGCAAGGACGGCCGACGGTGGTGGCCGGCGTCCCCCCCGACTACTTCAGCCCCACCGGCCAACGCTGGGGCAACCCCCTGTACCGCTGGGATGCCTTGGAGGCCGAGGGGTTCCAGTGGTGGATCGACCGGATCCGCCACGCGCTGAAAACCTGCGACCTTCTGCGCATCGACCACTTCCGGGGCTTCCAAGCGTACTGGGAAATTCCTGCTGAGGAGCCCACCGCTGTGCACGGCCGGTGGGTGGAAGCCCCTGGGGACAAGCTCTTTACCGCTGTCGGGCAAGCCTTGGGCCAAGCGCCCATCCTCGCGGAGGACCTGGGGGTCATCACCCCCGAGGTGGAGGCCCTGCGGGACAAGTTCGGCTTCCCCGGCATGAAGGTCCTGCAGTTCGCCTTTGGAGGACGGGGGGACAACCCCCACCTGCCGCACAACTACCCGGCGGACCGGCCCGTGGTTGTCTACACTGGAACCCACGACAACGACACGGCGTTGGGGTGGTACCACACAGCGTCGGACTTGGAGCGGGGTTTTCTGCGCGGGTACCTGGCCTGTCACGGGATCGAGGTGGCCGAGGCCGCGGACGTGCCCTGGGCCCTCATCGATCTGGCCTTCCGGAGTCGGGCGGTCTTGGCGATGGTGCCCCTGCAGGACGTGTTGGGGCTGGGCAGTGAAGGGCGGATGAACACCCCGGCGCGGCCGGCGGGCAACTGGGCCTGGCGGTACCGCGTCGGGGAGCTGACTGAAGAGCTGGCCCGGCGGCTGCGCGAGCAGGCCGCGAAAACGGGCCGGCTGCATTTGACGGGAGGACAAGCAGGACTATACTAAGCCTCAGCCGTGCTGGTGTGCCCGGCGAAGGAGGGATTAAGTCGTGCTCTTCTTGAAGGAAAAGAAAGCGGAAAAGCCCAAACCCAAGAAGCCTTGCGGGGGTTGCTGAAAAGCACAAGTGCGCGTTGGGTACGCTGGTTGACTGCCAAAGCCCAACGCGATAATTTTGGGTTGGGGCGCCCAAACACGGGGATGGCGAGTGTTCAGATATCCCCCTTACCGTTCGCTCATCTCCGTGTTTGACAAACCAAGGCGCCCGATGTAAGTTTCGGCCAACAAAATTTGCGATCGTAAGGGGGCAAAGGAGGCTTATGACAAAGAAGTTCGCGTTGTTTGTGGGCATGATCGGCTTGGTGACGGCAGCGCTGCTGCTGGGGGGATGTGCCCGGGGGGATTTCACCCTGGCGCAGACATCTTACAGCGTGGCTGTGCCGCAGGGGCGGTCGGGCACCGTGAAGATCGACTTCACCCGCACCCAAGGTTTTGCCGGCAAGGTCAAGTTTGAGGTTACAGGCCTGCCCACGGGTGTCACCGCCACGTTTGATCCCGTGGAAACGGACACCAAAGGCACCACCACGACGCTCACCCTGCGGGTGGCGGAGACCGTCAAGGACCAGAAGTATTCCCTCAAGATCGTGGCCACGAGCGGGAAGCTCAAGAAGGAAGTGCCGCTGGAACTCACCGTGCAAGTGAAGCCGGACTACACGCTGGCCGTTTCCCCGGCCTCGCTGACTATCCAGCAGGGGAAGACCGGCACGGTCACCGTCAACCTCACCCGCACCGACACCTTCAAGACCGACGCTGTAGCCCTGTCCTTGGAAGGGGCTCCGGCGGGCGTGACGGGGACGTTTAACCCGGCTTCGGCCACGGGCGCTTCCAGCACGTTGACGCTCAACGTGGCGGCCACCGCAGCTCCGGGAAGGTACACCCTCACCGTGCGCGGCAAGGCCACCGGGCTGACGGACAAGACGGCCACGATCACCCTGACCGTCGAGGCCGCTCCGGACTTCAGCCTGGCCGTGACCCCCACGGCGGTTACCCTCCGCGCGGGGGCTGAGGCCCAGGTGAACGTCGCCATTACCCGCGTCGGTGGGTTTGCTGAGGCGGTGAACTTCACGGCCACAGGGCTGCCCACCGGCGTGACCGCGGAGTTTGACCCGAACCCGGCTCCGGCGGGCACAACCACCTTGAAGCTCACCTCGACCGGGGATGCCGCTCCAGGCACGTACACGGTCACGGTGCGCGGCACCGCGGGTGCGCTCAGCAAGACGGCTACCTTCACCCTGACCATCACCGCTCCGTAGCTGATTCCACCGGAGTTTGTCCAGGGGCGGCCACAGGGCCGCCCCTCTTTCTTTGAGGAGGCGAACGTGCTGCTTGGCCACAACGTCCGTTTGCGCGCGATCGAACGCGAAGACCTCCCCACCTTCGTGCGCTGGCTCAACGACCCCGAAGTGCGCGGGTACTTGGAAATGTACCTGCCGCTGTCCATGGCCCAGGAAGAGCGGTGGTTTCAGTCCTTGCTGGAGCGCAGGGACGAGGTCGTGCTGGCCGTTGAGGCACGGGTGGAGCATACCTGGGTGCACATCGGCAGCGTAGGGCTCCACCGCATCGACTGGAAAAACCGCCGGGCCACCGTGGGCATCGTCTTGGGGGAAAAGAAGTTCTGGGACCGAGGCTACGGCACGGAGGCCCTGCGCACCCTGCTTAAATTTGCGTTCCACGAGTTGGGGCTTCACCGGGTGGAGCTGGAGGTGTACGCGTTCAACGCGCGGGCCATCCGCTGCTATGAAAAGGTGGGGTTCAAGCAGGAGGGTGTGCGGCGGGAGGCGTTGTTCCGCGACGGCCGGTTTCACGACATCCTCGTCATGGGCCTCCTGGCCGAGGAGTTCCAGGGCTAGCCCGTATACTCGCTGGCGGTATGGAACTGACGCCGATGATGCGGCAATACCAGGACACCAAGGCCCGCTACCCCGACGCCGTCCTTTTCTTCCAGTTGGGCGACTTCTACGAGACGTTCTTTGAGGACGCGGAATTGGTGGCCCGCGAGTTGGAGATCGCCCTCACCGCCCGGGACGGCGTCCCCATGGCCGGGGTTCCCGTGCGCAAGGCCGAGCTCTACGTGCATCGCCTGCTGAAAAAGGGGTACAAGGTGGCCCTTTGCCCGCAGGTGGAGCGGCCGGGCAAAGGAAAGAACCTCCTCCGCCGGGAGGTGGTGCGGGTGCTGACCCCGGGCACGGTGATCGAGGAAGGGGCGCTGGAGGCTGGGCAGGACGCCTTCCTGGCCGCGTTGTGCTTCGAGGGTGGCCGCGTGGGCTTGGCCTGGGCCGAGGCGGCCTCCGGGGAGTTCGGGGCCGAGGAATTGGACCAAGCCGAGCTCAGCGATCGCCTGGCCCGGCTGGCCGTGCAAGAATGGCTCCTTCCCGAGGGGCAGGAGGTGCCTGAACTGCCCGGCGCCAAGACGTTCCGCCCCGCAGCCGACTTTCGCGCCGAACACCTTTGGCAGAGGTTTCCCGGCGCGCTGGGAGGGGCTTCCCTCGCTTCCCGCGCGGCCGGGGCCCTTCTGGCCTACCTCCAAGCGACGCTGGGGGACCTGCCCCACCTGCGTGCCCCGGTGCTCCGCTCGGTGCACGACACTGTGGTGCTCGATGCGTTCACCCAGCGGTCCTTGGAGCTTTTGGCCCCCCTGCGGCCCGAGGGCCGGCTGACCTTGCTGGGCGTGCTCGACCGCACGAAAACTTCGATGGGGCGGCGGCTTCTCCGGCGATGGGTCCTGGCCCCGCTGCGGGACCGCGCGGCGATCGAAGCCCGCCTGGACGCCGTGGAGCGGCTCATGCAGGAGGGGCTGGGGCACACGCTGGCACCCCTGCTCGGCCGGGCGTGCGACCTGCCCCGGCTGTTGGGCCGCGTGGCCCTGGGCACGCTGAGCCCTTTGGATTTTGGCGCTTTGCGCCGCACCCTGCAGGCCGCCCAGGCCATCCACGCCCAGCTCGCCCAAGTTCACGACACGCTGCCCCCCAAACTGGCCGAGTTGGAGCGCGCGTTGGCCGCTGGGCCGTGGGAACTGGCTGCGGAGATCGAGCGCGCCCTGGCGGAGGAACTTCCCCCCAGCTTGGAGCAAGGCCCGGTCATCCGCGCGGGGTACAGCCCGGAACTGGACAGCTTGCGGGCGGAAGCCGGCCGGTTGCGGGAGGACATCGCCCTTCTGGAGGGGCGGGAGCGGCAGCGCACGGGGATTTCCACCCTGCGTGTGGGGTACAACCGCGTGTTCGGCTACTACTTTGAGGTCACCCGGGGCCAGCTTTCCAAAGTTCCCGCGCACTGGCGGCGGCGGCAGTCCCTCACCGGCGGCGAGCGGTTCACCTCCGACGAGCTGGCGGCGTTGGCCGACCGGCTGACCAGCGTGGAACAGGAGCTTCAAGAACGGGAAAAGGCTTTGTTCGAGGCGTTGGTGGAGAAGGTGCGGAGGGAACTGGGCCGGCTGGCGCAGGTGGGCGAAGCCTTGGCCGAGCTCGATGCCCTGCGTTCTTTGGCCGAGGTGGCCCACAAGCAGGGCTTCACCCGGCCCCGGTTCACCGACCAGCCCCGCCTGGTCCTTCGGGAGGCCCGCCATCCCGTGGTGGAGACCACGGTGCAGTTCGTGCCCAACGATTTGGAAATGGGCGAAGGCCAGTGGCTGGCGGTGGTGACCGGGCCCAACATGGCCGGGAAGTCCGTGTTCTTGCGGCAGGTGGCCCTTATCGCCTTGCTCGCCCAGATGGGCTCGTTTGTGCCGGCCAAGGAGGCGCAGCTCCCCCTTTTCGACCGCATCTACACCCGTGTGGGTGCGTCCGACGCCCTCACTGGGGGGATTTCCACGTTCATGGCCGAGATGCGGGAGGCGGCGGACATCGTGGCCGGGGCCACGGAAAAGTCCCTGGTGATCCTCGACGAGCTGGGCCGGGGCACAAGCACCCACGACGGCCTGGCCCTGGCCTGGGCCATCGCCCGCTACTTGGCCGAGCGCGTCCGCTGCAAGACGCTGTTTGCCACGCATTACCGGGAGTTGGCGCGCTTGGCCGAGGAGGTCCCCGGCGTGATCAACCTCCACGCCGCCGTGCGGGAATGGAAAGGGGACTTGGTGTTCTTGTACCGCATCCGGCCGGGGGTAGCTGAGCGCAGCTACGGCATCCACGTGGCTCGGCTGGCCGCCTTGCCCCAGGAGATCCTGGACGAGGCGGAGAGGTTGTTGCGCGAGTTGGAGCGGAGCTCAACCCCGCGGCGGCCGGCCCAAGCGGAGCTCCTTCCCCTGTTCGCCCCGCCGGTGCACCCCGTGCTCGCGGAGCTGGCACGGGTCGATCCGGACCGGATCACACCCCTGGAGGCGTTGGAGCTCCTGCACAAGCTGAAGGGCCTGTTGAGCTAACGTTCACTGTGGACGGGCCAACAGCCGTGCCACCAAACTCAGGTCTTCCCAGTAGGTGATCTTGACGTTTTTGGGGTCGCCGGGGACCGCGGCCACGGGGTGGCCGAAGGCCAGCACGGCCGCCGCGTCATCGGGGAGTTCCACGCCCTGGGCCAACGCCTGGCGGTAGGCGGCCCGCACCAAGCTGCGCCGGAACCCTTGCGGCGTCTGGATATGCACGAGCCCTTCCCGGGGGATGGGCTCCGGCACAAGCCAGTTCTCTTTGACGCGGCGCAGGGTATCCACCACGGGCACCACGGGCACAGCGGCGCCATGGGCAATCGCCGCGGCCAGCACCCGGCGGATGAGGTCCACAGAAGCCAACGGCCGCGCGGCATCGTGGATGAGGACGTACTCCCCGCGGGCCGCCTCGATGCCGGCCAGGGCCGACTCCGCCCGCCGCTCACCCCCAGGCACCACCGCCGCCGGAACGGGCATGTCCCTGAGGAGCTCGGCTACGTCCGCTTCGTCCCCCGGACGGGCCACGACGATGAGCTCGTCGATGAGGCGGGAATCGCGGAAGCTTGTGAGGCAATGCTGGAGCACCGGTGCGCCGAAAAGCTCGGCCCACACCTTGGTTTTGGGGCCAGCGAACCGCTCGCTGCGCCCGGCGGCCAACACCACCCCCGTGGTCTTCATCGCTCGCGCGTGGGCTGCGGCCGAACAAACGACAGCCGCTTCAATCCCGTCCCGTCGGGATGGATGGCAAACGCCCCCCACGCCCCGCCGCGGTTGGAGTTGAACACGATGGCCCCCGAAGCGGTCCAGGACGGATTGGCGTCGATGGCCGGGTCGGTCGTGACGCGAAACGTGCTCCGGCTGGCCACGTCCACCACGAAAATGTCCCAGTTGTTCTCCTCCTGCATGGCCATGAACGCAATCTTCGTGCCGTCGGGCGACCAGCTGGGGTACACGATGTCCCGCTCCATCTGCACAAGCACGGTCTCGGCGTTGCTCGCAAGGTCCAGGAGGAACAGGGCGTAGCTCTTTTCCCCTTTGGCGATGTACGCCATCCACTGCTCGTCGGGGGAGAGCACGGGCTGCCAGAAGTCCACGGGCGTTTCTTCGCGGCTGAACAGGCCGCAGCCGCCGAGGAGGAAGCCCAACAGGCCCAACGCGGCGACCTTCAACGTAATACGGACCACATTTCCCCCCTTTTTCTGTACAATGCGCTGCGGTGCATTGTACGCAGAGGGTTGGGGTGATCACCACCGGAAAGCGCGCCGCGTTGGCGTGGGCCAGCGCGCAGTTGGCCCGTTCGGGTGTGGCTGAACCGGCCCGGGAAGCCCGCCGGCTTTGGGCCCTGGCGTGGGGGATTGGCGATCCCGCGGCGGTGGAGGGCGGCGCGGTGCCGGGGTGGGTGCGGCGGCGGTATCGGCTGTTGGTGGCCGCGCGGGCGCGACGGGTGCCCCTGGCCCTGCTCGAGGGCCGGGTGGGGTTTCTGGACTTCGAGGTCGAGGTTAGCCCCGGGGTGTTTATTCCCCGGCCGGAGACGGAAGAATTGGCGGAGCGGGCCATCGCCGAGCTTGCGAAGTGCCCACGGCCGCTGTTTTTGGACTTGGGCACGGGCGCGGGGGTGTTGGCGTTGGCCTTGGCCCGGGCCTGCCCCCACGCCCGCGGTGTGGCTGTGGACGTGAGCCCCCGCGCCCTGCGCTGTGCTTGGCGCAACGCGCGGCGGCTGGGTGTGCACGGGCGCGTGGAGTTTCGCCGCTCCGACTGGTTTTCCGCGGTGCCGGAGCGCTTTTCCCTTGTTGTGGCCAATCCGCCCTACGTGCGGCGGGGGGAAATGCGCTTTCTGGCGCCGGAAATCCGGCGCTACGAACCCCGGCGGGCGTTGGACGGCGGTCCCGATGGCCTGGCGGCCATTCGGACGATCTTGGCGGAGGCGCCGCGGCACCTGGATCCGGGCGGGGTGCTGCTCATGGAGATCGGTGCAGATCAGGGGCCGGCGGTGCAGGAGCTGGCCCGCGCCGTGGGTTTCACGGAGGCCCGCGTGGAGAAGGACCTTGCGGGCAAGGAACGGTTTTTCTTGGGCCGATGCGGGTAGCGATTCAGGTGTCGGAAGTGTGTTTTTCCACCGAAGACGGGGTGTACGTGCTCGACAACGTCTCCTTTGGTGTGCCCTACGACGGTTTTGTGTTTGTGGTGGGGCCGCCGGCCTCGGGCAAAAGCTTGCTTGTTAAGCTCATCTTGCGCGAGGTCCTCCCTACGCGTGGGCAGATCCTGCTTTTGGGGCGGAACGTAGCCCGCCTGTCGCCGGCCCGGGCCCGCGCGCTGCGCCGCCGGGTCGGTTACCTGCCCGAACCTCCGGTGGTGCTGTCCCATCGCACTGTGCGCGGCAACTTGGAGTACAAGCTGAGGGTGTTGGGGTACCGCGGCCATGTCGCTGACGAGCACTGGGACCGGGCCCTCGAGCTCACCGGCCTCAAAGAACTGCACGCGGTGCGCGCTGCGGATCTGAGCGAGTTCGAGCGGCGCAAGCTGAGCTTGGCCTTGGCCCTGTGCCCGGAGCCCGCGGTCCTGCTCTGCGATGACCCGTTCCGCGACCTGGCCCCCGCGGAGCAAGACGAACTCGTGCGGATCTTGTCCGCGGTGAACGTGGCGGGGATTGCCGTGTTGGCCACAACCCGCGATCCGGAGCTCCCTGCCCGCCACGGGTTCCTCCCCAAAGGGACCACGCCCTCCCTGCGGTACGTGGTGGCGTTGCGGCCGGGGGTGAACCCGTGACCGGCCTCCCCTTCGTCCTTCTGCAGGCCTTGGCGCGCAGCGCCCGCAAGCTGGGAGCGCTGACCCTCTGGGCGCTGGCGGTGGCGGGGGTGTTGTTCTCCGCCATGGTCCTGTTGTTGATCCCAGCTCGCTGGGGCGAGCAAGGCCGCCAAGTGGAGGCATTTTTCGTGGCCCAGCTTTCCCCTCTGCCCAGCGAGCGGGACATCGCCCGCTTGGGGGCGGAAATACTGACCTGGCCGGGGGTGGAGCACGTGGCGTTCCGCTTCCCTGGGGAAACCGATCCCGTACCCATCCCGGCGCGGGCGCTTTTGGTGCGCCTTTCCCGTGGGGCCCGCGACGTGGTGGAAGAGCGGCTCAAAACGATCCCCGAGGTGGAGAAGGTCGAATACGTGGAGAAAACTGTGGTGACGGCGCGCCTGCCCCCTGTTTCCCGGCTGGCGGCGGTGGCCGCCTTGGTGCTTACCCTGGCGTTGAGCCTGTGGCTGGGTGCGCGGGGCACAGCTCAGGCGATGCACGCGTGGCGCGAGGAGTTGGCCCTGTTGCGCGCGCTGGGTTGGCCGGAGGGGTGGTTGAGGCTGCCGTTTTGGGGGTTGGGCTTGCTGGTGGGGGGGGTGGCCGGCCTGTTGTTCCTTGGTTTGGCTTGGGCGTTGTGGTTTTGGGGACCGGCCTCCCCGGCGATCGCTTCGTTTGTGCCCTACTTTCCGCGCGTGTGGCCTGGCCTCCTGGTCTTAGGGGTGCTCGTGGGGGCGCTTTTGGGCGTGGTGGGTGCGGTCCTCGGCAGCCTCGAGCTGAGCGCTCACTCGTAGCGCAGGGCCTCCACAGGCGGAAGCTGGGCGGCTCGGCGGGCCGGCAGCAGGCCGGACACAGCCCCCACCAAAAACGAGAACACCAAGGCCCCCAAAATAAGACCTGCGCTCAGCGCAGGCGTAATGGGGTTTTGCACTTGGTACACGCGGCTGACGACGGTGGTGGCGGTCAAAGCGGCGCCCAAACCGAAAGCCAGGCCCAGCGCTCCGCCCCCCAGGCCCATCAGCCCGGACTCAAACAGGTACAAAAGGAGCACTTGCCAGCTCTTGGCGCCCACGGCCTTCATCACCCCGATCTCCCGCGTGCGCTCCAACACGGCCATGAACATCGTGTTCATGACGCCGATGCCGCCCACGAGGATGGAGATCCCCGCGATGCCGGCCAAAAACGCCTGCACCCCAGCAAGCACGGTGCGAATCCGCTCGGTGAGGTCCTGGAAATCGATGACGGAGGCGTTGCGCTCCCCGCCCGCCCTGAGCACGGCGCGGATCTCTTCCTTGACCGCCTCGATCGGCACCTTGTCCTGCAGGCGCACGATGGCGAACAAGACCAGCTCCGGACCGGGGAACAAAACGTTGAAGTCCGGCAAAGAGACGATCACAGCATCGTTGAGGGAGAAGCCAGGCGCACCGAACCCCGCCGCTTGGCGCTGCTGCTGCACCAGGATCCCCACCACCTCGAAGGGCTTGTCATCTACGGTGATCGTCGTGCCCACGGAAGCGCCGAGTTCCCGGGCCGCCCGCGTGCCCAAAATCACCTGCCCGGATCGAGTGATGTTCGCGCCCGCGGCCAAGGTGAGGTCGAGCTCGGCGGTGAACTCATCCATGGCCGGGTCATACCCCAGCACGTTGTAAAACGCCTTTCCGCCCGGCCCCTCGATGTAGGCGGTTTCTGAGCGCACGGCGATGGCCGACCTCACGCCAGGGATCGCCCGCAGTTGGGCCACATCCACGCGGATCTTTTGGCCGAACCCCTGCGTGCGCGGGCTGATGAACAGGGTGTTGAAGCCCACGATTTTCTCCACTTGCGTAGTGATCGTACGTTGCAGACCCTGGCCGATGGAGATGAGGGCCACAACGGCTGCCGTGCCGATGAGGATGCCCAGCACGGTGAGCCACGAGCGCAGCCGGCGGTGCCCGATGTTGCGCAACGCCAAGCGAAACAGGTCCCAGGTCATCGTCCGTCCTCCACGATCTGGCCGTCTTTCAGGCGCAGAACTTGTTGGGCCACCTGCGCCCCTTCGGGGTCGTGCGTCACCAGGACCAGCGTCCGCCCTTGGCGGTGCAGCTCAGAAAGCAACTGCAAGATCTCCTGGCCGCTTGCGGAGTCCAAGTTGCCCGTGGGCTCGTCGGCCAAGATGAGCTCGGGGTCGGCCACCAACGCCCGGGCAATGGCCACCCGCTGCTGCTCACCGCCCGAGAGCTGGCGGGGCATGTGCCGCAGCCGCTTTTCCAGCCCCACCTGGGCCAAAAGCCTCTGGGCCTTGGCCCGCCGCTCCCGCGCGGGCAGGCCCAGGAACACGAGCGGGAGCTCCACGTTCTCCCACGCGGTGAGTGTGGAAACGAGGTTGAACGTCTGGAACACAAAGCCGATGTGCCGCCCGCGCAGCTCGGCCAGCCGATTGGCGGAAAACGACGTCACGTCCTGGCCGTCCCACAGAACCCGCCCGGAGGTGGGCCGGTCCAACAAACCCATGATGTGCAGCAGGGTCGACTTCCCGGACCCCGAGCGGCCCATGAGGGCGAGGAAGTGCCCCCGCGGCACGTTCAGGTCCACCCCGCGCAAGGCGAGAACCTTCGTCTCCCCCAGGGGGTAGACCTTGGTGACCTTCTCCAACCGAACAAGGACCTCGTTCACGGCCGGGTGTAGCTCACGAGTTGCATTTCAAACGCGAGTTTGCCGCTGTCCACCACCCGGACGAGGGGGAGGAAAAACACCGGGTCCTGGAGGGCGAAGGCCAGTTCGACCACGGTGTTGGGGCGGTCGGCGGAACGGTATTCGCCCACCAGGCACAAGACGCCCGCGATCTCCTCGCGGCGCAGGGCTTGAAACGTGCCCCCCGGCAAGGAATATCGTTCGCCGGGCGTCAGGGCTTCCTTGCGGCGGATCAGCACCTGCAGGGCGCCAAGGTCCACGGTGGTGCCAAACGCCTGCACGAACAACGCCGAGCCAAGAAAACCGAACGCCCCAAGCTCCGCGGCTGTTCCCTCCGAGCGCACCGTGAGTTCCGTGCGGTAGATCCCGTCGGGTTTGACCTCCACAGCGAAGATGAGTTCCTGGGGCAGCGTGCCCTCCGCCCCTCGGGCCGTCCACTTCATCACCGTAAGCCCCAATGGAAAATCGCTCAGCGAGGCCTGGGCCCAGGCCAGGCTTGTGTACACCACCAGCGCCCAAAACCACAACAGTTTTTTCATTGTGCCCTCCGGGTGGGGAAGGTTATCCCTCTTTGGGCGTCTTCTCCACCGGAACTTGAACCCGCCCGCGCTTGATGTGCAAAAGCCCGCGGCGCACCAAAAGCATAACTCCCAGGCCGGCGGTCAGCGTTTCGGCCAGGCGGAACACCACGTTGAACGCCATCCCTGCGCTGGCCGGCACACCCAGAAGCGTGAACACGCCCACCCGACCCCCGTCGGTGAGCCCCAACCCCCCCGGCGAAATCCACAAGAACGCGTTGATGAACGTGCTCAAGGTGAAGTAAAGCGAAAGCTCGGCAAAGGAAAAGAGGGCCCGCTGGGTGAAGTAAAAGAAGAGCTGGGGCCGCAAGTAGGTGACCAGCACACCGAGAAGCTGGAACAGGAACGAAAGGACGGTGAAGGGGAGGTAGTGCGTGAACGCTTGGTGGATTTCCGCCTCGGTCTCCGCAACCTTGGCCGCAGCCCGGGCCAGCCAGCCCCGCATGGGGATCAACCGCCCCAGCGCACGCAGCAAACTGGAAAGCCAATGGGCCTTCCGTGCCACGGCCCACACGCCCAACAAGATAAAAAACGCCATCGTGCCCAACCCCAAGGCGATGGCGTATTTGTCCGCGGAGGAGACGCCGGGCTGGGTGAGGACCAGCACACCCCCGATGGAGAAAAACAACAGCACGGCCACGCCCGCCAACAGCCGCTCCACCACCACCGTGGCCATGACCTGGGTCATGGAAAAGCCGTGATCCTTGGCCACCCAGTACGCGCGCACCGGCTCCCCGCCCAGGTACGCTGAGGGCGTGATGTAGGTGATAGCAAAGCCTGCCAGCAGAGGAGAAAACAAGCGGCGGAAGGGCACCTCCAGGCCTGCCCCGCGCAGCAGGGCCGACCAACTCATGGCCCAGAATAGCAAGCCCAGTAGCACACTACCCCAAGCCGCGAGGAATCCGGCCCAGCCCACGCTCACCAGCTGCCGGAGCACCTCTTTGGGGCCGCTGAGGTAGACGAGGAACCCAAACAGGAACACACCGCCCAGGGCCAGGAGGATCGCCAACGCCCGCCCTGTCCATCGCCAAACCTTCATAGGTGGGCCAACTGCTCCAGGATCAGCTCCAGCGCCTTCTCGCTGGCCGACCAGCGAACCCCTTGGCGGGAACCCACAAACCGGTGCTCCCGCACCTCGGTCCCGTTGGGGGTGGCCAGGGCGATGTACACCAGCCCCACGGGTTTTTGCGGTGTACCGCCGGTGGGACCGGCGATCCCGGTGATGGCCAAACCCGCGTCGGCTTGCAATACCTTGCGCACACCTTCGGCCATGGCCCGGGCACACGGAGCCGAGACGGCCCCATGCGTCCTTAAAATTTCCGCGGGAACCTGCAGTATGGCTTCTTTGACCGCGTTGTGGTAGGCCACAATCCCGCCGCGGAAGTACGCCGAGGCCCCCGACACTTCCGTGATGCGCATGGCCAAAAGCCCTCCCGTGCAGGACTCGGCCACGGCCAAAGTCCACCCCTTCCTCTTCAGCGCCTCCCCCAGCTCGGCTTCACGCAAGTTCCACCCCCAACGCCGCACTGAGTTGGGTCACCGTCTCCACCAGCTCGCCCCGCAAAAGCACGGTGGCCAACGCATCATACGGTGTGGGATCGCGGTTGGCCAAAAGAAGGGTGGCCCCCCGGCGGGCCGCCAAGGGCACCAAACCCGCCACCGGCCACACCTCCAACGACGTCCCCAGCACGAAAAGAAGATCGGCTTCCTCCACGGCGCGGTAGGCCTGCGCGAAGTCCGGGGCCATGTCCTCCCCAAACAGCACCACGTCGGGCTTGACCAGCCCACCACAGGGGCAGCGGGCGTAGCCCAAGCTGCGCACCTCGGCCTTGATCCACCCTGGAGAGAAAGACCCTCCACACTTAAGGCAGCTTCCCGAACGCACGTGGCCGTGCACCTCCAGCACCCGGCGCGAGCCGGCCTTGCGGTGAAGGCCGTCGATGTTTTGGGTGATCACCCCTTGGAGAAAGCCCTGCTGTTCCAAGCGCGCGAGGAACAGGTGCACGGGGTTGGGCAAGGCCCGTTCCATCTGCTCAAAGCGCCAAAGCCAAAACTCGTAAAACCGCTCCGGGTTGCGGAGAAAGCCAGCGAGGGAAGAAACCTCTTCGGGGTCCCACAGTTCCCACAGGCCGCCCGGGCCGCGGAAGTCGGGGATGCCCGAAGGGGTGGAGACACCCGCCCCCGTGAGGGCCCACGCGCAGCGGGCTTGACGAATCCACTCCGCGGCTTGCTGAATCGCTAGGTGGTCCAATCCCATCAAGGAAGGAGTGTGCGTTTCCCCCGGGACGGGTGCAAGGGCTGGGTTGTCAACACCCGGGTTTGCGAATATGCTTTTTTGCGCTAAGGGGGTTGAAATGGCCGGTCACTCCAAGTGGGCCAACATCAAATATCGGAAAAGCGCCCAGGACCGCAAGCGGTCCAACCTGTTTTCCAAACTGACCCGGGAACTGATGGTCTGTGCTCGCTCCGATCCCAACCCGGAGACCAACCCGGCGCTGGCCGCGGCCATCGAGCGGGCCCGCGACGCCAACATGCCCAAGGAGAACATCGAACGGGCCATCAAAAAGGCCGCCGGTGAGCTCGGGGGAACGCAGTTTCAAGAAGTGGTCTACGAGGGCTATGGACCCGGTGGGGTGGCCATCTACCTCCGCGCCCTCACCGATAACCGCAACCGCACCGCCGCCGCGGTCCGCCACATTTTGGAAAGCCATGGCGGCTCCCTGGGCGGCGAAGGCAGCGTGGCCTGGCAGTTCGAGCGCCGGGGCGTGATCGAAGTGGAGACCTTGCCCGCGGGCATGGATAAGGAGGCGTTGGTGCTTTTGGGGGCGGAAGCGGGGGCCGAGGACTTCGTGGAAGAAGACCAGACGTTGACGTTCTACACGGCCCCGGCGGACCTGGCCAAGGTGCGCAACGCCCTGCAGGCCGCGGGGGTCGGCGTGCGCCGCGCCCGCATCGCCCTCATGCCCAAAAACACCGTGCGCGTGGAGGGCAAAGACGCCGAGCGGCTCCTCAAGCTTTTGGACGAGCTCGACGACCAGGAGGACATCCAAGAGGTGGTGGCCAACTTCGACATCCCCGACGAGGTGTTCACGCGGGTGGAAGGGAGCTGACGTGAAAGCTGCGTTGCTAGCAGTCCTGGTGGTGGCTGCAGGTTGGGTGGGGTTGGCCCAACAACCCGATCCGATTCCCTTGCTGCACGGCCTGGCCTCGTTTGTGGTCCCTGGGCTGGGGCAGTACCTCAACGGCGAGTACAACAAGGCGTTGCTGCATTTCGCGGTGGACGTGGGCATCGTGGTGGGCGGAAGTTACATCGCCCTTGGTTTGGCGCCGTATCCCGGCTGGAACCTCGTGGCCTGGGCCATCGGGGTGGCTCATACGGCCTGGGCGCTTTATTCGGGTTGGGACGCCTATACGGTGGCCTTGCGCCAGCGCGGCCTCAGTTGGGAGCTGCAGCCCCAGCGCATGGGCTTCGCCTTCAAGTTCTGATCCTTTCCGCGTTCTAGCCGCGCAGGGCCACGATCCCCGCTCATGGTTGGCGTGGGCACTTTGGCTCTGCAAAATCCTTGTGTGCTGACGAAAGTGCGGGAGGCGGTGCAGCGCTACGGGCTCCTCAAGCCCGGAGAAAAGGTCGTGGTCGCCGTCTCGGGTGGGGCGGACTCCATGGCCCTCCTCTACGCCCTCCACGCCCTTTCCGCTGAATGGGACCTCACCCTCGTCGTAGCCCACCTCGACCACGGCATCCGCCCCGACACCGCCCTGGATCTGGAGGTTGTGCAGCAGGCCACACAGGCCCTGGGCTTGCCCCTTGCGTTTGCCAAAGTGGACGTCCCCGCCCTGGCGCGGGCGAGGAAGCTCAGCTTGGAGGAGGCGGGTCGGGAAGCGCGGCGCGCGTTCTTAGAAGAGACGGCGCACAAGGCCAAAGCCTCCAAAATTGCCCTGGGCCATACGCGCACGGACTTGGCGGAGACCGTGCTTCTGCACCTTGTGCGCGGGGCCGGGCCCCGCGGCTGGCAAGGGTTTCGCCCCTTCGCGCCGCCCTACATCCGACCCTTGGTGCTGTGTTCCCGAGGGGAAACGCGGGCGTTTTGCCAGGCCCAGGGCATTCCCTTCCGCGACGACCCGACCAACGAAGACCTCCGCCTGCCCCGCAACCGCGTGCGCCTTGTGGTGCTTCCCGAGCTGCGGAAGGTCAACCCGCGGGTGGAGGAGGCGTTGGCCCGGGCGGCGGAGCTGTGGGCCCAGGCCGTGGACGCGTTGGCTTGGGCCGAGGAGCAAGCGTTGGGCCAGGTTCAGCGGGACTGGGGCCTGGACCTGGCGGCCCTGCGCGCCTTGCCTCCCAGCGTGCAGGCCTTGGCCCTCAAAAGGGCGGCCGAGGGGGCAGGGCTGAAACTGGAAAAGAAGCACCTGGACGCCCTTCTGGCCGCTGGGGATGGGCAAGAGCCCAAGGAGATCGTCCTGCCCCGCCGGTGGCGGGCATGGGTGTACCGCGGCACGCTGCGGATCGGGCCCCCGCCCACGGTTCCAAGCCCCGTGCTCTTGCCTGCCGAAGGGACTGCCGAGCTTCCTGAATTTGGGCTGCGCCTGCGCCTGGTCCGGGAAGCGGGCGTTCCCCCTGTGCGTCCTACGAACCCGTGGATGGCCCAACTCGACATGGGCGCCCTGCGTCCGCCGTTGGTGGTGCGCGCGGCGCGGCCGGGCGAGCGGTTCCGGCCCTTGGGGCTGTCCGGGCGAAAAAAGGTCGCGGACCTGCTGGCTGAGGCCGGGGTGCCGCCCTGGGCGCGCAAAACCTGGCCGCTTCTGTGCGACGCCCAGGGCGTGGTGTGGGTGGTGGGCATCCGCTTAAGCGACGATCATAAGGTGACCCCGCGCACGGTGGAGGTGTTGCGGGTGGAGGCTGAGCGGACATGACGACGCTGTTGATCTTTGTGGGGACGGTGCTGTTCCTGATCTTGATCCACGAGGGCGGGCACTTCCTCGCCGCCAAGGCGGTGGGCATGGCCGTGGAGGAGTTCGCGATTGGCTTTGGTCCTGCGCTTTTCTCGTGGAAGCGCAAGGAGACCAAGTACAGCTTGCGCATGCTGCCGCTGGGGGGGTACGTGCGGCTGGCCGGTGAGTCGGGCGAGGCGCTGGACGTGCCGGTGGAGCGCACGTACTACGGCCGGCCGGCTTGGGCAAGGCTGTTGCTCGCGTTCTCCGGTCCGTTGGCCAACGCCATCTTCGCCGTGGTGGTCGTGCTGATGGGTGTTCTCCTGGTGGGCCTTCCGCGCTTGCGCGTGGCCGGCCTAGTGCCGGACAAGCCCGCGGCCGCGGTCCTCCAGGTGGGCGACGTGATCCTCACCGTGGCGGGCAAACCCGTGTGGTCGGTGGGGGAGGTGGGCCAGGCCATCCAACAAGAGGCCCCGGGTCCGGTGTCGTTCCGCATCCAGCGGGAGGGGCGGCCGGTGGAGGTGCAGATCGTGCCCGTCTATTCCCCCGCCGATAACCGGTACATCGTGGGGGCGTATTTCTCGCCTCAGGTGGAGCTTGCGGAGATCGCGGCGCTGGCGTTCACAGCGCCGCTGGCTGAGGTGGGGTTCCAGCCCGGGGACCGGATCACCGAAGCTTGTGGTCAGCCGGTGCGCTCGGCCGTGGAGGTGTACTTGGCGTGGAGCGAGGGTTGCCGCTCGGCCACGGTCCACCGCAACGGAAGTTCACTGGCCTTGCCCCTTCCCGAGGGCGACTTCACGCCCGGCGTGAGGTTCCGCACGCTTGCGGTGGTGTACGAGCGGCCGGGGTTGGCCGAGGGCTCGGCGCGGGCCTTTCGCGAAATCGCCGGGGTGTTCACGGGCTTTTTCGGCGTGTTGCGCGGGCTTTTTAGCCGCACCATCGCCCCCGGCGAAGCGGTCACCGGACCGGTGGGCATCGCCACCCTGCTCGGGCAGGGCGCCCAAGCCGGTCCTTTGGTGTTCCTGCTCATGGTGGCCTTGATCAGCCTGAACCTGGCCCTGTTCAACTTGGTGCCCTTCCCCGCCCTCGATGGGGCCCGGATGGCCTTCGCCCTTTACGAAATCGTGTTCCGGCGTAAGGTGTCCCCGCGGCTGGAGACGGCCATCCACGCCGCGGGGTTTGTCCTCTTGTTGGGGCTGCTCATCCTCATCACGTTCCAGGACATCACGCGGCTGTTTCGATAACGGCCACGGCCAAGGCGGCGATGCCTTCCTTGCGGCCCAACGCGCCCATCTGCTCGGGCGTGGTGGCCTTGATGGACACGTGGGCGGGCGGGAGGCCCAGCGTGGCGGCAATGCGCGCCCTCATCGCTTCGGCGTAAGGGGCGATCTTGGGTTCCTCGGCAATCACGGTGGCGTCGACTTGCACAGGGCGGAAGCCCGCCCGGGCCACCAGCTCCTTGGTTTGTGCCAGCAGGGTCAGCGAAGGGATGTCCTTGAACCGGGGATCGCCGGGGGGGAAGTGGCGGCCGATGTCGCCCACCGCAGCGGCCCCCAGCAGAGCATCGCAGATGGCGTGGAGGACCACGTCGGCATCCGAGTGGCCGGCCAGCCCCAGCGGATGTGCGATCTCCACGCCGCCAAGCACGAGCTTGCGCCCGCGGGCGAAGCGGTGGAAGTCAATCCCCAACCCCACCCTCAGGTTGGCCATAGAAGGGGCCGAACTCCTTTTCCACGAGCTCTTGCACGAGGTCGGGGTCGAACCCGCGGCGGAGGAGGAAGGCCGTGGCGCGGCGCAGGGCCTTTTCGCGGGGAAGTCCAGCCCACAGCTTGCGGCGCTGGGCCAGGGCTTGCTCGGCGAGCTTTTCTTCGGAAAGTTCGGGGTAAGCGCCCTCGGCGGCTGCCCGGGCGGCCTCCCCATCGACCCCCCGTCGGTGCAGCTCCCACGCCAAAAGGCGCCGGGAACGCGGCCGGCTTACAAGCTCGCTTTCGGCATACAGGCGCGCAAACAGGGCGTCGTCCACCAAACCTTCGTCCTGCGCCCAAGTCAGGGTTTGGTCCACGATGGCCGCGGGGAAGCCGCGGCGCCTGAGGCGCTCGCGGAGCTCGCGTTCCGTGCGCGGCCGGACGGCGAGGAGGCGAAAGACGTACTGGCGGGCCCGTTCTTCCTCACTCGGCTTCGATCGGCTTGGGCGCGGGGATTCCCACTTTTTCCCGGACATCGCGGGCGATTTGATCCGCCAGTTCGGGGTGCTCCTCCAAAAACTGCGCCGCCTGGGCAATGCCCTGCCCCAGGCGCACGTCGCCGTAGGAGTACCAGGAGCCGGAGCGGGTCACCACCCCGTGCTCCACCCCGCAGTTGATGATGTCCCGCTCGCGCACGATGCCGCGGCCGTAGATGACGTCGAACGAGGCTTCGCGGAACGGCGGGGCCACCTTGTTTTTCACCACGCGGACGTGGGCCTTCATGCCCACCCGGTCGTCGCCCTCGGCGATCTTGCCCTCGGCCCAGATGTTCATGCGCACCGAGGCGTAGAACTTGAGGGCCCGTCCGCCGGTGGTGGTGGTGCCGGCGCCCCACGGCCCGCCTTGGATCGTGGCCCGGATTTGGTTCACGAACACGGCCACGGTTTTGGACTGGGCCACCGCGGCGGCCAACTTGCGCATCGCTTGGGACATCAGCCGGGCTTGCAGCCCCACCTGGGCCTCGCCCATCTGCCCCTGGAGCTCGGCTTCTGGGACCAGCGCGGCCACGGAGTCCACCACGATGACGTCCACCGCACCCGAGCGCACCAGCTGCTCCATGATCTCCAGCGCCTGCTCGCCGGAGCTGGGTTGGGAGAGCAGGAGGTGATCGAGGTCCACGCCGATGGCCCGCGTGTAGCCCGGGTCCAGGGCGTGCTCAGCGTCGATGAACGCCGCCGTGCCTCCGAGCTTTTGCGCCTCGGCGATGATGTGCAGGGCCAACGTGGTCTTGCCCGAGGCCTCCGGTCCGAAAATTTCTACCATCCGTCCGCGCGGCACCCCACCCACGCCCAGGGCAATGTCCAAGGCCAGCGAACCCGTGGGAATGATCTCCACCTCGCCCACGGGCTTTTCGCCCAGCCACATGATGGCGCCTTCGCCGTAGGACTTTTGGATTTGCTTCAGCACGCTGTCCAGGGTTTCTTTCTTGCCCATATGGCTCACGGTCTATGGTAAGGAGGGAGCCCCCCGGGGGCAAGGCCCACCTTGTGCGCAGGCCTCCCTTTTGGGCGCTGGGGCCGGGAAGGTATATCATCCCCGCGCTGGAAAGGAGGGACGGTGGACGTTCTTGAGGCCATACGCAAGAGGCGGTCGATCCGGCGGTACAGTTCGGATCCTGTGAGCGAGGAGGATGTTCGGGAACTCCTCACCGCGGCGGTGTGGGCGCCCAGCGCGGGCAATGCCCAGCCGTGGAAGTTCATCGTGGTGCGTGATCCAGCCCTCAAGGAGAAGCTCGTGGCCGTGGCCCATGGGCAACGGTTTATCGCCGAAGCGCCTGTGATCGTGGTCGTCTGTGCGGACGTGGGGCGGGCGCGGCGGGCTTATGGTGAGCGGGGCGCCACCCTGTACTGCCTCCAGGACACGGCCGCGGCCATCCAAAACATGCTGCTTGCGGCCACAGCCAAAGGCCTGGGCACCTGCTGGGTAGGCGCGTTCGACGAAGAAAAAGCCCGCGAGGTGCTGGCCCTGCCCCCGAGCCTGCGCGCCGTGGCCCTGATCCCTGTGGGCCGGCCGCGGGAAGAGCCGGAAACCCGCACCCGCCGCCCCCTTCACGAGGTGGTGGAACACCGCTAGCTGGCGGAGGGAGTGGGATTTGAACCCACGGAGCCTTGCGGCTCACCGGTTTTCAAGACCGGCGGTTTCGGCCGCTCACCCATCCCTCCCTGCACCACAAAATTCTTGCCCCGCGCCCGTTTGCGCGCAAGGGATGGGGGTCCACCGCCGTTCCCCCAAACTTCCGCAGAAAATCCACACGCTTTGGGGCATGATTGGCCATCAGCAGGAGGAATACGCTCATGCGCAAGAGGCTTGTCCTGGTGGGCGCTGTGTTGTTCGTCTTGGCCGGCCTGGCGCTGGGGTGGACTTTTTGGGGCCGCGGGCTGTTCGGCCCTCGATCCCCTACAGGTGCGGTGGCGGCCGAACGCCCCGAGGCCCTTCCGCCTTGTGGAAACGCCGAACGGCTGACCCCCGCGGAAGCGTTGGGGGTTCCCGTGGGCAACCAAGTGGGGCAAATGGCCCCGGATTTCGCGTTGCCCGACCTTGAAGGCCAAACCGTGCGGCTTTCTTCGCTGCGCGGCTGTGTGGTCATCCTGGAGTTCTGGGCCAGCTGGTGCGGCCCGTGCCGGGCCACGTTGCCCAAAGTGTTGAGCTTGGCTGAAAAGTACAAGGACAAGGGCGTCAAGGTCGTCGGGGTGTCCTTGGACTACCGCGCTGAGGAGGCCCAGCGGTTCTTGGACCAGCTGGGGGCGCGGCTGCTGACCGTCTGGGGATCGTATTGGGAGGCGCGCCAGGTGGCGGAGAAATACGGTGTCACCGGGATCCCGCGCACGTTCGTGCTCGACCGCCAGGGTGTGATCCGGTTTGTGGGCCACCCCGTCTACCTCACCGAGGAGATCCTGGGTTCCTTGTTGTAAAGGAGGCGGTGTTGAACGAGATTGAGCAGGGGCGGCGGTTCTTACAGGCGTGGAGATGGGAGCAGGCACGAACGTTTCAGACGGACCAGATGAAAGGCGTTCCTCATCCACCGCTGCAGAAACCTGTTGCGGAGGGCACGCCGCTTGTGGAACTCGTCCCCCCTGAGCAGTTCTCCTTTGCAGGCCCTTCGGTGGTGGAAGCCATCGCCCGTCGGCGCAGCCGCCGCGCCTACGCTCCCCACCCCCTGCGTTTGGAGGAGCTCTCGTTTCTGCTGTGGGCAACTCAAGGCGTGCAGAGGATCCTCCGCGATGGGGTGGCGAGTTTGCGCACGGTGCCCTCGGCCGGTGCCCGGCATCCGTTCGAGACCTACCTGGTCGTGCTGAGGGTGGAAGGGTTGGAGGTCGGCATCTACCGCTACCTACCGCTGGACCACAAGTTGGCGTTCTTGGGCGTGCGGGAGCATTTGGCGGACAGGGTTGTGGAGGCCTGTTTGGGTCAGAAGTTCGTGGGCGAGGCCGCGGTGGTGTTCGCCTGGGCGGCCATCCCTTACCGCACGGAGTGGCGCTACAGCGTGCTCTCCCATAAGGTCATCGCCATCGATGCCGGCCACATCTGCCAAAACCTTTACCTGGCCTGTGAAGCCATCGACGCGGGCACCTGCGGCGTGGCCGCCTACGACCAGGCCAAAGCCGACGCCCTGTTCGGATTGGACGGCCAAGAGGAATTCGTGGTCTACTTCGCCCCTGTGGGCAAGCTCGCCTCCACCGCCCCTTGACGCAGCCCGGGTTGGGTTCAACCCCGCGCAAGCCGTAAACTGTCGGCATGCGCGCAGCATGTTTTACCTTGTGCGGGTGGATCGTTTCGGCCAGCTTGGCCCTGGCCCAGGTCCCGGTGGTGGCCACCACTTCGTTTGTGGCCGACGTGGTCCAAGCCGTGGGCGGCGAGCGCATCGCCTTGACCGTGCTCATTCCCCCGGGCACGAACCCACACACGTTCGAGCCCACCCCGAGGGACCTCCTCGCCCTCACCCGCGCCCGCCTCATCTTCGTCCATGGCCTTGGCCTGGAAGAGCAGTTGCTGGGGCTGCTTAGCGCCCCGGAGTTCCGCGACAAGGTGGTGGAAGTCTCCACGGGCATTGAACCCCGCGGGCTCGAAGAAGAGGACCATGGTGTGGATCCCCACGTGTGGTTGGATCCTGTGTTGATGCAAGTGTGGGTGGACAATGTCGAGCGGGCGCTCAGGCGGGTGGACCCGGAAGGCGCTGCTCTGTTCGCCCAGCGAGCTCAGGCCTTCCGCGCGCAGCTCCAGGAGCTCCACCGCGAGCTTGCGGCCTTGGTGGAGCAGGTACCGCCAGAGCGCAGGCTCCTCGTTACCGACCACTGGGCGTTGGGCTACCTGGCCCAGCGCTACGGTTTTGTGCAGGTGGCGGCGCTGGTGAGCTCGTTTTCTTCGCTGGCGGAGCCGTCGGCGCGGGAGCTGGCGCAGCTGGAGGACAAAATCCGCGCTTTGGGCGTGAGGGCCCTCTTCGTGTCGCCGGCGTTTAACCTGGCCCTGGCCGAGCGGGTGGCCCGCGACACGGGCGTTCGCCTGGTGCTGCTCAACTACGAATGGCTGGAACAGGGCCAGCGTTACCCGGACTGGTTGAGGAGCTTGGTGCAGCAAATCGTGGAGGCGTTGGCTGGATGAGGGATCGCTGTCCAGGTGAGCCGCACGGCGCCCTTGCCCTGGACGTACGCGGGCTTGGGGTGGAGCACAAGGGCCAGCCCGCGTTGGAGGGCGTGACCTTTGCGCTGGAGGCCGGCGGCTTTTTAGGGGTGGTGGGGCCCAACGGTGCGGGGAAAACGACGCTGCTGCGGGTGCTGGCCGGGGTGATGCCGCCCAGCATGGGCGAGGTGCGCGTGTTCGGCCAACGGCCCAGCGTGCATTTGTGCATCGGTTACCTTCCCCAGCGTACACAAGCGGACCTGCGTTTTCCTTTGACGGTGGCCGACGTGGTGGCGTTGGGGCGGTATGGCCGGCGCAGGCCCTTCCAACGGCTGCGGGCCGCAGACCGCGCAAAAATCCACGAGGCCTTGGTCAAGGTGGGGTTGGAAAAGCTGGCGCGGCGGCCCATGTCCGAGCTCTCCGGGGGGGAGCAGCAGCGCATGTTCATCGCCCGGGCCCTGGCCCAGGAAGCCCGCCTGCTCCTTTTGGACGAGCCGTTGGCCGGTCTGGATGCCCCGGCCCAGCGGGGTCTTTTGGTCTTGCTGCGGGAGCTCTGCACCGGAGGCCTCACCGCCGCGGTGGCCCTCCACGAGCTGGGCCTGGCCGAAGAACACTTTCCCCACGTGCTTTTGCTCAACCGGAGGATGATCGCGTTTGGCCCGCCCTTGGCCGTGTTCGCCCCCGACAACCTCCGGCAGGCCTACGGTGAGGGGTTGCGCATTTTGGGCGCTGCCCTGGGGGAAAGTTGCTGCGGGAAAGGCGAAGATGGTTGACGTTTTGTGGGGTCCGCTGCAGTACCCGTTCATGGTGCGGGGCCTGGTGGCCGCGGTGATCGCTGGGGCCACGTGCGCGGTGGTGGGCACCTACGTGGTCCTGCGTGGCCTGGCCTTTCTGGGCGATGCCTTGGCCCACGCCATTTTGCCCGGTGTGGCCGTGGGGTACGTGGTTCACCGCGGGGTGCGGGGGCCGCTTTTGTTTTGGGCCTTGGGGACCGCTGCGGTCACCGCGCTGGGGATTGGGGCTCTGGCCCGACCGGGCAAGTTCCGCGAGGACACGGCCATCGGCATCGTGTTTGCCGGCATGTTTGCCTTGGGGCTGGCCCTGATCTCCACCGTGCGTGGCTATGCTGTAGACCTTGCCCACTTCCTGTTCGGCAATGTGTTGGCCGTCTCGCCCGGCGATTTGGGGCTCATGGCCGGCCTCAGCGCCGCCGTCGTGGGCACCGTGATGGCGTTCTACAAGGAGTTCCTGCTGGTGAGCTTCGACGTGGAGTTTGCCCGCACGTTGCGGATGCGGACCGCCGTGTACCAAAACCTGCTTTTGGTGCTTTTGGCCGTGACGGTGGTGGTCGCCCTGCGGGTGGTGGGGGTGGCGTTGGTCTTGGCCATGCTGGTGACCCCGCCGGCCACGGCGTATTTGTTCGCCCGCCGCCTGTCCACCATGATGGGGGTGTCCGCCGTGTTGGGCGCGGTGGCGGGCATCGTGGGCCTGTACATTTCGTTCTACGCGGGGATTGCCGCCGGCCCAGCCGTGGTCCTGGTGGCCACCACGTTGTTCGTGCTCAGTTGGGGTGTGCAGCGCGTCCTGCGCAGGGCGTAGCCGGTTCCCTCTTCCCCAAGCGATAATCGTGGCATGGTCTCCCAGGCGTTGAAGGACAAGGTGCGGGCCTTGCCCACGGCCCCGGGGGTGTACCTGTTCCGCGGCCGGGGCGGCGAGGTGTTGTACGTGGGCAAGGCCGTATCCTTGCGCAACCGCGTCCGCACGTACTTCCAGCCCTCGGGCCAGCTCACCCCCAAGGTGCGGGCCCTCACCCGCGAGGCCGTGGACTTGGAAACCATTGTCACCGCCAGCGAGGCCGAAGCCCTCATCCTCGAGGATGCGCTGATCAAGAAGTACCGGCCGCGGTTCAACGCCCGCCTGCGGGACGACAAGCGCTACCCTTATGTCAAAATCACGGCGGAGACGTTCCCCCGCTTGATGGTGGTCCGCCGGGTCCTGAGCGACGGGGCCCGCTACTTTGGCCCGTTCACGTCGAGCTATTCGATGCGCTGGATCCTCAAGCTGGTGCACCGGCTGTTCCCCCTGCGCACGTGCAACTTGCCCGTGGAGGAGCGCGTGTACGAGCGGCCGTGCCTGTTGTACCACATCGGCCGTTGTTCGGGGCCGTGCGCGCGGCTGGTGACGCCCGAGGAGTACCGGCGGTACGTGGACGCCGCCGCCTTGCTCCTCCAGGGCCGCGTGGACCCCGTGCTCGAACGGCTGAAAGAGGAGATGAAGCGCGCCGCGGAAGAGGAGCGCTTTGAACATGCGGCCCGGCTTAGGGATCACATCCAAGCGCTGGAGCGGATGAAGGAACGGCAGTTCGTGGCCCTGCCCGAGCTGGTGGACCTCGACGCCGTGGGCGTGGCCGTGAACGAGGGCCGCGGGTACGGCGCTGTGGTCCTTGTGCGGGCCGGCCGCGTCATCGCCAAGGAGGGCTTTGCCCTGTGGCTCCCCCGCGGGATCACCGTCGAAGAAGCCCTCGCCGAGTTTTTGGACCTCTATTACACGCGCACCACGGCCCTCCCCCAAGAGGTGCTCCTTCCCCAGGCCGTGCCCGAGCTGGAGGGCCTGCTGGCTTACCTCACGCGGCGGCGGGGGGCCAAGGTGGTGGGCGGCGTGCCCCGCTCCCCGGAGCGGCAAGCGCTGGTGGATCTGGCCCAGCGCAACGCGGCGTTGGGCCTCAAACGTGTGGAGGCCCAGAAGGCCACGCCATCGGACGAGGAAGCGGTGGACGAGCTGGCCGAAGCCCTCGAGCTGTCCGCTCGTCCCTGGCGCATCGAGGCGTTCGACATCTCCAACCTGCAGGGCGAGGACGCCACGGGGTCCATGGTGGTGTTCGTGGGCGGCCGACCTCGCCCTGACGCCTACCGGCGGTTCAAAGTCCACCGCGCAGGGAAGCCCGACGACTACGCGATGATGGGGGAAGTCCTCCGGCGCCGGCTGACCCACGGCTTGGCCGAACTGGGCGACCCCTCCATCGCCCGGGGCAAGTTCTCCGACTTCCCCGACTTGATCTTGGTGGACGGCGGCAAGGGCCAGTTGGAGGTGGCGTTGCGGGTGCTGGAGGAGCTGGGCCTGGGCGGCATCGAGGCCGCGGCCTTGGCCAAGCGGGAAGAGCTCATCTACTTGCCCGGACGGTCCGATCCTGTGCGGTTGCCCAAAAGCTCGCCCGCGCTCAAGCTCCTGCAGCGCATCCGCGACGAGGCCCACCGCTTCGCCATCGACTACCACCGCAAGCTCAGGGAAAAGCGCACCCTGGCCAGCCTTCTCGACGGCGTCCCCGGCATCGGTCCCCGGCGCAAGCAGCTGCTCCTGGAGCGGTTTGGGTCGCTGGACGGTCTGCGCCAGGCCAGCCTGGAAGAATTGCTTTCCGTGCCGGGCCTGCCCCGGGCCACCGCCGAGCTTCTGTACAAAGCGCTTCATCCGTGATGGGTGATGCAGTGATCGGTGATGAGTGATCAGTAGGAAACTCGCGCCGGGGAGGGGAGACAAAAAGAAAAGCGGGACGTACTCTTTCCCACCCGCAAGGGTGAGGGGGCGAAAAGGCCCTGCCGCGGACCGCGTGACGGGTGAAGGGGGGATCGGTGAACAAGGCGGGCGGGGGATATACTCCGGTGCTCCATGAAGAAGGGCGGTCTCGTTCTTGTGGCTCGGTTTCCCAAGTCGTGGAAGGCCCACCTTGCCCGCGCAAGGCTGGAGGCGGAAG